>TARA_R110000803_G_scaffold26076_3_pt1 | contig 10555 bp, 11 predicted proteins | sample TARA_R110000803 | Tara Oceans TARA_R110000803 (sample SAMEA4397772) | marine metagenome | biome: Polar Biome; feature: [SRF] surface water layer (ENVO:00010504); material: water (ENVO:00002006), including particulate matter (ENVO:01000060) such as... | depth 5 m | reverse complement strand
CACGCAAGGGACTTGGCTACCGCAACGCCTTGATCGCGCTTGATGCCTTTGAAGCTGGTATGACCTATCGCGAAACGGCGATGATCTTCTATGGTGAGGATCGCGTCAGGAAAGACTGGGCTGGTCCGTCCAGCGCCATGAAGTCGGAGATGGCACGTTTGCTCACAAAAGGCCAGCGCCTGCGTGACGGCGGATATCGCGAACTGCTTGAGGAAAACCTCTAACCCCTATCAGCCAATAAAAAGCCGACCCGAATGAACACCTGAGTTCACGAACCTGATGCAGGAGCTGCCGATCATCTGCTCAAGACGTTGACGGAATATCTGAAGGCATCGCCCCTCCCCCGCCCGCTGGCGCGGGGCTGTCCGGGCGGCGAGAGCCCTCACCCTCTTCCATGTCATCTGGCCGGCCCGGCTCGTCTCCGGTCACGTGTCCTCCCTGCCGGGAGGACACGTGCTGCGGGGGCTCGCCGGCGGGGGCCGCGCTTTGCTTCCCACTGGCCTTGCGGCCAGAGGGGTCAGGCGCGCGTGGCCTGTCGAAGCCTCATTCGGCCTCAGGCGATACCGTGGGCGCGCTCTACCAGGTTTACTGCGCGCCGGAACAGGTGACCGACATTGTCCTGCAACCCGGTGAGGAACTTGTGTCGGTCTCAGCCGGCGACACGGTGCGCTGGGTGCTCGGGGATACGGTCTCGGGCACTGGCACCGACGCGCAGGCCCATATCCTGATCAAGCCGACACAAGCGGGCCTGAAGACCAACCTCATCATCACGACGAGCCTGCGGGCCTATCATCTCGAACTGCGCGCATTCGAAGAGACCTATATGGCGGCTGTCTCCTGGCGCTATGCCGATCAGCAATTGGTGACACGGGTGGCGAGTTCGAGCGCGGGACGGGCTTCCGCATCGTCGTCGCCAGCAGGATTGCAGCTTGATCGGTTGAAGTTCCGTTACGACATCGACGGCGATGAGCCGCACTGGCGGCCGGATCGCGTGTTCGACGATGGCCGCAAGGTCTATATCCAGTTCCCGGCCCGGCTCGACCAGGGCGAAGCCCCGGCCCTGTTCGTCATCGGCCGGGACGGCAAGGCCCAACTCGTCAACTACCGCATGTCCGGGGACTATTATGTCGTCGACCGCCTGTTCGCCCGCGCCGAGCTCCGTCTTGGGGAAAAGCGCCAGGATGTCGTGAAGATTGCCCGCAATGATCTTGGCAGCGCGCGGCCATGACAGAGACGGCTTCCCCACCGGCACAGCCGCTCGAAATCCGAGGGCGCCCGCGGCCGGTCAAACGGTTTTCCAAACGGACGCTGATGGTGCTCCTCGGCACCGGCAGCGCCATTGTGCTCGGCTCTCTGGCCTTTGCCCTGCAGAGCCCGAAGGACGATGCCGGCGGCCCCGCGCGCGAGCTTTACAATACCGGGCACAATCCGACAGCCGATGGCCTCGCTGCGCTTCCGAAATCCTATGGTGAGATTGCGCCGGAAGACGATGTCCTAGGGCCACCGCTTCCGGGAGACCTCGGCACGCCGATCCTGAAGGCGCAGCGTGAAGGGCGGATGGGATTGCCTGAGCAGGATGCGCCTGCACCTGATCCCATGCGCGAGCAATTGACGGCGCTGGAGGCAGAGTTGCGGGCGCGTGAAGCGGCGCTCTCCGATGCGGCGCGCGGGAGTGGGGTGTTTTTCCAGGTTGGTGCGAGTGCGGGTTCGAAGACAATCGGTGTGAGCGGTGCGGCGGCGGCGGCGCCATCTTCGTTGAGATTTCCGGACTTGTCGGCATTTGCTCCGTCTGACGGCAGCGCGTTCGGGTCGTCTTTAAGCGAGGATCCGAACCGGCAAGTGCGCAAGCTTGATTTTCTGGGCACCGAGACGGATCCGTCGATCTACAATCCGCATCGGTTGGAGACACCCGTTTCGCCTTACCAGCTGATGGCAGGAACGATCATTCCGGCAACCCTGCTGACGGGCGTGAACTCCGATCTTCCGGGGCAGGTCATCGCGCAGGTGACAAGCCCGGTCTACGACACCGTCACGGGCGAGATTGAACTGGTGCCTCAGGGCGCGCGCCTGATCGGCAGCTATGACAGTGTCATCGCGTTCGGCCAGTCCCGCGCGCTTCTTGTCTGGAGCCGGATCGTCATGCCGGACGGAACCTCGATCCGGATCGACAATCTCGCCGGGGTCGATGCGCGCGGCTATGCGGGGCTCGAAGACAAGGTCGATTATCATTCCTGGAAACTGCTGCAGGGCGTTGCGCTATCGACCCTGCTCGGCGTCGGATCCGAACTTGCCAGCGATGATGAGGGCGATATTGCCCGCGCCGTTCGCCGCTCAGCGCAGACCGGCGCCAATGAGGCCGGCCAGGAAATCGTACGCCGCAATCTCGACGTCCAGCCCTCGATCACCATTAGGCCAGGCTGGCGGCTCGGCGTACTCGTCAACAAGGACATTGTATTCCGCTAGCGGAATACAATGTCATATGCCGCCTTCGGAACTATCCCGTGTTTAATGATCATCTTCTTCCTTTCCGTGGTAATATTGAACCTGTCGGTCGGCATAGTCCGGTGGATCCGGGGCTGGTCGGCGGAGATTTTCCGATGAACAGGGCCTGCAGAAAGCGGCCTGAGCGGCTTCGCGCCGAAGGGCCATTGGCGCCTTATCTGGAGCCATTTTCCGACTACCTTGCCGGACGCGGATATTCGCAGGTCTCGTTCTGGAAGAAGACATTTCTCGTCAGCGAGTTCAGCCGGTGGCTGGCGCAGGAACAGATCCCCACAGAAGAGATCACGCGCGAGACTGAAGCGGCGTTCCTGCGGGTAAGGTCCGTTCATCGGTGTCCCATACGCGGAGACTGCCTGACACTTTCCGTTCTGACGGACTGGCTCCGGCAGGCGGGTGTGATCGAAAGCCCTCCGGCGCCAGCGGCCCAGATGACAGAAATGGACCGGGTCCTGATGGAATACACCGGCTGGCTGCGCGAGGAACGCGGCCTTACGCCCGCAACGATCGATAATTATGCCGGTTATGTCCGTCGCTTTCTGATCCAGGTATCCGGCGGAGCGGAGCTGCCCCTTGCATCGCTGCGCGTGGGCCAGATCGAGGTGTATCTCCGGCAACGCGCCCCGGCGGGCCGGACGTTTGCCTCGGCCAAACATGTCACGACGGCGCTGCGGTCGTTCTTTCGCTTCGCCCGCTATCGCGACTACATCCGCACAGATCTTGCCGCAACGGTCCCTTCCGTGGCCGGGTGGTCGATGGCCTCGATCCCGAGAGCGATGCCGGCCTCGCAGGTTCGGCGTCTCCTGGAGGCGAGCAGGACGTGGGCGACGCCAGCGGGCCTGCGCAATCGCGCCATCCTGCTCCTGCTGGCCCGCCTCGGACTGCGGGCCGGAGAAGTTGTCCAGCTCGAACTGGAAGATATCGACTGGAAGGGCGGCTGTCTGCGCGTGCCTGGAAAGGGCCGCACGCAACGCCCGCTGCCATTGCCGCATGATGTGGGAGAGGCCATCGCCACCTATCTTGAGCATGGCCGGCCGGACTCGGCCTGCCGAAGGGTGTTCTTGCGCTCGCGCGCGCCGTTCGATGGTCTCAAATCCCATAGCGATATCAGCCAGATGGTCGCGCGTGCGATTGCGCGCGCCGGGATCGAGACGGAATGCACGGGCGCGCATCAGCTTCGCCACGCGCTGGCTGTGGATATGCTGCAGCAAGGGGCAACACTGACGGATATCGGCCAGGTGCTGCGGCACCGCAGCCCCGAGACAACGCGCCGGTATGCGAAAGTCGACCTTGCCGCTCTGCGGGAAGTTGCCCTGCCATGGCCGGAGGTGCGTTTATGACCCCGATGCGGACAGCCATTGACGAATATCTGGATCTGCGTAGGGCGCTGGGCTTCCGTCTGAAGACGGACGAACGGCTGCTTGGCCAGTTTGCCGGCTTCATGGAACATCGGCGCGCGGTGCATATCACGGCGAAGCTGGCCGCAGAGTGGGCCCAGCAGACACCCTCGACGGACCAGAACTATCATGCCGGAAGGCTGCGCGCTGTACGGAGCTTTGCGCGCCACCGCCTCCATGACGACCCGATGACCGAGGTGCCGCCGACGGATATGTTGCCGCGCCGAAGAAATACGTTCCAGCCTCACATCTTCACCAGAGAAGAAATCCAGCGCATCCTTGCAGCGAGCCTGCACAAATGGGGCGGTGCAACGCCATTCTACTGTCTCGGCCGCTACACAATGTATGGGCTCATCAGCGTCACCGGAATGCGGGTCAGTGAAGTGCTGAACCTCGATCTCGGCGATGTCGATCTCAAAGCCGGCGTTATCACTATCCGCAACACCAAGTTCGGCAAGTCCCGGCTGGTGCCCGTGCATGAAACAACTCGGATCGTTCTGGAGACCTATCGGGACGCGCGCACAGCGCACCTTGCCGGTAGGGAGGTTCTGCCCTTCTTCATCTCGGAGCCGGGGCGCCGGATCATCCACGCGGCTCTGGGCCGGGCGTTCAAACGGCTGACAAGACGGATCGGGATGTGCGATGCTGGAACACCTGACGGGCCACGCCTGCACGATCTGCGGCATACCATGGCTGTTGACGTTCTGCAGCGATGCTACAGCACTGGCGCCGATCCTGAACGGCGCCTGCTGGCGCTGTCCACTTATCTCGGGCACTCGCACCTCAACTATACCTACTGGTATCTGCACCAGAACCCGGGGCTGATGACCGAGGCGATGACGCGGCTTCAACATAGATGGGAGGCCTCCCCATGACATCCGCTCCGATCCCGACCTTCGCGACGCTCCTGCAGCAGTTCTTCACGCAGCGGCTGATGCAGCAGAAGCGGGTCAGCGCCCACACGATTAAATCCTACCGCGACACGTTCCGGATGCTGTTGCGCTTTGCGCAGGAGCGGTTGCACACCTCTCCCGACCGGCTGACGTTCGAGATGATCGATGCGCCGTTCATCTCCGCCTTCCTTGCCGAGATGGAGAAGACACGGGGCGTCAGCGTGCGCACCCGCAATCTGCGCCTGACCGCGATCCGGTCGTTCTTCCGATACGCCGCGTATGAGATGCCGACCCACAGCGCCCAGATCCAGCGGGTCCTTGCCATGCCGGCCAAACGTCATGACCGCAAGCTGATCGACTTCCTGACCCGTCCCGAGGCCGATGCGCTCCTGGGCGCACCCGACAAGGCAACCCGGATCGGACGCCGGGATCACGCCCTGCTGCTGACCACGCTGCAAACCGGCATGCGCCTGTCGGAAGCGACCAGCCTCAGGCGTCAGGACATCACGTTCGGCACGGGCGCCCATATCGACATCATCGGCAAGGGGCGTAAGCAGCGCGCCATCCCCCTCTGCAAACCTGTCGCCGCCGTGCTTGCGGTCTGGCTCGAAGAAACCGGTGCTGCACCAGATAAAGTCGTGTTCCCGAGCATGCGTGGCGGGCAGATGAGTGCCGACGCCGTCGAGCGGCTCCTGAACAAGCATCTCGCCATTGCGAGCGAAGCCTGCGCTTCGCTGAAGAAGAAGCACATCACCTTCCACTGCCTCCGGCATACGACAGCGATGGACCTCCTGCATGCGGGGGTCGAGCAAACCGTGATCGCACTCTGGCTCGGACACGAGTCCATCGAGACCACGCAAATCTATCTCGATGCCGACCTGGTGCTCAAAGAGAAGATCCTTGCCAGGACGATCCCGTTCGACAGCAAGCCCGGAAAATACCGGCCCGATGACCGGCTCCTTGCCTTCCTCAACCAGCTCTAGGAGAAAAACTATGCCGATATCCAAAACTCTGAAACCCCTTACTTCTGAACCACTTGATCCCCGAAGATGCACGCAACACGGGATAGTCCCGAAGGCGGCATATGACATTGTTCTGAAACCCTATGAAGGAGGCATGCTGCCATGAGTGAAGTCAGTTTGAAGATCGGGGCGTTGCCTGACCGGACGCCGCAGAAATTGACGGTGCTCGTCGATCCGGCTTTGGCTACGGAATTGAAGGACTACGCACGCATCCATTCGCAGAAGTACGGGACGGAGGTTTCAGCATCGGCGCTGGTGCCGCTGATGCTGGAAACCTTTTTGGCGAGTGACACCGGATTCCGTAAAGCTCGAAAAGCCTGATTTCAACAATAGCGTAGTCAACAGTGGAGTAAGAATAATGGCCAGATTAATCACAGCCAAGCAGGTCCTGGACCTCACCGGGTATAAGAGCCGGACGACTCTTTGGCGGAAGGTCCGCGCGAAAGTGTTTCCAGCACCCGTAAAGTTGCCGGGAGACGCGGTACGATGGCGAGAGCAAGAAATTCAGGACTGGATCGAGGAAGCTCCCCGGCAGACATATACCAGGTCGTGAACACTCCTGCTCAATTCAGAAACTTGGCCGAGCGTTTACGCATCGCATCACCAATTCGTTCGAACAGAAGCTTCGGAAAATCGTCTGGCATGATTGCGACGGTTCGCTCGAGGGCACCCTCAATAGTTTCGCCAAGACTGCCAAAGAGACTCCTGACCCGATCTTGCGCCATTCCGGCCGCTTTCGCGTCCTCAAGGAAGTGGTACGGGAGGATACTTTCCACCGCATAGTTTCGATTATCCCCTACCGCCATTGAGACACGAAATTCCTTCCGCCTCAGCTGCTTCGCCGCATAGTTCGGCTGCAAGGACATGATGTCGTAGAGCGGTGTCATTCTGTAGCGCCCCCCGGGTGTCAGAAAGAGGCTGAAATTCTTGGCATGGCCGTCGGTAGCGCCAATAAGCCAGAACACGATCTGTGCCTTTAGGAAGGCCAGTCTGTCCTCTTCAGCATAGTCGCTGCCAGCCAGGAGACCGAGGCATTCGCGGATGCCTGGTCCGCCGTCATTGTTATACTTGCGTGTCGGCGGCACCGAGAGCGCCTGGCAGAAATCTTCCTGGGGAATGCGGAGCAAACGGCCATCACTCGCTCTCAGGCGATCAAAGCGCTCCACAGCGAGAATGCGGATGCCATCGACATCAACAATCTGGCTTTGCGCCACTTCAAGCCCGAGTTCCCGGCAAAGCGTGAGACAGAAATGCTCGTTCTCGACACTCTGGGTCATGTCGAGTCCATTCGGAAGCTTGCCGAGTCCGGGCTTCAGAATATGCGTGGTTGGCGTTGTGCCCTTTGGCAAACACCAGCCATCATTCCAGAGCAAGGCCGTTTTTTCCTGTGCGCCTGCAATGGAGATACGCAGTTCCCGTTCGCCACTCGGCCTGACACCCAGCGGCGCTGTGGCCAGGTTGCGAATGATCTCAGCGACGTCTGCGTCGCTCAGCTGAAGATATTTGGGCAGTGTGGGCGGTGTTATCTCATCGCCTTCCGGTACGAATTGCAGAGCCCCGACGCAGTCACGGCCAATCTGGTTCAGGAGGCTGAACGCGTCCGTGCCCTCCGCCCCCACCTTCGCGGCAACCTTGCGCCTGATCTGGTCATTGTCGGGAAGAAGATTGTCGAAGAAGGCGGACACTTCGGCCCCGGTATAACGCTCCTCACGCAACGGCAGCGACAACGAAACGGGTATGGCCCGGCGCGAATCGGTGAGCCATTCCTTGTCATACGCAAAGGAAATTGCGCCGTTCGGCGCGCGATCAAGCCCCCCGACGACGCGCCCATTCAGGGCGATGACCAGTCTTTCGCTCCGCCGTGACCGGGACATTAGAACAGGTCCTCAATGTCACTGTGCGAGCCTTTGGTGCGTTGCCGAACAACAATCTCAAGATCGAGTGCTCTCAACAGGTCCATGACCGTGGTAAGCTTGACCGTTTCGAGCCCGTTCTCCACATGTGAGATTGTGCCTTGCCTCACCCCGGCTCGGCCGGCCAGGTCAGCCTGCGTCATCGCCTGCGCGCGACGAGAGCGCCGCAAGGCGACGCCAAGCTGCTTAGGTGATCTGACGAGTTGGGACATTGGCGAGCTTCCTGACTGTTTATAACTCCTATACGCTACAGCGCATAAAGTGTCAATATACGCTACGGCGTATAATAGAGGTTTGTCCCCTGCAGCGCATAACTAGCTTTTGGTCGAATGGATTAATGGCGCGACAGGGCAGACCTACACTGGATCATAGTGCAGGCTATGAGTTGACTGGCGAGGTGCGCTCGAGCGTGTGGAGACCTTGGCTGGGCGATGCCCCAGATAGTTACTCCAGTCAGACATCATGCGGCGGCGTTTTTCTACTTGGGAAAGCCTCTTATAGGCCAGCTCCGTCTCTGACCCCTGCTTATGAGCAATTGCGATTTCAGCGAGTTCGCCCGGGTAGTTGGTACACTCAGCGATCCAATCCCTGAAAGTTGACCGCAACCCGTGCGGCACCGCGCGTTTCCCTGTCTGTTGATCCAGGAAGCCCTTTCGACCAGCTGCGGTCTCCTCCAAATGAACTTCCCGCATGAGTTTGGAAATTGTATTTTCGCTCATAGGGCAACCATTGAGCCCCGCGAAGACATATTCGCCGTTCTGTTCTTGTTTTACCGCTCGTAATAGCTCCAGCATCGGCTCGGTAAGCGGGACCTTGTGGTCTCGGGTCTTGAGTTTTGTCCCTTGTCTGTTCGGCGGTATCGTCCAGATTCTTGTGTCGAAATCGACCTCACTCCAGGACATGTATCTCACATCACCCGACCTTACCGCCGTAAGGCACAGAAACTCGAGTGCTCGCGCAGACAAGCTTTTTTTCTGGCGGATCAATTCGAACCACCTCGGCGCGTCAACGAATGCCACCGCTGGCCGATGCGCGGCTTTCTTATCGCGTCCCAGGGGATCCAAAATCGGTTTGAGGTCCACCCATTTGGCGGGACTGTCTTGCTCCCGATATCCCGTTGCCTTCAACCAGACAAATATCTTATCGAGGCGTACCCTAATCTTTTTTGCAAGTTCGCGTTTCGTTGACCAGATTGGCTTGAGCACATCAGCGACGTGAAGTGTGGAAATGTTCTCAACGTCTAGTTTGCCGATGATCGGGACAGCATAAGTCCGAAGCGTATTGATCCAAGCTTTGCGTTCTTTCTCCTTTACCTCGGACAATTCAGTTTCGAAAAACTGTTCGACAGCCTTGGCAAAGATAATTCGCATTTGCTCAACTGTTTCTTCCTTGAAGGTGGGGTCTATCCCATCTGCCAACTGCCTGCGGTACTCACGTGCTTTCTCGCGCGCTTCGCTGAGTGACAACTCGAATGCCGAGCCCAGACCGATTTCTTTGCGACGTTTGTTCAATGTACCCCGAAGCAACCAGCACCGAGCCCCACTCGCATAAGTGACGAGAAACAATCCGGGGACGCCGCCCACCGAATGCCTTGATTTTTCACCAGCACCTGTGTGTTTCAGCGAAGCTACAGCTTTCGCTGACAGCGGAGTAAGTAACTTTGGCATATTGTTTCGCCCCACAAACCGCCCCACAAAAGAATTTCGATAGAGTGATATAAAATGGAACACCACAAAACAAGCCTGTTCTCCAATGGGTTGTATTAAATGAATTTTTTCACATTTTTTGGAACAACATGGAACGGCATGAAATACTGGGGTGGCTCCTACTCGCGGAGCCACTCCCCTTCCCCATCACAATACACCCGCTGGTACGTCAGCTCGCATCCAGGCGCGAGAACAGGTCCTGCGTCCGGAACGCCCGGCCAATCTGGTTCGCATGGTGGCGGGAATCGCAGACATAGCCGAAGACCGGATAGGGCGACTGCTCCATCAGGCTCACGCGGGACGCATCTATTTCCGCCATTTCGTCGAATTCGTGAGTCACCTGGTCAAACAGCGAATCGACCAGATCCTTCCGGTTCGCCAGGTCCTCAGGGCGCGAATAATACTCGCTCGGCAGAACGATCATCACTTTCGCCTTCGGGAACATGGACTCCAGGAAGGCTGTCTGGATCGCGATCGTGTGGGCCGACAGTGTCACATCCTCCCACTCAAAGAACTGCCCCTCGGACGGCAGGTCGCCGCAGTCGACATGACTGAAGTCGATGTCACCATCGCGTGTCGGCAAGGGATAGTCCTTGGACTTGCTCACGCCGCCTTCGAATGCCGACTGGATGAAATAGTCGAGCGCGCTCCGGCTGGGCTTGATGCTGAGCGGCAGGTGCCCCGTGATATCGCCCTTGAAATTCTTGCGCCGGTCGAACTCATGCGCCCGCAATGGCGACACCGTGGAGTAAACGACGAGCCTCACGGCATCGCGGTCAACGGCATCGGCCACGCGCGCGACAAACCGGCGATAATTGGGATCGGTATAGCCCTCATTCATCAGCGAGGCATTGTACCAGGTCATCCCGCTCAGTTCGTCGAGTTGGGCGGCCGACAGGCTGAACACGGCATTCGACCCGCCCAGGACCAGGCCGTCGACATGGTCCATGGATTCAAGATTGGCCAGATGCTGCCGGATGATCGCCGTGCGCCCGCCATCCGTCTGCTGCGTGTAGCCCCATACGAGATAGCCGACATAGGCCAGCAGCAGCGCCGGAATGCCGAACCGCCAGATGACGCGATTAACGCTGACCATAAACGGCATAATCCATCCCCACTCCATTC
>TARA_R110000803_G_scaffold16114_7_pt1 | contig 10563 bp, 17 predicted proteins | sample TARA_R110000803 | Tara Oceans TARA_R110000803 (sample SAMEA4397772) | marine metagenome | biome: Polar Biome; feature: [SRF] surface water layer (ENVO:00010504); material: water (ENVO:00002006), including particulate matter (ENVO:01000060) such as... | depth 5 m | reverse complement strand
CGTGTGTTCGAGCATCACGGCTGGGTAATTAGTGTGGAAGACCAAAAGGTCAGAAAGGAAAGCGAAGATGCCAAGTGAGTACCAGAAGAAAGATGACACTGCGTTTCTGTTTCGGAACCAGAACAAGTCCAAGGACAACCAGCCTGATTACACGGGGTGGGTCAAGCAGGACGGTGTCGAGAGACGCCTAGCGGCTTGGGTCAAGGACATGAAGGATGGGTCCAAAGCGTTGTCCATCAGCATCAGTGACAAGCAGCCGCCAAAGGAGAGTGGAAGCCGTGGATCAGGAATCGACAACAACGACATCCCATTCTGATCGCCTTCTGACCGTGGCCGAGTTTGCGTCTCGGATCGGGGTATCCCCGTACACAGTCAGGAAGTGGATCAAGAAGAGCCAACTGCCAGCCGTCGATCTGAATGTTGGTGGAAAACTTCGTGTTTACAGAATCCCGGAGGCTCAGATTGAAGCGATCAGTGGAAGAATTAAGATCACAGATGACAATGGAGAGGACGGCAGGGTTAGCGACCAAGTTTCTGGAGGGGTCCCCTGCCGATTGGAACAACTCAAGACTGGGCCAGAGTCTTAAGATTATTTGGACGGGGCTGGTCTGGGAAAACACTATCGAAGACCAGAGGCAACTGTCCTCTATTGCAAAGTATTGCAATTCTCCAGCCCACTCCTCTGTTTTTGAGTGGAGGCGACGTTGGTTTGAACTGGGATGGAGGGAGAGGCATGGTTATCTCGTGCTGTTTGAAGAGGCTAAAAGCAGCCCTCGTAAGTTCTACGAAATCTATCGCTCTCTTAGGTGGCTCAATGAGGAGTACAGCAAAATTGGATAACAGGGAATTAGAAAAAGAGATCAGAAGGATTGCTTCTGAAGTGGGCGTGGCTGCTGTTCTTCGTGTCCTTGCAGACATCCACGCGGAACAACTGGAGACGCGGGATGATCCGACAAAGGTTGGATGGTGCCCAGAATACGGGTGGCTGAATGTCACAGACTCGGTCTTTGGTAGGTGGATTGATAAGTATCCATCTGTCCGTGTTCGGGTGGAATTGGCGGCAGCCCACGAGTGGCTGCTGGATAACCCGAGTAAAAGGAAAAAGCATTACCATAGGTTCATAGAGTCTTGGCTTGCTAGGTCTCAGAAATCAAGCCGGGCGTATAACGGCGGGTATAAAACAGTGGAAGGGGGTGGGTTTTGATGAAAACATTTGAAGACATATGGCCTCTTCTTAAGGCACTCTGGCCTGCGGCAGATCTGGGCGAGGGGTTTGAGTTGAGAAACCTGTACAGAGAGAGGCTGTCAAAGTGCAGGCCAGAGATCCTTGAGAGGGCAGTGAAAGATGTCCGAACTAATTACTCAAGCAAGACTCCTGAGTTGAAGTGGATTCTTGAGCGGTACCGAAACCTTCTTAGGGAGTGGGAGTCCAACCGCACTGTCGTGGCATGTTCAAAAGAAGAGGAGGATGAAAAGTACATGGAAGAGGTGACCAGAGACAGGGAGCGAACGGCTTTTAATCTCAGCCTCTTGACCCCCGAGGAGATCGGGGAACTTAGAAAAGAGATTGCTCATCGCACCTACCTTCGAGGGATTGTCGGTAGGCTTCATGGACCCCCCGAGTCTTGGACTCACTTCAGTAGGGGTATGGCATGGGCGTTGTATTCGAGTTTATCGTCAGATCAGAACCAAGGCCACAGCCAAGGCCAAGAGCCTCGGTTATTGCTGGAAAAATAAGGATATATACTCCGGCAACTGCTTCTTTATATAAGGCAGCAGTGCAAGCAGCAGCCAAAGAGAGTGTTCCATTTTCATCTTGTCCGATAAACTCACCTGTGCAAATATCAGGTGAGTTTGTCCTGCGCAGGCCAAAAAGGATGAAAAAGCACGAAGTAGACGTGCCTCACTGCAACAAGCCTGACACTGATAACCTGATTAAAAGCACTCTAGACGCCCTTGTTGACGCGGGTGTATTGCGAGACGATTGCATTGTCTGGTCAGTGTGCATGACTAAAAGATACGCGAACGAGGAGGAAGCCTCTCACGCTAGAATTGTCATAATGGTTGAAGAACCTGAAGATTTAGATAAAATACAGGAGTCAGAAGTTGAGCAGTGATTATCGGCTGAGTATCGAAAAGGGCCAGCCCATTGTTTTTGCATTGGCCTATAAGACCGGGGATGGCAAGCCGATAGACCTTACAGGCAAAGCCGCGTTTCTTCACTACAGTGGGGGCGGCAAACCAGACGCAGGGCAGGTTGACGGAAATGTCATACGATTCAACGTACCTATTAAAAGATCTAGGTTTACTTTGGGCAGCCGCTACAAAGTTATGCTCAGGGATTTGGAGACAGGGCAAACAGAGGTTGCTATATCTGGCCCCTTGGTGGTTGAGGAATAAAATGTCTATTGAATCCAAGCAGAATATCTCTACCACTGTCCAGTTCTTGCAACTCTTGGTTTTAATCTTTGGCGTTGCCGGTGTGTTTACTCATATAGGCAGCAGGGATAACCAACTTGCGACCAATACCAAAGAAATAAACGACATTAAGGGTATTGCTCAGGACTTGTTGCAAACACAAATAACCTCAACATCAAACGACGCGAGGCTCTTTGAAGCCCTCGACGCATTGAAGACTAGGGTTATGCTTTTAGAGAGGGAATGAATTGGTCTGGATAAAAAATAACCGCTGGGCTGTGAGCATGGCGATCTCGGCTCTTTTGGTTGCGGTCGTGGGAGTTGTCGCGGCGGGGTGCCAGTTAAGTGACATTGTCAGTGTCGATGTCCCAAGCGATATCCGCAAGTCTGTTGGGGTAGAGGGACGGGTTAGTCTTAGTGAGGCCGAAGATGTTTGGTCTGACTGGCAATCCTTCGTAAAAAGAAACACAGAGAAGTTTGATCGAGAGACTCAAGAGTCTTACGAACTGCTTGGGTTTATCAGTACAGCCACTGACATTGCCATTACATCAGCCAACTCTGCGACCCCGGCATTCCCCGGCGGCGCGATGCTTGTAGGGCTTCTTTCTGGAGCGGCAGGTTTGTTCCTTAAGAAGCCGGGAACAGACAAGGTTATCGCTAAAGAGAAGGAAGACTCTTATAACGCTGGCGTAAAGAAGGCTGAAGAACTAGCCAAGATGATCGACTCGATTGGAGAAACCGATGGCACAGCCTGACGGACTTCAGTTAACAAGGTCTGACCTGAGAGATGAACTGGCAAGGTATATGTCTTTTGGTGTGTTCACCAAGGGCACGACTCAGGGCCAGCGGGATATCAACGCCTTCATCAAGAGGGGGCTTAGGCAGTTTTATAATCCACCGCCGCTGCCGGGGGACACCCAGTCTCACAGTTGGTCTTTTCTGCAACCATGGGAAACTCTCCTGACGGTTGCCCCCTACGCGGTTGGAACGATTGAGGTAACTGGGGCGGCAGTGACAGGCAACGGCACGACATTTACAAGTGCCATGATCGGTCGTATGTTCCATTCGGGGTCTCAAGTAAGAAAGATCACCGCGTTTACAGACGGAACGCATATCACACTAGACCGTGCGGTAGATTCGACTATCTCAGCAGGCACCTCCTACAAGATCTTGGCTAACAGTTACAGCCTACCGGTTACTTTTGGCGGGATTGTAGGCGATATGTCATTCTTCTCTGAGACAGGCAAGTCGCCTATCCAAAACATTGGCGAAGCAAACTTCCGCCGTGTTGAGTCAGAAGACCCGTCTGTATCTAGCCGCCCATCGGTCTGCTGTGTTATTCCTGCTGATGACACTAGCGGCGAGTACCCCGACAACCCGACACGTTTTAAAATGTACCTGTGGCCCAACCCTGACGCTATTTATGCAATGCGTTATAAGTATGTGGCAATTCAGGGTGACGAAGATGATTCCCCAGCAGGCACTTTCTTGGGTGGAGTCCAGCATTCAGAGACAATCCTGACGAGTTGCCTGTCGATTGCCGAAGAGTACGCTGAGACCCCAAGTAGTAGATACCGCGAGTTATTTTTGCAAAGGCTTTCGGCGTCTATCATGATGGATAGGCGTATGAATACACCTGACAACCTTGGCAAGAACTTAGACCGAAGCGACATGCAAGGTCAGTATCGGAAGCACAGTTCGGACTACACGGTGTCCTACTTTGACATCAACGGAAACCAAGTTGGACCCTGAATATGGCATATGAGCAACTAGCAAAACCGGGAACAGTGACTGGGAACGCAATTGTTGAGGGGGCGATCAGTTCGGATGGCCTAGCATCCAGCAAGATCTTCGTTATCAAACCCACCTCTGTTGTTATTCAGTCTCAAGTTGAAGTCGTTGATGTCACAGGAGACATTGATACCAAGCGTGTTTATGAGAATGGGCGTTTGGCTGCCACGCAGTTCCAAGTCCAAGGCTACATGGTTGGTGACAGTGCTGTGTCTTTGAGTGGACTGTCTAGCGTGAACAACAATGGCAATGACAACGCATCCTGTTCGCTAAACTTCTATCCGCACAGTGGTCGCAAGATTGGCGGGACTGTAGTTTTTTCTCAGGTAGATATTCAGTGGGCTCGTAACAGCCCGTATGTAGCAGTGAACATTTCTGGGTATTTCACAGACGTAGACTTTACTGGCTCAAACGAGGAATCATGACCATGGCCAAGAAGAAAATTACCCCCATCGCTAATGTTGCTGGAAAACTTCTCGCAAAATATGGCCCATCGCCAAAGCCGTCTAGGTCAATGCCCAAATCTCCCACGAAGTCCGGACTTAGGTTCGTTAACGATCCAGATAAAAAGTTTCGTGGTAAGTCGGTTCTTGGTACTGATCCCAGAAAGCAAAGCCCAGCCGTAGCAGCCAAGCGTAAATCCACAGATGCTTTGATCGCCAAGAACACGCCGAAACAAACTAAAGCAACTGAAGCCGCTAGAGCGAAGAAGTTTGCGTCTCTCAAGAAGAAACCCGGCGCGATGATCGCACGCAGAAGCAAAGGGAAAAATAGATGACACCAGAACAACTAGAAGCCGAAGCAAGAAGAGTTGGCATGTCTGTAGAGAAACTCAAGGCCCTGATTGAGCAGAAGACAACCGCCCCTCAGCCTGTGGCATTGCCAAAGCAGTATGCCGGAGGTTCTATTGGTGCTGATCATCAAGCAAATAACTGGGCTGCGGCGGGAATGAGCGACTCCCAAATGGGCGCTGCTCGACGAAACCGAGTGAGCAATGTTGCTAGGTATGGACAGGCAACTCCCTCGTTCGGCGCTATGACATCCCAGAATGCTAGGAACAATGATGCCCTTCAGGGGGTTCAGGGCATTACAGACGGTGCAATTACCAGCCTTACTACTGCTGGACCATTAGCGCTCAAGGGTGCCCTCGCATCCACAGCCTTGGGTCGAGGAGTTGTAGGAGGGGCTAATAGACTGGGTGGCATGGCTATGAAAGGCAAGGCTGGCATGCCTGTCAGACTAGCACACAATGCAGGGAAAAAATTAGACCCCTCTTTTGCCAGACTGGCTAATACCGAAGGTGGAAAAATAGCAGGCGATGTTGTCAACAAGGTGGTTTCGCAGACTCTGCTTAAGCCATCTAAAGACGCTGCTGCTACCGGCAAGGCGGCAAGCGTAGCACGGAAGTCTGGAGTTCTTCCGGGGTACGCAAGGGTTCTCGCACCATACGCAATGTATCTGGGGTCATAAAAACAATGGCGTCATTCCCAAGCGATGAGGAATTTGAAAGACTTCTAAAGTCTGGAAAACTCCCCGACATCCCAGCCTCTACCGATGCCGGAAAAGAAGAAGTGGCCGTTGCCTCGGAGAGTAATTCTAAAGTTCAAGATCAGGCATCGGGCGCGTCAGAAACAAACAACCTTGAGATTGTTGCCAAAGAAATACAGCAGTCTCTTGAGTCTATCGTTAAGACATTTGAAGACCTGTCTTCAATGCTCAAGAGGGTTATGGAAGATTCATGACAACGCTTGTCAAAAGAGACCTGATCGGTTCAAGCATGTTCAACACGGAGACCTCATATGGTTCCCGTGCCGAGAGGCGTGTGTTTGTCCGGCTGGACCCAGACGACGCGTTTGTCAATAACACCCCCATTGGCAAGGCTATTGAGAAGGCTATTGATGGGCAGTATCACCACCCCGATGATGAGACCCTTCCGCTAAAAGAAGCAAAGGCAGTCCAGATTGGCAAAGATACTTTTGAAGTCTCTCTTGAATACAAGAGATCTAAGACTTCTGGCGGTGCTTTGGATGTCCCCGGAGGATCGGCGGTTGTTTCTAACTGGCGAACAAGGCTAGTTCCTTACCAGAGTTTTCTTACACCAGAGAGTTATAGTTCGAGATACAACGGGGTTCCGACTGGGGGTCTTGGCACTGATATCCCCGATGGCACCCCTGCTGATCAGTTGCCATCGGACCATCCAAGATCTGAGGCTGAGGTTTTTTGGAGATCGTTCGACGGCTCTCCGCCGGGCAAAAGTTCTGACAGCAAAAATACCGACCCCCAAATCGGCCCAACGGCTACCGCTATCTTCATTCCAGAAAGCGATATAACAGTGCCTGTTGTATTGGACAAGTACCAGTTTGCAAGGCTTCAGACAGAGGTCTTGCCAAAAGTTGGACACTTGAACTCAAATGAGATTACAAATTTTGGGGGCCTTGGCTTTTCTGTTGGCGAGTTGATGTTAGTTGGCATTGACAATGACTGGGTAAACCAGAGATCCTTGGGGGCACAGGGGTTTGTAAGTGAACTCACATTCTCTGTTGCTTATCACTTCAAATTTAGGCATGGCGGGCATGTCCTTGAGGTTCCCACTCACAACGGTCGCCCCGATCCTTATGCAAGATGGCAAATGTTCTATGCCTCCTCGGGAAGATACAGCGTCTTTGAGAATTTTCCGATTTGAACTTTCAAGGAAAGCAAAACCCCTTCTCTGAATCGTTTCGGTCTGGACTTCAAAGTCTTGCCGATGCTGCTAGTGATTACCTAGAGAACCGATCTGGGTACCTGCGGGCTTCGCATCTCGCTGAACCGGTCATTCCTAAGGGGTTTGTAGCAAAGATAACCGGGGCGTCTTTGGTCAATGGATTGGACGCTGGCGAGTTCAGCGGTGGCGTTGGAACAGACACCGCTAAGAATGTGTGGAAGTACAAGTGGAGCGACTTCACAACTGATGGTGGAACTAGAAGTTCTAACGGCTACGAATTCTTCGCCTTGAACGGGGCTGAGTTTGGGAACACTGGAACGGGCAGCGAATCATTTGGAGTGGGCGTGGCTTCTGGATCTCCAGCGATCGAACTTCTTTCCATCGGAAACGAGGGAGCAGTTACCCCATCAGTGTGGATGCACGTCTTGAACGCTCCGCTTGAAGTCACTCTAGACTTGTATGACTCTAACGATGAGGCAGCCGGGACAGTCGTTGTATCTACTAGGTATGTATTCTTTGCAGGCAATGAAGTTGAGGTAACCTGCTGATGGCTTCCTTGTTTACAAAGTGCTGCTGTACCGGGAATTGTTTCTGGGGCTGGAACTCCTTGGGAGTCCTTGGTGATGACTATGGGTACTGCTCTCACAATAGTTCCGAAAGGCTTTACCTGAGAATCCCTCGCCCCGGATTTTCTACCAAAAACGTTGTTGAATGGCCCGCTACTCAGGGCTGTTGCAGTGGCGATGCCTTACTTGTAAACACTGCTACGGGTGCGAATGACATTATTGTCAAGTACGCGCATTTTCCCGGCGAGTCTGGTTCAAGGCTATATAACTGGAAATGGTATCAGCCTATCCAGTGTCTTCCCCCATGCACCCATACCTGCTGGGGGTTTGAAGCGGTAGGTTTTTCTGACATTCAATGCTGCGACACAAACGATCCGGTCGATAAACGACAGACATGCCAAGACGCTTGGTTCATGCCCCACCCCACGTCTAGTGGAAACTTTAATGCGGCTTACCTTTCTAAGGCCCAACGGGATGTGTGCAAAGGCATCCCCCTCAGTCAAATAGGCAACCCGGCGAATAGTGCGGGGGTTGCTAGTTCTAAGCAGTTCGGCGACGGTTTTAGGTGGTGGGAAAATATATCGAACTACCAGACAGGGTCTCGTCAAGACCGCTTTAAAAAGTATTGGTATACAACCGAAACCGGATGGATAGCCATAGAGGACAAAAAACTTGTAGAGACAATGTTTGTTGTCTTGCACAGGACCAAGTGGTGGAAGCGAGACTTTAACTCGCTCCATCCGAACGATTGCATTCCTGCGGACTGTCTGCCCGGGGCTGTGGCGAGTTGTAGAACTCCTGAGTATTGGGACTATGAGTGCGCCGGGTTCCCCATTTACACTTGGGAGGTATACAACGCCCCTTCCAACGTGCTTTCTGAGTCAGAGAAGCAGGCTATGTTTGTCGCGGTCGATAACGGGAATGGTTTCGATCACGAAGCGATGGACAGACTTGTGGCACACCTTGGGTGTGAGCCGAAGGACCATGGGCGGGAGACGGGGGAAACAGTAAAAAGAACACTTGTGGACCAAGATGGGGATGAGACTGTTCACTACGCTTTTTCTAGAGAAGCCGGATGGCTGAATGTTTGTTACGACAAAGATACAGCAGACAAATTCCCTCAGTGGACAACTAATCTGACCGATTGTAATTCGCCCCCCGGAAATTTCAGTAACTGTTTTACTGCCGGTCCTTTTCCTCAGGAAACAACGTGTCAGTCATCTAACGGAAAATCTGGCCCGTCGCATTGCAACGGGATTTCGGCTTGCAATTCTGGGGCCGGATCTCCGCCGTGCCCTGTTCTTGCGGCGGATTGCGACGGGACCAACCCGCCAACCGGATGCCGTCTAGACAGTGCCATTGGTGATTGCTCGGGGATTTGGTTCCATTACAACCAGTATTGTTTTACGACTCCCGCCCAGAACTATCTTATTAATTACGCATGCTGTATTCACAATGAAGCATTTTTATGTGTAGTTCCAGATGCAAATTCTGAATGTGATTGCAGTACGCTTCCGTTTTATGGCCCGCTCCATCCAGTCCCGCCCGGCGTGAGTGCCCATCAAAGAAAACTTCTCGCAGATGGGCGACTACCGATTGACATGGACCAGTGCTGTGGCGGCAGGGGGACTTTTGCTCCCGCCCCTCCGGGCACCGTTCCATACTGCGACCGATGCTCAAATCCAAACACGCAAGTATGCAAAGAACCTGAAGAGTCTCCATTCTGCCCAACGATTGGCACACCGTAAAATGACCTACATAAACAACAAGCCAACCTATTACCAGTCTTCTTCTGTTCGGACAGAAGCAAGCCAACCGCCGCCAGAACCCGAGTACCCGATGCGTGGCCTCGGTGATCTGGTCGAGAAGGTTACCGTGAACACGGGCATCAAGAGAATCGTTGACAAGATTGCTAAGGCCACTGGCAAAGACTGTGGCTGCCAGAAGCGTCGTGAGGCTCTCAACAAACTGGTCCCATTTAATAAGGGTGCAGAGTAATGGCTAAGAAGACAAACAAGAAGAAGAAGAAGCCCAGTGTCATCAATGGGCTAGATGTCAGTCGCAAGCCTAAGAGGGTTTTGACTAGCCGCACTCGGAACCTTACGACCGAGGATCTTTCTACGCCCAGACAGTGGGGTCCAGAAGCGGAGCCAACTGTGCCGCGAGGGGAACCTCGCCCGAGAACCCTGAACTACACCGCCGAGGATCTTGCGCGGGAAACAGCAATCGGCCCAGAGAATCCTCCACGACAGTGGGGCCCAGAAGCGAAGCCAACCGTGCCGCGAGGGGAACCTCGCTCGCCGGAACAAATTGCGGAGTGGGAAAGGAACACCACACCGGCCACGCCTCAGGAAGAGCGAAAGTTTTTGGAGGAGTTTGACAGCGGTAAAGCCTTGCAAGGTGCCCCCCCCGATCCATCGGCTATGCCGGGGTTCAACTATGCGGACTTTGACGACGCAAGGGCTCGTGATTCAGGTCCATCCGCGCCGCCCACGATCGAACAGCAGGTTGCTGATAAATATTTCGACGGAGATCTAGAGGCTCTAGACAATGCGATCGCATACAGATCAGAAAGAACCACCGACAATCCAATCTCACAAGGTGCCATTCAGGCCGAGGCTAAAAAAGAAGCAGATAGATCTCAAGCCATTATCAACGAGGGGCGACAAGCGAGGCGTCTTGAGGAGAAGGCTAAAGTCGATCCGACGATGCGTATTATGGGCGACGGGAATTACAGTCGCTTCTCAAATGTAGTTGAAGAACATGTAGCCAGAAACGCAAGTCAGTATGACATGAATGTCCCTCGCAAAGACAGAGAGATCTGGGCTTTGGGACAGAGAGAGAATAGGGAAAGGCTCACTAGGATTGAGGAGGGGTCTAGGGTTGGAAGTTCAGAAGGCTTGACTCTGTTTGAGATGTGGAAGCAAACCGGGGGCTGGATAAACCCCAGCACCGGCGAGCAAATCCCATATACAAGCATTCCCCGCGATGTCATCAAGGCTGCACAGAAGTATGTACTAGAATTTGGTAGGCCCAAGCCCAGCACTTCAGGATTCCAAGGTGGAATCCAAGGTGGAAGTAATG
>TARA_R110000803_G_scaffold14785_2_pt1 | contig 10563 bp, 7 predicted proteins | sample TARA_R110000803 | Tara Oceans TARA_R110000803 (sample SAMEA4397772) | marine metagenome | biome: Polar Biome; feature: [SRF] surface water layer (ENVO:00010504); material: water (ENVO:00002006), including particulate matter (ENVO:01000060) such as... | depth 5 m | reverse complement strand
ATTTGTAAATATACTAATAGAACCATTTGGTTCACAAGCATTTCCTAAAACACCCCCATCTTCTGCATAATTTACATAGTACTCATTTAAGACTTGTATTGGTGGGAATGAGTAAGGTAATACGGTATATAAATCATCTGACCCACTAAAATATTCTAACCTGTATAGTAATTCAGGTACGTTATCGAAGTTTAAGTATTTACCACAAATATCAATAATCCCAATAGTGGCTGCTGATTGGCTAAATTCACCATTGTAAAATTCACGTTGATCATCTCTAGGATATTCTATATTATTAGACCCGGTAGATGAGAATGAATCTGACCAACTTTGAGTCACACCAAATATATTATCTGGTCCATTTCCATCACTACCACTTTTGTAGAAATTTAAACTATTAAATTTTTCAAATACACCACCAGTTCCACCTTTAAATACCTCAATTGACCCTGTCTCATAACCACGAGCAAAAGATTTAACTGATCCTGAATATGTTACGTCTTCTTGTGATACAGGTCTTGCAGAATATGCATTTCTTTCTAAAATATGTTGTTTTATTACTACACCAGAAGATAAATTTGTTCTAGCAGGTGTAAAATCTTTAATCATTTTGAATAAAGAATTATCAAAGTATTTTATTAAACGTATAAAATCTTTAACATCGTAACTTTTGATATATTTTAAGAAGTATTGATCTCTTAAGGCATCTAAATCTGGGTAATTAGTCCTAGATTCAGACATATGTCTTGGGTCTCCAATGTATTCTCCTATATTAAAGTTACCTAATTCAGCAACTATATCATCGTTAATTTGATTGGTAGGTGAAAATGCAACTTCTAAATAATCAGCATCAGGAGTAGTACTTTGAGTTAAATAAGAATATTGTTGTAATGACCTTTTAGATGACAAAGTATCACCTGTTGGTATTATATTGTCGAATAATGATATTCTATCAGTTACTTTATTTTTAATTCCTTGATGTGGTTGGTTTAAATGTATGTGTTCTTTGTTTTTAATAAAGGATTCACTAGATAAATAAAAATCACTAGTACCATTAATAAATGAGGAGGTTGGTGACCATGAACCCGTTATTTTAGGGTGAATTGATTCTCTTGATCCCGTTAACGATAAAGTACCTAAATCTGCTCTAAAGGTTAATTGGTTTGGAGCACCAAAACCATTTCCTTTAAATGCATAAGGATTTAATACAAAATCTTCAAATGAACTAGCACTAATATTAGGTACATAGTATCTAATTTCTTGAATAGAACCCGAAAATGGGGTATAAGTTTTACTATTAAAAAACCTATCACTAGGGTGTGGAAATGAAATTTTAGTACTATTAAGGTAAGAATTAGAATTATATCCTGTTATTTCGTTATAATCCGAAAAACCTAAATTATTATCTATTTTATTTGCTACCGATAGAGAAGCAGTTAAGTTGTTTTGAGTTGTCATTACTGACCACCATTTATTATCAAATATAGGTAAGTACACACTTGCACTTATAGATGGGGTACTAGTGTTTGGAATAAATTTAAGAGTACCATATTCTTTATATGGGTCAGAAATTGAACCTGAATGAGATCCACTTATATTACTTGATCCTGTATATTCTAATACCAATAAACTAGTTCCAAACTCACCTATTGAAAATAACGATTGGGAAATGTGGTTTTCTGGTAGGCCTGGTGTTTTAAATCTAAATTGTATGGTGTTAGGGTTACTAGTAGAAAAATTAGTATTAGGTCTAAATGAAGAACTAAAGTAATTATTTCCATCTAATTCTAAGGCATAATTAAATATATTTTGTTTGTAATCCCAATCCTGTTTATTAGTAGGATTTTTACCTCCAAATTCACTTATTCTTAAAATAGTATCAGGGATACCATATGATGTAATTAAGGCTCTTAATCCAGCTACTGTACCCTTAGTTTTAAGTAAATACGGTATATTGTGGTATATTCGTTTATATAATCGCTTATTAGTGTCGTCCAATGGAATTATATCATTGGAAGCAGATATTTGAGTATTTATTAATTCTGACCCGGTTGATGGGAAAGTAATACCTGATGGGGTAATACCTAAAAACGCCTCATATAGATCATTAGTATTAAAATTATTTGAATATAATTTAACACCAAAGTCTTTAATGGCATCAGCAACTAAATCTTTTGATATACCATAATCTAAACGATTATCAGCATCAAATCTATTAACTACATCTTTGGTATAAATCCAAATATTATCAAAATGTTGACCCACCATATCGATGAATAAACCATATTGATCGTTATTAGAGTCATCTCTTAAATATTCTGGGATGTTCCAGTGAAGATAATCTTGATTATTTTGGTCAAAATCATATGCCTGTAATGCTAATCCCCCATAATATAAATTAGTAGAATCACTGCTTCCCAACCATGTTTTTACTTCAGTACTTGTAGTAGATGCTAAAGTATATGGTGGTATTGAATTTGTCTTTGGGTAACTATAAATAGATCCAGAATTGAAATATAGAAACCTCTCGTAAGAATCGAAGTTTTTAATTATATCACTAACTTTGGCACCAAATATTGATGTACTTGAGATAAATTCACTTGTTAAGCTAGTATTGCTAACTACATTAGTGTTTAAAAGTGAAATTTGACTATTATAATTTTCAATTAAACCAACTTTATGGTAGAAGTTTTCTAATCTAGTTTTAGCAGATGAAAATTTTATAAAATTAGTAAAATCATCATAATTTATATTTATTTTAATCCCCTTATCATCTAATAAACTTTGAATTTGGTTATTAGAGCTTGTAATATTAGAACTAAGTAGGGTATCATAAGAATATTCTTGTGAAGTAGCCCCACTTTCATTTTTTATATTTAGGTCTAAATTAGGCCCCGCAATATACTCAAAGTCTTGAGGATCAAAAATAGGTACAGGAAACTGTACTTGATAACTTTGTGCTGATGATATTGTTTCAATTACCCAACATTGAGATTTAAGGTTAAAATCTGCAGGTAAAGGTTCGTAAAGTTTTATTATTGCGGAATAATCTTCTTCGTTTGTAACATCTAATTTTATATTGTTAGATATTATTAGATTATTATCCCCAAAATTTAAATAAAAATCAACAAAATAGTTTTGTGAATCTCTATATTGTATAAATTCTTGAACTGATGATTGAACGTCATCATTTGATATTGTATTAGAATTTAATCTTATTTCAGTTCGGTCTGAGCTGATTTCTTGTATGTAATATTTAGAGGATATTGAAGAGTTAAGACGTTTTCTATAGAAATTGTAATTAACATAATACGTTCCCTCATTAAAATCTTCTTTTTCTAAATCTTGTTTTGGGTCTAATAAAACATGACCATCTCTAACTGTATAAGTTAATAATTCTTCTGTTTTAGGAGGGAATATTAGGTTTTGATTTCCATCAAATATATAATATTCTATATAATCCGTAGATTGGGAAAAATTAGTGTCTAATTCCTGTGAAGATATCAGTGAAATATCCTCAATTGAATAATTTTCAATTTCAAATGTTTGAGAATCTACTGGTAATACTAAAACTTTATCTTCCATTTTATAATCCATTTAAACCATTAGCCCCTATAAGGCTAAGAACATCGGTTTGTGTTTCTTCAGAATTTGCAATGTTTACATCTAATGACGGATTGATAGATATATCTTCTCCGGTTTCTGCTTTTACAGCTCTGATTTCTAAATTTAAATTTTCTTGTCTTAAGGCAGAAATTTCTTCTTGTAATGCCTGTATTATATCACTATCTTGATCATAGTTTATATATTCACCACTAGTTTTAACTAAATATTCGTGTGAATTAGTCTCACCAGTTGGTGGTATTTCGTAAAATAATTCGTCGTAATATTCAAAAAACTTAGTAACATCAACAGTTGATTCAATATCTTCAACCATGTTTGTAACCCCTAACTCACTAAAGGTAGTATCGATAGTTTTAATGTATTGAGGCTTGTTAAATACTGTTTTTTTTACATCTACTTTATTTTCCATTACCCGTTAACTACTTTAAAATAATAATCTTCATCTTTTACTATTGTACTCCCGTTGATAGTAGTCTTTATTAATATCTTATAATATCTTTCAGGTTCTAAACCGTCCATATAAACACTAAAATAATTACTTGTGTTATCACAGCTAATTTTAGTAAAGTTATTATCAAAATCTACTACGAACTCATTTGTATCTAAATCCTTTATAGCATAATATGATGCTGAAGGTAATGCAAAATTTTCAGTGTATAGAGATGTTGTCTTAAATGTACGAACTGGGAATTCGGGACGCACGTTTAATCTAAAAACATTTACACTTTCTTTTCTAAATTTTCCAGGATTAGAATCTAACCCAACAAATAAATCCGATGTTGTAATTGGAGGTAATGTTGTAGAATATTGAGAATCATCCCATTTCATTTCTAATGTAGGAGGATATATAGTATTAGTGTCAACAGAATAAAATTTAAAAATAGGTTGGATTGCTTTTGTAGTTGCGAATTCAGAAGAACCAGATATTTTTACTATAAAACCATTGTTATTAATAGGATTAATAGGTGTGTCTTTTGATGCTGTATACCAAGCATGGATTATATTAGTGACATTAGAATTGAGATCTTTAGTTGATCTTAAACCAAATGTTTGAGTTGATGTAATATCTCTAGTCATATATCCAGATCCTGTATACCAGTTACCACCTACTCCATTTTGTAAACCTTCAGATATACTTCCAGTATAAGATCCTGTTACATAAGGGGTATACCCACCAGTTTTCCAGATATCAGACCCAGAATAACTAATATATTTCCAACTAGACCCATTAGTAGTTTGAGGTTTATCATCATATTCCCCTGTTCCATTTCCCCAAGTATTAGATGCTGGGAATATTTCTATAGTTGTGTCTAAATTAATACCTTGTACTTCCGCTGCGTATAATCTTAGACTACTAGAAAAGGCAGAACCATTAATTTTATTATCAATTACATCTTCAATCTCTGTTTGGCTAAATTGAATTATAGATCTAGCTACTCTTGGTGAAGGTTTTTCTGAAGGGACTGTGTTAGATACCTCTAATATAGCATCTATTCCTGTATTTAAAGCAGGAAATGCTGAGTATAAAGTTGTATCTTTTTCCGGGAATAATTTGTATACTGCCATGTTATATTGTTACTATTTTTCCTTTAATATCTTGATTTGGGTTTTTGAGTTCAAATATAGATGAATCTAATGAAGGGTAAATAACTCCATTTTGTGTTGCTCCATGAATATCATACCCATATTTAGAATACCCTGAGGTTGTTCCAGCTTTATTTTCAATTAATACTTTTTTAACTGTTTGTACTCCTTCTATTTTATCTAATATAATTTGGATATCTCTTAAAATAATAGGTTGGTTGATTTGCCATCTATCTATATTAAAATAACTTTGTAATGCGGTAATACAATTTAGTATTACTTCATTATTGTTTACACTAGGTAATGTGATAATTTCAAAATCACAACTTATGTTAATTATAAAAGCATCTTTAATAGATATAGTATCACCAATCATTCTATATTGGTTCAAGTAAGTTTTTAAGTTATTTTTTAAAGATTTAGATGCAACCCTTAATTTTTTATTAGCGTCATACGATAAAACATATATATCTAAGGAAGATAAATAATCTTCTGTATTAGGTTTTTGTGTATGTGCCTTGGATACTATTCCATATCTAGAAGGCATACTCAAAGATCGTACTAAATAATCATCTGCTGTTACATTTCGTAATTGGGATGAGTAATTTGCTATCGAATTTTGTCTAATTTCTTCTATGGTATCTCCATCTTTACCTCCACTTGCCGCATTTTGATTGTTTGAGGCTAAAGTGTTGAATATGTAATTAGAAGCGTTATTGTTTAAACCCGTTTTTAGAAACTTAATTGTTGACGAATTTAGTGAGGTTAAATTATTAGATGGTGAGTTTGAAGTAACACCTCCACCTACTAAATACCTTACTGTTAAAGTCGTATTACTAGGAGCAACCCCATAAGTATTTGTAAAAATAAAGTTATTTGGACTATAAGCGGTTGTTAGTTTATCACGTTCAAATGGTAATCCAATACCTACATTTGTTGGGTTTGGGATTATTTCTTCATCATTAAGAGTAGCATTTCCCGATCCAAATTGAAGTTGTAATTGATTTTCACTTAAAAAACGAGTAGCAAATCTTCTTTGTACTTGTTTTGTTTTTAATAAGTAAGGTGTGTCTAAATTTTCGAAGCTATTTGGATCATTTACGTTGGTATTTTTAATACCATCAAACACCGTATCTTGTGCTAAATAATCTACTTCATACCACTTATTTCCATCAGAATCTGTGACATCTATTATATCGGCAATATCTTCTGCTGCTAAAATTTTAGTTGGGAATTCTGTTGGGTTAGCAAATGAAAAGGTTGCTGATAATATTTGACCTGAAACTGATTTTCTTGTTTTCTTTAATAGAAAATATACAGGTTCCCCATTGGATACCTGAGCTATAGTAATGGTAGTAGGATCTTGTGAACTAGATATAGTAAAATCAACAGGGTCTTCTATTGTAAATACATTAGAGGCATTAGTTGCTGATGTAATTTGAGTATTTTCTTCTATATATAAAGCATAATCATAATCGGGTACAGTTTTTCCACCTACAACTTTAGCAGGGAGTTGTTGATAAAAGTCTATATCAACTGTTGCTAAACCTGTTACTTTAGGTTTATAACTAAACATATAAGCTAAATCGTATAGATTTGAAGTCTGTCTAGAATACTGTAAGAAATTCTCTTGTATTTGGTTGTTTAAGTAATAAGTTAAAACATCACCAACATATGAGGACATTTCCATAAACATTACTCCGGGTGATGTAGGAGAAAAGTCGGTGTATGTATTTGGAAAATAGGTTTGAGCGTAATTTATTAAATTAGCTCTATAACCAGTAAAATCCTGGTTTAGATATTTTATTTCTCTATTTACTGCCATTATGCAAAGCTTAATTCTAACTCATCATTCATACCAGTATTGGCGATAGAATAAGTTATTGTTATGTGTATATCGTTTTTATCTTCATTTGAAGTTAATGTAACCTCATCTACTATAACGTTTGGAAAATAAGTTTTTAGTTTTTCTTGAATATTTTCTTCTAAAAAATCTAAATTCTCTTCAACTATAGACTCAAATAAAAAACCCCTTAACCCACCACCAAATGTTGGATTACCATTTATTTCTCCAGGGTTGGTTAAAAAATAATTAATTAAATTAGCTTTAATTGCATCCTTAGTTTGGTAATTGGAGTCAAATACTGCTCTACCATTTAACGGTAGATTTACACCAATAGCAACTCGTGCTCTGGTGTCATTTGGGAATATTTGTTTTGCTCCGAATGCCATATTTTATCCTTTCATTAACCCCATTATCTGCTCCATTGATACATCTCCTTGTGGTAAACTACCATTGGGGCTTGATGTATCTACGCTACCATTCATTTGTAGGGGCATACTATTTGTAGTTGCAGATATTGTTCCATTTGCTCCAGGCATCATTCCACCTAATACACTTTGGATATTTTCTCTCATAGCCATTCTATCACCTTCGGGCATAGAAGTTTGCATTACGGGGTTCATTTTACTTGGTGCTGCTACGTCTGTTGTGGGAGTACCCATTCTATTTTCGTAAACTGTTTGTCTAGGAGCACGTACTGCTTCCATTAGAATTTCTTTCATTTCTTCTTGGATTGCTTCTTTTACTGCTTCTTTTACTATTGTTTTTAATTGACTTAGTTTCATACGTGTATGATTTATTATAAATATTGGATTAATATGCTTTTAAATCGTTTGATCTAATGTAAAATATAAGTTCGTTAATTAAGGTGGAGTCGTCGTTACTAAATGATTGGTCTCCTCTTACTAGAATAACACCTTGGCTATTTTTACCCACTGCTTGTCTTCTTTTATATTTACCTATGTTATTTTTGTCTAATTCTACTACCTCAAGTGTAAAACCTGCTACTTGATTAGGGGTAACTATACCATTATCATTATCACCCCCATTTGCCAAATCTTGTATTGCAGAGTTTAATTCTACTAATTCTATTTCTTGATCTTGAGCGCATTCGAATATTAACGAATCTACAGTTTTAAGGATCATAGATAATATTACCATAGCCGCTATAAAAAATATTAAAGCAATAATAAGTTGAATATTAAGTTTTTTATTAGCATCAGCTAATGTCTTTAATATATCCTTTATATTTTGTAATCCTGAAAGTAATGATTGTGGTACTCCAACACCTGGAGGGACAGCAACTGGGAAGGGGAGTGATGATATTTGCATTCTTATTCCTCTTAATTGAATGGCAATATAATTAAATAAAACAGCTAACCCAACATTAACAATTACCATTACATATATTTGGTTAATTTGTCTAGCTATTGAATTTCTAGTCTTAACAGCCCTTTTTAATTGGGAAGTGGTAGGACATATTTTTTTGTTTTTATCTTTAATTTTTGTAATACCAAATATCAACATTAAACCTATAGCTAAAGGTAATAGTTTAAATAGAATGGCATTTGTAAATTTTTCAATTGATTTTCTTCTAACTAATAAGATTTTTTCAGGAAGGGAACTAGCAAGTTTAGATGCCTCTGCTATCTTAGAATATACTTCCTCTTTTACAACCTCAACTGCTTGATCAGCAGCCAGTTTAGTATTAATTAAAGGTTTTGCCTTTAAATCACTTTTAACCTCTCTCTTTTGGGTTAAAAGCTCAGCGTATTGAGGGATATACCCAGATTTTGTATATATTAATTTAGATTCAACTAATGCTTTATTATTAAATGGTAAAACAGGTAGTTCTAAGTTAATTATAAATTCTCCGTTTTTATCAGTAAATGTTTTTTTTCCTAAAGCTAATAAGGGTTCTACTTTAGCCCCTTCAATAGGTTCAGAAGTTATTTTATCATATAATCTACCTTCAATAGTAAACTTTTCAAGTTTTGGGATATAGGATTCTAATCTTTTTTTTAATGCTTCAGGTGATGGTTTTTCTCCAGTTTCCTTAGTAGTAACCTTTTTTAAATTTTCAATGTCTAAATCTACCCCTATAGCCTTTTTACCAGCTTCGGTTTTTATATAATCTAGAGCAGCATCTAATAAGTCTTGTTTATCCATTTTAGCTTAATTTTACCTTTTTAGATGTGAAAGTATCATAACTGTTGTTGAACTTTTTAGCTTGTTCATTTAAAATATTACCAGCAAATTGAGTTGAGGGTGCTACTTTAGGATCATTATTTAGAGCATTAGCTAGTGTTTGAATCGCTGTAGTTAAACCTTTTAATTGTTTCAAAAATGTATCTCCTGCTATTGCAGGTTGGGAAGATTGAGTACCACCTATGTTTATAGTATCTGCCTCTAAAGTAATTGATTTTCTACTTACAATACCAATATCACCAATGGCTGCTAAATTAATAACTTTGGGAGATGACATTAGTATACTATCTACAGTTGAATTAAATACTAATCTACCTGAGTTTAAAATAATTTGTGGACTACCCTCATAACTTCCAGGATATGTGGGAGATTGCCCCTTAGATATAGCGGTATAATTTAAGCTAGATGCTGATAGAGGAATATTTTGAGTAGAGGTCATATAAATTGAAGAAGGATCTTCATTTATATTTTCTACTGTTGGGTTAAATCCAGCACTTTCTGATAGTGGTTGTCCATTTCTTAATACGGTAATAGGATCTCCATTATTACCATATTCGGACCAACTATTTCGATATAGGGTATTGGTTTTAATAGTACTTCCTAACCTTATTGAACTACCAAACCTACTTTCTATTATATTATCTCCACTAAAAGGTATTAGAGGATGAATGTTTGATTTTTCTACAAAACGACCACCGGTAGAATTAGTACCATTTAAATCTAAAGGTTTAGGTTTATCTTTAACCCTTTTAGCTGCTCCCCTTTCAATAGATTGGTAATCCTTGATATTAAGACTTTTTTTATCATATTGGTATACATTAGGGTAGGCATTATGGTGGGGGTGATTCCACAATGAAATGGTATTTATGTAATAATAGATCTCAGATGTATCATTAATACCCATATCCTTATCAGGAAGATGAAATAGTAATACTATCTCATTAATTAGTGGGGGTGATTTTAATTGTGGGAAAAACGGTTTTGCAATTGGGCTATTTTCGATTCCCTTTTCAAGAGTGTTTATTTCTTCAAAGTTAATAGTCCCAATACCACTCCAACTACCATATTCTTTAAATTTAGGATGAGTTTCATCCATAACAATATCTATAACTCTAGCAGGTATAATTTTTAAGTCAGAGATACCACCTGAAGAATTATCTTGAGGTGAGAATTGATCAGTAAGATACCCTATGCCAGTGCTAATCCTTGCCATCTTCTTTCTCGAAATTTTTATTTAAATTATCTAACTCAGCCATTAGTTGGTTTTTCTCCTCTTCCGTTATACCCATGGTATCGTCGCTAGT
>TARA_R110000803_G_scaffold201894_1_pt1 | contig 10578 bp, 16 predicted proteins | sample TARA_R110000803 | Tara Oceans TARA_R110000803 (sample SAMEA4397772) | marine metagenome | biome: Polar Biome; feature: [SRF] surface water layer (ENVO:00010504); material: water (ENVO:00002006), including particulate matter (ENVO:01000060) such as... | depth 5 m | reverse complement strand
GGGGTCTTTTTTTGTCCTTTGATCGACTTCGCCGTAAACCGCACCCTGATCGACTTCGCCGCCCAAAACTCCCCGGATCATAGTTTGGTATCATAGCCGTTATGTTGTTATCATATACGATACGACACCCCCTATACATATACACCCTATTACCCTATACTCTATATTATATTAAAAGTATGATAAGTATGATATAGATAAGAGAACAGACTGAAATCACTAGACTTTTCACGGATCACAGTTGACGCTCAACTATGATACAACTATGAGAAAATAGCGGAAATATTAGGGTTTTCAGGCCATTTCTCCTTAATCTGATCGACTGACACATCTCCCTTAACCCAGAACATTTTCATTTTAGCCTCAATTTTAACTCGCTGGATCATACTCTGATACCCCAGCCTCTTCAAAAGTACAGCGCGCCTATTCGTCTGAATGTTCAAATCCGGGTAATCTAAATGCAGTTTTAGGAACACATCAGCCGACGAAACACACTCATCATCAAACAGATATCCACCCTCTTCGATGACTGATTTCAGTTCTGCCAGACCCTCAAAACTAGCCTCTTCAGTTGCGGCCATACGTGCTTTTTCGCTCGTCATTGGAGCCTGTTTCATGTTCATAAACTCGTCAGTTATCTCATATTCGCGCAACCATAAACACACCTCGTCACTATATTCCCGCAGCCCATCGAACAGTTTTGGAAAGTAATTCTCGTAATCAGGCACCTCAGTATAGTGCCTGAGTAGACAATGGATGACCCACCATCGGCGATCTGATGAACTCAGCGGCAGTGCATCTTGGGCGTTTGTAAACGCGATATAGTTGGTTGTGTTTGGTGACATATAGGCGTTTACACCCTTCGGATTTACCTGAATGAAGTCATCCGTAATCAAAGGTTTCACAGCGTTCAACGCTTCATATCTGTTGTGACCCGCGATCTTCAACTCCTCCAGCACGTTTACACACACTCCCGTACCCCAGTCATTAAAGGATGATATCAGTTGCGCCGGGTTAACGACGCCGACGTTATTCACGCCCAGACCACAACGCAGCAGCCGACTGAAGAACGACTTACCTATACCCTCCACAGATTGGATCAGCGGCGACCAGAGGATTTTCTTGCCCGGAAACTGGACTTGATGCGCTAACCATTGCTTAAGGATTTCAGCGTTCTCAACACCACCGCACACCATCACCATGTGAGCCTCAACCATGTCGATATAAATATCACCCGCGTCAGTGTACTCCGTAGCCGCAACGGGTAAGGATTTATAGTCGAAAGTGTTTACACACTCTTCACCATCCACCCAGAGGAGCTTATCTGGCTCAGTTGGTAGGTACACGGGCTTGGCGACACACGGGATGAAACCGTTCTGGTTCGCGTAACTGACAGCCTTCGGTTTTGTACCTTTCTCCATTGGGGTATCACGCCCATGTAACACCTCGAACGTCTGAGTGTTCACCATGTCACCACGCCCAGATAAATTATAAAATTTATTATGAGACGCAACCCACACCCACGGCTTACACCAGTCAGGTTGCATGACCTCGATATCGACACGGACCACCCGCGACGGACCAGCTAACTCCTTACGCAACACGCCCAGAGGTACGGTCACGTCGAACAGTTCAGCCTGTCGCATCTGAACAGCCTTAACGACACGCTCACGGTCTGTCGGGTCCAGCGGTAAACCCTTCAGGTCCACGCATAACGTCTTCAACTCGTCTTCGGTCGCAGCCGGGATAACCTCCAACAGACCGTCCCGGCGCTTGATGTAAACCTCGTCACCTGTGTTTAATTCAATCACGTTACTATCTCCCATCACTAAATAACCTTTCTTGTATTTGTTTAATTCCAACATCAGCCCATGGGCTTGTGTCTACACCTGTCACCTGTGGCGCGCCACGGTCAGCCCCCCACGCGACTAAATCCGTCAGCCCACGGTCTAGGCAGTGCTCGTGCAAACAACGAAACGCTCGTGTCTGCACCCAGTCACCCGCGCCACGTCCGAGCGGTGAGTATCCCGCGATGTTTAAACCTGATGTATGCTCATCAGCCCAAGGGCAGATCACGTCAACCCACTCACCCCCTGCATCATGCGCGACCAGACCCTCTGCACTCAACCAGTCGAGCATAGGGTCAATACCGTCCATGGTAGCAGCACCACCAGCCTTAGATTTGAGGCTCACGTCTTTAACTTCGACCTTAGAGAAGTCACAACCCAAGTCTTCAGCTAACTCGTCGAGTGACCACACGTCGCCCGACCACTCATGTATAACGGACCTAAAGTTGTCGCGTCCGGGCTTGGTGTTGGCCGATCCGGGGACTCGCATGACGCGATAGGAGCCTCCCGCACCCGCGTCACCCCAGCCCTGTTGATGGCAATATTCAACCAAGGTTTCGTAACGCCCCCAGTCTGAACCGGGATCAATAAGATATCCATACTGGAAGTTTCCAGCACTACTTTCCAATCTCCACGACGGAGATATAGGTGGGCTTGATGCCTTTGTTCCGATGTCATCAAGGACCAAACAATGGTATCTTCTAAGGTTTCCTCGTCCTCTTTTAACCATACTTCCCTTATCATTTAACTCTCCATCGACTGTTGAAACGCAGAAGTACCACGCTTGAGCTTGTTTAAACGCGTCGAACTTACGCCACTGGCGCGCCGACGTGAGGTAGTTCGTAAACCACGAACCGTTACCATCCACCTTTGGGGTGGCACGGGTCAAGCACACGTACTCATCAGGCTCAAGGTCTTCGAACACGGTGTCTAGGAACTCTTTAGCGTTGAGCATCATATATAACCCCATGTCGTTCTATTTATTACAGCGCTCAAATTACCTTTAGACACTTTATACTTATCTTGTATATCAACGTACCGCAGACCCTTCGCGCGCATCGCCCGAATGTCCAACACCATATCTTCTGTTAACTTCCGATGACCTTTTCGGTGCCGCCCATGTCTAATCTTATCTTCTGTGTTCTCCGCAGCCGACACCCAACGTAGATTAGAGATGTGGTTGTTAGTTGGGTCACCATCCCAATGAGCGCACTGCTCTTTTCCGGTAGGTGGTGGCCCTTTGAAGGCTATAAGCACTAAACGGTGGGCAAGGTAGGATTTACACTTTGCGCCCCTCGCACCGACCCCCGGTTCCTGTAAACGGTACTCGACGTAACCACCCTTCTTGGCACACCCCTTTAAGATAGTCCCCACCAACCTATTTGAACGACTAACCAACGAACGTAACCGCCCATCTTCTGACACCTCATAATATGGGTGTACACTCTGCCTCCACTCCATATCTCACGCTCCCATTAAATGTTGTTTAAACAGTTTCATCCACTCACCCCGGCCATCAACACGTGCCAGTACCACGTCATCAAGCGTGTCGTTACAAACCAGTGTGGTCACGCTGACAGGCTTCTCCTGACCCTGCCGCCATACACGCCCGATGGCTTGCTCATACGCGTCACGGGACCACACAGGATGATAGAACAACAGGTCAGCAAACTGATGTTGCAGCCCATCGACCCCATGGCTCATTGAATTGATCTGTGCCAATTTAATATTAGACCCGACGAAGTTTGACAGGCGATGACCATGCTCCACGAACTCGTAGAAGATCAGCCCCGGCTTACCACCGAGCGCGCCGCACCACTTAGTCGCGGCAGTCACCCGCGCACCGTCGAGATGGTGAACCTCCTCGTCCTCATACATAAAACCCGATGCGATCTGGCGCAGCTTCCCAGACTTGACCGCCTCGTTCGCAGCCTCAACATCCCCCACGACCATGTGTTTCTTCATCTCGTTATATACTTCACGGGTTGTGGCTGGCATATCGAAGCGTATCAGTGTCTCAGTCAACTCTGGCAGGGTATCAGCCTTGTTATCGTCCACGAGGTAGACGAGAGAGGCTATCTTTTTGGTGATTTCGACCTCTGCGCCATCTTTTAACGTCCAGTTGTAACCCATGTAATCTGAATAAAAGTAGTTACTTAAGTACTTAGATTTATTCGTACCAAGCGCAGCACCACCATCTATGATCCGACACATTGGATATAATTTTTCAAAATTCTGAGATACAGGTGTCGCTGTCATGCCGACGCGCCACTTAAAGCACCCGCCCCACTTCTTAGACTTGAGTTTGGCAGTCTGCTTACCCGCAGCCTTAGACAACTCATCAACGATGATACCGTCAGCACCATGGTCTTGTTGAAGCAGCCAGTCGAGGTTGTTTAAACTAACCACGATCACATCAGCGTCTTGTTTCAACAACTCAGTGCGCGCAACCGCGTCACCCTTCAACTCACACACCTTCAAATGGCACAGGTGTTCCCACTTCGCAGCCTCGTTGAACCACACAGAGTTCTCAACGACCTTGGCTGGCGCAGCGACGATGGCCTTGGTCACAAAATTACCCTGCAACTCTTTAATCGCAGTCTGACAGATCACGGTCTTACCCACACCTGTCGCAGCTACTAGGATCGTGGCGTTATGCTCGTACAGCCGCGATATAGCGTCCTCTTGATCGTTACTTAATAATATCTCTGATAGCATCATCAATTTCCCTTTTATTATCTATGACCCGGACATCTACACCCGCAGCCTTTAATTTAACAATCTCACGCTCCTGCAAGACGGACAAAACCCCCGTACCACCGTCATGCTTTAACTCTATGAGAATAACCCGACCATCCCCGGCTAATAACCTATCAGGAAAACCCCGACGACCAGCACACTTGACCTTACGCTGATACACCCCCGCGTCTTTACAGCGGTTGATGAGGTACTTCTCTAGGTGGCCTTCAGCCATTATTTCCCGTACCTCTTACCTGTTGAGACACCGCCAGTGTTCAGCGGCAGACCTTTAGCCCACCACGGCACCGACAGCATGATCTCGTTTAAACGCTCGCCATCCTCCTGTGAGCCAACACCGATGACCTCATCATGTACGTGGCCCACGATATTAAGCCCCGCGTCATCAGCCAGTAGTAGCGTCTCACGTAACACGTCAGCCGCGACAGCTTGAACAGAGTTTTGGAACAGTAAAGCACCCCGCGCATGGGTCCGTAATGGCTCCTCACCCGCAGCAGGTTTAAAGTGTGTTTGGAATGTGGCACCTTTACGCCACTCACCCCACGGTGTCTCGTACATCTCGAAGCATGACTTTGGATAGGCTAACAGCCGCTTCGATGGTAGCTGACACCACAGGTTATTATCATCACAGTGATACATGACACGCCCGACATGGAAGTCTTGCTTCAGGTTTGTGACAGCGTGAAAGATAGCGTCATCATACTCAGACCATATCTGTTCAGCCCAAGGGTTAGCCTTACGCCACTTATCCACAATATCTTTGGCCTCTTGCTCCTCAAATGTAACCCCGTAATTCTTCGCCATACCAATCAGCGCGTTATGACCACCCCCGAACTGGAGGGACAATTCCGCGATCTTACCTGACTGTCTAAACTTGGCGTCCACACTCTCCTCAGTGACATCGAACATATCAGCCGCAGTCACCACATAAATGTCTTTACCTTGTTTAAACAATTCCAGCTTCTTATCACCTGACGGTGTAACGGATAACCATGGCGCAACACGGCCTTCGATACTCGACCAGTCACACCAGTACAGCCCGTCATCATGCTTAATCATCGCCCGGAGTAGCCGCGCCATAGTGTCGGCTGGTCTATCTATCTCATAACCCGCTAAGATGTCTTGGATGAGGGCTTCAGCTTGATCGTCACCGAAGACATCTCTTCGTATGTTGTGGGGTTGTAAGCCTTTACCACTAAAACGTCCTGTCCGTCCTGCACCGTTATAGAGGAATGTGTTATGCACACGCCCGTTGACATGTTGATGGGCAGCGACAGCAAATTTCTTAAGCGCGCTTGATCCCGCGTTGTCAATGTATTCAAGCAATCGTCGTCCGTCGTCATCTAAATCCTCACATTCTAAGAGATACCTACGGTGATCGTAGTCTAGGCTTATTTTCTTCTCACCCTTCTTGTACACCTCCAATAGTTTCATCTGCGTGGGTGTCAGCTTCGGGAATAACCAAGCGTCACGGGATTTACGCTGTGTTGATTTCGTCATCAAACCGCCCGTCAACTCACTGATCTGCCTGTTGGCGTCGTCTGCGACATCACGCGTGTAGCTGAGAGCAGCCTCGCAGAAGTCCACATCGATAGGGATGCCACGCTCGTTGATCTTACTGGTCAGGTGGTACTCCTCCCACTCACCATCGGTCAGTGGACGTAAACATTTCACCAGTGCGCGCATGATCTCAACATCAGCAACGTTATAGTCTCGCATGATGTCAGCGTCACCCGGTTTAAACGTCTTAATATGACCCGGCGCACAATACTCTTTTATCAACCGTGTACCTTGAGGGTTCTTACGATACGGTAACCCTAGACCTACCGCAGCAGCGTCTAAGCCACCCGCGTAGCCGTTGGTCAGGCTCATAGCCATAGAACAATACCACTGCTCCCTAGCTGGCGCTGTAAACCCGTAGGCTTTGGAGATCACATGGTCGAATAGATGGCGCTCAAACTCAGCGTTGTGCGCGGTGGTGATACCACCAGAATTAAAATGGTCAATTATTTCCTGTGGAAATTCTTCGTCAGCCCACCAGAACTCGATATCACCGTCATCAAAGGCGTAGGCCATGCTGATAACTTCGGTTGATGGGTCTTGAGCGTAGCGGCGTAGCCCGTAAAATATCAGGTCGCACTGGCTCCGCGTTTCAATATCTAAATAAAGCATACCTATCTCCCTGAAGAAAAAAGGCCACGAACTGAAAAGGGATTAACAGCCCGTGGCCCGAACACTGCTCAAGGCAAGTTAAGCGGCGCTCTTAACTTATAATCTAAGATCAATAACGTCTTACGGTCTTCTGACTCTTACGGCGTTGGCGCGTTGGCGCTTCAGCCTGTTCTTCAGGTGTCTCTGCTACATTAACGGTCTTATCTTCAACCGCTGCGGCCTTAGTACCTTCAGGGTTGCCTTCGTTATCACACCATTCAACAATCTCAAAAACAGGGTTGAAAGTCAACTTACCACCACGTTTAGCGTTGGCGTAACTCTCACTCGTCAACTTAACCTTCGGGTAGAGAAACTGCGAACCTGTTGCAGCATGGGCTTTAATCTTACCCAATAGCAAGTCCACACCCTTACGTCCACCATATGAATTGCTGTCGAAAGCTACCATCTCACCATCCTCTACAAAGGCAGCTTGAAAAGAGCGGCCTTCCGATGGGAAGTCATCACCAATGCTGTCCATTGGCATTGGTAGGTCTTGGCTGAAGCTAGTCATCGACTTTGTAGGCCGACCACCACTCCATAAAATCCAACCGTGTTGGATAGTAGTTGTGTTAACTAAAAGTTCGTCACCAGTAACGATGTCACCATCCTGACCAATAGACCATTCACCAGTCTCAAAATCCATTCTTAAAAAACTGAAGCCAGCTAGACCTGTTGTTTCTTTAATCTTACTTTGAGTTAAAGCACCAGCTAAGTCAGTAGCGTTCATAACCGTAGGGAAGTTTGTAGTCATAGTATCTTTTTCCAATTCCAAGTTGTTTTCAAATTTGAGCATTATGCTCTCTTATTTCATTATATCCACAAGATGACCCTGCACGTCTGATACAACCACAGCCTCGCGGCTGTCGTCGGCCTTCGCCAGTGTGGTGCCAGAGCTTGATGATACAATGAACTCGTTAAGGTCAAACTCAACCTTATTCTTTTTTAACATCTTCTCCATTTGGGGAGGTGTCAGAATAGTGTGTTTAAATATGTCGTCCTTCTTTAGACCAGCGAAGTTTAGGTCACTCTCAATATGCCCGGCGTCTTTCCACTTACGCGTGGCCCGTTTCTCAACAACCTTCCACCCTTCAAGTGGAACGCCACGGTTGATCTGCATGTACAACTCCTCATGCACAGCCTTCACCCAACTCTCGACTTCCTCAACCGCGTCAGCGGCAGCTTGCAGGTCTTTTGTAACTTTCGGGTCTAACAGTGCCGACGCCATAACGTTTAAACGTTTCGCTTCACAGTATGGTTCCGCAGGGCAATACTTACAGTGTGAGCCGGGGCTAAGATATTCACTGGTCATCGCCTCCAAAAAACGTTGTTCAAAATCTAACAGCCACGCAACATCTGTCTCCCACGTAGCCACAACACCCTTCACCTTCGGCTGTACGATAGCGAAGACAACCTTCTCAACATCATTAAACATATCAGCCGTTGAAGTGTCACGCATCACGCTGACACCGTACACACCACCCTGTGGGTTCTCCTTCGGGGATACTTTGTGTGAGCCAAACTTATAATCTAAGATCAATAACGTCTTACGGTCTTCTGATAAGCCTAACAGGTCAACAGAACCTCCGGCTGACCCAGAGACCATCTCGACAAAAGGCTCAATCAGCAACTCATCAATATTAAGCTCGTCCAACAGTTTGTTGGTCGCGTGGAACGCGATCTCTGAGAGAGGTAGGTCATCCTCAGTGAACTCACGCTTGGTCCCATCCTCTTGATAGGTCCACCCCACTAACTGGTCAGGAGTTTCATTATTCTTCTGGCAGTTTTCCATGATCTCATGGTGCATTGACCCGTCGATGGCAGCTTGACCAGCGGGACGACGAGGAATGTTCTGTGATTTTTTTACCCACCCCGGACAACCGAGTGTGCGGGAAGCGGAGGAACCGCCATAAGTTAAATGCTTCATTTCTTTTTCCTATCCAAATCCAAATCTAATTTATGTCTTATCTTTAATATACAATTATGCGCCGCGTCAAGTTTTTATTGACACTGGATTATTCATGAGATTACATACAAGACGTTAATCACACAAAAGGGAGATAAAGATGTTATATAAAGAAATTTGGATAGAGCGTTTAAACAAAGGGGACGCGACCCTCGCTGAAGCCCTTAACTGGTTATGTTCGCACGGTGTTAAGTGGCGCGCAGCACGGGAGATGCTTCATGGCAAAGCCTAATCATCTCAAGCCACGCTATTCCCCCCCGCGTGTCGAGGAAAAGCTGGTGCTGGAGCGTGGTAAGCATTACGGGCACCCGCTTGATAATTTCTCCGATATTATTGTTGTTGATGAGGTACTCAGTAAGTGTGCAGATACCGCTGTGCGTCATGCGCTAAAGATGATCTGGCTTAAAGTCACACGCCTCATCGAGACACCCGACCACCAAGACAGCGTGGACGATATAAAAGGGTACGCTGAGACTATCAACATGATACACGCGGAGCGTAAGAGGAGAGAATCCGATGATTGATCCACAGAAAGAATGGGACATGGTTTCTGACGCTTGGGATAGTGGCGCGCCTGAGTGCGCAGAGTGTGAGAACAAGTGTGGTGAATATTACACAGACACCGGGTATGAGAGTTGGTGTCTGATCCTACAGGATAACGGCAACCCACAGTTATGCCCCGCGTATGACCGTCTGGTTGAGGAGGAGATGATATGAATAAATTATTTTTTAGCGCAGGGGCTTTAACTTTTGCAGTGCTTGCTTGCATGGTAATTTACGACGGGATCAATCGGCACATGGTTGAATATCAAGAGTGTGGCTACAAATATTGCGCGCCACAAGACCCACCCGTGAGGAATAGATAATGCCCATAGGCGTACCTAAAGACCCTAACCACCGCCAACAATGGAATGGTTCAGGGATGACGGCGTTATCACCAGAGCAAAGAGTAAGCGCTATGAAAAACGCGGCTGCTCTTCAACGCCAACGAAGCCGAGGTTGGCCTGACAGCATTCAAAAAGAGAATGACGAGACGCGGGAGACATACAGGGCCGCTGATGCAGAATGGTCCCGGCGAATACGCAACAGCAAGTCGAGAACGCAATAATGGAAATCATGGATATCATTGACGAGCTTCAAAAAGAGCAGGGTATTCGATGGAAAGAACTCTCACGCCAAAGCGGCGTAAGTGTGAACACGATCCACAACTGGAAACAGCGACGTGGCTCCCCTTCGATGGATAGCGTCGAGCAGGTGCTTGAAGTGCTGGGCTATGAGCTAGAGGTCGTTAAAAAATGACTAACCTTACAGGCGCTGTAGATAAACCGTACTATGAAAAAAGGGCGCGACCTGCGCCAGAGGATGCGTTCGACAAAAGCATTATGGATTTAGAATTTTGGTATCCAGACATGACGGATGTGTTTGAAAGTTTCTCGCAAAAACATGGCGCTTGGAGTAACAACACATGAAGACACCTGTCGCAGTGTGGACACGATATGACGACGGCTCGATTGACTATATGTTAGTCGAGAAACCAGTCACGTTCTGGCAATTTTTAAAAGGGTTTTGGAGATGAGTGATTTAACTGACGGTCTTAGGAAACTCGCAAGACTAAGCGCTAAATCGGATGGCTGGTCAAAACCAGAGCAATATATAACTTGGAACGCAGCAGACCGTATCGAGGAGCTTGAGTCGAAGCCGGACTACCCGCACAAGGAGATTGATGAGTTAATCAAACAACGCGACGAACTCACTGCGGCTTTGCGATTGGCGAAGGCAGGAATACCAACAACAAGTTGG
>TARA_R110000803_G_scaffold9824_4_pt1 | contig 10586 bp, 13 predicted proteins | sample TARA_R110000803 | Tara Oceans TARA_R110000803 (sample SAMEA4397772) | marine metagenome | biome: Polar Biome; feature: [SRF] surface water layer (ENVO:00010504); material: water (ENVO:00002006), including particulate matter (ENVO:01000060) such as... | depth 5 m | reverse complement strand
GTTGGTGTTCTTCAAATATCTGATACACACTTTAACGAACTTGTTTCCCTACCTCATAATTCCTACGATTTTAAGATTGCTGCAAGGCGTTTAAAACACTATGTAACCAAAGCTAAGCGTATATTTAAGACATACGACATCAATAACGTGTTTATCGCTATTACGGGGGATTTAATCAACTCTGATAGACGATTAGATGAAATGTTGAATATGTCCGTTAATCGTTCACAAGCAGTATTCCTAGCAGTAGACTTACTACAACAAGTAATCCACGACATTGGAGAAGATTATGCAGTTACCGTTGCGTGTGTTACAGGTAATGAGAGTAGAATGAAACAAGAGTGGGGTTGGACAGACTTTATGGCTAGTGATAACTATGACTTTGTTATCTTTGAAATGCTACGCAGTATGTTCTTAACAAGTAATGTTAATTTTATTCAAGATGATCCAAGTGAAGTAGTAGTTAATGTCGCAGGACAAAACTTATTATTATTACACGGAAACGGAAGTTTTACAACGCAATATGAAAAAAGCGTTAATCAGATTAAGGGAAGATTCTCTGGTAGAGGTGTTCAAATAGATTATATTATATCTGGGCATATACACTCTGCAAGAATTGGAGATATCGCTAGTAGAAGTAGTTCATTAGTTGGTGCTAATGAGTATAGCGAAAAAGGATTAAATCTATCTGGACGAGCCAGTCAGAATATTTATATTTTCCACGAAGATAAAAATATAGACGCTATGAAAATAGATTTACAATATGTTGGAGAAGATGGCTATGACATTGATGAGAGATTAGAAAGTTATAATGCTAAATCCTCTAACAAATTAAAACCAAAGAAAACCATATTTGAGGTAACAATATGATACTTAAACTAAGCAATGAAGAAAAACAGGTTTTGAAGTTTATGTTTAAAGACGAACGTATTAATGACTTACCCCCAGCGATTAAAGAGGTTGCTCTGGAAATTAAAAGAGCAGTTCAAAATCCTACTGAGGTAACTAAAGAACAATACGAAGAACATACTTTAAACCCTAGTCGTAAACATTGTGAAAATTGTGATGAATAAACGATAATGAAACTTATTGGTTTATATCGTTACGTTTATAACGTAGTAGTATCTTTGTGTCTAAAATATAAAAACAAGGGAGAGGTAATGTATTACAATACAACACAAGAAGTAGGTGTGCAACTTAAAGCAAACTTGGAAAAAGCGAACAACCAAACATATTTAACATTGGCAGTTTTCCAAACATATCCAAAAGACTATTTGTCGGCACACGAAGTTTGGACATTTTTAATGGACAACGAATCAATAGATAAACACACACCACTAACATCTATTCGTAGAGCAATTACTGACTTGACAAATCAAGACAGACTTGTTAAAACAGATAAAAAGGTTATGGGTAATAGTGGAAGAAAAACATATACTTGGAGGTTAAAATAATGGCATTTGAACATAAAGAAAATAGTGGATCGTTATTCACTAACAGCAAAAAAGAAAAAGATAGTCAACCAGACTATACAGGAACAATTAATATAGATGGAACACTCTATCAAATTTCTGCTTGGAACAATGAAGCGAAATCTGGTAAGAAGTATTTTGGGCTAAAGGTAACTCTACCACTTAAAAGGGAAGAAAGACAAGGCTCACAAGAAATGAACGCAAAAGACTTACCGTTTTAATACTTGGGGTGGGTGGTTATTTTCCGTATGATATATTAACATAAATAATAACGCTAACGCCTACCCTAACAACTTGGGGTAATTGTATAATAAAACACAAAACTTAAAAAAGGAGATACTGCAACTTTTGTTTTTTTGATAGTAGTTAGTTCTCTAAAAGAAGATTGTGCAGATACTTCGCTTGGCAGCATTACCCCAAAACAAATAAAGGAGCAATATGAAAAACAATGATAAAATATTATGCCTTATAAAACAGCGATTAGATGTTGGTGCTGTAAAGTATGGCGAACAAGTGCCAATCGATGGATCAAGGGATAATTTAAAGGAAAGTATTGAAGAAGTTCTTGATTTATGTGTCTATTTAGCTGGAGTGATGTTAGAACTGCACGAAAAATACAAAGAGGACAAATAACGCACTATTTGCGTGGTATACGCCACTTTGTTTGTTTTTGCTTACGACAACCTATCAACATCAATTTAAATCTAATCTTGAGGTATTCTAACGAGAAAAAATTCTTATAATTGCTCTTCAATATCAATATCCACTACATAAGAGTTATAAGCTGTTTCTGATAATGGAAGTGTGTTATTTGTGAAGCGAACTTCATACCAAGTATCGCCATCTTCACTATATTGGAAAGAATTTAATTGCCCTTTGGCATAATCAAACAATGCTACGATCCTACTTTTATTAGATTCACTTAAATTTTCATAAGTCAATGTTCTTGCAATTCTTGATGTGCTATAATTAGCTACTGAAAAAGTTGTTCCACCTAAAGTTTTTCTGGAAATTACTCCATCATATGATTTTGAAAGCTCTGTTCCAATTTGTGGATTATTTGTAGGGGTATATAAAACGCTATCATCTTTATAAATTACTTGGTTGCTATCTGTGTGTGCAACAGCACTAGTTCCTTTTGCTCCCCTTGTTACTGTGAGTGCATTAGAGCTAATAGAAGTAATAGTCATTTCTTCGCTATCAATTAGTATATTTTGCCCGACTTCAAAAACTGCACCACTTACAACATTTACTACAGTTGAATCTCCTGTGTCTGCGTCTGCAACATTACCGTTGAGAACAGTTGTACTATTCGTATCTGGTGTTGTGTCTACTCTGAATCTTGCTCTTGTGATTGCCATAATGTTCCTAATTTATAAATTATTAAACTTCCCTCAAAGTTACTTTTAAACTTCCTGCCGTTCTAGTTATACTTGTTGCTATAAATTTGCTATTTGTAAATGTTCCACCAAACATTGGTAATACAGCAGAAACGGTAGAATCGAATACGCAAAAATCTCCTACTTCCATACCATAGAAATAATTACTACCACCAGAACTCGCTGGATCTAGTAGCTCTATAGTTGCTATTAATTTTGGCACTCCATTTATATTTCTATAATAATTAGCAAAGCCATCATTTCTATTTCCAGAGCCAGTATTCGTTGCTCCCAATCCACCAATGAGTATATCTAGTTTATTTGTTTTAATATTTTCTTTGGTTAGTATATTATAATTACTTCTTACAGAATTTGAAGTATCTTCTGAAGTTTGTTCAAATAAATGTTTATCGTTAATTGGATTGCGTTGATATTTAATAATACGCTTAGTGATTAATTTGTCTATTGGCGTTATTCCTAATGAGAAAGAGCCAATGTCAGATAATCCTATTGTATGATCTGCACTTATTGTATTTGGTATATAAATATATTGAGGAGATTCATCTGAAGTTCTAAACCTAAAAACAAAACCACCTTCAAATTGGCATTTCTGTAATAATCTATCTACTTCTACTTCTTTCGTTGTCCAATATTCACACTTCCAATCACTTCTTGCTGTTACCAATCCTGCGTAATCCGATGTGTTCGTACTCGGTTCTTCAGAACTCCCACCTCTACCCGTAAATCTTGATAGTATATCTCTGTGCATATCAACCATATTAGTAACCGTTCCAGAGCTAAACGACTTAGCAAGTCCATCTCCACCACAATATAATTCTTTTATTCCTGTAACAGCAGATTGATGTTCTAACGAGTTGGAATCTGTATCAGCAGTTCCCTCTGGAGTAATTTCTGCTTTAGATGTTATTTGTATATCTTTTATTTTTACTGTCATAGAAGAAGATTCTGCGTTATACATATTAATACTATTAAATAATAAACCTATTTCAAAACTTGCTGGTGCATTACCATCTGACTTTGAGTAGTTTGTAAGGAAATTGAAAGTCTTAGTATATGAGCCATTTGCGTCTTTTGCATCGTCGCTTTCACCTTCTGGTGTAACATCTGTATCGAATGTTGCAATACACCGAGCAGTAACTTCGTATACAGATTGAGAGTCTGTGCCATCAAATCCATTACTATAACTTGCAACATCATAATTAATAGTTAAAGAATAAGCTGTTGTTTTATGTTCTTCTTTTGTTGGGGTAAATTTTATTGTATACAAATCTGTTGCATCTTTATCTTCATTACCTACAGCAGATGTAATTCTATGTTCAATTTGGAAAAAACTAGTAGTACTTGTATCCACAGCGTTAGATAAAGGTTTTAATTCTTCTAATAAAAATGGGTCTGCGTGAAGATTGTTGCTATCTATTATTTCTGAGGTAGATAGTGTCTTAGGTCGATATATATATTCTCTTAATAAATTTAATTCTGATTGCATTACGTTTCTATCAGTATCTGCACTAACTGTTTCGTATGTGTTAATAGAGGTAACATTATTCGTTATTATATAAACAGCAGAATCTTCAGTATGTGTCGTCGCACTTGTTCCAAGGTATGCTCTCGTTACTGTTAACGTGTTGCTTGTTATTCCAGTAACTTTCATTTTTTCTTTATCTACTTGTATTATATTTCCAGAAGAAAAATCTGTTCCATCGTCTACATTTATACCAGTTTCAGATGTGGTTAAAGCTTCATTTAGTAAAGAACCACTATAAAGTAATTGTTCTATCGGTGCAAATATAGGGTAATCATCTAAATTTCTAAAAGCATCTTTAACTGGGTAGTGTAAAAATTCATTTGTTAGTGCTTTATGTGTTAAGCAATTATATTTTCCACCATTAATAGTATCCACCTCCAATGGGTAGACTTTTACAGCTACGTCTGTATCAATTAATGCAGGAACATCGTCTGTTGAAGTAGCAGCATTTTTATAATCTCCATAGATAATAGGATAATAATTACCAGAATTAGATTGATATTGTGGTATCTTGATAAAGTCTATCGGAGTAGCAGACGCTATTGAGATAGTAACTTCTTGCTTATCGTTTAGCTTTATATCTTTAACTCGTCCTGTAAATACCTTTAAATAATCTCCAGAGCCAATAGAGCCAACCTTTGAATAGACAACTACTTGATGATTCATATAAAATCGTGTTCCATTGAATATCTCAGCTGCTAACTTAGCACTATGATTTGATAAAGTTCCATTAGTACAAGTAATGGTTATATTACCTGTCTTGGAAGTTCCTTTTTCTAAGTCTATAGATTCTCTAATTGAAGGCTTATTTATAATAAAAGAGTTGTATTTAGTGTCATCACTACCAACTTCTTCTGTTCCCAGTCTAATATATTGGGTGTCAACAGAGCCATTAGTATAGGTATCGTTTCTTAGTTCGAATAACCAAGATTCTTGGAAAGCAGTTCCAACTGCTGTTTTATAATTATCTGTTAATGATAAAGCCATTACGCAAGATTTCTACCCAAACTATTTTCTAGTTGAGGGATTAATGTATCTCTTACAAATTCTTCTGTGCCTAATATGTTTCCGTTAAGGTTTACAACGACTTCAGATCCACCACCTCCACCTCTTACATTAGGAGAACCTATTGGGGTAACTGTTACTCGTTCTCTCATCTGAGGATTATCTCCAACTTTAATAAATTGTGGACTATCGGCTATAAAATCAGTACCAAACGCAGCAGATTTTGCTTTACCTAATTGCTTTTCTATATTGTCGGCTGCCATTAAACCTTGTGCTAATGCAGCCCACGCTTGAAGTGTTTTACCGTCTTCATTGAAAGTACCGAACGCTTTCCACGCACTTGCAACAGCAGCAATTTGTTGTAAGCGTATTGCTACAATAGTCAATGCTTTGCTTTTCGAAGCAAATTGTTGTAATGCCTGTCCAAGTGTTGCCAATCCCTGCATTTGTAATTTAAACTGAGTATCATCTTCCATAAGTTGCTTGTTAGTTGTTAATTGTGCCTGAGTGGCAATCAACGCTTCTGCGTATGCTAATTCAAATCCAGTCAATTCTTCTATTTTTAGCTTACTTAAATCTAAGGTAGTCAAAAATTCTTCGTTTAATACTATTTGTCCATCAGTTGCTTTCATTAAAGCATCTCTTACAGTAACACCTGCTTGAATACCTGCTATAACCATTTTATTAGTTACGCCTTCTTTAGCCTTTGCTTCTGCAAGTTTAAGCGTTTGAGCTTGTAATAATTTCTCTTGTGCAATCGTTTCTTGATTTACCTGATTTTGAAGCTTTCCATCTTCTATAACTTTATTTCTTTTTTCAATTAATCCTTTAATAGCTTCAATCAATTTTTCAGTAAATGTAATATCTTCTCTTTTGTCTGCAACTGCTACTAAACTTGCATCGTGTAAAAGTTTCTGTCCTATTATATTTTTGTTTAATATGGTTTGATAATTTGTTAATTCTCTCGATGTGGTTTCATAGGCATTTCCTAATTTTACTGTCAACCCCCTTAATCCCAAAACCCAAAATCCCGTAGTCTTTAGAAGTGACTTTAAACCTTTAAGTGCATTACCCCAAGAAATGGTTGCAGTCCTCACAGTTGCAAACCTAGTGCCTAAAAATTGAATCAATTTTACTATTTTACCAAAAGGCAACAATAAACTAATACCAACTATAGCTAATATCTTTATAGCTTTCGCAGTTTTTTTAATAGCTTCTTCATTCTCTTTTAAATTTTCAAGAAATAAATTTAAAGATATAACCAATACTTTAATATCGTCTGTAAACTCCGAACCAATTGCTTCCTGAAAATCTCCAAAAGTGTTTGATAGTTGACGCATTGAACCAGAAAGTGTTAACGTCTGTGCAGCAGCTTGTCCACCATACAGCTTTGCAATAGAATCTGTAGCAGATTCCAATCTTGTAGTTGAGCCAACAGCACCTATTATTTCAATACCATATCTCGATAAAGCATTCGTAGATGATCCAATAGATTTACCTACTAAATCAGCAGCAGCAGTTAAGTCCATTCCTTTGGCAGCAGCTAAATCTACAGTCGCCTGTGTTGCTTTCTTTAATTGATCTTCGTCTTTAATAAACGCAGCAAGTAATGCCTGTGCAGATATAATCGCTTCATCTCCAAAAGAAGTTACCGACTGTAATGAAGACGCGTAGTCTAATAAGCTCTGCGATGTGAATCCTAACGCAGAAGATAATTTCTTTTCTGATAATTCTTGTTCAGCTTGTAGTTTAACAAACCTACCTATACTTGCAGATACAAGCCCAAAACCAAATGAAATTAAAAGCAACTGACTTCTTAGAGTTGCAAAAGTGTTTGACATCAAACGAGTGTTCTTTGTAACAACTGCACCAGTTTTTTGATTTACGACAAAAGCATTATTTGTAGAAACGATAGATTTTGTTAAGGCTTTATTCCTTTTCTCTAAGTGTGCTATTGCAGAATTACTCTTAGTTAAGGTTTTATTATATGCTACTTGCCCATTACGTAAATTACGCTGTGCTTTGACTAGACCATTGATTGCTTTTTCAAGCTCTGCGTGTCCAGATGCTTTAAATTCTACTTCTACGTTAAAGTTTTGTGCCATTTTCTATCTTATTATATTGTTCTGATTGTATGTAATTTAGCATTTTTTCTACAACATTGCACTTATCAATCCATTTTTTTGGGTGTTTTCCAAAAGAACCCTCAAAAGGAGATACTTTCATTTTTTGGCAATATGTATATCGCTGTATATCTCGCTGATATTCTTTGCTTAAAAAATGATTAGGACAAGTAAAAAAAGGTAAGTGAGATTTAATCGTTTGATGTAAGGTGAATTGCTTCTTATTTGTAGAGTTATGTTCTTTTAACTCTTGTTTTAATAAGTCTATAACATACCAAACATCGTCCATAGATGTAAAGGTGTGAATGCTGGTATTCTTTTTAAGAGGTAACTTAGCTTTGTAGGGAAAGGCAGAATACTTACAACCCTCACACCAACCATCTATTAAAATGTTTAGTTCAAGTGAGAGGGTTTCTATTCCCCCAGGCTATTATGTTCCTGAATAGCAAGTTGAAGTTCTGCTCTATCTTCCATAGAGAGAGCTTTAATGAATTTATCATTTGCTTTTTCTACTCCACTTCTAATCCACATAGTGCTTAACGAAAATTGATTTTTAATTGTAATCTCTCCGTCTTTTTGATCGTATCGTATGTAATCCATACATTCGTCAAATTTATCTACGGACATTTCTATAAGCGTAGCTTTCTTGCCACTCTTAAGCGTTATTTTTTTAGTCATTATTTATTCCTTTGTTTGATTATTCTTCTGAAATAGTTACTAGGCTGCCTGATGTTCCAGCGACTGCTTTTGTACTTACGGATAAGAACATAGCTTCTTCTTCTGAAAAACTAACATCTGTCATAATAGTCGTTGGCATAGAAATTCCTATATTTCTTGCTGAGGCTGTTAGTGCTGTTAGTGTGTTGACAACTGTTCCAGTTGATTGTATTGCGAAATCTTCGACAAGTCTTGCAGTTTCATCGTCATACTTAATACTAGCATCTAATGTTGATGTTACTTCTGGTAACGCTCTTGCAATTACTTGGAAATTACCACTTGAATCAAAACCCATAAATTGAGCATCGTTTTCAAGGGTAAAGCTGAATGATTTTAAAATAGGATCTGGGATACCAGCAATAACAGTTACTGCTCCAGATTCTCCGTCTTTACCATAATCAGTCATAAAATAATTAGAATTAAAATGTGCAGTTCCAGTAGATGGAGCTAAGTCTGTTGGGGATAAATCAGGTATCATACCTGTTTTAAATGTTCCAGAAAATTTAACTCTACCAGATTCTTCGCCTATATCTGCATTGATAGTAAGTGATGTTAATATACACCCACCAAATAGCATTTGTTTTCCTGTTTGTGGAGATTCAATTAATATAGTAAATGTTCCCGTGTTGTCAGAAAAGGTTTCCCCTACTTTAATTTCGACAGGAGTGTAATCGCCCTCAATGTCGTATGGGGTAGCAGTTTCTTGGGTAATATTTTGTAAGAGCAATGGTAAGATAGTATCGTCTGCAATACCAGAAAAGCTAATTTCTTTTACAGTTAGCTTATTAGATAAGTACATATCAACAGCTTTTAACGTTCTGCCTGTTCCGTGTCTAACATCTAATACTTGTAGTGGGTTTAATGAAGGCATCTCGATTGAATCGATATTGATATATTTGAATGTACCATTACCTGCTGCTTGAATTGCTGTACCTACTGATGTTTCAGGAGCTATCGCTAACTGAAAATCTTTTGGACTAAAACTTACTTTACTATTTGCCATTTTACTTTGCCTCTTTAATTTTTACTTTTACTTGCTCTAAATAATCTTTTGCTAAGTCTGAAACTTTATTCAATTCTACTGTTTTACCAGAGTTAAGATCATACCAATTACGCTTACCCAATTTAAGAAAACTTGGTTTACTCGGCATTAAGTCTTTTTTTAATTTATATTTTTTAACCATAATTAACTCCTTACAATATAAAAAGAACCACTCGAAGTTACAAAGAAATTATCATTAGATGTAACAAATCTTACAAATTTTTCGTGAACTTCTTCATATAGGACTGGAACAGTTATTCTTGATACGATAACATTAGGTATTTCTGTGTCTATATTATGCTCTATTGTAGGCATTCCTGCGTAAAAATAAGGGATAGCTCCACCATTGGAGTTATTAAATAATACAGTTTCTATCCTAGTGGTATCTTTATACATCTCATCTAATGCTTTCTCATTGCTTCTATTTGTATTGAGAACATATTCCATCTCTATCTCATATAGGTTTATGTAAGACTTCGTCCTCTTATCTTGCAATGTTTGAGAGGTTGGATATATACGCAATGACTTATTACCTACTTCACGATATTTTGTGTCGAAGTATATAGACATAGCACCAGCAAATTCTGTGCGTAATTTATCACGCAAAGGTATCATAATCTTGTCGTAAGTGATGTTATTAAAAGAGATAGCCATTATCGTACATTCCTAACGGTCATATTAAAAGTTGCTTTTCTATATCCATCAAACTCTCCGTCATCTTCATAGAGTATTTCATTGATAGTTACGTTAAACAATGGATCTATCTCTAGTAATGAATAAAATGTTTCCTCTATACGAGATACTTGATTAAAGAATTGCTTTACTGTAGTATCGTTTCTTTTTCTGTCTAGCATATACAACTCGAATGAAAGATTGTATGTATTTGGAATGACAGCATACATTGTATTTTGAGGGTCTGAATTATTTCCTTTTAGAATAGCGAATTGATTTCCCCTATGTTGAAAATCTCTTGAACGAAAAACGGGGAGTGAGGTAAAAAATTCATTTCTTATTCCTGATTGGATAGTTTCCTCTACGTTTACCTTCCACGCATTGGTAGATGCAGTAGCCATTGTTAAGCCTTATAGAATTGTCTGAAGTCTTTTCTTGTCATCTTGACAGAACGAATAGCTGGATTATCGGTTTCTTCGTATAATCCCATTACTTCAACTTCCCATTCATCGTTGAGTGTTCCAGTTGAACTGTCGGCAGAACCTTGAAATCTTATTTGTAATCCACCTGCTAATTCTTGATAGTCACCATTAATAATTTCATCTTGTAATACAATATTGTTTTTTAGTG
>TARA_R110000803_G_scaffold129867_3_pt1 | contig 10587 bp, 16 predicted proteins | sample TARA_R110000803 | Tara Oceans TARA_R110000803 (sample SAMEA4397772) | marine metagenome | biome: Polar Biome; feature: [SRF] surface water layer (ENVO:00010504); material: water (ENVO:00002006), including particulate matter (ENVO:01000060) such as... | depth 5 m | reverse complement strand
CCTCCATTAGTTGTTTTGTCGTGTCCGATGGATTTTTAATTTTAAGAGGTGTGTTTGTTGGTACCAATGAACTCAAATCGCGTTTACCTAAGTCAGTGTACAAACTTTCAATCATCTCATAAGTCTTATTAACGTCCTTATTATCTAAAGATTTAATAGTTTTGATAGATTGTATTATTTCTTGAGTCATTTCATCGGATAACTCAGATGTGTTGGTAGTTAAAATGAATTCAAAAGACGATACATTAACATCGATAAGTAGACATAATTTATTATCTTCAACATACGACCAACTATTTTGACTCACCCCATTATGTTTTGCTCTATGTAATCCTTTACCGTAATTTTCAATCCAATATTCAAGTCTATAGGTACTAGACCTGACCATTCCTTGACCACTAAAACTTTCTAAAATTTCTTCATTTTTAGTTCCAATCATAATATCAACCTCAGACTCATAATGATGAGGTTTACCAGCCGGTGGTATTTGTACGTCAGACACTCCTTTTCTTCGTAAGGTTAATTTAGGGTTTAATCTAAGTTTTTCCGAATCTTTCGACGAACCGTAGACTAATTTAGCGTACCTCTTAATTCTATCCTCTAAATAATAAAGTAATTCTCTAGTAACAAACGGTTTAGTTAAATCGTGTAAACTAACTATGTAGTGACAATCAAGATTAGTAAGTTCATATACATCAGGGAATTTATGACCACCACTGGCTTCATAACCTTCCGTATCAATGTGTGAAAAAGTAATATCGGCCCCTCTATAGTTCATAGGTACCGCTTTAAGTACTTTAACTATGTTATTATAATTTATCTTATTGTCCATTTATTTTAGATGTCTTTACTATAAATACCTTAAATTAACTTAATCTATTATAATCCCGAGAGAAAACGACCCGAAGGGTCGGTAAGGGTTGCGCGAGAGATAAGAAAGGTATTAATGAGTTGTTTTTTATATGTTTTATTCTTACATTTGTAATCGTAATACGTAAACATATGAAGAAAACAAAAATCATCAACCTTTTCGGAGGTGCTGGTGTGGGTAAGTCTACTACGGCAGCTAAAATATATAATGAGTTACAGATGAACGGATACGAATGTGACCTTCCGTATGAGTTCCCAAAACAAGTTGCGTGGGAAAATAATAGGTCTCAAATATCCGACCAATTGTTCATATTTGCCAATCAACATAGGAACATCGTTCGTAGTTATGGTAAGGTGGACTATATCATATTAGATAGTCCAATACTATTATCCTTAGTTTATAAGAACCTGTATAATAAAGGGTTTCCTGCGAATCTCTACGGAAACAATTTCGACAGTATGGCTTTGGATGTTCATCGAGGATATGAAAACATTAACTTTTATATTCAAAGAAATGAAGAGACTTATGTCGATGAGGGAAGATTACAAAGTCACGATGAAGCTTTAATGGTGGATAAAGAAATACAAAAACTACTTATTGTGAATGATATTCAATATATCGATATACCTCAAACAAAAACTATAGGGGATAAGATATCTGAACATATAATGGTAACAAACAAATTAGAATTGAATGAAAGTAAATAAAGGTGTTATTGCGGGTAACTTTGATGTGTTACACCCTGGTTATATTAAAATGTTTAATGAGGCCTCTGAACGATGTGATTGTCTTATTGTGTTATTACATACAGACCCATCGATTGAAAGACCTGAAAAATTAAAACCAATACTATCTGTTGATGAGAGGGTTGAAATGTTAACATCTTTACGTAGTATTTGTGGTGTACACATATACACATATGAGGCTCAATTATTAGATTTATTATCTATGGGTGAATTTGATGTGAGATTTTTAGGTGATGATTATATAGGTCGACCGTTCACGGGTGATAATCTTAATATAAAAATAGACTATATTAATAGAGACCACGGGTGGAGTACCACTAAATTTAAAAACCTAATATCAAAGACAATATAATGAACGAACAAATATCAAATATACTACTTAGAGAGGTAAATAGACAATCAAACACTATTGAACTAATAGCAAGTGAAAACTTTGCGTCTGATGCCGTTATGGAATTAGCCGGTTCTATATTCACTAACAAGTACGCAGAAGGATATCCTGGTAAGAGATATTACAATGGGTGTGAACATATGGATGAAATAGAAATTCTTGCGATTGAATCTGTTAAAGAATTATACGGTTGCGTATATGCTAATGTACAACCACATTGTGGGGCAAATGCCAATACTGCGGTATTTCAAGCCTTCTTAAAACCAGGTGATACTATACTTGGAATGGATTTAGCTAGTGGAGGGCATTTATCACATGGAAGTAAACCCAACCTCTCAGGTAAAGTTTATGATGCGCATTCATATGGAGTGGATGAGAATGGTTATTTAAACTATGATGACATTAGAACTAAAGCGTTGGAAGTTAAACCTAAGATGATAATAGCAGGTGCTAGTGCTTATTCAAGAATCATAAATTGGGAAGAATTCAGAGTAATAGCTGATGAAGTTGGTGCATTCTTATTAGTAGATATGGCACACTACTCGGGTCTTATAGCTGGTGGAGTATATCCATCACCATTACCATTTGCTGATGTAGTTACTTCAACAACTCATAAAACATTAAGAGGACCAAGGGGAGGAATTATCCTATGGAATAACCCTAATTTTACAAAGAGAATAAACGGAGCTATATTCCCAGGAACACAGGGAGGTCCATTAATGCATATAATCGCGGCTAAAGCACAGTGTTTTATAGAAGCGAATACTGATGAGTTTAAAGAGTATTGTATTAATGTAAAAGAGAATGCAAAACATATGTGTGATATATTTAGAGATAATAACATACCAATCCTAACGGATGGTACTGACTCTCATTTAATCTTAATTGACTTATCGAGTAAAAAATATAGTGGTAAAGTTATAGCTGATAAGTTAGAGGAAAATGGTATTACGGTTAATAAGAATGGAATACCCAATGACCCAAGAAGTTTTGTAGAAACAAGTGGTATCCGAATCGGAACTGCCGCTGAAACAACAAGGGGACATGGTAGGAATTGGTTTAGAGAATTAGCAAGAAAAATAAGTAAATTAATAAATGAATAAAAGAACAAAAAAATTGGCGGATACAATCTCGTTCAGATTGTTAGCCACAAACAAACATTCGGATTATAAATGGTTATGTGATGAAATAGAAAAGTCAAAACCATCTCTTAAAACAATGTTAACTAATTATTGGTCCCTATGTTTGGACGGGTATAGACCAAACAAACTAAATAAAGAACAATGAAAAATTTAATAGTAGGTTCAATACTATTTGTGATTGCACAATCATTAATATGGATACAGACTAATGGTCAATTTGTTTGGCCGTGGTTTAAGAGGAATCCTGTGATACTTTCTATCGTAGGTGGTAGTATCATATCATATATCTTTATTAGGGCAACTGCGTTGGTCGCAGTACACTTTGACGGGTTGTTATGGCCAGGTAGATTCTTAACTCAGGGTATAGGTATCTTGGTGTTCTTTCTAATGACGCTTTTACTGATGAATGAAGGTGTTAATACGAAGACTTTAATCTCGTTAGGGTTGGCGGTTATACTGATATCGGTACAGATTTTTTGGAAGTAAATACATTGACTTTATAATGTGAATCACTATACTATTTTATGTACTATCCTTTGTTTGATGTGTTTTTCGATGTGGTATCAATAGAAAGTTATTGGGTACCAGCGGGTGACACATTTTGTCGAGGTTCGATACGACTTAAACCAAAACCGATAAGTACGTTAACAGAAGAGGTTGAGGTTTTCTTCTATCTAAAGGAAGATAAAGAGGAGATTGATAACCTTAGTAGTAATTTTAAAAATAATCTATGTAAGTGGTGTGGAATTAACCCATACGAGTTACATTATATAATAGAACAGGAATGGAAGAGAAGAAAACCTACAGTAAACGAAAATGTTTAACATGTGGTACTCTTATGGAAATAGTTAAAACAGACCTTCAAAGATTTAACTATTGCGAACCTTGTGACAACCAAGATTTTTATCTTAAAGTGTGTTGTGACAATGATTGTCGTAGTTGTGTTGAAACTGTAGAGATATAAAAAAACCCCTCGATGAGAGGGGTTTTTTATTTATATATTAATTACTATTTTAACATGATTCTATTTCGGTAATAATTCCGTTTGAATCAACCACAACAATTTCTCTATTAACAAACGTCAAATCCGTCACTACCATCTTCGATAATTTTAGTTATATAGATTGGACCTCCTCCAAAGCTGGAAACACCAGCAAGATATTCATAAGATATCTTAATAGGTTCACTAGTTAATATACCGTCAGTGACCTCAGCGATATACATCTCCTCGTCATATTGATGATATACTCCATCAACCATTCCAGATGGTTTATCCATATAATAAACGTATCTTCCGTCAATATCTGTTAAATTATCACTACAGTTGCTAAGCATCATTTCAGCACCTAACTTGAATCCGAAATCTTTTCGGAACTGGTATCCACTATTCTGTAAACCACCAGACCCCATAACACTAACTCCTAAGTCAACTATAGCACATTTAAGTTCTTGTGCCGTATTTGCTGATACACCATTAAAGTCGGTCCCACGATTAAAGTCAAAGTCAGAGTTATATGATAAAACAACGTTTGGTTCATATATTCTACGAACTGATTTGGTATGCCCTTGAGGGTTATTACTAATATCATTAATATCATCAAAACTGACAATCGATATAACCTCACCACCTTCAATAGTAATGATGTAATTTTTAGGTATAGTATCAAACCTTTTATAGATATCATAATAAACACCTTTAGTGTCACCATCAAAATCGGTAAAACTATCAATATCTGTTTGAGAATTACCTTTAACTAAACTATTATCTCCAACTGATAATGTACCTTCATTAACATCACTCACTGCGATTCTAATTGGGCTATTAGCGAACGTTTCAGTGTTCCATGCTTTCTTAATTTCTTCATTGGTAAAATACCAGTCGTCTCCAGATAAATTCTTAGCGCTGAAACAAAAAGAATCATTGTTGTAAAATTCAGTAGTATCTATTGGGTAAACTGTACCTGTAAAATCAATCATTACGTTAATTAAACTTGTGACTATACCATTTACATCGTAAGTGATAAATTGTAATGTACCACCATTTTGTTGTACACCAATTAAGTCTTCATTTAATAAAGACTCTGTTACAGTACTACCAAATTTAGTACCGCCGGTACTTAATTCTGTATGTATAAATTCAGAAAACGCAAAATTAATAGGGTTACTATTTTGGTCGTATAGTTGACTACCGATAGCTAAAGTACCATCATAATATCTTTGACCTATACTAGTACCAACACTAATCGGTACAATATCACCATCTAAGTATCCACTCCATTCGTTCTCTTGTTTATGTGAATATTCTATTAATTCGAATATTTCTGTTGCTATGGTCCCTTCATTACTAGCCGCATTGAAATGGTACCCAATATTTGGACCTGTAGGGTTAATTCCGTAGGCCTCTTGTATCTCTATATTATTTAAATTAAATTCAGAAGAAGTGACTAAAACATTATCCGCAGAAAATGGGACTGTAGTAGTTGTCGTAGTGGTCGGTGGATTACACCCTGATGCGTCACCGATACTATCAAATGAGACTATTGAGATAATCTCACCCGTAACAATATTAATTATATACTTATCAAATGTAGCGCCTAATCTTAAATCAGTATCATAATACACCCCTCTTGTCGTACTATTGTACACTCCAGTAATCTCATCACCAACATAATTAAATGTAACTAATTCAGAATCTCCAACCGATAGGTATTCGTCAACGTTATTCTCATTTCCAATATTAATCGAACTATGAGAACCATTTGGACCAAATTCTTCCTCAATACACTTAACTTCAAAATCACTATAAAGAAAATCTCCATTTTCGTCCTTATTGGTATATCTGTAGATATAACCTGCACCATCGATGGTAGCTTGTCTCATCGACACAAGTCTATACGATAATGATTCATATCCTATTGTTGTCGTTGTTGTTGTTTGTTCCTCAGTCGTAGATGTAGTAGTAGTTTGTTCCTCAGTCGTAGATGTGGTAGTAGTCTCACTCTCAGTCGTAGACGTAGTAGTAGTTTCACTATCAGTCGTTGTAGTCGTAGTAGTCGGTTCTGGAGATGCTCCACCACCGTCACCCTCTGTAGGTTGAAAAATCGAACCGTCGAAAGACCCTGCCGATTTACCACTACTAAATATAGGAGAATTCGCTCTAACTGTTAAGTCGGTCTCCCTAGTAGTCACCCTAGGTGATTTATTGATTCGTTTTTTAGACATAATTTATATAGTTTATATATAAATATTTAAGTTTGTCTTAAAGTAATGAATAAATATATTATTTTCTTTCTTTGTTGGTAAATAAAGATTTCAATTGGTCAAGTTCTTTCTGCATTTCAGCATCTCTCTCCAAAGATTCTTCTTTTTTCTCGTAGTCTTGAAATTTTCTTTTTTTGTCAGAATAACTTCCACCTGTCTTATAAGCTTTTTGGTGTTGACCACCAGAATCTAAACCTTTCTCTAACCTCATAAGTCTCTTATGTAGTTCTTTAACTGACTTTCTGACATCAGTAAAGTCTTTTAAATCGGTTAAAATGATTACATCTGACAAATATTCAGGTAAATCGTAGTCAACTACGTCCCCTGAATTACCATATAGTCCCTGTTCTGAGACTAAAGATTTGATTTGTGCTTCGGTTAATATATATTTCTTATCTGACATGTCTATAAATAGTCTAAACTTTCGTTAATTTGATATTTGGTTTAAAAGGATTTCCTGAATCTAACACATCAGGACTACCATTATCAACGAAATTGATAGTCTGACCGATAATATCCATCGATATATTTTGTTGTTTACCGTTTTTAGAGGTTAAAACAAAACCATTATCTGTTGGTTTTAGGTCTTTAATGTTAATTTTCATACCTAAAGAGGGTACAGATAACCTAATTTTAACAAATTGTTTGTTTTTATCTTCCACCGAAATGGTACCATTATCCATAATTTCGAATCCCCTACCCGATAATTTATACTCACTAATACCAGATTCATTTAAGTTTGTAGTTTCAATAACTGACCAGTAAATATTTGTCCCACCACATACAGTATCCCATGGATATGATTCATAACTTTCTGGTGATTCATACTCAAAGATATCTTTATTGTTATTATGATGTATAAGTGTGATATTAAAAAACGCACTGTATAATTTGATACCCATAAACTTAAAGACTGAGTTATCTAACGAAGGTAGTATAAACCAAGACGAGAACGGTTCATTCTTATCCATTTGTAAAACATCGATTACTTTATTAACGTCAAAAAGGTCCGTATCCCAATAACAATGGATTTCTAAATTACCTAAACCGTTATATGCGTATGAACTATCACCAGGACAGTCAATATGGTCTGCATGAATTGGACTATTTGGTTTGTAGTAATCATCCTCAATAATCTTAACCTCGATACTTTTTAACATTTCACGATGAGTGGTCGTATCCAAATGAGGTCGTCTAAACGAATCAGCATTAGAACGAAAAGTAGACTTAAACTTTTCAAAGTTTGTAGTGATATAATTATTAATAAGTTGTTCCCTGTTTTTCATTACCTTAAATTCGTTTTCTCCTTCTGTCTCTCATCTGATATCCAAATGTAATTATATTGATAATACCTAATATCGTTCCTATCAGTTCATTTACATATCCAAACACTTCTTTAGGTTCAACCTCTATTCTATGTGTGTCAGACCCATGTTCTGTTATGATTGTCTCAGAAGGTCCAATAGTAACGTTCCATATAACAACCATTAATATTATTGATATTATATAAATCAAAAAATACTTCTTATTAGTGTTAATATATTCCATCATTTTATTTTAAGTTTGTATTATCAATAATTGACCAGTATGGATTTAAATCCTCACATACATTTTCCCATTGGTACGAATCATATGATTCATATTCTTCCTCAATTATAATATCGCCATTATTATTTAAGTGTGTTATATCTATATTCATGAAACATTCATACATACTCACACCAACGTATTTAAATACGGTACTTAGTGTCTTAGGTAAAAACCAACCACATATACTTTCAAACGGGTCAACACCAATCTCATCGGCTAACCCTTCATAGTCGGAAGCCGTTGTATCCCAATAACAGATAATCTTAAGATTTCCTAACCCACTATATTTAAAAGAAGTTGGTAAGTCACAATCAACTCGAGCAGAGTCGATTAGAGTATTTGGTTTATAAAACTTATCTTCGGTGAATTCCACTTGAATATTTTTAATTAACCTGATATATGGTTCCATACTCATGACTATACTACTATGTTTAGAAAAAGACTGTTTAACTTTATCTATTTTACTTTTTAGATATTGGTTAACCATTAGTTCTATCTTATCTTTGTCTATCATCGGTTCGTATATTCTTCCATAGCTTCCTTATCAATTCCTTCAGTACCAATACTACCAAGACGAACACCAAAACGGTTTTCAACTAATCTGATAACATCTCGTACTACATATGTAATACACATATCGTCGTGGTATTCCAAATCATAATCAGGATGGTTACCCTCATCATAATAGTCGTCGTATTCATCTTCGGGTATTTCCTTATAGCTTTCATCTATGGTATATTTGAACTGTGCAGTATTAATACCACCAATATGGTTGTAGATAATCTGCATATCACTATTACTATCAACACTAAACTTAGGGTCGATACTGACACATATGATTTTAACATCACATTTACTACGACCAACCAATTCTTTGGTAGCGTAGTCCTCCATAGCACGATACGTATTAAACACACCCATTTGTTCCGATTGGTTTTCTTCAATACCGTAATAATCCGCAACACAATTTAGATATTCTCTATATGTTGGGAATTGTTTACCTACATACTTACTAGTATGATAAGTAACCTTACCAGTTTGACTCCATAACTTATGGATTAAACTAATCTCTTCTTTTTTGAATATTCTTGACATAATTTATTAATCTTTTTTATCGGTTAAACTAACACTATCGATAGGTTTATCGTAAGTGTCTTCAAACCAATTAGTTATGGCATCTATAGATTTAGTTTTTCTCACCTTAGTTAATCTACTAATGAAATCGACTACAGGTTCGGGAATTAAAAGTATTGAATCTTTAATTCTTTCTGAGTCTAAAACCCCATCAACGAAAGTCTGTTCCGCATAAGCAACATATCTAAATTGAACTCTCTTACCAGATACTTCACCATGAAGAGTAACTTCATCATGTATCCATGGAGAATTTTCACGGACAACAGGTTTTAACTCACTGTCCTTAAACAACTTAGATAATAGTCGTTCAATAATATCGTCGTACTGTGTTTTAGAAATTAAATACTTTGCCATATTAAATAAATATACTTACTTTGCTTAATATATAAATATTTATAGGTCATGATTTTAATATTAAAGATGGTCGCAATATTAGTAGGTTTCTATTTCGGTATGAATAGGCTCTTACATTGGATAGATGGGGACTTCAAAAATAAACGAAAAAAGGGGCGGGGGATTTGACTCTCCCCGAAGGGGTTCGGACCGCGCGAGATAAGATTACTTACCTTTCACTAACGAATTCAACCATAATAGTTTTAGGAGCTAACATCTTTAAAACCTTACGGATACTCTTCTCAATATCAATTCCCATTTGTTCTTCATCACTCATGGTCCACTGGTCCTGAAAATACGAATCCATAGTAGATAGAATCTTAGAATCCATTATGACTATAACATCTAATGTATGAAGGATATTCTCCCCCTCGTGCTCTACCTCGTGACTCTTAACCTTAAAACCATGAATAGCCTCAAACTTAGGTTTAACCAAATTAGTCAAAAGGAACTCATAACGGTTAATAGGTTCAGACTTATACGTTAATTTACTATCCATCATTAAATATGTATTTTACCCATGAGTATGGTTTTCTTGTTTGTAAATAATAGTTGTTATCTTCGTGAGTATAGGCTTCCCTTTCAAATGAGATATGATAATAGGCTCTACGACCGTAGATTAATAATTTGATACCCCATTCCAAAATATACAACACATAAAATGGTAGGACCAAAAGTTCCCCCTGTTGTGCGATGTGAATAGATTCGTGGTTTATAATTCGTTCTCTCTTAAAAGACATCCATTCTTTTTGATACGCTTCCCTCAGTATAATAAAAGGCCATAGTGTGATACCACCAATACTCATAAACCAACTAATACCTTTTAGGAATTTATCGCTATATATTACCTTAGCTTTCATATTTGAATAATTGTTTAATTCTGTTTATGTCTTGAATAACGGGCCGACCATAGGAATGGAACTTAACATCGAACGGAACATTAAATTTAACACCAACCAATTCATAGATATCTTTTTCAATACCTGATTCGATAGTAATAATATCAGAGTTCTCCCTGTAGTCATAAACGTCGGAACTAATCATAACATGGACAACAAT
>TARA_R110000803_G_scaffold107958_4_pt1 | contig 10597 bp, 14 predicted proteins | sample TARA_R110000803 | Tara Oceans TARA_R110000803 (sample SAMEA4397772) | marine metagenome | biome: Polar Biome; feature: [SRF] surface water layer (ENVO:00010504); material: water (ENVO:00002006), including particulate matter (ENVO:01000060) such as... | depth 5 m | reverse complement strand
AAAGGCATGACTGCGAGCCTGTTTTTTGGAGCAAAAATAAGAATTATGGTCATCGTGCAATTTTCAAGGACAAGACCGCATATGCGTCTGGTCAGGGATGGTGATTGTTATTGGATTCAATCATTTGCTGGAAAACCTCTCGATGTGAATGGAATCGAACAATTGACAGGCTCTCAGTATAGCGTTTAGGATTTGTCCAGCAACGATTCTCGGCCGAATCCAAATACGATGGTTTCTGGAATCGAACAATCAGCCGGTTCGATTGGATGGATAATCGAATAAAAAACAGGCTCTCAGTATAGCGTTTATTTTGTCTGGACTATTTGGATTCTGACAATCTGGAATCCCGGGATTTGTTTCCATCGAATCGTGAACAACATCGAGATTTCACCTCATCAATCGACCTGCTCGCAGTGATGCGTTTTCAAACGATATGGTTCCCTTGCATCTATTTGAGCATAGATTATTGGATTCAATAACTGAAAACCGGTTGTTCCTGCTGGGGGGATTCTCGATGTCAATTATTCAAACGACACTCATCGACGGATAACGATTGGTCAATCTGGTATTGCACTCAATCTGCTCGCTTTGGTTCAAGAGTATATGAAGAATCGTCAATAACATTGAGATGAGTATGACATTGATATTCCGAATCATTGATATAGTAGTATGCACAGCGATAGATATGACCGAAACAGTCACACCAGAAATGAGCCTGCCAACGACCACCCTTGTTCTTGATACAGAACTCGGAACTATGGTGACTCCATCAGTGGATGCACCCGTTGGAGCAGGGAGCCTTATGGCATCCTTCGCAACCCAAATGAAGAAGTCCGACAATGTTGCGGCTCAAGCAATGCTTGGCGACTCCGAGAAGTCCACTATTACGGACACCATCGGCGCGACAATCACATTCGACAACGGTGCAACATTCCGAGTCGATGGCAACACATCAGTCGGCAACAACCACCAAGGCGTTATCACTCAGAAATTAGGAACAAAGTCACTTGCTCTCCTTCTTCTCGCAAGTCAGAACTCAGTCACCGCTGAGAACATCACTGATGAAATGAAGGCTTCTCTCCTTAACGGCGAGATTGCATCCATGGCTCGCGTCTTCGGTCTTGACTTCTCTTCTGAGAAAATCCAAGCGGCTGAACTTCTTTTGAAGTCCATCACCAACGACACTATTGGAAACATCAATGGTCGCCAACAAGCAAGCAAGGTTATCATCAACCCCGCATTTGAGTGAGCAACACTCCAATCAACCCCTTGGAATGACGGCCTCTTCGGATGCCCGACCAATGAGTTAATGACCGAGGGTCATCTGGAATGAGGTATGAACTTCAAGAATCGTGATGCCGTCATCAAAGGCATAGATATGATTGAGGCTGGAACGATATTCTCGACCGCTGATTTGAAACATCGGATGGCCGAGAGTGGATTGAGAACTCCATCAACCAATGAACTCGGGGCAATGCTCCGAACTCTCAGACGAGAAGGGTATGTTGAAGTGGACTCCAAGGAACATAATGGATTCGCATACAGACATGGATGGAGGTATCAACATGGCGAGGAATAAGAATCACAGAATGTTCATCAAAGAAGCATTGTCTGAACTCATTGTCGGTCAATCGTTTGTAGTCGATGACATCACGACCCGAATGCTCAAGCCGAGCCGAGAGAGGGGCAACATGACCCGAAGGAGAATGAATCACGCTCAAGCCGCCGCATTGATAGCCGAGTGGGTTCGCAAAGGATTCATACAACGGGTCGAGCAGACGACAAAGCATGGCTCTCGTTATGTGGTCAGAAAGCGAGTGCCTCATCCCGACAATCTCCGGAGACCTGCTGGCTCGACCGAGCCATGACCCCCTCCCCCAATTTATTGACCTGAATAATCGTTTCCAAAATCGCTGGACTATTGGGTCGAAAATTATGGTCATTTTACACTATGTTTTTTCAGTTATCAATACTTTCTTTCTTAATACTTTACTATAATATATTTAATTAAACAAATAGAGAATGGTATAGGACACACACACCTTTCAAAATAAAGAACACATCACCCTCTTCATATACTCATCTCCGACGCACATCGTTTTCACATCTCATCTGAAGGTGTGTGTGTGATATGGCTCTTCTGGTGATGGTCTTTTTTTGATTATTGAGCAAAATATGTGAGCAGTATCTCGTTTCGATTCCAAAACAATTACGAGGTTATTGATATTCAGGAAAATGACTCTCAATACTTTCATCCCAATCATTCCAATCATTAAATCCTCAATGCTTTTGACCCTTGTATTCTGTATCAATGGGTTTAAGTATCAATACTTGTTGGCCAACAACATGACCAATCAAAAAGTCAAGCCATACCGATGCAACGCCAACGACAAACAATACAAGACCGCCAGAAAATTGGCTGGCCATGATGGAGCACTTGTATGCTTCTCTTGTAGCAATTCCGAATGCCTCACCCATTCATGGTGCGCTGGTGGACCCCGCGGAACTGTAACGGATGGAGAATATGTCGCCGAGAATCATGAACGCTCCCACCTCGCTGAAGTCGATGAACTCATTACAATCAGTTCCATTCATGGGTCAGTTCGCCATTCATGCAAAACCTGCGTTCACCATCAAGCCATACACACTACACATTGGTTCAATTCAAGACCAAATGCAACCGACACCGTTACTCTCATCAATACAGGAGAATACGAAGTAACCGAGCGCAAGTTCATCCACATCAATCCTCAAGGAGTGGCGTTCATGCACACCGAATCCCAATTCATCCGAGATGGCAAGGTTCTATGTTCTCATTCTGGTGAAGGCTCTCCCGCAAGGCAATGGATTCGCCAAATCCAACAGAATGTTCAATTCAATACATTCATCGCAAGCATGGAATCAGCCAACGCTGAGAATCAGTGAAACGCTCTTAAACCCAAACCAACAACCTTTGGGGTATGAGCAGGCTGACTCAAATCAATTCCGCAACCGCAACACTCGTTGGGCTTGGACCCCAAATGCTCATGTCAGTTATTGTCGGAGCACCTCAACCATATCCGCCCTCTTTACAAATTGACTTTCATAATGTCAATGCAATCGGGAGCATAGCCGCATCCAATTTAATCATGTCTCTCAATTTAGAAGAGCAAATGCCGGTGGCCTTCACGCACACATTCGACGGTGCAATGTTCCCCGCTGGATTGGTCGTCAAGTGTAGCGCGGCAATTTCAATGACGGTTGAAACGGAGTGATATTCTCATGCAAGCACCAAGTCTAATTTTGGCCGCGACCGAGAACGGATTCCATCTGGCAATTCTCGGAGCGAAAGTCCAACCGGTTATTGATATTGAAGCCGATACGGAATCGGATGCAATGGCGGCGGTGAAATCAATTCTGGTCGAACTCCCCGAGATGGGTTCTTGGAGCGGAGATATTGAAACATCAGGATTGCACATTCTCAATTTGAAAGAGGCTTCATCCCGTTGGCTGATTGACTTCTCTCCCGACTATGAAAATGTCAATGCGACGCTTCTCACGCCCACCATACCGAAAGGTTGGAGTTCATAAGGGTGGGAACTCTCAATGAGATACATGGCCAATCGAACCATCCGTATGAAAACCCGACTATTGACTGCCCTCGTTGTCACCGCACTTGACGAGAAAGGACCCATGAGCAAGAGTGAAATTGTTTCTGCAACCGGAATCACCGGTTCTCAATTTTCAACACTTCAAGGTTCTTGGAATCGAAACACCGACTTGAAGTTCAGAACACCGTTCAAGTCATCTGGAACAAAGAAGTCAAGCAAATGGGCTACAACACCGCTGGCTGGAAACAAGCATGAGCAACAAGTCATTACCGTTGAGAAAATTGTCAAGGTTCAAAGTGCAAATTGCTTGGATTCAACGGAACTTCATCCCCTGCTGGATTCAATCGAGAATCTCCGTCAATTTATGAGCATCAATCAAATCCACACCCTCAAAGTCAAGGATGGCGTTGTCGTTAATTTGATGGAAAAAGGAATCGCATTTGAGGATTGAGATATGACCGATGAAAAAGAAGTCCGAGAATGGCGAATCCCAATCGGGACTGCTGGAGCGACTTCTATTGGCGAGCGTATTCTAAACCTGACCATGTGGAATCCGGAACAAGTATTCCGAGTATTCCGAGCAGGCGACCAAATATACATTGTTGCGGTGGAGGGAGAGAAGTGGCTCACAAGCAATTGACCAATCCTCTCACGCCAGAACACATTATTGAAATCCGAGGAATCTATCGCTCACTAATCAACGAGAGAACTTTTTTCCAAGGATTCCCAACCTCTCCTGCTTGGATTCGTTGGAGATATTTGGATGGCGACGCTTCGACCATGGCGACGGTTCAATTCGGCGACGCTCCAACAATCTCAATTCATCAGGAGGCTTTCGATTATCCCAATCCCGTTCTTCTCCGAGGACTGATTCACCATGAGATGCTTCACCTATACCATGGAGCAAACGAAGGTCATGGTGCTATGTTTAGAGAGTCCGAGCGGTCGTGGATTCCATTTCACCACTATCGTCGGGAGAAGAAACGCTTCTATCGCATGGTCAGTGAATTGGCCGTCGGGATGCGAGAGTATTCATATCGTTGCTCCAAATGTGAGCGCATTTTGCATCAACAAACACCACTAAGCCCTGATTCGGCTTGCTCAAATTGTTGTAAAGCATTCAACAATGGAAAGTGGTGTGAGTCCTATACATTGATAAGGGTGGGTCACGCCACTCCATGATATGCCAAGAGTCAAAGGTATCGGAAAACGAGAACTGAAAAAACAAACGAAAGCCAATATCGCGCAAGCGTTCCAAGACACCGGAATGCGGAGAGATATGCCAATTCATGTTGAATTGAAAAAAGCGGGTTCAGTCGATTATCAAGTCGTCAAGTTCCTTGGTGAAGAGCGTCAAGCGGTGGCCGCAATCTATGGTTCACTGAAACACTGTGCCGCAATCTGGGTCAAAGAAGACGCTTTCATGCGTATCAAAGCAATGCTCCCAGCAGACGCTGAAGTCGAGGATGTTTCTCCATTCAGACGAGGATTCCAATGGGCTATCCATATCAAATCCCCTTCATCGGTTCTCATCTCTTTGGTCGCCGAGGCTTGCACTCAATCAGGAGCAGAACGATTGGCAAAGACAATCACTCGCCGAGAACTTGAAGAAACCCGCGCCGAGAAGCGCGCCGACCGAGAAACCAAGAAATTGGAAACCCGCCGAGATTGGAAAGACGAGTGATATTGTTCACCATTGATAAACCGATTCATTGATATAGTGGCATTGCCACCAAAGGACATGAGCGGAGAAGCCGAATCATCAATCAGCCTGACAACAGACCAAGTAAAGTGCGGAGCAAGAGATTGCTCAAACGGACTTTGGAAAGGAAAAGCAAAATACACTTGCTACACCTGCAAAGGAACAGGAAAAGTCACATCTAAATTGACTGACAAATCCCTGACCAATAGCATCGCACTTCTAAAGTCAAACATTGACCAATTGTCTGACCGCTCCAAGTCATTCGCCGAATCACTAATCAAGCAAGCAGAACGCAAAGGCTCTCTATCGCCAAAGCAAATGCCATACTTGGACTCTTTGATTGCCGATGCAGTCAAATCCGCATCTCGCCCAAAGCCGGTTGCTACACCAAAGCCGGTCAATGAGAACTTCACCGTATCTGGATTTGAAGCCGTAACTGAAATGATGACCGCAACACATGACAACGGACTCCAAATCTGCCGTCTTCGCCTTCACACACCTAAAGGACAAATTGTATTCAAGTCTGCAACCCGTTCAGTCCGAACCGGTGGATGGGGAACACCCGCAACCCGAGTAATGAACGAATACATCAAGGTCGAAATGAACGGCGTTGAACTCGGTGCAATTAACCGAGACACCTCCGTTGCTGGATTCAGAACTCTTCAAGGTCGCCGATTCACCCACTACAAATCGGTTGAATCTGACATTGACGCATTCCGCCAAGACCCAATTGGAGTTATGACCGCAATGGGTAAGAAAACAGGAAATTGTTGCTTCTGCGGTCGCGACCTCACTGACAACCGCTCAACCGCTCATGGCTACGGACCCGTTTGCGCTAAGAGATACTCATTGGCTTGGAACACTGATTCCGCAATGGTCATTGAAGAAGCAATCAGCGAGCGCACTGAAGAGGCTCGCATCGTGCATGACATCATCAACGGTGTCTGGAATGTAGTCGATTCTGATGACGCTACAATCCTCGCAACCTTCACATCTGCATCTGACGCTCGCCGCTTCGTCGATGAGTTCTCCACCATTGAAAAGGTGGCTTAATTGCCACTGATAGCAATGGAGATTCTTGGTGATACACCGAGCCTGATTGAACAAGTGATGGCCACCAAGGTCATGCTCAAGGTTGCGGAGGATGAGGACAATCCCTATCCAATAGTGCTTGTTATGACGAGGGCTTTGACATCTGACTGATGACAAGACTCAAGGGCGAGGGAACGCTCCCCTAAGCAATGTCTGACACACCTGCTGGCCAATTGACGGCGGAGCAAGCGCGAGAGATTGCATTATTCCCTGACCGATGGAGTTCGTATTTCAGAACAATTGAAGGCAAACCCTTTCGATTGGATGAGCGACCATATCTCCAAGAGGTGTATCGCCACTTCGGAGCGACCGAGAAGTCAGAAACCACCAAGGTCATTGTTCTCAAATGTTCTCGCAAGGTGGAGAAGACTGAAACAATCTGCAATCTCCTTCTGTATGCTTTGCTCAACATTCCATATTTCAATGCCGTATATACCGCCCCTCGTCAGCCTCAAGTGAGCCGCTTTGTTGAAGAGCGGTTCAACGGTGCCATGATGAGTTCCGTCAATGGAGGATGCCTTCTGAAGCAACGATTGAAAACCTCGGTCAGTCATCAAACCTTTGATGTTGGAGCGAAGTCGCTCAATCACTTCTATGCTTATTCAAATTGGGGCGACGCTCATGGATTGCTCGGTATTGCCGCCGATATGTGTTGCATTGACGAGTATCAGGATTCTGACCCCGATGTTCTCCCGATGCTGATGGAGATGCTCGCTCAATCCGATTACAAATGGGTCGTCGTTTCTGGAACTGCCCGAGAACAAGGCTCGGAGTTCTGGAGATTATGGAGCACATCGACCAAAGCGGAATGGAATGCGAAAGACCAAGAATGGGTTCATAAGAAGGCCGAAGCCCCGAACATTATCGGCTATCACATAACTCAATTGATGCACCCCGACATCACCGACGAGGACATTGCTCAAAAGAAAATCACATACACACCACGCCGATTTGCCAACGAAGTTCTCGGCGAGTTCTTCTCAGGTTCAGCAAAACCACTCACTCTCGACCAAGCATTGAAGGTTATTGACCGCAATATGACTCCACTCGATTCCATCAATCCTCCCGAGAAAACATTCATGGGCGTTGATTGGGGATTGACAACAACGGTCATCATTATGCGTGAGAACGGAGATATTGTCAATGCTTTCAAAATCGAATCGCGTGGCGAGGATGACATGGATGAAGTCGGTGTTCTCAAGGATATGATTGTCCGTTTCAATTGCGTCAGCGTCGTCTGCGATATTGGATATGGAGCGCGTCAAGTGCGTGAACTCCAACGAGAGTTCGGCGACCGAGTGAAGTCTTGTTATTACGCATCTCGGCCAATGACACCATTTGAGTTCAAGAAGCGCGACAACAATCGAAACCTGATTCACATGGCGGTGATTGACCGAACTTCATACATTGAGGAAACGGTTGAGGCAATCAAGAATGGAGAGATTCGTTTGCCTTGGCAAGACCGCTCGCTGGAGTGGGTCCTTGAAGAGTTCTGTGCCATCAATTCATCAGCAGAAACCGATATGAAGTCGGGTCGGCAAATCCGAGGACAAACGCTCACCAAGTATGGGCGAGATGGAGATGACCACGCGTTGCACTCGCTCCTGTATGCGAGGCTCGCCGTTGAGATGGAATCCGATGGCGGATTGCCAACCATGAGAACCTTTGGTGCTTAGAGACCAAGCAATCTGGCTTCTGTTGCATCTCGCATCTCGGTGATGATTTGCATTCGGCGTTCACATCTCTTTTCCAATCTATCAACCGATGTTGATTTGGATTCTTTGACTCGCCAATCGACAACGACCAATTTTGTTTCAACAGTGTCTTGGCAATCGTGGCAGAACCAAGTGGTGCTTTTGGATTGGGTCTTGACGGTGTTCTTATCATCACTAATTTGTTGAATCAAGAGATTGCATTCACATTCTTCGCAGCGTCTTTGCTTGTATATTGTATTCGATGGTTGCGTCATTTGTCTATCCCCTTCGTGCTGACCCACCTCGTTGTAGTATATCAATCTCATTGATATTCCCCATCATTGATAGACCGACACATTGATATAGGGGGAGTGTGTAGTGTGGTTTGTAGCAGACGACCACCACCTGCAAACCAATCACAAGACCGAGATTCATTCGGACAACGGTTGGAGACCAGCGTGGTGGCGGATTGTCACACGCGGCAAGTCATCTCAATGAGAAAATGACGAGGACACCGGAGTCGGAATCAGTCCATTGATAATATCGGTGGAGTGTGTCTGTGGCTTGCCGCACCCCAAAGCGATTCCCTCAATAACCCACATTACCAACCAATAGTGCATGGGTAAAGAATCCGTCACTAACGAACTCGATTTGATGGAGCGAGCAACAATTCTTTCAGAAGCAACCGGCCGACCCGTCGCCGATGTGCTTGCTGACCTTGCTGATGATGGCGTTCTCAATATGTCAAATGCGACCGAGAAAAAGTCCGACCTCATCTCCGAACTCCAAGACGCGGCTCGGCTAATCGAAGCGGTTCAGGAAATCAATCGCGCCGCTGGTGATAATACGGTTCTTAACGGGAATGGTAATCAGACCGAGATGAAGGTTGATACGACTCTTGAAGGTGATATTGTTGATAGAGCAATTCAATCAGTTCATCGCAAGGCCGAGAACATCAAGAAAATAGCCATTATATTCATCCCTGTGCTACTGCTTGCGACCGGAGGAACAATGGAGGGTTTGGGTATGTTTGGAGGCGATGACGAGGTGTCAGCCAACGACAATCACGATGATGGCTATTACGATTATGGCGGTTGCCTGAACATTGACGCTCTCAATTATGATTCATATGCTTCATGGGATGATGGCACTTGTCAGTTCGACGACAACAATGGTGGTGGCGAGAATTGCCAAACCAATTGGCAATGGAATCTCTATGGAGAATTGCGTGGCGAAGACGAGAACATCATTTGGGTTGATGCTCGATTTGAAGACATGGCTCAATGCTCGTATCAAATGGATGGCAAAATAGTGATGATGCTCAAAAGAGATGGTCAGCCATATGCGGAGAAGGAGTGGGATAATCGTTTCAAAAACATCTGGGAGGTGCAAGACCAATTCAGCGATTTGCCCGAGGGTCAATATGATGTGGAATTGGAGTTCAAAATGGATGGCTCAAATTGGCATCAAAATGCTCCTTCTCAATTCGTTGTTGAAGACAATTGCGTTTGGGATTTAGATGCTGGAGATGCTTCTGCTGTTACGGTCGGAAAGGATATTGAGGTCAATATAGTGATAAAACAAAACGAACCCGATTGCTCCGTTGAGGTTGAAATTATGATTTCAACATATTTGGATAACTCGTATCGTTCAACAATTGAGTTCGACGAAGGCGAATCCTATTGGATTGATGGCGAAGAGAACCTCACCATTGTCTTGAAGGATTTGGAATATGGGAATTGGTCGTTTGAAACCCGATTTAGACCAATGGGCGGGAGCGAATACTGCTGCGTTCAAACCAATCAAGTGGAATTGGTGGATTCATCGTATCAACCTGAGCCTGAACCCGAACCCGAACCCGAATGCAACGGCTCGTTTTACGACCCTCATACGGTGGTTGAATCAACGAACAATTCATCTCAATTGACAATTTTCTGGGATGCGGATTGGTCATGTGATGAGACTCAATTCGTTGAGGTGGATATATTCGTCAAGTGGGCTGGAAACCAATCATACTTCTTTTCTTCGATTGCCGCATACAACATAACCGGCCAAGCGGCTGGATTACAATCAGTCGTTGTTGAAGGATTGGAGTTCGGTGAATCATATCAAGTGTGCTTGGTGCTATGGTCAAATAGCGAGGATGGTTGGATTCTCCATGAGGAATGGGCGGATGACATCAGCGTTTCTTGAGATTCACATAAAAACCCCCTCCAACATGGGAACATTATGGAAACCGAAACCCTGTTGCTGATACTCACCGCCGTAGCCATTCCAACCGGATTGTATTTGAACGAATTATACAAGCGAGTCATGGCCGATGGAACAATCACCCTTGACGAAGTTCTTGAAGAAGGCAAGGCACTTCTTGGCAAGGCTGAAGAAGTCAAAGACGATGTTGAAGAGATTCTTGAAGAAGCCGAAGAAGTCAAGGCCGAGAAGAAGTCAAGCAAGAAAAAAACATCTAAGAAGTGATTCAATTGACCACTTCTCGCAAACCCGATTCAGTCAATGACCGC
>TARA_R110000803_G_scaffold28011_8_pt1 | contig 10602 bp, 18 predicted proteins | sample TARA_R110000803 | Tara Oceans TARA_R110000803 (sample SAMEA4397772) | marine metagenome | biome: Polar Biome; feature: [SRF] surface water layer (ENVO:00010504); material: water (ENVO:00002006), including particulate matter (ENVO:01000060) such as... | depth 5 m | reverse complement strand
CCGGGGTGCCTGCCTTGGGGGAGCGAGCCGTTCCGGTTTCAGGATAGGAAAGAAAAGCATGACTGAGGGCAGGCTAGAACAGTCCACGATGCGGTTCATCACCGACGACTGGGATCACATCAAGCGCAAGACGGGCGACGGGCTGACACCGAAGCAGATGCGACTGCTGGAGGTTTACTTTCTGACCGGCGTCGGCGCGGCGCTCGGGCAGATGGGCAACGCGGCCAAGGCAGGCGTCCCGGCTGATCAGGCGTTGGAAATGCTGCTAGCCGAACATAAGACGCAGTTTGCGATGTTGCAGATGGCCGGTGCGAAGTGACTTTTTGCGGCGTGTGGGTCATTGTGCGGGCCGTAGCAGCGAGATCGGCGACGGGGAGGGGTTAGGCTATGCCTACGACAGACGAAGCGGAGACAGTGCCAGAATATGCGATGTGGCTTTGGGGTATAAGTTCAGAGAAAACCCCGCTGACAGATAACGAGACCGTCAATCCCCACAGCCTGTTTGTTCCGCAGTCAGATGGGGAACAAAACGATGCCGACTGATGGCGAAGGATGCAACAGGCCGAGCACATGGCCGCTAGAGAGGGCTTGGATTCGGTATTACAACCAGCGCGGGTTCGTCTCCTGGAGAATGCGAGGCTTCGCATTCAGGAAGGCGCGGGCCGGTAAGCAACCGCCGACATGAAACCAAAGACCGAAAGCGAGCATCAGATTGCCGTTATGGCTTGGGCCGAGGAGCAGGCTGCGAACGGTCGGCCGGAGCTGTCGCTACTGTTCCACGTCCCGAACGGCGAAAAGCGCAACCGAGTGACCGCGATCAAGCTGAAAAAGATGGGCGTCAAGCCGGGCGTGCCGGATCTGTTTTTGCCTGTTTCACGGGGAACATTTCACGGGCTGTGGGTCGAGATGAAAAAGCCGGGCGGAACAGTGAGCACCAAGCAGCTCGAATGGGTGCTTGGCTTGCAGGCGCAGGGCTACCGGGTCGACGTTGCCGACGGCTTCGAGGCGGCGCGAGACACAATCGAGGGGTATTTATGCGAAACCTGAAACGACAGATGGCAGCGTTTACCGAAGAGTTCGAGGGCCGAGTGATGGATAACCCGCTTTGGTGGTCCGGAGGCACGTTTTTAGCCGGTTTTGTCGCCGGTTTCATCATCCTAAGCCATTGAAATTGCTGCTGGTTTAGCAGAAAAAGCAGGACTAAAAAAGAATGCAAATTGAACAGATCGCCATCGGCGACGTCATGCCTTACGAGAACAACCCGCGCGACATCACGAGGTCGGCAATCGACACGGTGAAGCAGAGCATCGTCGAGTTCGGCTGGCGACAGCCGCTTGTAGTCGACAAGGACATGGTGCTCGTGGTCGGCCATACGCGGCTACTCGCCGCCCAAGAGCTAGGGCTTGCCGAGGTGCCGGTGCACATTGCCGAGGACATGACCGGCGCACAGGCTCGGGCGTACCGGCTCGCTGACAACAAAACGGGAGAATTCAGCGGCTGGTTGGATGATCTGCTCGCCGTCGAGCTGGCCGACGTGCTCGACTCAGGACTTGACATCGACGCGCTTGGCTTTACCGACAGCCCACTGCCGGAGGGCTTCGTGCCTTACGTTGAGCCGGACACTGGCGGCGCGGTGGCCGACGTCACCGGTGACGACATCATCAACGCACAGGACGGCTTATCGAATCGCCACGTCAGCGGTGAGAGCACGCTTGTTGAGGTGATCTGCCCACATTGCGCGGAGAATTTCGAGATCGACCGGTCGGCGCTGTGAACCACGCGCCGTATGACGCGCTGGCCGCCACTTATGACGAGCTTTTCTCGGACCCGTCGAGCCTGGAGGAAAATCACGACGTCATGCGGCGGATCGGTTATTCGGAGGGCAGTGTTCTTGACATCGGATGCGGTACTGGGCTGTTCCTGGACCATCACAAGCCTGACGGCTATCTAGGCGTCGACCCGAGCGCCGGGATGCTTGCGGCGCTGCATGAGAAGCACCCAGAGGCTATGGTGACCAACTGCACGTTCGAGGACTACATCCCGAGTGACCGCTATGATCTCATCGTGTCGCTGTTTGGCTCAATCAGCTACGTCGACCCAAAATCGTTCAATAAAATTACCCGGTCCCTTTCTCCTGGCGGGCGTGTTTTCCTGATGTTTTACCGCAACGATTACGAGCCGCTGACCCACGGCCACTTGCCGTTCAAGGCGAAGGTCTACCCGTTCCGTGGTTTGCTGTTGGCGTCCAGCAGCCTGACGTTCTCGCGCGCCAAGTTCGACGAGTTCGGTAATTTTGTCATCGTCGAGGGGAAGCGCAGGTGATTCAGGAGATCGGCGCATGGATCTGAAATGGGATTACCAGCTCAAGCCGGGCCAGAGGAGTAACCCGGTCGTGCATGTTGAGCAGGTCGATCTGCCCGCGTCCATTGTCATTCCGGGCGACGCTGATCTGCTCAAGGTATTCAAGACCGGCGGCTATCGACTGCAAACGTGGGGCCGCCCAAAAGACGCTTCAGGAAAGGACATTAGAAAGATGGCCGCGCACTGGATTGCGGTTCGCGGCGGCACGCCACTGCACACTGATCCGGCATACCCGAGATATTCGCACCACCTGAAGATAAGGGTGGATCCAGGCACTTTCGTCCGAGGGATGAACAAGGTCGAGCTAGAGCTGGCTCGTGGCATGTTCTACATTCTTGACGCGCATTCACCCCATCAGGTATTTCACAAGCTGGAGCCGAAGGCGTGGAACGTCGCGGTGAGCATCGACAACGACAGGCCGATCATCGTCGAGCAAGCCATCGCCGCTTGTTTGCGCTACGCCGAAAAGGGAGGAATTTTAGCATGAGCACGACGAGCGCTGAGATCAGCGCGGTGGTTATCCTTGTCTCGCCGAAGCGACATGCCGAGGCGCGTGTGCTTCAAAAGCTAGTCGAGATTCAGTGTCGGGAATACGAGATCCCGGTGATGCTTTCGTTTGACGAAGGCTGGAACAACGGCAAGGAAACGCTAGTCAATGCCTTGAAAATGCCCGGCGGAAAGGGCAAGCGCAGGCTGATAATCCACGATGATATTTTAATCCCCAAAGGCACCATCAGGAAGCTGCATCACATCCTGCCCAATCTGCCCGCTGCCGTGTTCGTGTCGGCGTACTGCCCGGCCAACAAGGGGTTCGACGAGGCGCACGCGAGAGGGCATCATTTTCTGCTCACAGCGAGCAACGTATGGGCGCAGGCGCTGCTCTACCCGGAGCCGCTGATTGACAGGGCGATCAAGTATTACGAGGAGTGGTTTTTGCGCGAGTGCCGGTATGATGATTCCGTGCTCAAGTCCTTTTTGAAAAAGCACAAGCTGAAGGTCCACACCATCGTGCCGTCGCTAGTTCAGCACCTTGGGGCGTACCGGTCAGGGTACGGGTTCGCAGGCAAGGCCGGGCGATTCAGACACAGCGACATTTTCGATCCTAATTTCGATCCGGAGTCCGTCGACTGGCCGAGAGCGCTTGCTACCGCATACCGAAACGAGATCAACCAAAGCGACATCATTGTCGATCCGAGTCTGGGCGGATGAGCCTGTTAAAGAATTCAAAAAGCAAGAGCAGGCGGCTGGTGATCGAGTACGTCGCAGGGGCTGACTTGATGCCAAACGAGTACAACCCGAACGTCCACGATGCGACGAGCTTCGACTTGCTTGTCAGGTCGCTGGGTTATTTCGGCTTTACGCAACCGATTGTTGTCGACCGAGCGACGAACGAGATCATCGACGGTGAGAACAGATGGCGGGCCGCTGCCGTGCTCGGGATCGATGAGGTGCCGGTTTGCTACGTCGAGCTAAACGACGCCGAGCGAAAGACGGCGACCATCATCCACAACCGGGCGCGTGGATCTGAGGTCGAGGCGCAGATCGCGATTGTCGAGCAAGACATTCGAGAGGCTGACGATTCGCTATCCAAGAGCGTTTTATTGAAGGGCCGAATATGAAACTAACCGAAGCGACGAACGTGCTACGAGAGGCTCGCTGGACGTTCGCTAAGACGATGGCGTGGGTGCCGCACTACTACACGTTGAAAAAGGACTGGGCGGACCAGGAGCAGTTCGTGAGAGCGGCGCAATTTCTGGATGACGAGGGCGTCATGATGACGTGGGGGCAAAAAGCTGCGAAGCGCTATCTTGACATCGGCGACTGGCGCTACTGGCACATGAGCAGCCCGGCCGAGGCGACGCTGATCAACCGGGAGCTGATCAGCGGCAGCAAGGCTAAGTCCGCTCAGAGCGAGACGTAGAGCGTGCTTTCAACGACGCGCACGGTGAAATCGAGTCCCTTGCAAAGCAAGGCAAAATCCTTGTCGCTACCGAGGTTCCAGCCGTCGACTCCCAGCATCATGTTCAATTCTGAGACCCGGACGCGACCGTCGTTTGCGGTGATGGCGTCACGGATGTCAATTTCTAGGCTTTTTTCTGTGAAGTTCATTTTTTTTGCTCGCTGTTTCGTTGTTTGACTGTGAACCCATAATAACCCAGCGGGTGACGGCTGTCAACTGTTTATGAAATTTTTTCTAAAAGATAACGTCCTGGAGGCGGCGATCAAGCGCATCAATTGGCTGTTCGACGAGTTCGACAACGTGATCGTCGATTTCAGCGGCGGCAAGGACAGCACGGTCACGCTCAATCTGGCGCTCCAGGTCGCTGAGGAGCGGGGCAGGCTTCCGGTCAAGGTCATGTTCCTGGATCAGGAAGCCGAGTGGCAGACCGTGATCGACTACGTCCGCGAGGTCATGAGTGATCCGCGCGTCGAGTGCCTGTGGCACCAGATCCCGATCAAGCTGTTTAACGCGACATCGACAGCGGAGGAGTGGCTGATCTGTTGGGATCCGGACAGGCCGGGCGACTGGATGCGCGAAAAAGAGCCGAACAGCGTCCACGATAACGTGCTCGGGACGGATCGCTTTGCTAAGGCGTTCAAGGCGCACACAAAGAGCCTCTGGCCGGACCAGCCCGCTGTGAGGCTTGCCGGTGTCAGGGCGAGCGAAAGCACGGCGAGAATGAACGGGCTGACCGCATACCCGACATACAAAGGCCGGACATGGGGTAAAAAGAGCAACCCGAAGCTAGGCCACTTCGATATGTATCCGCTCTACGACTGGACCGACTCAGACATCTGGAAGGCGATTCACGATCACGGCTGGCCGTATTGCCGGATCTACGATTACCAGTACCAGCACGGGATCTCGTTTCGCGACATGCGAGTGAGCAACTTGACCCATGAGACAGCGGTGAGAAACCTTCGATACATGCAGGAGGTTGAGCCGGGCACATGGGACAAGCTGACCCGGCGGCTGAGCGGCATCAATAGCGCCAAGCACACGGGCGAGACGCTGACCGTGCCGAAGAAATTGCCGAGGGCTTTTTCGAGCTGGAAAGAATACCGCGACTATCTACTGCCGAGGATGATCGCGGACCCGGCGCACCAAGCGACGCTGCGCAAGCAGTTCGACAACATGGACGCGCAATACATGCAGGACATCCACGAAAAGCTGCACAAGCTGCACGTCGCTTGCATCCTGGTGAACGATTATCACGGGACGAAAATGTCGACGTTCCACGCTTCGTTCAGTCAATACAGCAAAAACAAAGGAGCTAACGATGGTTGGACGGGCAACGCTCACCGCACAACTCAAGCGGCTGGCTGACACGCACGGCGGACCGCTTGACGGCATCGCTGAGATCCGGGCCGCGCTCGCCGAATTGTCGCCGTTATCGTCGGAGCCGGTCGACCACGTCCGGTGGGTGCCACTTGCTAAAGTTCACCCAAACGACTACAACCCGAACAGTGTAGCCAAGCAGGAAATGAAACTCCTGTACCACAGCATCAAGCATGACGGTTACACGCAGCCGATTGTGACCGTCTACGACGAGAGCGCAGATCGGTACGTGATCGTCGATGGATTCCATCGCTACTTCACCGCGAAGAACAACGCGGACATCCTTGAGAAGAATCACGGCATGTTGCCCGTGGTCGTGATTGATAAAGACATCAATGACCGCATGGCTTCGACCGTGCGCCACAATCGGGCGCGAGGTAAGCATTCGATCACGGGGATGTCGAGCATGGTGTTTGAGATGCTTGAGAACGGCTGGGAGGACGCGGCTGTCTGCAATGAGCTTGGCATGGAGCCAGAGGAATTATTGCGACTGAAGCACATCACAGGGTTCAGTAAGCTATTCGAGAACGCCGAGTATAAGCAGTCGTGGGTTACGCGCCGACAGATCAGGGCGCGCAAAGAACACGAGGCCGAGGAGGCAAAGAATGCCAGCGCGACAGGGTAACAACGGAGGCGGGCGGCGATCATCGCCGTTCGATTTGGAAAAGGTCGAGAGCCTTGCTAGCAAAGGGCTGAACAACAATCAGATCGGAGCCGCGCTCGGGATCAGCGAGCGGAGATTCTACACGGCGAAAAAGCACCAGAAGGACTTCAAGGCAGCCATCGAAAAAGGACGCTGCAAGGGGATCGCGCTTGTCGCCGACGCCTTGGTCCGCAACGCCGTGCACGGCGGCAACGTCACGGCTCAGATCTTCTTTCTGAAATGCCACGCCGGTTGGCGCGACAATACAACCGAGGGTATCGAGACCGGCACCGTCAGCAATCCTTTGATCATCAAATTGAGCGGGAATGGAAGTCCATCTAACGACGCCGCAGAGTGATTTTTTTCGCCTTGAGGCGACTTTTCCGCTGTTTGTCGGAGGCTTTGGCTCGGGCAAAACCCAGACGCTTTGCGCTCGGGCTATGCAAGACATGTTCGAGTTCCCCGGCGCGGATATTGCGATCTACGCGCCAACGTATGACTTGCTGCGGCTGTCGACGATCCCGCGCATCGCCGAGCTGCTCGAATCAATGCCGGTCAATTACCACTACAACCGGGCCGACAACATCATGACCGTGCAGGGTTACGGGCGGTTCATTTTCAGGTCGCTCGACAACCCGGCGCGCATCGTCGCATACGAGGTCTATCGCTCACACATTGACGAGCTGGACACGATGCGCAAGGAAAAAGCCGAGGACGCTTGGAACCGGGTCATTAGTCGCAACCGGCAAAAGCTCCCAGGAGGCTCTAACCGGGTCTGTGCGTACACGACGCCGGAGGGCTATAACTTCGCCTATGAGCGCTGGGCGCGACGTCCTGGCGAGGGCTACAAGCTCGTCAGGGCGAGCACACGCAGCAACCCGTTCCTACCGCCCGACTACATCGACAACCTGATGGCGACCTATCCGGCCCAGCTTGTCGAGGCTTACATCGACGGGCGGTTTGTCAACCTGCGGCGCGGCAACGCTTTCCCGCACTTCGACCGGGCGCTGAACGAGAGCGACGCGGAGCCAGAAGACTTCGAGCGCTTGCACATCGGTATGGATTTCAACGTCGATCACATGTGCGCCGTTGTCTGGGGCATCAAGAACCGGCGCGAGGCGCACGCGGTCGGCGAGTTTGTCGATCACGCCGACACGCCAGCAATGATCGAGGCTTTACTGAGCCGGTTCGGGGCAAAGACTGATCGGGGTTCCCGCCGCTGGGCGCTGACCGCATACCCCGACGCATCCGGGCGCAGCCGGAGCAGCCGGAGCAGCACCGAGAGCGACATCACCATGTTGAGGCAAGCTGGCCTAGCAATTGACGCACCGAACGCGAACCCGTTGATCAGGGACCGCGTCGCAAGCACTAATGCGATGATCTGCAACGGTGTCGGGGATCGCAAATTGTTGATCAACCCGGATCTATGCCCTACTTTGTGCGAGGCATTCGAGACGATTGCCTGGACCGAGAGCGGCGACTGGCCGAAGAGCAGTAGCGGCATTGACTTGACCCATATCATCGACGCGGCAACCTATCCGATTGATCGGCTGTTTACGCTACGCCGAACGGCGGCCGCATCCACATCGACTTTCGAGGTTTAAGGCAATGGCAGAAGAAATCACAGTCGACACGACGAGCGCGGCTTACGACGAAATGACCCACGTCTGGGACATGACGAACGCGCTGCTGGGCGGTACGCGGATCATGCGACAGGCCGGGGAGAAATACCTACCGAGGTTCGCGGCTGAGGACAAAGTTAATTACCAGTCGAGGGTGAAACGGTCCTTTCTGACCAATTATTTCAAGCGGGCGCTGCGCCATCTTGCGGCCAAGCCGTTCGGCGTCGAGGCGACAGTCGAGGATCTGCCGTCGCAACTTGAGCCGCTCATGTTCGACGCTGACATGACGGGGAATAGCTTCCACGTCTTTGCGCATCGGGTTTTTAGCCAAGGGCTGGCTAAAGGGATGTCGCACATTCTCGTCGACTACCCGGACGCTCCGGCCGAGGGCGAGACGCTCGCCGACGAAAGGCTGGCGAACCGGCGGCCGTATTTAGTGAACATTTCGCCGGAAAACCTGATCGCCGCGCACGCCGAGATCATCGACGGGCGCGAGATACTGACCCACGTCCGGATCCGTGAGAACGAGACGGTGCGAGTCGGCTTTGGCGAGACGGTGATCCAGCGGGTCCGGGTGCTTGAGCCGGGCACTTGGGAGATCTGGGAGCTAGGCAAGGAAAACCGAAAAGAGGAGTGGACCGTTGTCGGCAGTGGCACAACGTCGCTCGACTTCATTCCGCTTGTGACGTTCTACGCGGGCCGCCTTGACTTCATGCTAGCGGACCCGCCGCTATACGACTTGGGCTTCCTGAACGTCGCTCACTGGCAGTCTGCGAGCGACCAGCGAAACATTCTGACCGTTGCGCGTTTCCCGATGCTTGCGGCGACCGGAGTCGACACGCAGAGCGTGGACTCGCCGACGAATAGCCCGGAGATCAAGATCGGGCCGTTCCAGGTGCTGCGGGCGCAAAACTCAGAGGCGCGATTCTATTTTGTCGAGCACGCGGGCGAGGCGGTTTTATCGGGGCGTCAAGATCTTGAGGACTTGCGCGAGCAGATGGCGATTCTGTCCGCCGAGTCTATGCTGAGGACTCGCACGGGCAACGTGACGGCGACGCAGCGAGCCATCGATAAGGCAGAGGCTGATTCGATGCTTGAGCAGTTTGTGATCGACCTGGAGGACACGCTAGACAACGCGCTGCGCTACGCAAACGCTTGGCTCGGCAATCCACTCACCGACGACGCAGGCTCGACCAAGCTCAGTCGCGATTTCAGCCGGACCGCTGCGACCGAGGCAGACGTGCGCGATCTCATCAAGCTGCGCATGGCGGGCGAGCTGAGCCGCGATACACTTTTCCGCGAGATGATCCGCCGAGGCGTGCTCGCCGAGGACTTCGACTTGGAAAACGAGTTCGAGAAAGCCGACGCCGAGGAAAGCGCCTTGCCAGAATTGACGGGCGTCAGTGTTTCTTTCTAACCCGGAGTGTGGCAGCCTAGAGGTGCAGGCACACACAAGGAACATTTGATGGAAGCTCACCAGCTTATAAACAGTTCAGCGAATCAGGATTGGTGCACGCCGCCGTGGGTGATCGCTATGGCTCGCAACGTCATGGGGTCGATTGATCTCGACCCGGCGAGCAGTTGGGAGGCGAATGCAATCGTCGACGCGAAAGACTACTTCGCTACTTTCGGGCTTGAGCAAGCGTGGGCTGTAGGGCAGCCGGGAAACGTCTGGTGTAACCCGCCGTATGGCAAGGTCGGCGGCAAGAGCGGCGCAGGGATCTGGCTCACCCGGATGCGCAAGGCTTACGCAAGCAAGGAGATCAAGCAGGGCATGATCCTATTGAACGCGAGCATCGGCGATGCTTGGTTCAGAGAGGTGTGGCATCACCCGGTTGTGCTGCTCCATAAGCGGCTGCGATTCAGTCGCCCGGACGGTACACCGGGACCATCGCCGACGAAAGGAAACGCGCTTGTTTATTTTGGTCGGCGGCAAGAGAAATTTCGCCGGGTCATGGGTATGTACGGCAAGGTGGTGATGCCGTGAGTTCTTTAGGCGAGCAATACCCGAAAGAACAGGCGCGGTGTCGTAGGCTGCATGGCATTTACACGGGCTTACCGCACAACGCGGGCGCGTTTGCTGCGCTAATGATCGGTAACGCGCTAAATGAGGCCGAGAATGCCGCCATGTCTGGTGACGTAACCAGGATGCTACGCGCGTTCAAAGCAATGCAGGCGTGCGAAGAATGAGCGAGGCTGAGTCACAAGCAATGCGCGTGCGTAACGTCTACGCAATAGATGATCTTCAATGGTTTTCTCGCCGTGACATCGGGTTTCTCGTGGACCGTATCGCGAGGCTTGAAACTGATGCCGTGAGCAACTGGCAACCAAGGGAAACAGCACCGAAAGACGGGCTTGAATTCATCGCGTGGGATTCGAGAGGTTATGCGGTGTACACAATGCACTGGGACCACGACGAGTTCCTGACCGAATGCGAGCCGTGGTCGGGGCGGTTCACGCACTGGATGCCAGCGCTGGACCCGCCGGAGTTAGGAACTGAATTCTTTGAGAATGCGATACTTAATCGTCCTGGCGAAAACGTCCTGGATACCCTGTACAGGGAGCGAAAAGAATGAGGCGCACGATCATAATCGCAGCGGCCATAGCGCTTGCCGGGTGCGGTGAAGGGCAGACCA
>TARA_R110000803_G_scaffold114284_2_pt1 | contig 10617 bp, 12 predicted proteins | sample TARA_R110000803 | Tara Oceans TARA_R110000803 (sample SAMEA4397772) | marine metagenome | biome: Polar Biome; feature: [SRF] surface water layer (ENVO:00010504); material: water (ENVO:00002006), including particulate matter (ENVO:01000060) such as... | depth 5 m | reverse complement strand
GTGTAAAGGTTGGCCTGTTACGCCTTTCTACGCATCACCACCAAAGGAGAACACATGGGTAGGGCTGACGTATGAAGAACTGCACGAAATTTATCAGGCAACAGGAACAGTGCATTACAAATTTGCGCTGGTCGAAGCCAAGCTAAAGGAGAAGAACACATGAATTGGCTACCTGAACACAAGTGCGGCCTGCACCTGATTCATAACGAACACCTAGATATGTACCAGACAGTTGAGGAGTTCTACGAAGAGGACTGGTTTATCTCTCCAGAGGAGTGGAACAAAGCCATTGAAGAAGATAACGTGTGGGTGTTGCACTGGTATCCAACCACACCTGTCGGGTTCATCCGCATTGCCGCATCGACATTGGAGGCTATCGAAGCCAAGCTAAAGGAGAAGAACACATGACTGATGAAGAACGAGAGCTAGACCTGCTGCTGGGCGAAGCCCTGTACGATCTGGCGCGCCTACGTGCGCAGCTAGAAGCGGCCAAAGAAGAAAACATAACCCTGCGGCACACACTGCTGCACATTCACGCGAAGACAACACTGGCGCTCGCGCCTACAGGAGTAATAACACATGACGACAAAGACAGCTACTGATACACAAAAATACTCAATCAAAACACTTGCTGACTTTCCCTCACAGACGCCGAACAAGCGCGCGCTTGACCAACAAGTAGCAGGGACGCACTATAAGAGCATGAAGATACAACCCATCGAGTACATCCATGCGAACAGCCTCGGCTACTGCGAAGCTAACGTGGTTAAGTATATTTCACGGTGGCGCGATAAAGGCGGCAAAGCCGATCTAGAAAAAATCAAGCACTACGTCGACTTGTTGATTGAGCTGGAGAACTTGTAATGGACGTAATATCACTGGACTTCGAGACGTACTACGACAAGGATTATTCCCTGTCCAAGATGCAGACCGATGCGTACGTGCACGACGACCGCTTTGAAGTCATCGGCGTTTCCCTGATGCGCAACGACGAGCCTGCTGTATGGTTTAGCGGTGACGGCCTAGAGACTGCCGCGTGGCTGCACGGCATAGTCGACTGGAAGAACTGCGCCGTACGGTGCCACAACACACTGTTCGACGGGTACATCATGACGCAGCACTTCGGCATCAAGCCAAAGCTGTGGATGGATACGCTCCCACAAGCGCGCATGGTGCTGCCTTGGTTGCCCTCGCACTCACTGGCCAACATCGCCAAGCACTTCGGTCTGCCCGATAAAGGCATAGCGGTTCACGCCGCGATGGGCAAGCGTCGTGCGGACTTTAATTCCGTGGGATTAGCTGAGTACGCTTCGTACTGCAAGCACGACACATGGCTGTGTAACGAGATAGGCAAGCGACTGGACAAGGACACACCCGTACTCGACCTGAAGCTAATCGACATGACTATCCGCATGTTCACCGAGCCACAACTGTTGGGTGACGAGGTCATGATGCAGCAGCTGTATGACGCTGAGATAACACGCAAAGAAAGGTTGTTGGCGCTTGCTGAGACTGACCGCGACCAGATTATGTCTAACGACAAGTTTGCCCTGCGGCTAGAGGAACTTGGAGTCGTGCCACCGCGCAAGATGAGCAAGACAACGGGCAAGTCCACATACGCGTTTGCCAAAACTGACAAAGACTTTACTGACCTGCTAGACCACGAAGACAGCGAAGTGCAAGCACTGGTTGCTGCGCGCGTTGGCGTTAAGACAACCATCGCAGAGACCCGCGCACTGAAGTTCTTGGAGACCGCCAGACGCGGCCCTTTGCCGGTGTACCTGAACTTCTGGGGTGCCAAGACTACGGGGCGCTACTCAGGCGGCAACAAGATTAACTGGCAGAACATCCCAGCACGTGGACCGTCTGCGGGTCTGCGCAAAGCCCTGCGCGCGCCGCAAGGATACAAGGTGCTGGTGGGTGACTCGTCGAACATCGAACTGCGTGTTGTCATGGCCGCCGCCGGGCAGGTGGATGTTGTCCAGAAGCTTCGCGACGGTGTCGACTTGTACTGCGACTTCGCGTCTAAGTTGTTCGGGCGTGCGGTTACAAAAGCAGATGTGCCCGAGCGTATGCTGGGTAAGGTAGCTATGTTGTCCTTGCAGTACGGCGCGGGTGCGGAGCGGTTCCAAGACATGGTACGCGTCATGGCGCGGGGTATGCCTGCGCTCCAACCTATTTCTATCGACCGCGCGCAGGAGATTGTCCAGATATACCGCCGCACACACCACAAAGTTGTGCAGCTATGGAAGTACTGCAATGACGTAGTGCTGCCGCAGATTGCCAACGGGCAAGACCTGCAGCCTGTGGATGTCAACGGCTGGTGTATTACGCAGAACAACGGCTTTGGTAGGGCAGGAGAGCCCGGTGTGGTGTACCACGACCTGAAGCAGACCGAGGGCGAGTGGAACTATCAGATGGGCAGGATGCGCGTAAGAATTCACGGCCCGAAGATGGTCGAGAATTTGGGCCAGCACCTTGCCATGAAGGTCGTTATGTGGCAAACTGCACGAATCAATCACAAACAGCCCGTGGCACTTTCAGTGCACGACGAAGCGGTAACTGTTGTGCGTGATGACTTGATAACTGAGAACCGCCGCTACATGGAAGAGTGCTTGTCGCTTGCCCCTCTCTGGTGCCGGGAGCATTTACCTGTGGCGTGTGAGACAGGCGTAGGAGAATCGTATGGCGAAGCTAAATAATGATTCGTTTGATGGGCAGCTACCGGTCTGGTTCGTCGTGCAGGCGGACTATAACGCTCCGACGCATATGCCGCGTATTCGCGCGGCAATAAGATGTATTGACGGGGACGTTCACATACTGGATGGCGAGTACTTGGCGCTATCGGCGGGGGGTAGGACAGACCGGTACGCATTTAAGAAGCGCGCTGTGCTCGAACAGTGTCGTGATTTGATTAACAAACAGCTAGGTATCCTAGCGCTGGAGGAGGACTGATGAGTGATGTAATGGCCTTGTCGTATAGCCGACTGTCGACGTTTGAACAGTGCCCCGCACAGTTTGACTACTTGTATGTATCCAAGCGCGTGAAGGGCTCCAGCAACGAAGCGTCTGACTACGGCAACCGTGTGCACGAGGTACTAGAGCTAAAGGGTAAGGGCGAGCTGGACACTGCAGGGTTGTCTACCGAAGGCAAGCAGACGATAGAGAAGTGGGGCGGTGTGGTCGACAAGATCATGGCTCGTTCAGGTGACAAACTATTTGAACACCAGATGGCGGTCAACGCAGACTTGCAGCCTGTTGATTGGTTCGCCAAGGACGTGTGGATTCGATCTATTGCCGACGTGCTGGTTGTCGACGGTGACACGGCGTATTGCTTGGACTACAAGACTGGCAAGGTTAAAGAGAACCCAACACAGCTACAACTATTTGCAGCCATGGTGTTCTGGCATTTCCCAGAGGTCACAAAAGTGAAGACATCTTTTCTGTGGCTGCGGTTTAACGAGATTACTAATGCAACGTACGAACGCCGGTTCTTGGACTCGCTGTGGCGTGCGCTGTCACCTAGATTTTATAAAGTGCAGGAGATTGTCGACTTGGGCGTGTTCCCGACTAAGCCCTCTGGCTTGTGCCCGTGGTGCCCTGCCCAAGAGATATGCCCCGATGCACGATTGAAAGGTAAGAGATGAACAACGAAGGCGATGTTAAAAAGGTTGTAAAAAATGTACTCAAGAACACAAATACTTGCTGGTGGTTTATGCCCCCCGCCAACGGCTATGGCCGCTCCGGAATTCCTGATTTTATCGGCTGCGTTAACGGCAATATGTTTGCTGTGGAGACTAAGTATGGGCGCGGCACAACAACTGCCAACCAAGAGCGAGAGATACAAAGTCTGATGCAGGCCAAAGCGCAAGTCTGGATTGTGCGTGAGACCACGCTCGAAGACTGGGAGCAACAGTTCAAGGGGTGGGTGGCGCTATGCTCGTAATCCCGGAGAAGCGGAAAATTATCATCAGTAGTTCGGAGAATGAGAAAGTAGCAAGTGTTATCCCACACGCAAAGAAGTTTGTACACGACGGACAAGACATGGTGGCGCTGGATTATGGGGTTGAGGAGTCTTTGGTTCTTCGCAACCTTGGCTTCAGCGTACCGCCACCCGTACTGCAGTACTACAACTGGCCCGCTCGGTTCCCACCGATGGACCACCAGAAAGAGACTGCCGCATTTCTAACTACTCACAAACGTGCCCTGTGCCTAAACGCTCCGGGAACTGGCAAGTCAATCAGCGCACTCTGGGCTGCAGACTTTTTACTTGATGAAGGCGTGGCCAAGAAGGTGCTGATTATTGCGCCGCTGTCTACGCTTAAAGTTGTGTGGGCGCGAGAGCTTCGCCATCACCTGCCACATCGCTCGTTTCTTATTTGCACAGGGACACGCGAGAAGCGGGAGAGCCTGCTCGAGACGCCGGGGGTTCAGTACGTCATCATTAACCATGACGGCTTTACCAACATGCAGAGCAAGCTAGTGGGGTTTGACGTGGTGATTTATGACGAGGCTACTGCGCTGAAGTCGCCAAGTTCGCAACGATATAAGATGTTTGCGAGGTGGACTGCCGCGCATAACCCATGGCTGTGGTTGTTGACTGGTACGCCTATCTCGCAGACCCCCGCTGACGCGTGGACGCTTGCAAGGTTGGCAGACTCGAAGACCTGCCCCAAGAGCTTTACCACGTTTAAAGACATGGTCATGCAGAAGGTAACCCAGTTCAAGTGGACGCCACGACCAGACGCGTTGGAGACATGCAAGAAAGTGCTGCAGCCGTCGATTAGATTCTCGCTTGACGAGTGCAAAGATTTGCCGCAAACTAACTTCGTGGGTCGCAAGACCGAGCTGACAGCCCAGCAACAGAAAGCGTTTAAGGAGATGAAAGACCACGCGGTGACTGTGTTCGCCACTGGAGAAGTGACTGCCGCTAACGCGGCGGTAGTGCTAAGCAAGTTGTTGCAGATTTCGTGTGGAGTGGTTTACTCGGACACAGGTCGACTTGCCATAGACGCCTCGCTGCGATACAATACACTCACTGAATTACTTAATGAGATCGGCGACAAGGCAATTATTTTTGTGCCTTTGCGCGGAGTCCAAGATTGGTTAGAAGAGAAGCTGACAGCAGACGGATACGAGGTTGCCTCGGTACACGGTAGCGTTAGCATGAAGGCACGGAACCAGATTTTTAACGACTTCCAACACACCGACCACCCAAAGATTTTGCTGGCGCACCCCAAGGTTGCGGCGCACGGTCTGACGTTGACTCGGGCGAAGGACATCGTGTGGTTTGCACCTATCTACTCACTCGAACAGTATGAGCAAGCAAACGCTCGTATTAGGCGACTGACAACGGTGGGCAAAACAAGCGTGTGGCACATATGGGCTACACCTTTTGAGGCAGAGCTTTATCGGCGACTCCGCGCAAAGCAGAGTACGCTGACTGAGTTTCTGAATTTGGTAAACGGGATTAACGAAGACTAGGAGATAGCATGAACTATGAAGACGCGGCACAGCGGTTTACGGCTGTTCGCAGAGAGATTGATGCGCTAGAAGCAGCGCACAAAAAGACTAAGGCTGCACTGACTGAGAAGCTACAAGCTCTCGAAAGTTGGTTCACAGCTAAAGCACAGGAAGATGGCCTCGACTCTGTTAAGACATCATTTGGTACCGGCTACTGGACAACACACTACACAGCTAAAGTCGCGTCCCGAGAAGATTTCTTTAAGCACTGCCAAGACAACGACCTGTGGGATATGGTGGAGTCACGCGCTTCTAAACTAGCAGTGCGCAGCTTTATCGAGTCCACTGGAAGTCCGCCCCCCGGGGTTGACTTCTCATCCATCAAAGTTTTTAACTTCCGCAAAGCGCAAGTAACAGACTAAGCCATTTTTGTAATCGGAGAATTTTTATGACCACATCACTAACTAACGTACCTGCGCACATCGCCGCTCGTATCGCCGCTCGCCAGCAAGCTGGTACTAAATCAGCAGTCACTTCCGCCATCGTCGGCGAAGGTGGGGGTGGTATCCCCCGCATCAGCATCAGGGCCAGCCGCTACCGCTTGGTAGAGGATGGTGTAGAAACCACTGTTGGTATCACACTCGACACGATTGTCATCGGTGCAAACCCCCGCGTCTCCAAAGTGTTCTACGGCCAAGTGTACGACTCCGCCGCTGAAAACACCCGCCCTACGTGCTTCTCCAATGACGGAATCAAGCCAGACGAAAGCGTAGACTCCCCGGTCAACGCAGCTTGTGCTACGTGCCCCAACAACCAACTCGGCTCAAAGATTCTGCCTAGCGGCGCTAAGTCCAAGATGTGTGCCGACCAGCGCCATCTGGCTGTCGTAGCCGCCGCAGACCCCACCAAGGTTTACAGCTTCAGCGTGCCTGTGTCTGGTATGAAGGCCATGCGCGAGTACTTCAAGGACTTGGACAACTACGGCATGATTCCTGAAGAAGTTATCACGCAGTTGGGCTTTGACGATCAGGCAAGCTACCCCAAGATCACATTCACTCAGAACGGTTATGTGAGTGCGAAGGCATCCGCCCGGGTGGACGAGCTTGCGCTAAGCGACGACTCCAAGATAGCCACGCGTCAGATGGCGCCGAACGGCAACTTACTTGCCGCGCCAGTGGCCAAAGCGGCCCCCGCAGCTACGCCAACGCCGAAGCCAGTGGTGGACGAGGCGTATGAAGAAGAAGCGGTATCTGCTGCCCCGGCTCCGGCGCCCGCAAAGGAACCTAAGCCTACAGTTGCGTCTGTAAAAGCGTCCAGCGAACTCGAAGACAAGCTCGACAGCCTGTTCAGCGAGTAGTACACTGGTTAGCCAAAAAGGCACCCCCCGGCTAGACCGGGGGTTTTTCATCTAGGGGCACAAGCATTGGACACTAAAACATTTATAAAGCGCATCACTGCTCACCAAGACGAACTAGTAATTTGCGTTCATAGACCTGACTCATCAGGCAAAAATCCCCGGGGTACCTTCTGGAACCGTGGCTCGTTTACTAGTACAGACGAAGCAGTAGCCGCTATTCACTCGTGGGACGCTGAGGCAAACTCAACCGTCTACTTTTCAGTTGGCAAGTTTGCCGACCACCGCGAGGTGGATGAAACCGGCAAGGTTAAATACAAACGCAAACAAGATAACGCTACGTTCTTTCGTGCGTTAGCTCTTGACTTAGATATTGGAGAAGGTAAGCCTTACGACACACAGCGTGAAGGTTGGGAAGCAATGCGCTTGGCGCTTAAAGCTATCGGCATGCCGAAGCCCATGGTCATATCATCTGGCAAAGGTATTCACTGCTACTGGCCGCTGACGCAAGACATAAAGTCTGCGCACTGGGTCAAAGCTTCGATTGCCCTGCGGTTGGCTTTGGAAGAGAACGGCGTCGAGATTGACACTAGCAAGATTCACGACCCATCTATGGTGCTCCGCCCAGTGGGCACGCACCACAAGAAGCAGATACCTTGGAAGCCAGTAGAGTGCAAAGCTGATTGCCCGGACTACGAGCCAGTTATGCTGTTTGGCATACTCAAGCCGTGGTTCAACAAGGCCGTGCAGGTTAGCCCTGTGCGCCGTCCGAGCGGCGTTACCAAGCAGTCAGCAGTCATGGCTGCCGTTATAGGCTCAGGCGATGTGGTTCTGGAAAGCGTGCTGACACGCTGCAACCAGCTACACGCTATTGCCGATAGCGGCGGTGTGACAGACGCAGCAGGTAACCGCGTGGAAGAGCCTATGTGGCGTGCCACTATGGGACTGGCTAAGTATTGTAACGACGTGCCCGTGGCGGTTATCCGTCTGGGCGGCGCACACCCGGACTTCGATCTGGATGTGAGCATGGATAAGATAGCAGGATGGAACGGCACTGGGCCCACCACCTGCGTAAAGTTTGAGCAGTTCTGCGGCTCTGGTTGCGATGGTTGCCCCTACCGTGGAAACATCCGTAGTCCTGCTCAATTATCTGGGGAAGAAGTTGTACAGGTTCCTGTACAAAGCGCTACTGCAGAAGTCATCGAAGTTAGCTACACCGTACCCAAGCCCTACATTATCCAAGACCACAAAGTAGTGCAAGAAGTCGAGATAGAAACCAAGAGTGTCGATGCAAGTGGCGCAGAAGTTGTGGTGGTGGGCATGGAGCGCCAGCTTATCTGCAACTATGAGATTCACGTAACTGGTATCTATACCGACATTGGCTCGTCGTCTGCTACGGCAACGCTGGCTGTGCGGTATGAGCAAGACGGGTGGAAGTACTTCGATATGCCCATGACCACAATCTCGATTGCTGGGCGGGACTTCGCGGACTTCTTGATGAGCAAGCTAATCCTAGTTGGGTCACCACCCCAGCAGGAACGACTAAGGCAGTACATAATGAGATACCTAGAGCAGGTGCAGAAACACGCCCCAAGCGGCGCGGAATTTACATCCTTTGGATGGCAAGAAGATGGGTCGTTTTTGTGCGGGGAGACGCTAGTCAACTCGCCCACGGGCAACGAGAACCGGCGCCTCAAAGGCCCAGCTAGCCGCTATGCAGACATCCTTCGCCCCCACGGGGAACGGGAGACGTGGATAGAAGCCATGAAGATGCTAGACACCGAGGGTGCAGATAACATCCGTGCAGCGGTGCTTGTGGCTACGGCAGGATTACTGGGCCGTGTGTCCGGCAACTCGTCGTTCATCATGTCGATCTATTCGACCAAGACGACTACAGGCAAGTCACTCGCGCTCGCGGCGGCTAACAGTTTGATCGGTAGTCCTGACAAGCTGCTATTGGGTGACAGGGATACGGCTAACGCGTTGTACAAGATTCGCGGCACACTGAACAACCTGCCCGCGACCATGGACGAGATGACCATGCAGGACGGGGAAGCCGCTACGGCGCTGTCATACAACCTGAGTCTTGGGCGTGAGAAGATGGCCATGACCAAAGAGCGTGAGATTCGCGACCCAGTCACATGGGAAGGCCCAACACTGATTACTACCAACCAATCCTTGCACGGCAAGTACGACGAGTTCATGTCCCAGAACGAGGCGGTCAAGGCGCGCTGTCTGGAAGTTGAGCAGTCAGACCGCATCTTTATTGGTGGTGAAAAGAGTGAGCGTGGCACCCTGTTCTACAGCCTGATTAACGAGCACAACGGCTGGGCGATGCCTGAGTTGGCTGAGGCTGTGGTGGCCATGGGCGGCCCCAAGGCCGTCTGGGAGAAAGGTGCTGCTGCGTTCGAGAAGAAGATTAGCTTCGACTTCACACCGCCTGAGCGCTTTTACAAGTCTGCGATTATTAGTGCGTGGACGCTGGGCTCCATCGGCAAGCGGTTGGGCTTATTCCCGTTTGACGTAGACGCCACAGTTACCTACCTGTGTAGTTGTGTAGAGAAGTACCGCCGCGATGCTGAGGCTAACCGCCAAGACGCGTTCGACATAATCGGGCAGTTCTTGCAGGAACACAACGACCAGTTGATCGAGTGCAAAGAAGAGTACTCCACGAGCAACAAGAACCCAGAGACAGTGCAATTCCCTGTGCCTGATCGGGCTGTAGCGCGTATGAAGTTAGTTTATGACACGGTCAATCCAGTCTTGCCCGGCAGTGTGATGTCTATCAACCACGCGGCGTTGAAGCGGTGGCTGCTCAGGTCTAAAGACAGCATCACTCGCATATTGGACGAGTTGGATTCTGCTGGCGCGCTGATTGCACAGCGTGAGCGGGTGACGTTGTTCAAGGGTTGTCAGAAAGGCAACCCGGGTCAGGCGTTCTGCGCGGTTGTGAACCTGAACCACCCACGCTTTATCGAGGCTATCACTGCACCTCGGGCAAGACCCCAGAGCGCTGTGACTCTGGCAGTCCTGCATGGTGCGGAAGGTTAAGCCATTCGAGCGGTCTTCGTCCTAGCGAATGACCGATTCTTTGATGCGGGAGCCACACGCAGGTTCCCGCTAGTGTTAGTGCCCCCCTTAGCTAGTGGCTTCTTGTGATCGACATCTTTGCCGTCCCCTTTTGTCACTAGCCCTTTTTTCTCCATCACAGCCCGGGCGGCGTTACGCTCAGCGCGATTTTTCTTTTGCTCTTCCGAGCCTTGGTAGTTGTCATATTCTTTACGGTAGTTACGTGCAGCTGTCATTATTCATCTCCTCTGGCCTTAGCCATTTCTTCACGCATACGGGTTAGTAGCTCGTCCTGCTTTACTTTAAACGCTTCCCAGTCTGGGCTTTCGTACCTAGCTTCTGCGCGACGTAGTTTGCCAATCTCCCGCTTGTACTCAGACATAATTGCCCGAGAGGCTTTGCTCTGCGAAACCACTGCCTGATCTACATTGTAGTCGTACATCTTCAAGCCTGCGTAGCGGGCCATCTGCAGAGCAGCGTAGTTCTCAGTCCGGTCAACACGGCCTTTGACAATCTCGTCTATCTTGTCCCACGTAGTCGCGTTGACGTACGGGATGTTGGGGGTGAACTGACCTTGCATGTACTTGGCGCGCTTCACCAAGTTTTCCCACGTGGTGTCTGTTGGCGCCGCGATAGGCTTACCTGTGTACGGGTCAACACCACCGACTAGCGCCAGCAACGTAGACACAAACGGCCCGGTGGGCGTAGCAAAAGAAGGCCACCAGTCGACG
>TARA_R110000803_G_scaffold20600_1_pt1 | contig 10622 bp, 2 predicted proteins | sample TARA_R110000803 | Tara Oceans TARA_R110000803 (sample SAMEA4397772) | marine metagenome | biome: Polar Biome; feature: [SRF] surface water layer (ENVO:00010504); material: water (ENVO:00002006), including particulate matter (ENVO:01000060) such as... | depth 5 m | reverse complement strand
GAACACAGTGGCTTCAACAGAGGCAGTGCTTTGGCACACCTACCCATGACCACTTTCTTTCAAAAGAACAATGCAGAGGGCTTCAACTATGTAATGAACTGGCAACCGACAAAGGGTTTCCCCAATGTTAAACCCTCTACTGATAGAACTTACACTCAGTCTTATTCATCGGCGTTTTACTTTGAAGGTAGTGCTCAATCGACAACAGGTTTACCTAAGCACTACCACCCGTTTAACAGTGTATTCACTGACTTAGCCGGTAATTCAATACAATCCGCAACTTACCCTTCATCAAGAAAATCGTCGGTCATATGGCACATGGACGGAGGTTATCACCCCGGAGGGCATTTCCTTGACAATCATTTACGCAAGAACCCAGTAAACCATGCGGCTACGAATAATCCTTACCTCTCCACAGGTAGCGGGGCTAAGCATAACGCCAGTGCATTTAGACCGGGTGCCTTGCTTGCACAGGCTTACCTCACTTACTACGGAGGCGCACCCAACAATCAAAAAATGAGTGCTAATGTCATATTGGTTGATGCTACTCGTTGTCAAAACAGCGAAGAATTAGGTGCAGTGCTTAGTGGTGCTATCAACACATTCCCCGGCACTGACCCGCTCAAGGCTATCGGTGGCACTTTTATGCCGAGCATGCAAAATGCCCATAAGCAAGACCGATACGGTTGGGTAGAACTGGCAGTAAACCAATACACCGCTCAAAGCGGTAGCACTGCGGCTTCTATACGAGTTACAAGTAGCGCAACAACTCTCCCCGATTACGGGTGGCTAAGAGTCAGTAATGGTACTCTTGCTGGTTTCGCTCCTTATGTATCTCAAAGTATAGCAGGTTCCAATACTACATTTACATTAGGTAAGAATGCGATTACGACTAACACAAATGTAGTCAACCCTCAAGGTCGTGCCGCCATTACTCCCGATAGTAATTACAAGGCTTATATTTGGGCAAAGGCAGGAACTCATAGATTCAACAACGCCGCTTCGGGAGCGACAAGAGACCACATGACACAGGTTCACTTTGGCGGTTTCACCGATGCTGTTGACAGAACAAAACCTGTAGGTGCAGTCGGTTGGCATGGTGAAGCCTATTCTTATCTCAACTCTTATGAGGCAACGAATGACATAGGTGCAAACTTACATCCAGCAGGACTCGGAGCATGGCATCCTTTCTTGGGTTTCAACCCCTACGGGGCGGCAGAAACATGTGCTGTTGGTAACGCTCCAACAGGTAGCGTAGCAGAGCCAACGGGCGCATTCTACGGAGACTACTGTGTGACGGGTCTTTCAAGCAGACACCTTGTTGCGGTCAGTCACGAAGGTGAGTTACCTATTATAGCAAAAGCAGACGCCAACGGTATTTCGGGCGCAGGCGATTGGTTACATGTAGCACAATCAAACAACATGGCGCACGCTGGAACAATGGCTTGGGACACTAATAAAGTCAACAACAAGAGTCGATATGTAGGACCTGCTACGGCTGGTCCTCATATAGAAGCGCAAGTTCACACTGGTTATACTCAGCCTCATGACGCCGACGAGTATCCCAATACAGGGAGTGTGGTATCCGATGCTCAACTTCACAGAACAATCCAAAGCGGCGATATGGTAAGAGCGAACGCTTGTAACTACCCAACGGGTGATTTGTTTTGGGACGAATCGGTTGTCAAAGGTTCGATGTTTCACGAAGATGCTGGGACTTACGCAGTTGAGTGTATAGGTGTGACCAACCAAAATGATTACCTCAACATAGGAGCAGAGGCTACTGCTAAGCCCCATAACGGACTTTATGATTATTACAACAAGAGAAGCGCCGCTCGTAACTTCTTACCGGAACATGTCGTTTGGAAACGCATGGACGGAGGTAGTCTTACTATGCCTGCTGTAAATGCGAGAGGACTGGGTATGATTCCTTGGAGTAAGCGCAAAGACGGGAGCACCTATAAATTGGTAGGCGAGAAAATACTCGGCAATGTCCGCTTTTCGTTTGAAACAACAAATGGTGCTATGTTCCCTATCATACAAGCACAGGAGTTAAGCCACCCTCAACTTGCTGAAAAGCACCCCTTAGAAATCCGTAACGCATTACTCATACCTAACGAACACATACAGTTTGAAAGCGTCAGCGTTATGGACGATACAGGTCAAGAGCATCGGCTTGAAGGAGGCAGTCCTTTGGGAACTGTCATTATGGATTTCCGTCACATAAGCGACAGAGAGATTGAAGGTCTTGCTCCAGCCCTTGCCGGTGCAGGTGTCAACCCGAATCTCAAAATTAGATTACCTAACCCCGATGAGATACCCGGTAACATCGTTGTAAGGTCGGGCTTTGACAGAATACAGGCATATCAAAATGAGTCGTTTGGTTCGGGTGGTTTACAACACCCTGCTCAAAATATCGGACAAATCCGCAAGATGTTTGATTATGAATACGCAGGTCCGAGACTGTTCCCTACTTGGGAAAACAATGGCTGGGAACATCTCAGCCAAGACGCTGTAGACATATCTACAACAAAGAGTGCGGCTCGATTGAAGTTCCCAGCATCAAGCAATGTAGGTTGGGAGGACCATACTGATAACGCTCCTTTGGAGTCGGCTTACGAACCTCATGACCGTAGCATAATGTTCCATGTAACAAAAATGGGTGTGTCAATGACGCACAGATATGATGTAGATGAACTGTCTGCTCGATATGTAAACGACTTGATGTATTCCGGTGCAGAGATATTTGTCACTTCAACTCCCGAAGTAGCAACTTGGACTGATTCAACTGAACTAAGCGGAGGGCGTTATTTCTTAAGAGTCTATGACCCTGCTACCGATAAAGGTGTTATCGCTTCTTACACAGGTATAGGTAGCAGTAAGTTCACAGGTGTAGTTTACAGTCCCGACTTCGTTACATTCGTCACGGGTAAGACAGGACTCAAAGTAGTGCCGAGTTATTACATGCCTGCTGGTAGCACGAGACTCTTTGCGGCAAGAAGACTACGGGACCAAAGTGAATACAGCGGTGCGAGTCCGGATATGAAAGCAATAGACTGGTTCACAATGTATGGGGCTTTACCTGCGGCCACGGGTGACATGGCTGAACCTTCTACAGCCTTTGCTCAAATAGCCAAACCAAAGATGACACCTATGCCTATCCCAAGAATGGGCCATCACTATGTCACTCCGACTATGGCACTGATGCCCGGACACTACGCACACCCTGCTTACCAGCGCCTTTACGACCTCAACACTGCTTGTAAGAGTTCTAATTACAAGCCGGACAGTGATAACTACATTGGTACACTTGAAGGTACACGCACATCAGCGACCGCAACACTTGCAAGTTCCGGATTTACAAGAGACCCGCTGGTTTGGTTCTCTACTGCTACTGCTGGTTTCGGTCCGAGTGACATACACGGTGGTGCCTTTACTCTACTCACTGAAACCAAAGTCAAGTATGAGGGCTACGGGGTTGCCGCCAGCGCAGGGTCGAACGCCGGAACTATCAACTCTCAAGGAGGGCACACGCTGGTATTAGAAGCGAGTAACACCTATACTTTGAACAACCATTTCCCCGACCCATTAGAGGTAGGTGCGTATCAAATTATCATCCAGCCGAATGTGTTTAAGCAACAACTCAAAGGTTTTCACTTAAACCACAGTGACGCAATTAGTGCTCCAAGTGAAGGTGGTAACAAGGTAACCGAACTGACAGGACAGCAGGTAAACACTGTCATTGCTATCGAAAAGGACATGGCAACAAGAGGCGGCTACGCTCTCATACTTGCAGAGGCTATGATGGCTGATGTGAGAGGATGCGAAGTCATCCTTAACGAAGTCATACTCGACATTGAGCCCGACGCTGGTAGTCAGTTCACCAACTTAGCACCTCTTGCACTTTACAACCCGTTGGGTGTTCAAGAGTCTTCAAGTCCAAGTTTGACAAGAAGAAGCCTACCTTACCGACCCGGTATGTTTGAAAGTTCGACACCCGGTCGAACGCTGACTATACCTTGGTGGGGCATACTCCATAAAGACGGAGCAGAGTCAAGTAGTGCTGACAGGTTCCGTCACCTTGAATGGCATAAGCCCGACAACTATTACGAGTTATGCAGAGCAGGGTATGGTGCGGTTGGAGCGCAAATTACTCTTGCGGGTTACCCTACAACCTATCTCGATATTTACGAACCTCATAAGCGCATAAGAAGCCTCAATCCGAACTGCGTAGTTATCAGTCAAAACGGCTCCAACACTATTGTTGTAGATAATAATGACTTGTTCCCTGTCAAACCTTACTACGACGAGTTACTGGTTTACTACAAGAATGGTATTCGTTACACTGCAACCTATACAAACAGAACAGGAACACTTGCACATGCTACACTCGGTGAAAGCGATACCTTCTCCGGAGTCAGTGGTAGTGCTGAGTTTTGGACAAACCTCGTAGCAAATGATGTAGTGCAATTAAGTAAAGCGTATGATAATGGAGATGCAAGTTCACTTTATACGACCTCTAAGAAAAGTATCATGACTCGTGCACTATCTCAATTTGCAAATGGTAGTAGAGATACAAACTCACTGCATACTCCGGATGCTTTCCTTTGTATGTGGCATCCGAATCTCGGTAGGCCATTTACTTGGTATAGCGATACCGCTACTGGTGGCACTCGTAACTTCTACACGAACGCTGGTGCGGCTGATACACCTATAGACAAGAGAGGCTACAACCATGTTCCGGAACACTTTGAAACAATACATTACCACGACTTCAACTATGTTGCCAGCAAAGGTCCGTTCGCTTTTGGAATGAAATGGCTTAAACCACCTATAACCGGTGGCGGCGGCATTGGAGGAGCGTTTACAGCCAAAGAACTCAATGCAGATGACGAACTGTCAAACCAAGGCGGTACAGTACCAAGTGGAGTAAGTAGCGGGGTCCTCATCAACAATGGTAGTGGCTATGCCGCAGGCACCACAGGAGCAATGACTACTGATACCGTCAGTGCTAATGGTAAATACGCAGTTGACGAGAAAGTGTACAATGTCAGCGGTGCACTTATTGGAGTAGTTACTGCTGTAGCCACTGGCTCAATTACAATAGGAGGAGGGACAGCAGTCGCTGTCGCTAACAATGAGGCTCTCTACTTGAGTAAGCAATACAACTTCGCAGGTCTTTGGCCCGGCGGTAGTCACGGTGGTGGCGCAGTAAGTCGATTGGAGTCTTACGGTCACTCTCTCATTGGATGGGGTAGCGACACCTACGGCATGGATTGCGAAACCTACCAAGACTCCACCGGTATAGCGACTTTGGCTTTACCTACAAACAGAAACCGATGCTTTGGTTATCGAATGGGAGTAAGACAACTCTACAACCGACCTCGCTGGTCACCTTATGTGAGAGGATGGCTTGAAGTTGCAAACGGCAACGCTATGCTTGGTTATTATCACGGACCACTCGTTCAACAAGACTCCAAGGACGATGCTTGGGAGTATGTCGGCAGTGACTCCACCCAAGACGACGAAGATGTAGAGGCGGCGAACATCGGTATTTTAGAACGCATCACTCAAGTTTCAAGTCTACTTGGTCAAGACCAAATAGGCCGACAGGTGAGATACAGCGACGGTCGTCGGATGACTTCTTCGTTTGGATGCCCTGTAAGAACTTTAAGAAACTCTTCTACTACTACTCGTCTATTCCCGAACGATGAAGCAGGGCAAGGTGTTGAAGAACTCGCCAACGCTCACCGTCATTACATGGTCGATTGGTGGGGCAACACTCGTGGAGAGGATGTAAGGCGTTTCCCTGTAAGAGGATTCGGACTGCGACCTTCTTGGGACCCCGAAGACGCATACGCTGATACAAATGTAGCCCATCGACCAGCCGCCCATGACCTCTTTGGAGGAGACGGCGCTGACCGTTACAGCGGTAACGCCAATACTGTCAATAACAATGCGACTAATATGGGCACTGCTGACTGGTTTAACCCAGCCAGCGCAATGAGAGTGGGTGACCGAGGAGATGGTCGAGGTGTCCGATGGCCTACTGTATTCAACGAAAGCATGCTTATGGATGTCAGCGAGACGCATGACGCTACAGGGCTCGTTCTCAGCCATAGCACCGCTGAACCTGTCATAGGTCAAGGCTTGGTAAGACCGAGTAACTTGGCTTTACAGGATGGAGAAATAGAAAGAGGTATCAGTGACCGTGTAGATTTGAACTCGGATGACGGGCTACTCAAGCCAAGTGCACATGTAGGCGAAGCGACAGAAACAGTGAACGCAGATAATAGAGGGGCCGAACCTGTCTCAAGAAACGATGTAAGGATAGGGCTCGATGTAGATACACTTGCTGAACTTAACGACGGAGTGAGTCGTGAGTATGTAGTAATGTCTACCGAAGCACACAGCCTCCATGCTGACAAAGAAGTAGGTCAACGAACCAACCTTCGTGGTGCTTATGATGTAGGTAATCGCACGCTCAAAGACTTAGACATGACTGCTCTCAACTGGTCGGATAAACCAGTGACAGGAGTCGTCAAGCATTCAAATGCACACGCTATGTGGTCGCTTGGAGGGACTTACATTATGGAATGGAGTAAGTATTCCGGAGTTCTCGATGTCAAAGGATGGGGTAAAGCAGGTGCTTCTTCATCATCAAACCCTTACCAAGACAGCAACCATAACCCTGCCTTAGAGAATATAAACTATACAGATAGCATTATTCAATTTATCTATAGACCGTCTCACGGACTTGACTACAAGCACAGTCAAATGTTTCGTCCTTTCTTGAATGTAATTGGACCGCAGACTGGTTCAAACTTCTATAGAGCGACTGCTGGCGGTAAGTATGGTTTGTTTACAAGTGATGCTCCGAGCGCAAGAACTGGAACTCCAAGTAGTCCCCCTTACGCACCTGTTTACTCAATAGCACCTGCAACCAGTGTAACTGTCCCCGACAGCCAAGGGCCTAAAATACAGGGTGTCGATGTCACAGGCTATGACAAGGCTGACATCCGTTCTCCTGTGACTCGGATGGTTATGAGTGAGAACACATTGGAGCACTTCCGCTCCGATGCAAGTCGCCGCTCGACAGACGACGAAGAAGGAGACTATGAAGTTCAGCCGAGATTCAGCCAAACCCTACATCCGAAAGGTAGTAAAGAGGACGCCTCTTATAATACAGGGGACCATAGTGGGGAGTGAGCATGGCACTGGGTAAGAATATCTCAACCGGTCGCTTTAACGCAGACCAAAACTCCATCATGAAGGTGGTGCGTAAGCCACGCTTCGTCGATAACGCTGTTCGTCATGGAGAATACACCAAGACCCCAGCAGGATTCACTGTCAACAGACCTATCCAAAGCGATTTCATGCCTACCGCTGAGAAGCGATACAGGCTCATAGAAGAACAAGACACCATTCGTTTGCTTCATAATCCGACCGACGGTATGAGATATGAAGGTGCGTTGTTTGTAGGTGACGATAAAGTCAGCACAGCGAGCCCTCTACCAGCACTAGTAATAGGTGCCGACAACAACCAACAAGCACTGGTCGTCTCTCAAATTAAGGACGCTACGAAGGGAACGAGATACCGACTGGAGAACCTCAAAGGTAACAGTCTAAAAGAATTAGGCTTCACCGACAAAACTATCCATTTTACTCAAAAAGTAGGCGTGGGTTTACGGACATCCGACTTGGCCGTTCGCGTAGTCAAGGCGAATATAAGTTCTATCAACGGCGTAAGAGCAAGGTCACCCAGCCTCACATTCTTGGCGCAAGACTTCAACGGTGTAGAAGCACTTAGTGCCTTGCGATACTTAGCAAAGCATGACGGTTACAATCCAAAGACTGACCGCTTCGGTAATGTCTGCTATTTCCCTCAAAACCAAATCGAAAGAGAGCACTTTGTAGGAGAAAACCGTGTATTAGGAGGTTCTGTAGACGAGTCAAATGAAAACACACCTAACAGGGTAATAGTAAGAGGTAAGTCTATTGCTTTGAACAATGACAATGTTGTACAAGTGGATGACTTTAGGCGGCAAAGAAACGGTATAAATGAACTACCGGGAGGCATCCACTCCCCGACAGCGGTGACAAAATCAAGTGCTAAGTCAATAGGCAGGCGCATGCTTAAAATGGCTAATAAGGCAACAGGTAGTCGTAAGTTGAAACAAGTAATGTTAGCCAGTAACATACATCCGGGCGACATGGTTTCTTATCAAACGAGAGTCGACAATGAGCGGTATATTGTACTCGGTAGTAGAACCGACATAAATAACAAGACTACTGAATTACATGTCAATTCCGTAGATGTCACTCTTGAGGATGTATTACAAAGGTTTCAAGAAATTGATGTCAGTGGTAACTTACAAGCCAATGAGGAAAGAAACAGACAGTTTTCAATAGAAGAGTTTAGCACCTCAATGGGTTTCAAAGTCAAAGTAACTTGGCGCATTTCACAAAGAGCAGATATGAACAGAGGTGTAGGTTTCACACTTGGTTTAGGTAGAAGAAACATCATCAATGGTTCATTAAAGTTGAAAAGCACCGGAGTACTCGTCAACAATAACGGGGGTTATGCTATAGGAACTACTTCTTTCACAGTCAATGGAACTGATGCAGGTGATGCGTTTTTAACAGATAACCAAGCCGTCTATACTTCAAGCGGTAATAAACTGGGTCATATTCACCTTGCTTCTACAGATAATACTACAGTTGTCATTAAGTCAGCAAGTGTTCATACTGTGGCAGATGACGAAGAATTACTCCTACTTTCTCCATTAAGTTTCCCCGAAGCCAACAATAAACATTTGAAACTCGGAGCAGTACACAGTTATTATTCAAGTAGAAGGAGGGGATGATATGCCATTATTAGATGAAGGGACGAGATTTCTAATTGATACATTGAAGAGTCGCATTAACGAAGTAGTATTCGGATTTGATGGTACTTTTGCTTCTCAACAAGATGGAGGAATAGGAAATCCCGCTGTAGCAGTGACTCCTACGGTGAGAGTAGTAGATGATAACACACTGGTTATAGAGGCCAAACTCGCATTGGATGTTACATTCAACCGACCATTAAAAGAGGTAGTTATTCGTTACAGAAACCCCAACGATTCTACTGACACAACTGATTTCATGAGATATACATACAACTCCATCGAAAAAGATAGTAATAACGAGATACTATTTTCAGCATTGATTGAGGTGACGATATGACAAACCCATTAGCAGGACATACCAGCGCGGCAGGAAGAGGAATAAACGCACAAGGTCTAAGAGACGGCGATGGGCTTACGAGTCCCAGTCTTACGAACATATACGAGGCGTTACACGGTAATGGTATAATGCGACTCGGTGACGGTGCAAAAGGAGATACTACGAGAAACAGTCTTGTCCCCAGTACCCCCGGATATATAGAAGTAAGCAGCGCCAGCAGTCAAGCAGTATTGAAGGTTTACGGAGGCTATTGTGTAATTGACGGAACCATGTATAAATTTGCAGGCGGCCCCGGACAAAGCACAGAGATTACCATCGGAGGAGCAAACTATAGCGGGGATTTACCAAGTGTCCCATCCTCTAACAGCGATGTATTTGTTGTTGTCTACCTTGTAGGTAGAGACACTAATGCTCATATTAAGTATGAAATGGGCACTCCATCACCACCTTCAACCGGGACGCCTCTTATCCCTAATCGTTTTCTTTCAACTCCAAGCGCCACAAGTCAAACAGATACTAATCACCAGCACACCGTCATAGCAGTAGTCCGTTACACAATGGCAGGTGGAACGGCCAATGTAACTGCTTCATTAACCACGGCTCCTGTTATACATGACAGAAGAACATACATCCGAACATCCCCTTTATACCTCACACCAATGACTAAAGGTGCCATTGCTGATGTAGCAAATGTAAATGCAGTCACTGACTTAGATACCTTCTTTGGTAGCCCCGAAGACGGAGACTTTGGTGGTAGTACATTCGGTGCTATATGGCAAAGCCATTATCAAGACATTGCCGGTGACAAGCACGCTAATATCTATGCCTCAATACCTCGGAACCTCAACGATGGACCTGCGACCAAGACTTATGTTATCGGACCTAAGAGACTTGAAACCGTCACTACCAGTGCTAACTTGGTCTTTACTTTCGACCAAGCGGATTTATGGATTGTCACTACTAATGCTAATCGCACCATTAACCCAAGCGGTCCCTTTGGAGCAGGGCATGTTATTCAAATCCACCATACAGCAGGAGAGCACGAATTACGGTTCGACTCTAATTCTTTCTCCAGTACTGGACACAGCACGAATACCAAAGCCAATGTCAATGTAGTAGTTGGCGAGTTTGCAAGTTTTGTATACGACGGTGCCAATTGGAAACAGATTTCTTCGGCACAGGGTTCTTCCGGTGACATCACAGATGTAATCGCTGGAACAGGTATGACAGGAGGGGCTACAAGTGGTACCGCTACACTCAATGTCATTGGTGGAACAGGAATTACCGCTAACGCTGACGATATTGCTATCACGGCAGGTGGAGTTGGAACAACCCAGTTAGCCAACTCTGCTGTAACTTCGGCTAAGATTGCTGATGATGCTGTCACCTCGGCTAAG
>TARA_R110000803_G_scaffold58775_4_pt1 | contig 10623 bp, 9 predicted proteins | sample TARA_R110000803 | Tara Oceans TARA_R110000803 (sample SAMEA4397772) | marine metagenome | biome: Polar Biome; feature: [SRF] surface water layer (ENVO:00010504); material: water (ENVO:00002006), including particulate matter (ENVO:01000060) such as... | depth 5 m | reverse complement strand
AGCAATGTGATATACACGTTGTTAGCTTTAGTCTTTTTGACAAGGTTTATATGGATAGCCCTTTTGGAATATACACAGGCGTTGTAAAAGGTGTAGAAGAAAGTAAGGTGATAATAGAAAGTCATAGCCCAATGGGTAATGGTATGATGTTAGCAGATTATGATTTAAGCGACAATGATTGGCAAAAATATTAATGCTAACGTACCGCAGATAAGATTAGTTGCGTGAATTAATAACTTAACAAAATAAATTAAATAAATACAAATGGAATTAAAAGTAACGGGTAAAATTACAAAGATACTACCACCGCAGAGTGGTACATCAAAGGCAGGAACGACATGGACAAAGCAGTTGTTTCTAGTGGACAACGGGGAGACGTACAATAGTCTATTTTGTTTTGAGTTGTTTAAGGACGACAAGGTACAGAAGTTCAATCAGTACAACAAGGTTGGAGACCATGTGGACGTTGAATTCAATGTAAACTGTAACGAACACCAAGGGAAGTACTACACAAGCCTACAGGCTTGGAAGGTGTCACACGCTGAGGGAACAGGACAGGCGGTAGCTACACCTACTTCAATCGAGGCTGAGGAAGATGCCCCATTCTAAATGGAATTAACAACTGGTAATCAAAGGGAGATTAAAGCCTCCCTTTTTTTAGCTAAATACTGTGACGAGTATGACAAAAAAAGTTCCCTTATTATATATATAGTTTTATATATTTATATTTTTTTATTCCATACACAAGTTAAATAAATTGACACAAAATAACACAACTCTAGAAGTCAGAGGGTTAGCTATTAAAAAGAATCACAAAATTGACACAAAATTGACACGAGAATGACACAGAAAATAACAATATTTAAAAATATTCAAGAGACAGACACTCCTTTTTACATAAAACTAGGCACGGCACTCAGTAGAATTAAGGAAGGTAAGTCTAAGGATCTTGTAAAGGCAATCAGAGAGGAGTCTGACAAGAAGAAAAGAAACGAAACAAAAAAGAAACTACCCGCAATATGTTTTTCGGGAAAATTTAGCACTAGAAAGGATTCATCACTAGTAGAGCATAGTGGTTTTATTTGCCTAGACTTTGATGGATACGAGAAAAATAAGCTGATGCTAGAAGAAAAGCAGAAGTTGACAAAGGATAAGTTCATATACTCCGTGTTTGTATCTCCTAGTGGCAATGGCTTAAAGGCAATTGTTAAGATACCAGCAGATGTTGAGAACCACGTAAACTACTTTAACGCATTAGAAAAACATTACAACTCAAAATACTTTGACAAGACCTGTAAAAATGTTAGTCGGGTTTGCTACGAGTCCTATGACCCACTGCTTTACCTCAACGAGAACTCTTCCCTATGGGAGAAGATTGCTGAGGCTGAGTACAAAGAATTTTCTTCTTCAGACACACCAACCATACCAATCACAGACAAGGAGAAGGTGGCTGAAATACTAGTCAAGTGGTGGACAAAGAAGTTCCCTATGAGCGAGGGTCAAAGAAATCAAAACGTATACATCCTAGCCATGGCATTTAATGACTATGGCGTAGACCCTGCTCTTGCAGGGTACATACTAAACCAGTATGCCAGTAAAGACTTTACACAAAAAGAAATTAAGAGAACGATTGACTCTGCGTATACTAACCGTCAAAACTTTGGGACAAAGTACTACGAAGATGATGTTGCAATAAGCAAAATAAAGCAGAGTCTTAGAAGGGGAGTATCAAAAAAGGAAATACGTCAGCAGTTTGAAGATACGGCAGTTGGTGGCGATGTTATTAATGCCGTAGTAAACAACTTGGAGGAGGAGAATAATGAGTTTTTATTTTGGACTAAGAGCGAGAAGGGTGTAGTAAAGGTTGTACACATCGAGTTTAAAATATTCCTAGAGGACAATGGGTTTCATAAATTCTGTCCCGAAGGAAGCAAGAACTACGTGTTCGTTAGAAAGGAGAACAATCTAATTGACCATACCTCAGAGCAAGAAATAAAAGACTTTGTCCTTAACTACCTATTAAATCTAGATGACTTAAGTATCTACAACTATTTTGCAGACACAGTAAGGTTATTTAGGGAAGAGTTTCTAACACTATTGAAAACTATAGACATATTCTTCATTGCAGACGACAGGAAAACAGCCTACCTATACTACAACAATTGCGCGGTAGAAGTTAAAAAAAATTCTGTGAACCCTATAAGTTACGTAGACCTAGGGGGTTATGTATGGAGAGACCATATCATAGACAGGGAGTTTAAGATTTGTGAGGTTGATAGGTGTACATACAAAACATTTATAAACAACATATCCTCCAAAGAAGAAAAGAAAACTCTGACCATGGAGAGTACGATTGGGTTCCTTCTTCATGCACACAAGAACCTTTCGTACTGCCCAGCAGTTATTCTTAATGACGAGGTTATTACAGACTCCCCTGAGGGAGGTACAGGAAAGGGAATTTTTATGAACGCAGTAGCAAAAATGAAGAAGGTTGTGACCATCGATGGCAAGTCTTTTGCATTTGAAAAGTCTTTCGCATACCAATTAGTTTCGGCAGACACACAGATACTTGTTTTCGATGACGTGAAGAAATACTTTGACTTCGAGAGGTTGTTTAGCGTGGTCACAGAAGGAATGACCTTAGAGAAGAAAAACCGTGACGCTATTTCAATCCCCTTTAGTAAGAGTCCAAAGATTGCAATCACTACAAACTATGCGATAAAAGGTAGCGGTAACTCGTTTGCTAGAAGGAAGTGGGAGGTTGAGTTAAGCCAGCACTACAATAAGAATAATACACCACTGGATGAGTTTGGGAAGCTAATGTTTGGGGACTGGGATGACGACGAGTGGTGTCAGTTTGATAACTACATGATTCAAAACCTACAACTTTATTTAAACAACGGGTTAATGAAGTCAGACTCTGTTAATCAGAAAATACGAACCCTAGGTGTAGACACTAGCCATGAGTTTTTAGAGTGGTGTGGTCTTATCGAGGGAGAGGTAGAGAACCTAATGATTTCTAAAAATTCTACTAAATACAAGCAAACCCTGTATATGGAGTTCACAACTGAATATCCTGACTATGGACCAAAGGCAAAGATGTCTATCACTAGGAATAAGTTTTATAAGTGGCTTGTTGCGTATAGTAACTATAAGTTTGGGTGTGTTCCAGAGGAGGGAAGAGACAGAGATGGTAGGTGGATTAGATTCAGAGGCAAGGAAGAACTAGAAGTACAAGGAAAATTAATGTAAAAAGGGAAGGGGAAAACTTTATAGAGTACCCAATAAATTAAATTAAATTAAATTATGAGTTATTTTGACAGAAGAGATGTTGTAAACAGTGTTTATCGAACATCAAAATTAGACGTTTTTAACATTATCAAAGGGAACAGACCCCCAAACCCACAACACGTAAGAAGGTTGGCGGATAGTATAAGAACAAACGGCATGATGCAAAACCCAATTATTGTAAATGAAAATCTTGATGTGATTGATGGTCAACACAGGCTGCTTGCCGCAAAGGATTCTTCCTCAGTAATTTACTACATCATCATGGAGGGTTACGGCTTAAAGGAAGTTCAGGAGCTGAACATTAATCAAAAAAATTGGAGCAAGAAGGATTTCCTGGAAAGCTATGCTGACATGGGGCTTGAGTCATATGTAAAGCTTAGAAACTTTATGAGAAAAAACCCAGCCTTTCTTATAAACCCTTGTATTGCAATGTGTTCTAACAGAGCCAGTGGTAGTTATTCCAGCATAGGCTCAAAATACACTGGAGATAAAGTGGCTGACATTAAAGAAATTTTTGAGGATGGCACATGGGTAGGAAGAGATTTTGAAATAGCGCAGGATAGTGCTGACAAAATAATGATGATGAAGACCTACTATGATGGCTACCTGAGGTCTATATTTATAGGAACAATGTTGAGCCTATTTAATAATAAAGAGTTTGACTTCCTTGAATTTTTAACTAAGCTAAAATATCAAACTCAAAAACTAGAGGATTGTACAAGTGTTGCTCAGTATAAAATTTTAATTGAAAGTATTTACAACCACAGAAGGAGATCTAAAGTAAACCTAAGGTTTTAATATGGTTGAATTTAGAGACTATCAGAAAGACATAATCAGCAGAGGCTCTGAGGTACTCAAAAATAATGGATTCCTGTACCTAGCCATGGAGGTTAGGACAGGAAAAACATTAACGAGCCTTGGGATTTCAGACAAGATGGATGTGGAGCACGTTCTGTTTCTTACAAAAAAGAAAGCCATCTCATCTATCGTGGGAGACTACGACCTGATGTGTCCAGCATCGTTTGTGTTGTTTACCATAAACTACGAGAGTATGCATAAGCTACCACAGGATGTAAAGTGGGACATAATAATCATTGACGAGGCTCATAGTTTAGGTGCCATACCTAAGCCAAATAAGCGCGCCAAGGATGTAAAGGAGCTGATTAAAAAAAATAAAAGCAAAGTGATTCTGATGTCAGGAACACCAACACCTGAGTCGTACAGTCAAATGTACCACCAGGTGTATGGTATTCCAAACAACCCCTTCAGTCAGTACGTCAGCTTTTATAAGTTTGCGAAAGATTATGTTACCGTCAAGCAAAGGAAGATAAACTCCATGACCATAAACGACTACTCCAATGGATTGGAAACTATTGTTGACAAGATGAATCCGTACACGATTCGTTTTACTCAGAAGGAGGCAGGTTTTGATAATAAAATAGAAGAGCAGGTGCTGGAGGTTGAGATGAATGAGCTGACCTATAGCCTAACGTCAAGACTTCAGAAAAACTTAGTTGTTCAAGGCAAGGAAGATGTAATACTTGCAGACACGCCAGTTAAACTTATGATGAAGCTACACCAAATGTATTCTGGGACAGTAAAGTTTGAGTCTGGAAACTCTATGATACTAGACCTAACCAAGGCACAATTCATATACGACAACTTTTGCGTGTCAAAGATTGGGATATTCTACAAGTTCAAGGAAGAGCTAAACGCACTCAAGCAGGTATACGGAGACCAGCTATGTACGGAACTGGAGGTGTTTGATAATACCGACAAGACCATAGCACTACAGATTGTTAGTGGCAGGGAGGGAATCAGTTTACGAAACGCAGAGTTCTTGGTATACTACAACATAGACTTCAGTGCAACCAGTTACTGGCAGAGTCGTGATCGTATGACGACAAAGGACAGTAAGCTAAGTAAGGTATTTTGGATTTTTGCTAAGAATGGGATAGAAAAACAAATATATAAGTCTGTAATTCAGAAGAAGGATTACACACTAAAACACTTTAATAAAAATTTACTAACTTTAAACTAAATATTATGATAGAAGCAATCGGTTGGCTAGCAGTAGCCGCAGTAGTAATAACAGTAGGAAAATCAATAGCTAAGAAGCTATTTCCTGAGGACTGGAATAATGACCCATTTTAATGAGTAAAGAAACATTAGGAGACTATTGTCACACAGTTTGGATATTTGGAGAGCCTTATGATATGTGGATTCCAATGATGAATCCAAAATATTTAACAGAAAACAACCTATGGGATGACAGAGCAGCAGATACAGTCGAAGAGGATTAAACAGTTAGAGGCAGAGGGCTACTACGTTATAAAGTTAATTAAAACTAATAAAAACGGAATACCTGATTTGATTGCGGTTCACCCAGATGGGAAAATAATTTTTAGTGAGATAAAAAAAGAGGGCGGTAGGCTATCGGAGTTACAGAAGTATAGGCTAAAGGAATTAGAAAAACACGGATTTAAAACAGAAGTATATAAAGGAGATAATTAAGTTATGACAGAACCAATTGAATTACTACAGGAAAGAATTAATGAAATAAATCAGGTACGAATTAGCGCAATAGAAAATAGTTTAGACCAGGAAGACCTGGACAAAATAAATTTAATATATAGCAAGTATAATGTGTGTGTGGATTTATTAAAAATTTCTTTGAGGGAAGATTTTATGGTTAAAGGAACGCCATTCAAGTCGTCAGAGTTTATGTTTATAGACCAGCAAAAAAAAATATCTACCCTACAAAGACTGTTAACAACAGCAAATAATAAGTTAGGCAAGTAGTATGAGACCATTAGATGAAAAGAGAGTGAAACACATAAACCATTTAATGGAAGACATCCACAACCAGGCAAGTGAAATTTACGAGGGGTTGGTAGATAAAGACTTTAAACAGGCAGAATCAAACATAGATCAACTTATTTCAATCTTAAACAATATAAAGCATAGCTTTAAAGACGATAGTTAAAGTTTTTTTGCTATCTTTGAATTATCTCGAAAAGATAAAAATTTATTTCAATTTTAGTCAATTCTGTCAATTGCTCATAAAGAGTCTCCTAACCGAGGCTCTTTTTATTTGCGCTTACGCCTCATTTTAGTTGTGCGCTTTTTTTCAGAGTCCCACTTCTTACAGTCCCACTTCGGATTGTTCTGTGCGTAACACGCCTTCCTTTGCTTATTGTTTTTAAATGGCATAACCTTTTATTTTATCCTCCAAATGGAGATGATTTACCGCCACCACTTGCTGCTCCAAATGGAGACGAACTTTTTTGTTTTCTAGTACTGGAAGGAGGTGTGTAGTCATACATCTGATCCTTTTCAAGTTGTTTTAACTTTCGCTCCTTACGCCTCAATTCTTTCTCTGCCTGCCTCTTGTCATATCCTGGAGAGTCAGGTCCAAATGTTCTCTCCCATAAAGGAAAGTCATACCTCTTCATATCAGTCTCACTGCTATAGCCCTGAAGCATTTCTTCTTTTCTTTTCTTTTTATTGGCAGCATCTTTCTTAGCCTTTCTCAATCCTTTGTACATATTCGCTAATACTATTTTCCTTATGTCCTTGTAGAACGGAATAAATCCAGCGACACCAAGTACCTCCAAAGGAAGCCTTACAAACCTTTCGTCTTGCTGCCTTTCGATTGCGTCAGGCTCAACCCTGTCTGTCTCAAATATTTTGTTAACCCCAAACTCAAGTGTTTTTAACATGGGGGTGTATGCGGCAAATAAATTTTTAGCTACATCCATAAACTGTGGCGACTTTCCAGACCTTCCTTCTGGAATTAAAGTATACTGTATTGCATCCCTGTACTTGTCATAATCTCCATCCCTTAGAAACTGACCATAGTTTTCGTTAAGCTCTTCAAGACCATAGTTTATAATACTCTTGGTTGCATTCCCAAAGTCTCTACCAAACAATAATGATGTAAACGCAGAAGTCATAGCCTGACCCAACATCTTATCTATAGACTTCATACCTTCAGCATCGTCGTCTTCGTATTGAATCTGTGATAAATCAAAATCTTCATCGTCGTCGTCAGTTAGCGACTTTATAGACTCGGCAACTAATGAGCCAAGGAATGTATACGCAACCATACGAGTGGATACACCCGCTAGTAATGCGACACCCTGCTTCTTACTTACTTGTCCGCTACCCATTGCAGCCATTATTCCTGTTCTTGCTGTCATGTATTCAAATATCAAAAACCTAGTCATAAATCCATTAAAGGCATTAAATACCCTTAAACTAACTCCCTGGTTTGGCTTTACAGTCCCCTTTAGTATACCCATAAAAGAATTGTCTGTAGCTCCCATTGCAACAGAACGATTGTCAGCCAATGTCTTAGCCTCCTTCAACGCACTAGAATACTTGTCCATGTAAGCCTCGTCGTTTGCCGCAATCTTATCAAAGTCTGGAGATGTTCCTGTAATTTGCTTAAACCTGTTCTCAAATGACCCAAACCACATCGGCTGCATTACTAACTTATCAGGAGACGATATCAGCGTGTCGGCAGTAAACTCAACACCCTTAATCCACCTCTGACCAGAGTTGTTCCAGAGTTGTAGGATGGTATTCTTTACCTTCCCTTTTGCCTTACTTGCGGTAACTCCTGCTGCCTGGTTTAAAATTCCTGTATCCACAAACTTACCTGACAGACCTGTAGAAAACACCCTGTTGGTCTGGGTACTGTTCAGGTTGTTCATTATATCCTTTGCGCTTGGTGTGCCTATAATTTTTCTTAATTTAATTCCTGTCGCGAATCCTATTGGATCTATAATAATTCCCGCCAAAACGTTACTTAAAAGTTCGTATGAGGCTCTAGGTATGCCTGCTAGTATGGCTCTATATCCCTGTTTTTGAATGTAGTCAATGACCTGGTCTCCAGTAGTGGACTGAGTAAGAGAATTACTTAATAGGTTCTCTATAGACTCCACAGACGCGTCACGAATAGCGTTAAACTTTCGTCTTGAATCGGAACTCATATTACCATCCTTGTCCGACAAAGATTTTTCTATTTCATTTAGTGTTCTCCTGGCTGTCCTAATCGGGTCAGTTAAATGGAAGTCCATTAGTGTATACTTAGACCCTCTCTGCACTGATGCATACACATCAAAATTTAAAGGAGATGCCTTTCCTGTTCTCTGAATTAAAGACTTAGCTTTTGTTGAGGGCTTAAGATACTTGTTGAACATATCAGATATCATAGACGTTTCAGTCTCAACAATATCCCCCTTAGCAACGTCTGGTATAACGCTTAAATGGGTGTAGTTCTTAAGGGGAGTAATCTTATTACCTCTGATTATATTTGCGGTATAAACTGCTCTTTCTGTTAGGGACTTGTTTATCTCCTCTAGTGTTCTGATTGAGTTCCTTTCCGCAACATTAAAGGACTCGTATAAAGCCACGTTATCAAAAGTTTTAGTTCCATTTTCGGTGTAAGTGTCAAGTATTTCTTGAAGTATCTTAGCGTCATTATCCGTATAGCTCGTTGTCTCCTGATTAATTCTTTTAATAGTAGACTTAAGGAAGTCCTCAACACTATTTACTTGGTTACTTTCAGGGTTGCTTAAAAACTCCTGCTGAATAAGGTAAGACATCTGCTTGTACTTAGACGCCTGTGTCTTATTAGGGTTACGATTGAATGACTTTAAAACCGACTGTTCCGCTTTCTCAATTTTAGCCTGAATTTCTTTTATATCCTTAGTGTAACTAGCCGAAGCCTCTGCAGACCTTTTAAATATAGAGTTAAATATATCCTGCGTTTTAAAGTCCCCAAATACTTGGTCAATATAAAAGGTAGGGTTACGCCTAACTAACTCTGATGTGCCTGCTTTTTTAGTAATCTTACTTTTAAGGTTAGCATAAATCTTACTTAACGGCAGTAGCTTACTTCTCTTTATTGCATTAGCACCAACCTTCGCATCATTAATGGCTGTCATCTTGCTAATCATTATCTTGGCGTAGTGTGGTAGGTATCCGCTGTTTATGTTGTCGATTACTTTAAACAGATTCTTCAGGTCATCTAAAGAAAGCCCTTCGACTGCATCAGTTTTTAAAAGTTTCTTTAACTCCTTGGCGTCATCTCTTTCAAGCCTGCTCGGCAATACAGTTGGGTCTATCTCCTTGGTTTCCTTAATATTTTCAATGGTGTCTTGTCTTTCAGCCTCAATCTCTGCCTCAGTCTTAGGTGTTTCAGGTACTGGCGGATTTATTTCGGACTTGTACTTCTTCATTACCTCGTACTCACGATCAGTAATAACCTCATTGTCAAGCATTTCTTTTATTGTAGCAGCATAATCCACGCCATTTTCTCCCATTACTTTTTCTGCAGCATCAAACCTGTCAGCAAGTTCTATTGCCATAGACTGCTCCTCGTCTAACTGCTGAAGCACATCCTCAGTCATCTGAGTAACCTCCTCAATAGAAGGAAGGGACAAGACCGCTTCTCTCTTTCCAAACATATCAATAAGAGACATATACTGGTCTAACACAGAGTCAGGTATTAGAGATGGCTTCACAGAGAATAGTCTCTGTAGTTGCTCAACAAGACCCTCTGCAATACCAATCTTAGTAGACGCATTCTTCTTGGCTTTTCCTTTCTTAGCGTTTGCTATCGTCATCTTGTTTCCATAGTCCGCATTGTTAAACACCTTGGTCATGTACTCCACAAACCTTTCTACTGTGATTGGGTTGTTAAAGTCATCAGGCACTTTGTTTATCACGGACACCATCTTACTTGGAGTAATCTTTCCTTCCTTGGTAAGCTCTCTTAGTGAGGCAACAATATCCTTCTTGATATCCTTGGCGTTTTTTTTCTGGTCGTTAAGAGCCGTAAATATTTTTCGTTGTTCGTCTGGAGTTATATCTAAAACATTCTTAATGTCTGTGATTGCCTTCTTTATAGATGATGTTCTTTTTTGTGCTGGCTTCTTGCTAGGCTTCTGCTTACGAGACTGAGGTGCATTTTTTATTACTTTTTCTTGTTTGGTTCTAGGGTTAAACATTATTGGAAACCCTTCAGGATTTTTACCAAACGAAAGGTAATACCCTGTAGGAGTACCTCTTTGTCTTCCTTCGGTAATATATCTTGTTTCTACCCTAAGACCAAAACGTCTAGCAGCTCTTTGTAGTTCTCCAAGTGGCGTAGTTTTATATGGAATGTATCCATCCTTTTTCATATAAAATGTATCAGCCATCTTGTTAAGACGTTTCATATCAATCTGCTTACGAGACTGAGGTGCTTCCTGCTGCTTACGCACAGACGGACTGTCCGAGTCGAAGGTAGTGTTGCTGCCATCAGCAAGTTTTATTTGATTC
>TARA_R110000803_G_scaffold45418_3_pt1 | contig 10632 bp, 11 predicted proteins | sample TARA_R110000803 | Tara Oceans TARA_R110000803 (sample SAMEA4397772) | marine metagenome | biome: Polar Biome; feature: [SRF] surface water layer (ENVO:00010504); material: water (ENVO:00002006), including particulate matter (ENVO:01000060) such as... | depth 5 m | reverse complement strand
GTCGCTAGTGCCGAAATATAGTTTATTTTGCCATACGCCCGCAGAAACTATAGGTAAACCTCTCCAATAGGCCCATCCGCGTGTTGTAATATCTAAAACATACTGAATGTACGTGCCATCTTTCTGTATAGGACTTATAATTATTATCAGACCTTCTGCAGGGAAGAACATAGGTGTCCACCCCCTAGTATTTCTAAGGTCTATCATACTTTGCTGTATGACTTTTGCTATTTTAAAGGCTAACTCAGTAGTGCCGGGATTTTGAGGGTTTGCGCCCCTTAAAATTTCGTCCATAGACACTAAACCAAAACCTGTCAGGATGTACAGTTCCCCAGCATATTCTATACCTGCACGATAGTTAGCAGGGGCCGCACCAATGTCATAGGTGCCAACAATAGACCACGTTGAGGACGCACTCGGGTCTTCACCTTGATAAGTCAATGCGTCCCCTGCCGAACTAGCGACAACAAGGTAGTCATCTACCCCGGCTCCGCCGTCCAAAGTCCAGTTATATATACCCGCAACATATCCGCCTCGCTTAAACTTACCCCCGAATACAAACTCAGTAGCGGCACCTGATATAGAATTAACACCTAAATAAAAAGCACTTGAACTATTTCGTGTGAAGATCCACACGCGAAGTTTATGTACTACAATGCCACAAATATCTGTTTCATTAAGTCCTGTTATATTAGTAGTCTGCGCCCATGTATTACTGCTTACGGTGTATGTCCATAATCCATTTAAGTTATCCGCATAATATATAAACTGTGCACCAGCTTGGTTTACATAGTTAATAAACTGTCCATATCCTGCGTCAGCAGTAGTATTAGCGGTAAAAGCAACTTTTAATGTTGGTGCAGTATCATAGGTTGTGACATCCCAAATACCTTCATTTGTAACTGCGAATAATTTATCATCAGTACCTTCTATACCTTCTAGGGGTATGATGGTACCTATGGCAAAACTTGTACCACTTTCAACACCTACAACAAACTCTCGGTAGCCGGGCCTAACACGCATACCGCTCTTATCCGGCATAATATTATATGCATAAGGACATACGGACATATCTCCTGAAGCCAAAGATACTCTTGCGTCAACACCGAGAGTAGGAGCAGGAATAACTGTTGCTTGAGAGGTTTGAGGTCTAGGGTTATGCCTAGAACGTGCGGATGCGGCTCTAACTACCAAAATTACTATCCCCTATATTACGCCATGCATTAATAAGAGGAAATGGTCCACTTGACGCGCCTACATTAAGTACTGGTGCGCCTTTATCTTGTCCTGAAAGAAGTTCAAACATTTGGTTAAAATCATCTTGCGCCGCGTTAGCATCTAGCCCTCTAGCGAGAAGAAATTTTAGTTTAGTATATCTTGATATTAACAGTCTATTATATAGTATAACATCTGAGTTAACTGTAACTTTATTTTTATAGGTTGTTCCGTTAGTAGCTACAATCCAATTATTCGATACATACTCAAAATATACTGCCCGTATTAAACCTACAGGATTATAAGGGTATACATTAAATTCTCCCCCCATTATACGCCATCCAAGAGTAGATATTGTAGTAGTATCTTCTCCTAAAAGAGCTTGCCATTCTTGGGCTGAAAGCGGCCCAAACATAGGTTCGTCTTCAGTTCTATCCCATACAGTGCTATCTACAATATGATTAAAGTCTGTAGGCAGGGCGTAATTACCTACATCTGCGGCGGCAGTAGTAAAGGTGTGTTCCCGGCGAAGAACTTCCCAATTATTCATTACGGAAAGTTCGTCCCCGGCAACATTTAAAAGTCTTACAAGTTGTTTATATGAAGCATCTTCACTGCCAACAGGGTCGGAAACTTCCTCCAAACCAACTTCGGCGGCTACCGTGTTAAGTATTTCATCGGCTGTGGTAGTCGTAGTTGGGTACGTGACCATGTTTAAACGCCTTGTTTATTTAACTTTTCTCCGCTTATTAGTTGGCTCATCACCTTCTGCAAAGCGTTTTTCCATTATACTAAGTCGATCTTCTAACGCTAAAATTGTTTTATCCCGATCTTCAAGCTGTGCGTTTAGCGCATCTACAAACTTACTGTTTCGTTTACCTTCTATATGCGCTTTTGCTTTTTGTTTAAGTGTCGTTAGACCTCTTATACTTACGGCACTACTATCAGCTACACTAGCCAGTTGTTCAACAGTCTTAATATTTTTAAACGCTAGTTCTTCAACCTGCGCTCTAGTAATAGCGGCCCAATCTTTTAACGCAAAACCATCTTCAGGAGCTTCCATACGCTGTTTAAATGCGGCGTAATGTCTAGGAAAGCGTTGTTTTATGTTTTCGTTAACAGCACCTGCAACACTATCTCTTTCCCCCGGTATTTTAATATCGTAATATTCAACCTCTACGTATTCAGGCATATCTGCGTGGTCAGGGTTAAGTATATCTCTAGCTTTATTTTTGCGTGTTTTATAATAAAATTTTACGTATAAGTTAGCGTCAGCTTGCGCTTGCGGCGTGTTGTTATCGTAAAAATCATCGTATCCTAATTGGCTCATTATTTTTGTCCTCTGTGTTAATGTTTAGGGCGGGCGTTGACCCGCCCTAAATATATACTAACACTAGCAATAAGACAAGTCTTACCGCGGAAACATACAAACAATCTCTTTAGCAGAGATGTCATCAGCAAAAGCTACTACTGCATCTGTAACTGCGCCTGATACGTCAAGCGCACCATCAGCAGTACCAACAGCAGTTAGCGCATTTCCGTCAGCACCTGCTGTAAGAGCGATTGTTAGTGTAGCCGGACCTGAAATTTGTATCCACCCATAAGTACCATCAGTCAAAATAGACTGAAGGATACCTGCGCCTAGATTAATACTTTCTGATACGTCAGAAGATACAAGGCTATCTTGATACCCTCCTGCGGCATGGTAATACGTAGCTTCGCCAACAACACCTGCGGCACCGCCACCAGCGGCAAACTTAACGTATTTAAAGTCTTTGCTTGGGCCATTTGCTCCGATATTCGAAAAAATAGTTCCAAGTTTGAATTGTGCAGTAGTATCTACCGCTGTTACGTCTAAACCAATCATGGTTTTCTCCTATTTTATAAGTTGGGGTGCTAGTAATCTAGCACCCCGGATTAAAAGTAATATTAGCCGTTAGCGTCATAGCGTCCTTGGAACATACGACCCCGTGTAGTCAAGTTACCAGCCCATGCAATTATTTGCACTTCAGCATCTTGATTTGTGGAGTAGCGTTTGTTTGGAGACAATGGAACCATGTTACGACGTGAATGCGGACGATATTTAATATAGTCCGAGTTAATGAAGAACGCTGTACCTGCGGGTGTACCTGCGGTAACCGTACCGTTGTAGATACCACCATCAAGAACTACGTCTGCATCCATATATTTCACGTTAGAGAACCCACGATCACCCATTTGAGTGTTAGAAAATCTTTGCTGAGATTGCAAGGATTTCATGTAGGTGTTCCATACTGTGCTATCAGCCATAATAAGATCAGGACGATCTGCACCACGAACCAAATCAGCATATAAAAGGTTCCAGTAACCATCAATTTTTGTGCTGTCTAGTCCATTAGCGGCTGTTTGGTCACTTACGGCATTTTGCCAGAATGTATAAACATTTCCGTCAATTCCACCATAAGAAGCGGCAGTAGGGTCAACAGGTAGAGCGGCACCAAGACCGTCAATCTCTTTTCCTGAAGAACCAGTACCGTCTGAGTAGAGGCCACCAGTGATAAGGTTTTTAAGGGTGCTTTCAGCCACGTCTAAACGAGCTTCCATCAAGTCGATGAATTGCTCTTTACCAGCATTTTGCAACTGCTCTAAGCCAGAAATGACTACAGGTACAGCGGCTTGTTTGATGGTATATTCTGCGGCGCTTATTACGTCAGAGGCATTTGTAGGTAAAAGGTCATATCCTGAATACCATCCTGCGTTTCCGTTTTCAGCGAATGAAAGTTCTTCGAAGATTTTGTTTCCGCCAGAAAATTCTTTAATATTTCCTTTTTCACTAAGTCTTAAAAGAAGGGCGTTGTTATTTGTTACGTTATCCGCAACGTCTTTGCTACGATTTTCAATGGTAGTAGCAAGAATGTCTGTAACAGACGTGTTTGCAAAACTCATGTTTTTGCTCCAAGTTAAGGTTTAAAAAAAATGTTTGTTCGGAAATTTATGCCCTGCCCTGCTAAATGCCGGGGGCGGGGGGAACTGCCTACAACCATCTCAAAACCTGCTCGAGCGCCGGGGCTTTACGGGCCGTTATGTTCAGTGTAAACGCAACGGCCCTATTTTGTCAAGCGTGTTCCTCAAAAGCATTTAATAGCGCACCTCGTATAGAGGAATCGCTACCAGCATTAGTCATGCCACCAGATGGTCTACTTCGTATAGAAGATGCGGCATTTGTTTTTCTAGCCATAGTTTTACTATTGCTTAAAAGATTTTTATCGGAGGTGCGTCTGGACACTAAAGAAGATATTTCAGGGTTCATAGCACAGGCTTTATCATATGCTTGCTTTAATGTCAGCGGTATATTATTTTTAGCCGCTACATCCATAAAATCAGCCATATCATTACGCACATCTTCAAAGAACTCGGCTGTCTGAGAGAACTGCCCTATGTCTTCATTAATTCTACCCTGCTCGGCTTGCTCGGCGGATGCCCTATTTTGATTTATCTGGCCTAGCAGGTCGTTAACAGGAGCCATGCGCTGATCTATCATAGCTTCAACGGGATCAACTTCTGCCGCTTGAGGATTGCCTACGAGGGCATTATCAAGCGCGTTGATGTCCACACCGTAGACCTGTACTAGATTAGCGATCTGTTGGGCTTTATCAGCTTGGCTACCCATACGGAGTGTGCCAACGGTTTTAAATAGCCCATCTACAGCTTGTAGGGGGTTATTCACGCCTTCAGCTTGCATGATGGCCTTATACGGGGCCGCAAGATTTATAAAGTTCTCGCCCATCTTACGATGTTGGGCGCCGTCTTGTAGCATGGTGTTAACGTGCTGATCTCTTTCGTGTAGGTGTTTTTTCACACTATCAGGGAGTTTTTTCCACTCTTCACGAACACCGGGACCCCAATCTAACGGAGGTTTTTCTGTACTATTTGTAGGGGCGGGAGTATCCTCTACAGCTTCAGTAGGACTAGCCGCCACTTCATCTTCTATTTTTGGGGCCTCTTCTTTGTGCATAGGCTCATCAAAAGTATCTTCGCCACCATCTTCATGCTCATCAACAGCGGCCTCTAAGCTATCTCGTAGACTAGGTGTCTCGTCTTCGGATACTTCTACTTCGTCATTAATTACTTCTTCTTCTTCGTTACTCATAACCTTGTGTCCTCATGGTATGTTTTAATGCTTCAATTCGGTCTACTTTATCTACTTTATACTGTTCAGTAGCTATTGTACTCCGTCTACGGTCCATATATTCGGAACTGTAATCTCTAGCGTCAGTAACGCCATTACGTTTGTTATGCTCACGAAGTTGCCCTCGATCTGATACAACACTTCCGTCAATATCGCTTGTAAACTCCTCGAAAGGCTTAAAGACAGTTGGGCCTTTACTCTCGGTGAGTTTTCGTTCTTTCTTTACTGTTTGTAGGTTCTTCTTTCGTACTTCGTCTGAGCCAAATATTCGCTCAAAATTATCCTGATACGCTTTGTTATCGTAGCCTGATCGTCTTTGTGAGTTATTAGATATCTTTTTTACTCCGGTCTGCTAGTACAGAAATATCCGCTTTTGTGGCTTCTTTTTCTATATCTATCTGCGCGGCTATAGCAATCTTCTCTATCTCCATACGCATTTTCTCGACATCTTTTAACATTTCACCCTGTATACTCGCCATAGATTGCTCTGTATTGGCTTGTGACTGCGCGATTTCTGTTTGTATGCTGGCCATCATTTTAGCTTGTATTTCAGCATTGTCTGCTTGGCTATCTGCCTGTATTTTAGCGATGTCGGCTTGGGTTTGTGCTTGTATGGTTATAAGATCAGCTTGTTTGTCTGCTTCTCTTACCGCCATATCTGCTTGAGCTTTAGCTTGTATTTTACCAAGTTCAGCTTGAGCTTTAGCCTGTTCAGCCGCCGCTTTTTCATCAGGTTTAGGTTTAGTGGCTTCTTCTGTAGCTACTTCTATAGCCTTATCAAGCACTCCTTCGATCTCGGAGGCACCTTTAAAGCCACTCATGGTCCATTGTAGCATTTTAAGTAAATAAGGTGTTGTAGCGGGGCTTTCCTGCATCATAGGTCCAGCAGACTGCAAGAACATAGCTAATGCGTTCATAAATTCAGTTCTTTCGTTCTTCAGTTGGGCAAAATCTACCATAGCCACACTTTCAGGACGAATAACTACTCTGAACGGCATATCAGGGTTTTTTATAATCTCTAACGCTTGAGGTATGAGGTCTGCGTTCATTGAGTGTTCAATATTAGACTTTTTAACTATTGTGGCGGCATCAAAGTGTTTTTCTATTACTTCAGCCTTCAACTGCATTAAGTCGGTTGCAAACTGCGCGAACTCATCTTGAAGGGCCTGAACTCGTACTGAACCAAACTTAGCCTTCTGTGCTGTCTGTCCTACACCTTCATATTGGTTATCTAACCCACCTCGCATAATATCGGCCATACCAGATACTTGTTGTAGTAGTCCAATTTGCTGATCTCGTTGGTTTACGAGCTTATTAAGGGTATCGGCTATCTCTACAACGGGAAGCCAGTCAATTTGGCCTTGTAGGCCGCCTTTTTCGCCAAACATAGCCCAATTATCGACAGGTATAAGTTCATTTTCTGTAGCTTCTTTGAGCATTTTCTTAACGCCAGTAGAAGACTTGTCATACACCCCAACAACTTTTACTGCTTCGGTAATTTTACTTATGCGAGTTTCTAAAAGGTCAATTTGATTGTATAAATCTTCACAAAGCTTAAAATCAGGTGTGGGGATATAGTCTGTAGTAGTAGCGTTAGCAATAAAGAAGGGCGGGCAGGGGAAAAAGCCTTTTAAGCCTAGTGTATCGTCTTTACTGTCTAAAGTTCTGTCTGCGGTTTTACTAAACCACTCTATTTTTTTAGTATCTCGGTCCCAAATCTCCCAAACCTCGGCTTTTTTTACTATATCTTTGTCTTCGGCGCTATTTTTGTCATTATCCGTAGACATAGACCTGAATTCAACTTGATTTGCTAATTTTTCGCCAAATCTTTCAATAAAAGCGTCTTCAGTCATGTCGTTTCTAAAGGCAACCCATGTTAGGGAGGCAAAGTTCCGCCCCCAAGACCATAACATATCTTTCCAATAGTAATATTCTACAGGCGCATCTTCTCGTATAACTTTCTCAACTTCGATTACCTGTTCAATCTCGATCATTTCGCCCGTAGCGGGGTCTTGCTCCTGTATTACTTGAACTTCTTCTACTATTTCTTTTTCAACATCATAGAATACTCTTGCACAAGCTAGTCCCGGTAGTAGTCTATCTTGAAGGCATGATCGTAGGACGCTATCTAATTCTTTGCCGTTTTCTTGAACATCCAAGTTAAGCATACGTTCAAATATCTCAGCGGCAACCCTTGCGGCTTCATCTGCACTATCTGCATAGCGACGTGAAACATCCACTTTAGGTAAATTACCGTATAACATAGACATGAGTGTTTTTGTGTTCGAGTAGAACAGGTTCAGGCGAGATGTTTTGAAGTTGTCGTCGTTTTTACCTGTTCCAGTATAGCGCTTTACAATATCACTACCGTGCCTATGAAATTTCTTTACGCGCTTATTAGCCCCTTCAATTTCTTTTTTCCAAAACTGTTGGCGGCTTCTAGCTGTTTTTAAGGCTTCTTTCTTACTTTTAACACTAGACGAACTGGCTTCCATTTTATATCCTTAATTTAGACACACTACTGCCTCCGCTTTCACGGCTTTTAAATAAGTCTTCAAGACTATACTTCTTTGGCTTGTATTGGTCAAGGTTTTGGTTTTCTTCTACAGGCACTGCATCTGACTTCTGACAGACTAAAGCCATATATCTAAAACTATCAGCAGGGTTTGAGGCCCAGTCATGGAGCGGGGTGTCGGAAAAAACTTTGGTAATTTCATTAAATCTTCTTCTATATGCACGTAGTCCTTCGACACCCTGTTTACACTTCTCATTAAAATGGCACTCGTTTAGAATTAGTCTGGCGGCATCAATACCCTGCTGTACTTTAAGGTGGGGTACAATTCTTGCAGGAAGTCCTTCTGTAAGAAACTGTTCGATAGTTGATCGTCCTGTTTGCAGAGTTTTAGCTCTAGCATCATGCGGTAGCCATAATGTGTCTAATGAATATGGTTTGCTTTCTAGTAGATCAAAATAGAATGACAGCGGTTGGGAATGTGCTTCGTCATAATCAATAATAGAATAGCCATCAGGTTTTGGTTGCCAATACCATATAGCGGTACTATCTGTGAAGCCTAAATCAAATACGCATGATACTTTGTAGTTAGGATCATAGTCCGCATATGGCGAGTATATCTGCCCGATCTTTTCAAGCGTTTCAATTTGTCCTGCATAATATGTTCCTAATACTGGCGCTGTGAACGAACATTCAAACTCTTGTTCATACTGAGCGTCGGTCATCTGTGATTTAACGGCGGCTAATTCTTCGGGGTCTATGATCCCTGTATTAGAGGCTTTAAGTTCTGAGAAGTACCAATCTTCGTCAGTTGTGGCGTGTTGCACCATATCATAGAAAGTGTTCTTACCTTTAGGCGTACCAATTATAGCCGCCCATCCCTTCCTGTCGGAAAGAGTAGGGAGTATAACCTCCGCCCAAAGTCCCGGCCTACAGTCCCCAAACTCATCAAGAACAACACCGTCCAAATAAATACCTCTGAGAGCATCAATATTATCAGCCCCATAAAGGCGAATAACACTACCATTGACCAGCTTAACGCTAAGATCACTTTCTCTAATATCTTTCGCAGATGAGGTGAACGGGCGGGCCGCTTCTTTGAGATACTCCCATGCGATATTTTTAGCTTGGGCGTAGAAGGGTGCAATATAGGCATAGCGTGGGTTCTTCTTTGTTGTATATAGGGAGCGAAGTACAAGCTCGTTTACACAAGCTACAGTCTTCCCCGCCCTACGGTGAGCGACAATAGCAGACCATCTCCTATCCCTTTGGTGGAAGGGTACAAACTGCTTTCTAGGTTCGTATTCTAATTGAGCGTCTATTTAATTAACTCCATCAGAGACACACACTACCTTGGCATTTAGCTTTATAGGTTCGAAGCCGCCGGGTACGGTATCTTTAGGTTTGCTTTGTAGGTGCTTGATGTACGCACTCCAATCAGCGCCTTTCATATAGACGACAGGTTCGCCGCCAGTGTCTAGTTCTATTTTTGCCTCTATGATCATTTGTCTGTCCTCGGGAACGCATACTTCTCACCTAGTTCGATCCATGTAGATAGAAGTAGCTCTATTGTTTTACCTTTGATGCCTTCTGGCGAATACGCCACTAGTTGTAGTGTGCCTAATGCCCTGCCCGAACATATTTCTAAATACGCTTCTTTCTGCGGTTCTTTATTAAGCATACGCGCTTCGTAGCGATCTATCAGTTCACAAAGAGTGTCTTTACAGAACTCGGTCTTTGTCAGTATTAGATTGTCGAGTAGGGCGATTAGTTCTAGCGTGATCGGAATCCCCCTAGTGTTGCAGGTTATGTACGCGATAGTATGCGTGTAGGACGGCGGTGCTTCTCGCGACGCTTTTATAGTCAGATAGTCAGCGTTGGTAATAGTACTCATGGTCCTCTCATTTCTTCTTAGGTTTAGCTTCTTTCTTCTCGGCTTCCTCTTCGCGTTGGGCGATCATAGCCTTGGCTTGATTAACAGCGTTGATTACCCGTGCCTCAACTAGGCCGAGGTTACGACCTTCTAAGTCTAGGTCGGCTAGCGCTATCTCTATACGCATACCGTCGGCATTGTCATTGGACGGTGTCACGATCACAAGTGCTGACATTGCGTTCGGAAACCCCGCTTGGATTACTTCATGTAGTTTTGCTTTTTCGGTCATAGGTCTAACTTTCCCTTTGGTAGTATTTTGTTGTTTATTACAATATTGATTGATGGGTCTACTTTGCCAGTGGTGTAGACTTGACCCATCTTGTTGAGTTCGGCGATTGATTTTAATGTGACGTTAGGCTCGACATCTTTATAGTCGATAGCCATCTCCCATAACATTCTACGACGTTGAGCTTCATTAGGACCATCTACCGCTTGGTTGTAGTGTAGAAGAAGAGCGCGTAGCTCTTTAACGTCTTTGCGGCGTTTTAGTTGTGAGATAGTCTGCGGTGTCTTGTCTACGAGCTTCCCGACATCTATGTTATTAGAGCCACGGACCAGAGCCTTAACTGCGGTTACGTGCCACGGTATCATGCTAACCGATGATGCTACGATTAATTGTTGGATACCTTTTAGCTGTTGCATATAGGGTTGCGTAGCGGGGTGGTACGGGTCTAGCAACAACTCAGGAGGCAAATACTCTTGGTCCGGTATGATTATGCTTTTTGTCATGCAGTACATCCTATAGGTAGTGTCAGTAGATGTAAAGTGGTAATTGTATATAAGAGTGGCCCACTGCACTGCCCG
>TARA_R110000803_G_scaffold157924_1_pt1 | contig 10632 bp, 18 predicted proteins | sample TARA_R110000803 | Tara Oceans TARA_R110000803 (sample SAMEA4397772) | marine metagenome | biome: Polar Biome; feature: [SRF] surface water layer (ENVO:00010504); material: water (ENVO:00002006), including particulate matter (ENVO:01000060) such as... | depth 5 m | reverse complement strand
CCTAAAAATAGGTGGAAGGACATACACAGAAAACCAAACGGATTCTCGGACGAGGAAATTAAATCAGTTTGGAGTAATTCTAAGGAGAACATATCACCAAAACTATCTATTAATAATTTATTAACGAAAAATAATGTTTCCATAGATGTTTTAGAACTTAAAGGGACATATATATCCGTTGATGGTGAACCAAAGTATTATTTCTTTGGATGTGCAACTAAATCATCCGTTGGGTATAACACTAAAAAAAATGTTGTGACAATAAAATACACACATAATAGACTTAAACACCACTACACACTAAACCTAAGTAATGGTGAAATGGAACGTGTGGGGAAACTTTAATATAATGAGAATTTATGAATGAATTAGAAATTATAAATAAACACCCCGAACTTAGGAAAGGGTTTTCTTGGATTATTAAAAATAGTACATCCAACAATTTACCATATCACAACTTCAACCATCTATTGGTTGTTGTTAGGTATGTTTATCAAGCATGTCAATATTATAACCTACCCGAAAAAGATGAAAAGGAATTACTGATGGCAGCATTATTCCACGATGTTAACCATTCGGGTGGTAGTGAGACTGACGATGTTAATGTCCAAAGAGCTAAGTTTGTTGTTAGTCACGTTATCGATAACTACGATATAGATATTGATAAGGATGAAGTTTGTGGGATTATAGGTGTAACACAATACCCATACGTGGTTCAAGTTGAGGATATGAATCTAAAACAATTAATCATACGTGACGCCGACTTAATGCAAGTCTTCGAATACAATTGGATTCAACAAAACATGATGGGTTTATCTCAGGAGATGAATATCCCATTGGGTAAGATGATATCTGGTCAAAAAGATTTCCTAAATGGGGTTCAATTCAACACAGATTGGGGTTTATTTTGGGAGGAACAAAGGTGGAGAGATGTTAAAGATAAGTTGACAATGTTGGAAGAATTGTATAATATGGAAATATGAAAAAATATGTTAAAGAAATAATAAAGTTAAACATTTACAATATGATATTGTGGTTAATGTGTTCATTTTTGTTAATGTTCTTCATATCGGAGACAGTAACATTTTTCGGACAATTAGAATTTATTAGAGAGAACGCCAAATTTTTCCTAATAGCACCGTTCATGATATCAATATTCTTACCAATTTATAGAAAATAAAGATTAGTTATGAAAACTAAAGAAGAAGAATATTGGGAACAAAAAGGGTATGATGATGGGTGTTGGGGATATCCTATATTAGACCATGTATGGGATGAAGATAAAAAATACCCAAAGAAGTATCAAAAAGTGTATAGGTTAGGTCAATGGAGAGCATATGAAGAAGGGAAATCATTTAATAATGAAAAACCATATTTTAATAAACCAAAAGAAAGATGATTTAGTAAATAGAAGAAAATTTAAATAGAGGTATATGAAGAAAAAAGAATTTTTAAAACAGTATTTAAACGCTACCTCACCAACGGGTATGGAGACAATGGGTCAACAAATATGGTTGGATTATCTGAAACCGTTTGTTGATGAAACATATACGGATATCTACGGGACAGCTGTTGGTGTTATTAATCCTGAAGCGTATTATAAGGTTGTCATTGAGGCACACGCTGATGAGATTGGTTGGACCGTTTCACATATCGATGATAAAGGTTTTATCCGTGTGGTTAGGAATGGTGGTTCGGACCATCATATAGCACCTGGAACACCTGTTCAAATATTGGGTGAAAAAGGTGTTGTTAAAGGACACTTCGGGTGGTTGGCAATACACGAGAGAGGTACTGATAATGATTTGAAACCTGAGGTTAAGAATTTATTCGTAGACGTTGAGGCATCATCTAAAGAAGAGGTTGAGGCTATGGGTATATTCGTCGGAACACCAATGGTTTATGATACTGAGTTCAAAGAAAGAAATGGTAAATTTATATCAAGAGCTTTGGATAATCGTATCGGTGGTTATATGATAGCACAGGTGGCTAAAAAACTAAAGAAAAACAATGTTAAATTACCATTTGGTTTATATATCGTAAACTCAGTTCAGGAAGAGATTGGGTTATTCGGAGCACATATGATAGCTAACTCAATTAAACCTGATGTTGCTATTATAACAGATGTTTGTCATGACACACATACACCACATATGAACCAATTAACAGCTGGTGATGTTAAGTCTGGTGATGGTCCTGTAATCTTCAGGGGTGCTGATATCCAATTAAACCTACACAAACAAATCCTTGGTGTGGCTAAGGAACAGAAAATTAAGTTTCAGAGAGGTGCTTATAATGGTAATTCTGGAACCGATACAGGAGCTTTCTATAAAGCTAATGGTGGTGTTGCTTGTCAACTAATCTCACTACCTTTGAAGTATATGCACACAACGGTTGAGACTGTTAGTGAATCCGATGTTGATAGTGTTATAGAGTTAATCTACCATTCTTTATTAAGTATTGACAATAACCAAGACTTTAGATATATTAAATAACGATGGAAAAAGAAGAAATTTTAGACGTTTTAGGGAGATGGGGTGACACTGGTTTATTAAACGGGTTACCAGCTTGGGAACGTGAGGAGTTAGCACTACTATATGATAACGTAACAAGGGTTATGTTATCCAAGACTGACACAATAGATGAGGACACATTTGAAACATTAAGTGATGTTACATTACCAACAACAAGACGTTTATTTAGACGTGTTGGTATTAATTTTGACATCAATAAAATGATGGATGAGTTGGTTAAAAGTGTTGTGACTAACATTGAGATGTTAAAACAACCAACAACGAAGGAGAATAATCCAATTGTTGATTTTTGTGTTCAGTTCGCTGATTGTTATGAAGATGAAACAATTAAAGACAAAACATTTACTACGGAACAATATGGAGAACGTGTTGATAAGGTTATGGACATGATGAGGACAATTTTATTGAGTGAGGATATGGTATCTTTTGTTGATAGGTCTGAAGATGATTGGGTTATTAAATATTCCGAAACAAAAAAATCACCTAATCAGACAAGGGTTTGGAATCAAAAAAGAGCTGTTGAAACCCTACATGGCATCCTAAATGAGACTAATATGGGACAATAACATATTTATTTAATAAATGAGAGTTTACAAAAATATCAGATTAAGGAAATCACCAATAACAAAAAATAGGGCAACACCAATTAATCGAATAATTAGGGAGTGTCTTAATGAAAGTTTTGAGAGGGTTATTCAAACCGAGTTTGATATAATAAATGAAGGTAATGATATCATAATATACAGGTTTAAAACTAATGGTGGTAATTATTATGATGTTGAGTTTATCGAGGATGTTGTTAGGTGTGATGGTCATATATTAGATGGTGGTGTATTGGGTGATTATGCCGAAACTTTTATGGTGGGTGGTAGGTGTCTCATCCCAACTGTGGATGTGGCTTTTGTTCCGTCAGAGATTAATATTAGTGATAGGAATAATCACGAACTATACACAAAGGAAACCAATCGGGGTGAACTGTTTGAATTAATGGGTAGGATAAGTTTTTTGGTTGGTGAATTTGTTAATAGTAACCCAGAGATTAACAATTATGTCATTGGTAAGAATACAAAAAAAACTAAGTTGGACATATATAAAACAATGTTTAATAACATATTTTCTAACCAATTCACACAATTAGAGGGTGACAATATTGGTTATGATGAAGGTTGTTATTATTTTATTAAAAAAAGAAAATTATGAGTGTAGGGAATTGGATTAAAAAAGGTGCTGTTCGGTTCGCATTAGCAACCGCTGGTGTTGAGAAAAACACATTATCACAATCTAGTGAGATTACAGGTGCTGGAACTGGTTCAGTTAGACCTGTTAACCAAAATCAGTTAATGAAAGACCTTAAAGAAGGTAGATTAACACAAGAGGTTGAACAATTTAGACGACACCATTATCAAGTGTTACAAGCTTCAGAGAAGTTTAAAGCTAAATGGGGTAAAGATGGTGATTTTAAGATGTTGTCTGAAGAAGAAATTAGACAAAGTAAGGTATCACAAGGTGACCCATACGATACATATAAAGTTGAGGTTAGTATAGACAACACAGCACAATCAGAGGGTTTATTGTCTGAGGAAGTCGTGAGACCAATTAAGGTTAATAGAACGGTTAACTCTAATGTTAAATTAGAAGATGTGTCACACCTAATTAATGTTAGGGATATCGATGGGAAGAACAAGTTAATTGAGTTTTATATTCGGGATAGTGATTTAAATAGGAGAGCTGTTTTAGAGGCTAGAAACTTAATGGCCAACCCTGGTATTAACGAATTTAATAACATCACTAACTTTAGTTTTGTAACACCTGGTGGTTCAATGTTACAGTTCGAATATCGTGTATTAGCTTTTGATAAAGTTGTTAACTATAACGGTTCATATATTGTAAAAATGTTCGCTGAATGTACTAATAACGGTACGTGGTTGGCACAGAAATATATGATGAACGATTAATATAAACATCACCTAAATCATAAAACCGAGTGGATTATTCTATTCGGTTTTTTTATTATTAAAACATGAGTTTCATAAATAAAAAACCATTAAAACCGTTAGTTTTTGATAAATACAACATCAACCAATGGGTGTTAATACACCACACGTGGAAGGGTTTGGTTTATGAGAATGATGATTGGTATGAATATTACGATTTTGAGGCAACTTTTAGTGTTGGTCTGAGGGAAGTTGATGTATATTGTGCTGTATCACACCAATGGACGGAGTATCACTCTGAGGGTGGGTATTTAGAACCCGATGACCATGGAATATCATCTGAACATGTGGATTTGTATAATTTTGAGGTATATGACGATGTTGGTGATGATTATAATTGTTCAGACGAATTCTTAGAACAACTAACCGATAAGTTGTTAGAGTTAGTTATATACGTTTAATGTTTGTCGTGTTTTTTAATTAACTGACGCATATCCGAGTATAACAACTCCAAAGCCATTCGTAAGTAACCTTTAGCTTCAGCATCATCCATTAGGTCTATTTTGGTTTTAAGTTCTTTAGCCTTATCCACCATGACCTGTAATTTTTCGTAATATTCTGTTTTATCTTGAATAATCATCACCTCCATTCTAACAATAAATACTTAATAATTAACATTTATATCTTGACACATCAAAAAAAATAATCTAATATTATATCGTTGTTGAGGTAGAAACTATAAAAAAAAGAAAGGTGGTGTTTACTTAATGAATTAAATACATTAATGTTAACCATGTAGAAACTGACACAGATTAATTGAGGGATTTCGTATCGTGATTTAATTAAAGGGTCTTATGTTATAAGAAGGGTTTCGACAATACAACATGTGGGGGTAGCTTAATAGAAAGCGTTAGATATTCCAATCTAGAGACGGTGGTTTAATTCCACCCTTCCACTCAAATAAACGCGGGGTTAGCATAATTAATGTGTCTGGTATTCCAACTAGAAAATGGCGTGTAAAATCGACCACTCTGCTCCACCACAGTGAGTTTAATTTTATTTAAACTCCGTAAGAGGAAATCAGATTTTATATTTGGTTTCCTCTTTTTTTATCACTATATTTGTTGAAACGAATAAGATATGAGAGAAGACTTTATATACGACCCAATGTTCAGTAAGGAAACTAATGACAACTTCAAGATTTTCCATGAAATATATGAAGATTGTAAAGAGATAATGGGTTCCGAAAAACACCTTGAGCCTTTCACAGGTGAGAAATCAGGTCCACCAACTGATGAGGTTATGGAAAACTTCAATAAATACTTGATGAAGTACACAAACGAAACTAATAGAGGGGTGTTAAGGACGTTATTAGTTATAGGTAAACCTTATAAAAATCACCCCGTTATAAGTGATACAATCGAAATATTGACAAATACCTTGAGAAAAGAATAAAATATGGATGATATAGATAAAATTGAGGATTTATACGAAGAATTTGATGAGAATGTAGTTAATGATTATTTAATACAAAAATTATTAATTTATTCACTATCGTTTGCTATAAGTGAAACGATTGAATATTTTGAATCACAACAGTAAAAAAGATTATGGATAATTTCAATTGGTCTGAGGGTGTTACACCAATATACGTTGGTATGGAGTTTTATTGGACACTATACGGTAAAGGACTTACGGATTACGATTATAACTGTGTCTACACCATAACCCAACTCGATAATGGTGATGGTTTTTTACGTTTTGAGTGGGATAAAGGTGATGCGTCCGAGGAATACACAATTGATGATTTGATAAGATATATTGATTCAGGAACGATAAAGATAAAAGAAGATGATAGTAAATAGAAAAGTAAAACACGAATACACCTTTGTTGAGACTTATGTGACTGGTATTAAGTTAATTGGTTCAGAGGTTAAATCCATCAAGGGTGGCAAGGTTTCTTTGGTGGATGCTTACTGTTACTTCAACGAGGGTGAGTTATTCATTAAGGGTATGAATATACCTGAATCCAAGTCCACATACACACACGAACCATTGAGGGATAGGAAACTATTGATGAAGAAAAAAGAGTTGGTTAAACTCCAAAAATCATTAATAAATGGTTTAACAATCATACCTTATAAAATGTTTGTAACGGACAGGGGTTTAATTAAGGTGGAGATTGTGTTAGGTAAGGGTAAGAAACTTTACGATAAACGTTCATCACTTAAGGAGAAGGATATAAAACGTGATATGGATAGACATATGTAATGGGTAAGTTTGTTTTTTAATATTATTTGTCCTATATTTGTCTACTAACAAAAAGATAAAGATATATGACAAAGATAGATGATTTAAAATTAAAATATGGCACTAACGACAGAACAGCTAATGCTCTACTTAAATTAGATGAAACCAAAACTTTAAAATATTTGGATTGGTTGTTTAAGATGAAACACATTAAAAGTGTTGATGGTGTCTATACTCTGAATAAAAATTTCCCGTCAACATCATATTCTGATGTTAAAAAAATGTTAGGGTGGTTGGAATTTAACACTAATAACCCAAAAGTAAGTTCGGTATATAAGGATATTAATAGTTTCAAGACAATAGAATCTTTTATGGAGACTATTGGTATTTTAATGACACAACCAACCAAAAAAGATATAAAATCTGATGTTATTAGATTGTTTGAGGATGATAATTTTTTGGTTATTATACCAAAAACATATGAATCCTCTAAAATATATGGGATGGGTACAAAATGGTGTACAACCAATAAAAATTATTTCAAAAGTTATACTGATAATGGTTTCTTGGTCTATGTTGTTATTAAATCACTTAACAGGAAATTAGGTATACCAATTAACACAAAAGGTGTTAGAAGTGCGAACCTAAACTTTAAGGGATTAATCTTCTACAACAATGAGGATATTGAGTTGAGATATGATGATATGGTTAGAATGTTGGGGGAATCAAATTTACTTGGTAAGATAATTAACCCAATTGTAAAATATTATAATAACACTATATCAACTGTTATTAAAAAACAAATCCTATTAGATTCTATTAAGAAATTAAAAGGTGTTAAGGAGGATATGTTAAAATCAAAATTATTTAATGATGATAATTTTGATAAGATATTAGGTGAACTATTAGAAACTATGACCAAATGATACAATTAACGGGTAAAATATGGTTTGACCCTAAAAACGTCACCAGAAAACACAACCTTCAGGCCGATTGGAAACGTATGGCTTTTGTTGTGTTTGATGGTGATATGTGTGAGTATTACTCATGGTTTATTAAGAAAAGGTATAACCTAACACTTAATAGACCACTTAGAGGGGCACACATCAGTTTTATAAATGATTCCATCAGGGACATGGGTGATAAAGCTGATGAATGGGATAAGGTTAAGGAAAAGTATAACGGAACCGAAGTTATGGTGACATTAGACTTGGATGTTCGTTCGGATGCGAATCACTGGTGGTTGGTTGTTGAACATGAAAGTCGTAAACCCCTATTGGATATTAGGTCCGAATTGGGGTTAGAAAAACCTTATTATGGGATGCACATGACCATCGGATATGCTAATGAACGTAACATTGAACACTCTAAATATATTATTAATTTATTAACCAAATTCGGGGGTTCGTATAATTGACAAATCCCCGAATTTTATACATTATTATAACATGGGACCAAGTAAACACATTAAACAACACGATTTTATTTCGGGTAAACCAAAAACTATGTGGTTCATTGGTCCTGATTGGGGTTCTAGTAACCCTTGTGGTGAAATCAGATTAGGTGTCGATTCAATAGATTGTACTCTACAAGAAGGTGGTTATCAACAAGGTGAGTTGGGTATTGTGATGTCATCACCAGGGAGAGGTAGAAGTGTGGCTGATTACCATAGAATGTTTGAGGAGATATACGAACAACGTAGAGAACAACGTGAGTACCCACCAATTAACTTGGATTTCCAACATTTATACCCTGAAACACAAAGAATGTACAATATACTACCCAACACACACGTCTTGGGGTTTACGGAACAAGAAATAATAAATAACAATAATTTAAGATAAATGGGAAAAAGAGAGTTAAAAAAACAATATCCAGACCTAACAGTTAGTTTGGTGGATATCTTAGGGGAGTTAGACCCAACACCAACAAAAAAAATATTACCTTTTTTGTGTAAACGAATGAATGATTTCATACAATACGACCCAAACCAAAAAGGTTATTTTCGTGATTTAGATGTTGATGGTCTTAAACCATCTAATGAATTAGATGCGATGTTCATTAAGGTTAGTACTGAATGGTTCAAACCAAAAATGAAGATGGTTAAAGAATTTGTTGACCACCTACAAAACAATAGGTTAGTTGATAATGATATCAATAACTACCATACTTGGGAAGATATTAACATGGGTATCAGTGATGCTGAGGTTAAGTCAGGTATTAAAACAAAGAGAAACAAAATCACTGAATTACATCGTGATGATGAATGGTTGGTTATGAAACCATTAACAATCGAGTCTTCTTTGAGTTACGGTTCGGGAACAAAGTGGTGTACAGCGTCAGAAGGCAACCCAACATACTTCCACAAATATTCTAGAGATGGTGTTTTAATTTATGCCATTAATCGTAAAGAAAACATTAAATACGCGTTCTATTCTTCACCTAAGGAATTTTCTGTGTGGACAGCTGAGGATGCTAGAATTGACTCAATGGAGAGTAAAATACCATTTGATTTATTACTTAAAATTCGTGAGTGGGGTGATTATGATAAGTATGGTCGTAATTATGACCACATGAGTGATGAGGATAAGGAACAGAAGGTTAGTAAATTAAGGTCTTTAGCTATACATCCTTTGATAACTGAGGAAGATGTAACTGGTGAACCACGTGAATTAGTGGAAGAGGGTGAAATGGAAAGACCAACTTGGCAAGACGAAATTATTAATGAGGGTGATGTTAGTGAAAACCCACCATTCGGAGCAATCTACGATGAACATACGGGTTATGTGGAACCGATGAGGAATCACCATGATAACCTATTAAGACGTATAGAAGTGGAACAACAATTGGTTGGACTGGGTGATTCAATCCATGGTGAAATATCACAAAATCAAGAAAGAACATGGGATAACCCATATCCAGAAGGACCTGGTGGTGGATTTGATATGGAATTTCCTGAGGATGAGTCTGATTGTGAATTACCGGTAGGAGCTGTACCAGCTAATAGAGAAACAGCTGAAGCTATGGGTGTTGAGTTTAATTCTGAGAATGAATACATCTCTGAAACACCACAAAGAGGGTGATGGATATAGGTAACACAGTAAAACTAACTGATGGTCGTAGGGGAATTGTTTTCACTACACCATCAGGTTTTATGGCGAATGGTTCGTATGAAGTTGAGGTTGATGGTAAAATGGAATGGTTAAAGGAAGATAATATCCTCTATGTTATTAACACCGAATATGAGGATGATATTAACAAATATTTTGAAATCATATTTGATGAAAATGGTTTGAACCTGGTTCCAAAAGGTTTAACAAAAATCACTATTGATGATGAGACTGAGGAATATAAAACAATGGAATTCTCAATTATTAATAGTAAATGTGATAAAATTATTTTACATTTGGGGAACACACCGATTTGGAATTCTAAAAATCCCGAACCAAAGGAAGTGGAGGAAAAAGAAACTAAAAAACATAGAATATTATGAGTAGAAATGGTATTATGACCAAATACGAAACAACATACGTTGATGTGGATATTGAAATTGATGTTGAGGATGTAACAGATTTTATTGAAAATTATGCGACACCTGATGACCTAAATACCTTAAGTCGTATATTAGGTCAAGGGACCTCAATCCCAACAGAAACATTAATTGGTGAAATGAAACACCAATTATTCGTTAAGGCGTTCGATAAATACAGTTTGGAAGAATTGGAGGAACGTTTGGGTATGGATTATATGTAAAAACATATAAAAATAGGTATTAGAAACAAATTATACGTAAAAACATATAAAATGGAACATAAAGATAGATTTAGGGTGTATGGGTTAGTACCTTACAACATATCACCAATCCAACAAGGGATTCAGTTTTCACACGCCCTTCAGGAGTATAACAACGATAT
>TARA_R110000803_G_scaffold62972_2_pt1 | contig 10652 bp, 13 predicted proteins | sample TARA_R110000803 | Tara Oceans TARA_R110000803 (sample SAMEA4397772) | marine metagenome | biome: Polar Biome; feature: [SRF] surface water layer (ENVO:00010504); material: water (ENVO:00002006), including particulate matter (ENVO:01000060) such as... | depth 5 m | reverse complement strand
CACTTGTTCACTCACAGGTGGGTGTGTGGTTGTGGGTAGTGCGTCTGGCACCCATAGTTCTTCTGGTTGTGTTTGTGCCATGCTGGTTTTGGGTTGGTAGGTTTCTCCGCTGATGGCTGTGGAGACTTGTGTTGCTCCACATCCAAAGGTGATTGTGAGTGCGAGTGCGACTCTGATGCGTTGGGGAATCATTGTGGGTCTCCTGTGCTGTTGGTTTGGTTTCGTTCCCAGTCCAGTCTTGCTCTGGTTGGCAGGCTTTCCCTGCGCTGGGAGTTTGCTAGACTGCTTGTTCCATTCGGAACAATGCTGTCTTGGGGACTTCGTAGGAAAGTCCTCCCATGTTTGACAAGTCTTTCTGGCAGCTTGGGCAAAGGTCAATGGTGACTCTTGTTGAGTCAAATGAACCCATGTCTACCGCAACGATGTCGTTGCAGTCTTGGGTGATGGGACAATGGAACATTGTCTGGGTCATGGTGCCTCCTTGAGGGGCTGGGGTTTGGTTGTTCATGCTTGGTGGGCGTAGATTGCTTCTAGTGCTTTTGTGGCTACCGCCAATTGTGCCTGAGCTTTCCGTGCGATTGGGCCAGCCATGTTTGGGTTGAAGTTCTTTGGTGCGTTTGCTTCGGCTTCCACAAAACGTGCTTTTACTTCGTCGGTTATTTGGGTTACTTCGGCTGTGGTCATTGTGGATATCATCCGTGCTGGCCATACTGGGAGACCTAAGTGATTAGTAAATGGGGTGGTTGGTGTGTACATTTTTGGTGCCTCCTGTGGGTTGGTGTTTTTGGTGGTGTTCTTCATGTTCATGACTGTAGCACATGTTTCACCCGTATCAAGTCTTTTCCCCATTATTTCTCAAATTCTTTTTGGCAGTCTTGGAGTGCGGTGGTGAGGTCTCCCCATGCTGCTGCTTCGTTTGGGTCTTGTGCGAGGAGTTCGTTGGCTCGTGTGTAGGAGGCTAGGTTTCTGTAGCCGTCTTTGGTTTGGGTGACGGTGAGTCGGTGAATGTAGGTTGGCCAGCTTGCTGGGTAGAAGCGTGAGGTTGAGAGTTCGGTTGTGTGGCTTTTGGTGATTCCTCGCATGAGGTGTTGTGCTACTTCGTGGTTCCAAATGATGTGGGTGGTGGTTTTGGTTTCCATTATGCTTCCTTCCTTATGGGGGTGGTGCCTGCTCTGGCCACGACCCATTCGTCAGCTGCGACTGTCTCGCATTTGCCTAAGTCGTGGAGTTGGACTTTGACGGTTCCGTCTGAGTAGCATTCCACGATGTGTCCGTCATCCCGTTTGGTTCCCTTTGCCCGTTTGAGTTGGACTCGCACGTTGGCTCCGGCTTTGAGGATGCGTTGTCCGTCTCGTCGGATTTCTTTGGTGGTGGTTCTGGTGGGTTCTACTTTTGTGGGTGTGGGTTCTCCCCCGAAGTATGGGTCTTGGGTTTCGGCGGGAATGGGGATGCTTCCGATTGGTTGGGCTGCCCGTGAGCTAACCCAATGTCCTGCGTTTATTCCCGTTGGGTACCAGCCAACGTAGGTGGCTCGTCCTAGGTAGGTGCAGCATTTGAATGCTGCTACTGTGGTGGATGGTCCACCGCCTAGGTCCACGACTGCTCTGAAGCTGCGTGGCCCTGCGGGGACCGTTTTTATGAGTTGCTTGTTTTTGTCCATGCGTCTATTGTAGCACACTTGTTACCCGTTGCCAAGTTGGCACATTTCTTCGTCCATTAGTCGTCCCGCCATGAGCAGAGGAGGACGAGTGTCCATAGGGCGAGTACTGCCCAGATTAGGCTTGCTGTTATCATTGTTGTTCTCCTATGCTCCGTAGATTTTCCAGAGTCGGATTTCTTCCATGACTCGTGCTTGTTCTCTTTCGTCTTTTGTCCAGATGAAGAGAATGAGTTTGCCTAGTAGCGTCCCTATTAGGAAGCCTGTGGACATGAGTCCAATGATTGCTAGTGCGGTGGGGATTACCATTGTTGTTGTTCCTTTTGTCGTCGTTCTGCTTGTGCGTCTTCTATCTGTCCCAGTCGTTCACGGGTCAGTTCGTTGTAGTCGCTGCGTTGTAATGCGTTCGCTACGGTTGCGTAACTCGCTGACCGTTTCACGTTGACTGTTTCTTTTTCTTGCTTTCGTTCTGCGTGTCGCATTTGTTCTTCAGCGTCGTCTGCTATTTGGTCTACTCGTCGGTCACCCATGTTTTGTCTCCTTAGTGTTGGGTTGCTGCTGTCAAGGCTGACAGAGCTGTTTGTAGTGCGGTGCGTGCTGCTTTGATTTCTTGTCTTGCTTTTTTGATTTGGGCTTTTCGTTTTGCTCTCCGTGGGTCTAGTGCTGCGTTTGCTGTGGGGTCACTTATGGTGCTGGACTTCCCGCCACCTTCCCATGACGCTGTGCTTTGTGTGACTTCTTCTGAACGTGCGGTGGCTAACGCAACCAAGTCTTTTGTGGAGTCGGACAGCGTGTTTATGTCATCCAACATGAGCATGGTGAGTCTGTCTTGGTTTTTCAAATTCGTTCCTTTGGCTGGTTGCCTCGTCCACGGATGGTGAGTGGACCGTCTGCGTCTTGGTGTGTTTTTCCTTGGACGATTCTGTTGACGGTTGGTTGTGCTGCGCCTGTACCGAACACCATTTTGGCGATGTCGCCTTGGCTGAATCGTTTGGAGGCGTACAGGTAACGGATTGCTGCAACGGTGTCTGGGCATGGTGGGTTGATAACTTGGGTGCGTCCATCTTCCACGATGTCTTTTGCGTTGTCAGCGTAGGTGCCTACGGTGAGGTGGTTGGGTCTCACGCATGTTGGGTTGGGTCCGCTGGGGCATCGGTGGCGTACGACGTAGCCGTCTGGGATTTCTCCGTTGACGAGTTCGTAGCTGACACGGTGGGCGTAGAGGGTGTCTCCGTTTGGTCCTGTGAGTTGTCCGTAGCCTTGGGCGGTCTTGCGTCCTAGCCACAGCATGCATTCATCTGAACGTGGGTCAACGTATCCTGTTCGGAACCAGAACCTTGTTTGGAGTCCTACTTCTTCACCTTTAGTTTTGCTCATTGCTGTGCCTCCTCTGGGCGGTATTTGTCTCCCCATGCAAACCCAACTACTTCTGGTTCTGCAACGATGGGGACTTGTCCTAACATTCCTGACATGACTTCTGCTACGTCTTTTCCGAATTGTTCTGCTGTGTCTGGTTCTGTTTCAAATAGTATTTCGTCGTGGATTACCATGACCATGTTGTCTTCGTATCCTGCCATTGAGAGTTCTACGAGTGCGCCTTTGAAGAGGTCTGCTGCGGTGGCTTGTGTTATGTAGTTTACTACTTTGTATTCTGCTCCACGTTCTACTGGGAGTCTGCGTCCTGATGGGGTGTGAACAAACCCTCCGTTGAATTTGGCGGTCTCTACTGTTTTGGATGACCAGCGTGCTAGGCGTGGGAATGCACGGTCTAGTCCTGCCATGACTTGTTGTGCTTCTACTTGTGTTACTCCTGTTTGGATGGAGAGTCGTTTTGGTCCTGCTCCGTAGAGTTTTGCAAACACGGCTCCTTTGCTGAGTGAGCGTTGTTCGGGGGTGAAGTTGTCTCCGTAGAGTTGCGCTGCGATGGTGGAGTGTACGTCTAGTCCTTCGTTGAATGCTTTGATTAGTTTTTCTTCGCCTGCTAGGTATGCCATGCAGCGTACTTCTACTTGGCTGTAGTCTACTGCAACGAGGGTTTTGCCTTCGCTGGCTGTTAGGCATGTGCGGACTCTCCAGTCTCCTGTGGGGAGCTGTTGTAATGCGGGGGAGTGGACTGACATGCGCCCTGTCTTGGCTCCTAGTGGCCTGATGCGTGGGTGTGAGCGTCCGTCTTTTAGTCCTTGGGTTAGGATGGGTTCAACCCACGAGGACTTTGCTTTGCCTGCTTGCTTGGCTGCTTTGACTGCGGTGGCTACTGGGTCGTCTAATCCGTCTAGGACTTCTTTGTCTACTTGCCATGCTCCTGTTTTTGTTTTCTTGGTGAGGGTTACTCCTCTTACGATGAGTGCGTCAGCTACCTGTTTTGTGGAGTTGACGTTCTCTACCCCATAGAGTTTGGCTTCTCGTTGGGCTTTGAGTGTTTCTTGTTCTAAGTGGTTGAGTGTGTCTTGTGTGTGGGCGAGGTCTACGCACATTCCTTTGGCGGTCATGCCTGCACAGATTCTTGCAACTTCATGTTCTAGGTCTGCAAGGTTGGTGAGTTCTAGTTCTGCGACTTCTGCTGCTAAGAGTTGTTCTAGGCGTACGGTGAGTCCTGCGTCTAGTCCTGCGTAGGTAACGTACACTTCGTCCCATGTGTCTATTTGTTTCCAGCCTTGGGAGTTGGTGAGTCCTAATTCTTTGAACCTGTCTTTGAGTGCCGTCTGTCCATCTATGGCTCCTCCACCTAGGTAGTGGTCACATAGTGGTTTGAGTCCGTGTCCAACTCCTCCGTCGTGTTGGGTGCGTGGGTCTATGAGGTGTGACAGGATTTGGGTGTCTGTGGTGACTGCCATGATTTGTCTAACGTCTTCTGAAACGTCACGGTGTGGTTGGCCTTCGTTGGCTGCGTGTGCTAAGGCTACGGCTGTTGCGTCAAATGCTGCGTGGTGACAGATGAGGTCCATGTGTCCTCGTACGATGTCTCTGACCAGTTCGGGCATGAAGTCGGGGGTGAACACCCATGCTTCGGTGGTTGAACCTAGTTGGATGATTCTGCATGCGTCGTAGAAGTCCAGACCATTTGTTTCTGTGTCCATCCCAACTCGCTCTTCGTACTGTAGCCATTGTTCTAGGGCGTATTTGTCGTCTTTTGTGCGTACTGGGTGAACGATGAATCCGTCTAGTGGTGTGGTTAGTGCTTTGGTTCTCATTAGAATTCCTCTGTGTCTGTGTCTTCGGTTGTTGCTTTGCGTAACCCTGTCAGGTGTACTCCGTCTTTGCGTTTTACTTTTTCTACTCCGTGGTGTCGTTCGCATAAGGCTCCGTACAATGCCCGTCGTGACCATGCTTTAACGTTTTCTTCAATGGACCAGTCTAGGTAGAGACCCATGAGTGTTGCCCCTGCTATTTCTCCGTCTGGGTCTGCGATGATGCTGGTGCCTACGAAACCTGCGAGTTCATCAGAGGTGTCACGGTAGCTTTGGGTGGCTTGTTGTACGGACGCTGGGTCTCCTAGACCATGCTTGTTCCATTTGACTGCCCCGTCCACTATCCATTTGAGTATTCCTTCTGATTCTTTGTGGAGTTTTTCAAAGAGGAAGGGGTCACGCTCTTCTGGTTTGAAGTACCTGTTGAATTTGACGAGCCTGATGCGTCGCCAGATTCCTTCGTCTGCTCCACGGATGCGTGGCAGGCTGTTGGTGGCCATGACTATCAGGAACTCTGGGTAGAATTTCATCGGGGATTTGTAGAGGTGTCGTGCGCTGATTGAGTCTGTACCACTTGTGGCTCGTTTTATTGTTGACTCTGCGAGAAGGGTGTTTGCTTCGCCTTCTTGGACGAGTGCCATGCGTTTCCCTCTGAGGTAGGCAAGGTCTACGGTGGATGCTCCACCTGACCGTTTCTCAAATGCGGAGAAGGGGACGCTGCCTGTGATGTTGTCCAGTACTGTTTCTATTGTCCCCCACAGAATGCTTTTCCCGTTGGCTCCGATGCCCACAGAACAAATCAAGCATTGTTCCCGTGTCTCTCCTGTTGCTGCGTAGCCTGCTATCCGCTGGATGTAGTCTGGCATTTCTGGTTCTTCGGGGAAGATTTCTGTGAGGAACTGGTGCCACCGTTGGCAGGTTGCTTCGGGGTTGTAGTCCACGGTGAGTTTGTGGGTGAGCCAGTCTTCTCTTCGGTGTGGTTGGAGTTCTCCTGTTTTGAGGTTCACGGTTCCGTTGCCTACGTTGAGTAGCATTTTGTGTCGGTCAAATGTTGAGAGGGGTTTTGCTGTGAGCTTCGCTGCTCGTTTGATTGAGTTGGGGAACATCGGTGAGTTTTGTGAACGTAGGGCGTGGCTCTTGAGTGCTTGTCCTATTCGTTTCATGGTTGCGTCGTCCCGTGCTTCTCCTTTGGCAAATAGTTCTTCGCCTTCTTGGAGCATCAGGTAGGTGACTTCTGTGAACTTTTTCTCTATGACGTTGAGTTCGTCAAATTGCCAGCATCCGTTGTTGTAAATCATTGAACCTATTTGTGGGCAGGACACGATGTCTCCTCCCATGTAGTCAATGAGGCGTTGGGCGTTTCCTTCTTCGGTTAGTTGGTAGCGTTTCTTTGTCCAGCCTGTGGTGGTTGGTGTGGTGTCTGGTGTGTTGGTGTCCCCGTCATCTGGGGTGGGTTCTTTTGGGTTGTAGGGCAAAGCTCCTCGTAGTCCTGCGGTGTAAATTCGTGGGAACCCTGCACCCTTTTTCTCTCTCCAGTCTGCTACGTCTTCTACTCCTGTGGGCATGGTCATTTCTTTTGTGACGATGCCTTCTGCTGTGAGTGCGTCGCCTAGTTTGCGGTTGAATTCTCGTCCTGCTGCGTCTGCGTCGCCTGCTAGGACAACTACTTTGTCTTGACAGCCTGCGATGATTTGGTCTATTGCGCCTGCTACCATTGACGTTCCTCGTAGGAATACGGATGAGGTGCCTGTTGCGTAGGCGGTTAGTGCGTCACCCGGTCCTTCTCCTAGTTGGATGTAGTCTCCGTCTGCTTCGTGAATTAGTACACCTAGCCGTGACCATGCTTCGTCTTGTGGGTTGGCTAGTGAACACCAGCGTGTCGGGTCTTCTTGTAATGCTCTCCCTTGTAGCCCTCGTGCTACTCCGTCAAATCCTAAGAGTGGGACTACGATGCGTGGGCATGTGCGCCACGGGTAAGGGATGTAGTCTCCTGTCACGCCTGCGGGGGTGAAACCTAAACTCAGCTCTGTTGCCATCGTGGGTGTGATTCCCCAGCGTTGGTGGGCGTAGTCTTCGGCTTCGCTCCCCGCAAACTGTCCTGCAGCTTCTTCTATGAAGCCTCTTAGCCACAGGATGCTTTCAGCACTTGGAGGGTTTTTGACCCCAGCAGCAGTTGACGTAGACAAACCTTCGTCTGCTTCTACGTCCATGAGGTCTGCTGCTGTCAGGTTGAGTGCTGACACGATGTCGTAGTGTCCACAGTTATGTGAGCGACAATGTGTCAAGACTCGTCCGTCCCCTTTGAGGGTTACCAGTAGCGATGGGCTGTGGTCTCCGTGTACTGGACACAGAGTTAGGTAGCCGTCACCGTCTGGTGTTCCTCCTCCTAATTTTTCCAGAAGTGCTGAAAACTTCAAGTGTTTATTCTTTCTCTGCTAGTGCGGACAGTACGTCTGCAAATGTGTTTAGGTCCATGACAACGTATCCGTTGGCTGTCTGGCTACCTCTCTTTTTTAGGACTGCTACACCAAACTTACAGTTTTTGTGGACTGTTCGTTTGTTAGCGTCTTGGATGTTTTCTGCGAGGTTGAACGCTTTGCGGTCACGACATTCTAACGCCCAGTCTGGGAGTCCTCCGATGTCACCTGCGTCGTGTTCGCCTGCGGGGGCAAGACGGAAGACTTCGGTGAAGCCTCTTTCCCGTAAGAAGGAAGCTACTGCTACCTCCCACCTTGTCCCCCGCGCCTTATTGGGATTGGCCACTAGAAAGCTCCCTCTTCCTCAGGGGCTGGACCCGTGAGGGTGAGTACTGGTTTAGAGTAGGACACGTTGCGTCCTGCTTTAGTTTCGTAATCTACTGGCACGATGGCTAGGGTTGCCATTGCCCGCCCACCGTATTCAGCAAGTTGAGTTTCTAGGTCTGAAATGGGTGGCTGCCAAATTTCACCGTCGGTGAGTTTGTCTTTCTTCCAGTCAGGGTCACCCATTGCTAATCCCCATGACGAGGATTGGAAACGACCTAACCCTATGTCAGGGTTTTCAGCAAGCGCAAACGTGAGCTTAACGGTTGGAGCGCAAGCGGTGCCTTGCTTCGCTGCTGCTTTCCACCCAGCCAAGTCATCTACCATAGTTGCACAAGCACACGGTGACTGCTTATCATCGGCTTGAGTTTGGCCGTTGCAGGTACGGATGGGGGCGTTGGCTCGTCCCCACAGAACGTACTCTGAACTGATGGTCTCCAGAATAATAGAAATGGAAGGAACCTCTGACAGTACCTCGTAGATTTCTTCACTCTTGGTTTCCCATTCCTGTCGCTTGCCTCCGTAGAGGGTTGCTACTGAGTCGGCAACCTCGTTGTCGCCTGTGGTGAACCTAATGTTTTTGAGACTCATAGGTCGTCCGTTAGCTACTTGACCTGTCCGCACACGGAAGGTGTAGTCACTACTGAACTTGACTGGGGTCTCTTTGAAAATAGCATGTAATGCCATGTTTGTGTTTCCTGTTTCTGTTTGTTGTTTTGGTTATTCTTGGACTGCGCCTAGCACAGTCTTTTTGGTTTCAGACTCCCACTTCGCCACTTGTAGTAGCGACTTGAAAGTCTCAAACACATCTTCCCCGATACGGACTGGGGTAAGTTTGTATCCCTCTGGTCGTAGGTGGACTACGGCTGCTCCGTCTATCTTTGGGATTGGTCGTTGTGTTCCGTCTGCTCCAATAATGTAGTCAGCGTTTGCGTACGCTGCGAGCTGCAACCCTACTTCCGGGTAGACTCCCTTACCTGTTTTGAGGTCATAAATAATTGTTTCCCCGTCAATTCTACAGATACCGTCTAGGGTTCCTGCGTAGCCGTAGGTCTCTGACCACACGGTGGATTCAACTTCCAAGAACTCTGGTTGCCATTTGTCTAGGAACGTTTGGTACACATCCAAGTCTGGTTGGAAATCTGGGTGGACGGTTCCTAGGTCTTCGCCACGGTTCATTTGTTCCACCAACCCGTGGATGGTTGTTCCACGGTCTGACGCTATTTTGGTGGAGCGGTCTGGTGAACGTTTGATAATGTCCACGGCTGCGTCACGTTGACCACCGATGAGGAGGTTGGTGACTGCACCCAAGTTGTCTACTGCCCATTCTGCTGCAACTTTGGTTGCCCAGTATCGGAGGAATGGTTTGGGTAGCATGCCTGCCACGGACGTTACTCCGATGGCTTTTTCTTGGGTGGTTGGGTTGACGTAGAAGCGTGAGCCTCCACGTTTGAGGGTTGATACTTTTGGGGTTGTCATTTGGTTTCTCCTGTGTTGTTGGTTTTCATTAGTGAACGGACTGCGATTTTCACAACTCCGACGTTTACTGCATTCCCTAGCTGCTTGTAGGCTGTTGAGTCTGACACTCCAGAACTTTTGATAGCTGCGTTGAACCTGTCTGCGTCCATGCCTTGTAGCCTTGCACATTCTTTTGGTGTGAGTTTTCGTTTCCGTGAACCAACCCAGACACCATCAGATGCTGTTGCAGTCAATGCGGGTGAGTGTGAGGGTGATTTTACACGCACGCCACTAGCACGGAATGACACGAGTAGTTTTTCCATGTCTCGTTCTTGGCGTGTCGTTTGAGTCTGACCTGCTTGCCACTCAAATTTCCTCCGTGAAGGTGGGAACTCTAGCACAGTACCTGAGTCACCCCATTCAACTTTCAACCAAGTGTCAATGAATGCCTTGTTGCTGTTGTAAAATTCAGAGTTTTTGTTGAGAAAATTTTGTTTCCACCGTGAAATGTCCGGGTCTGTGTCTGGTGTTTCTTTGAATGCGTCCACCCAGATAGGGAATCCGGGTAGGGTTTCTGCTTCAACACCTTCCGTGAAGGCTTGCCATGCATTAAACCATGCGAGCCTGTCCCCAGAGAGACGGTAGTTTTCTATGTTTGGGATGGTTTCGTCTTCATCCAAGATGTCTTCAAGTGACCAGCCTTTTTCCCCGTAGCCGTAGAAGTCAGGCAGGTCAAGTGATGGTGGGGCTACTTGTTCTCCATCGTGCCTTACTGCCATGATGAAGACACGTTCTCGCAACTGTGGACTACCACCTTCAGCTTTTGAGAATTTGTGTGGTGACATTATTTGAGGGGCGTTAGATACTGAGTACCCTGCATCTTCTAATGTTTTCAGGATGGTCAACCAAGTGTTGGTGTGTCTCATACTCACTAGGTTTTTGACGTTTTCTAGTAGAATAAACTTTGGCTTCTTGGCTAGAATGATTCTCACGATGTCAAAGAATAGGGTTCCTCTGGTGGTGTCTTCCACCCCTAGTTGTTTCCCTGCTTTTGAGAATGGCTGGCAGGGGAAACCTCCGCACAACATGTCGTGGTCTGGGACGAGGTTTGAAAGTTCGTCTAGGGGACGTAGTGTCCCGTCGTCTAGGAGTGTTAGGTCACGGATGTTGGACACTAACTTGTGGTCACTAGCTTTAAAGAGTTCTTGGTAAACCTTCTGGCAGTTCTTGTCAAGTTCTACTGCCATGACGCATTGTCCACCTTCTTGTTCTAATGCTTGGTGGAAACCTCCGATGCCTGCGAACAGGTCAACGAACTTAAAGTCTTTGTTGGTCATTTTTTCTCCTATGTTTAGTGTGTGCCTTCACTCTACCTTATTGGTGGTGACTGTCGGCGTGTGCATGTTTCTTCGTCCCCGCCCAAGAATTGAACTTGGGTGTCTACCAGTCGGGGGATGACGTTACTTGTTGTCTGCTATTTGTCGGCAAGCATCAAGGATGTTTGTGGCAAAGACGATTGCTTCAGAGGAAGTCATTGTCTGGTGAAGT
>TARA_R110000803_G_scaffold42217_3_pt1 | contig 10674 bp, 13 predicted proteins | sample TARA_R110000803 | Tara Oceans TARA_R110000803 (sample SAMEA4397772) | marine metagenome | biome: Polar Biome; feature: [SRF] surface water layer (ENVO:00010504); material: water (ENVO:00002006), including particulate matter (ENVO:01000060) such as... | depth 5 m | reverse complement strand
TGGAACTCTATTAGGTCTTCTAACGCAAACCTATCAACCCACATAGTTCTACCAACCATATCATTAGTCCATAACCTAATACCCTTGTCGGTAATATAACTCATCAACGGAAACTTTTTATTAATACCTACTTTGGTAATAGTTATTTCTACAAAATACCCATCAATAGATTTTAAGAATTCATAGGTTTTATTATGTAATACTTTCGGTATTCCAACTAAATAACCACCCATTCGTTTCATCGCTGATGGATATAAACTAACCGCATCAAGGTCATCTAATTCAATACCATTACCACCTGTAAAATTAAACATCTTATTCTCGCTCGTCATAGTTCTACCACCAACCATACATTTTTGTATAAATATTAATTGGCTTCCTGATATTTCAAAACAACCATCATACACATCGCTCTTCTTCATATAAGCATCGGCTATTGATGGTAAGGTAATATAATGGTTAATGTCTAATCCACACACCTCATCAATCCAACCCTTAAATTTTTCATATCCTTTTTGTAGAATATCCACATCAACGATACAATACATTTTAGAGTATTTAATTATATCTATTAGGTGTTCGCCATTAAAATCATCATTAATAACACAACCCCATTCCCTCGCCTTATCCTCAAATGATTTGTAGTATTCCTCCTTTTCCGCATCACTTACTAATTTACCGATATTCATACTAACTAATTGCCTATCACAATATTCACGAGTATCACTCAAAAGCATACATTTATCATTAATTGTTTTTGTATTCCACAAACCATAGGGCATGATTTCCTTTACCCCCTCAAAGCCAAACATTTTTGGAAACGCTGATAATTTAGTAGCAATAAACGAATAACTATCTACAAAGTTAAATTTACATTTTGTATTATCAACATAGAAATCCGCCCGTGCCGATAATAACATACTGCCCCTTTGTATTTTACTCACTTGATATAAATGCTCGTATAAGAATTGGAAATCATATTTAACATTATGAGCGATAAATCTTATAGGTTTATAATCGTGTAATCTGGATACTTGTTCTAACATTCGCTTACCACAAAATTTACCCTCAATACATCTTGGCGTATCCATCTGGTCGGTCTTAAACACAACTAAATATGCCCTATGCCTTCCGTTGTCGGTAGTGCTTTCAAAGTCAAAATAGCATATTACCTCATCTTCCTTTGGTTCGCCAGTAATAGGATTAATACCCCTTTCTTTATATTCTACCTCTTTACAATCCTCACCACTAACATCATAAACATCAATATTCATAGCAATATCATAATGTATAGTTCCCAGCATATCATTAGGGTCTAATTCCGTTAGGTATGTATCCTTATTAGCAAACATATAACTAATAACATCATAACTGCTAATAAATCGTTTCTTATCACGGGCATTATTTTTCTTTATAACCTCGTTCCACCTATCCACATCTTTTAACACTTTAAAATTAATAAGAGCATATTTGGTAATAGCCACATCCTCAATTAAGAAGTAATGCTCGTCAATTAACCCTAATGGAATAACTAATTCACAACCCTTATTTTTAATATCAACTCTGGTTTTATCGCTCTTACCCTTTTTATCACGCTCGTCTTTAATCGATATACTAACCTCCAATTCTTTTGCTACTTTTTCTATTACTTGTGCCGTCATAGTTCTTGTAATCATTTTGGATTTAGCACGGGCGATTTTATCATCAGCCTCTATTCCGTTATTCTTAAAGAATTTTGTAATGGCTTGTATAAAGCAACTCTCGTCATAATTAGAATACTTTTCACCTGAATATGATATTTGGTATTCGGTCAAATCTAAATCAGGAACATTATGAGTATGTTTAAAGAATGCCCCTTTCTTTTTCTTTTTAGATAATCCCTCATCTAATATTATGAATGTAAATGTTGTAGCGTTCATTAAATCATAAACCGCTTGTTCGTCGCTGGTTCTAATATAACCATAAGCATTTTCAACTAACCAATCACCATTAGCAATACCAATCAACATTTTTTCTATAAAAGCCTGATTTAATGGATATGCTACATTACCTATCTTCATAAGAATTTTGGTTTTATTATTAACTAATTGTTTTAGAATTTTACCCATTACCTCATCACGAGGTAAATTAAATGTCCGTTGTGAGGTTGTAGGATTACGAGCAAACGCTAAAACCTTTTTAATAAATTCCGCCTCTTTTTTATTACGGATATTAATTCTTTTAATTTCCGCTTCACGCTCCGTTTGTAATAGGTTGTTATACATAATACCCGCTTTACTCCATAATGATAATGCTACACTTTCGGGCTTACGCTTACGGGTTTTTACACCTACGCTTTGTAGCCACTCAATTAAATCATTTTCATCTTCCAAAGGCACTTGGAACACCCTGCGGAATTTTTTTAGTATTTTTGCTTTGGACTTTAAACCTATACTTTTGGGATTTACGCTCCGCTCACTCATCTTATATATTATATACACATTAAATCTTTAAGTGATTTCAATTTTATAGTTAATGAAAATAAACCCCTCAAAACAAACCCCCTAAACTTCAAGAAACATACTATTCAAATACTTTCCCATATTATCTGTGCCTGTATAATTCCGTTTAGAATAGTAGTAGGTATTAGCATAAACCCTCCCAACCTCATTATATCTACGATGACGAGAGGCAAGATTAATAGCATTACATTTCGCCCTGTTCCGCTCTCTATATGCCTTCTGTGATTTTTTTTGTGCTTCGCTACGAGTAGGCATCTTTTAGTTAAATGTATATATTGTTTTACCTTTAAATCAATTCAGCAATATAATCTCATCTGTTAAGTCTATATCTTCACCCATGAATTTCTCTTCCAGTATGGATAGGAAATCGGTAGGTTTTTTAGGTCTGCCTCTTGGTTTTGCTGGTTCTCCGCCACGCTTTTTTTCAGCGTATTTTCTGTTATATTCACGACAGCGTGTATTGTGTTTTTCACGCCATTCAGGGTCTTCCTTTTTTACAGCATAATATTTTCTGTGATACTCATTATATTTATCTGGATTTTGTTCTCTCCATTTATAGATATATCCTTTGGTTATTTCATTATATTTCGGTATATCATTCATTATTATATATTCAGTTTATAATATATTTTTCTCATATTGATTTCATAAATTATAAACTATCATTTTATTTGTATATTAATGTTTTCTTTGATTTATTTTTCTTTTGATTTGCTATTGATTGTTGTGCTAATTTATTATTTTTAGGTCTTGCCTTTCTCTTTGCTTTCTCTTCTGGTGAGTTATACTTTTTTAATCCAGCATTTACAAAACCCATTATAATATAAAGCAAGAAAATTATAAATCATGTGCTTCGTTTATCTGTGGTAATGTTCTTTTTGTCTGTAAAGGTGAGTTGCTGTAATTAATTGTTAAATCATCACTACTTATATCACTTTCAATATCATTACCTGTATTAACATTATCAATAGCATCATAATATTTTTTCTCCTGTTTCATTATTTCTATTAAATTTCTGTGGCTCTGTTTAAGATACTTTTTCCTGACTGATGGATAAATAGATGTTTCCAGTTTTTCCAACGCCATATTATAATCCGTTAATATATCATCATCAACTTCCTTATGATTACGGCATTTATTTAATGTATTAGTTAATAAACTTATACCCTGAATTAAAACCTCCATTCGTTCAGGATACTTTCTAAATTTAATTAAACTACTCATAGAAGCAATAATACTGCTAATTAAAATTGGTAATAATCCCCACCCTGCTCCGTTTAGATTTAATTTCATTTTAGCACTTTCTAATAATCCACCTGTTAAACTCAATAAGATTATTCCCTTATTCCAGTCATCATTATTGGATTTTAATTCTTCGTGGCATAATGAAAGAGCATCTCGCTTGGAGCGTAAATCGTTTATTATTAAAATGAGGTTATTTTTTTCCATCACTTATAATCTTTAAAGAAAAGATTTATCAAAAGAACTTTGTTCTCGCCGTAGCCTCTAAACCCCCCTCTTATTAAAATGTAATATTAAAATATAACTTCCACCCATTCCAGCAGTAGCACCTGTTCCTGATGTAGTATTTATCATTTTAACACCAAAAATATTATTACTCGGTCTTTGCTTTAAAACAACAGGAGGATTAAAACTTGGTTGTTGGAAACGCTGACGAGCTGTTCCGTCATTAAAATTAACACGATTTAACAGACCAATTAGATTAGAACTTTTAGTATCTGTATGCGACCCAGCTAAATAAACCTGTAATTGAGTTCCAAGTCCTTCCAAAGCAATACCTTTAACATCACTCGCCCCTGCTGATGATGGCGACGAAACAAAACTATATGTTAAATCATATTCTCCTTCGGGTAAGAAAGTCCAATCAATAGCATATTTTTTATCATAAATATTTGCTCCTGCGTAAGCATCAACACTATCAATAACAACGCTAAAACTCATTATATATATATATGCTTTTTATTAAAAAGTAAAAAGTTAATTTTATCCAAAGCTCGGTTTTGGAAGACTTGCGATATTTTGTGCTGACTTACTTAACCTTTCAATTGTGTTTTTATCGACGCCGTCCTTTTCAACCTTCATACCAATAGCTCCTAATTCAGCACCAACATCACTAAATTTTTTAACATTATCAAGTTGTCCGTATCCTTGACGAACAGTATTTAAAATTCCTGTATTACCTGTGCGAGAGGCAATAACATCAAGAGCAGGGCTATTAACAATATTTTTAATCCTATCTTGGCGTAGAAAATCTACACCCTCTCCAACCTTGCTAAAAATTTTGTTAATACCTGTTGCCTGTTTCTTAAAAAGATTTCTTCCGAAAGCACGAAGACCTCCTTTACGAAAGATACTCATTATAGTATTATTAAATATATTTATTTTTTGCCTCTGCGTTTCTTTTTTACCAACTGATTAGTAGGTTTTCTAATCTGCGGTTTCCGTAGCTGTGCTTTCTTTGGTGCTTTTGCTTTTGCCTTCTGTTTAGTTATTTTCTTTTTTGCTACGGCTCTACGCTGTGCTGGTGTTGGTTTAACACCTTTTGGAAGCATAAACTCTCCTTTATGAACCAAAGCCATCTCCGTTTTATCAACAGCTCCACCATCTTCCAGTTTTTTCACCTGTTTTACAATTTCATTAACAACTGCTCCACCTACCATTTTAGCGAGGAAAGGAAAAATTACAACCATTATGTATTAGCTGGATATAATTAATTCATCAAAGTTTTTAAAAATTCTTTGTGTATCTGTATTTATAAACATAAAATTATAAGGTTTATCGTATATTAACTTGCTTATCTGTGATGCTATATCCGTTATTTCTTTATCCTCAACTATCTCATCAAAAATAGTCATTAGTTCATTTTTATTAACTCTAAAAATAAAAAGATTGCTAAATAATTTCCGTATATCTTTTGGAATGGAATAATATGTTTGGACTAAAAAAAATACTGATGTGTGTAAATGTCGGCGATTAAATATTAACTTTTTCATTAAATTCATAGTATCGTAGTTTTTCAAACTTGCCCCTACATCATCAAAAATAATTGCTATATTTAAATCATGCGAGGCTTCTATCTCATCTAAAACCAAATCTAAATTTTCAAAGGTTAATTCATCGAATAATTGGTCGGCTGGTAATTTACCGAATATATCCTTTTTCATACTGGCTCTTGATGGAGATGGCTGGAACACATAAATTTTATGATATACCTTACGGAGTATATCCTTATTTTCAAATAACGAAAATAATAAACTGGTTTTTCCACTGCGAGGTTTTCCTACAAGTAAATTAGTTGTATGCTGATTTAGAAATTTTAAAACACCATCTCCATACTTATCCAGCTTTTTATGAAGCGGTTTATCACATAACATTTCACAGGGTTTTAATATCGGTTTCTTATGTTTCTTAATAGTAATCATATTTATATTATATTATTATTAAAAAACTATACTAATTAGGTCTTTTTATTATTGAATGAGTATCTACTGACGAATAACCACCTGACGAGCAAGAGGGTTAATAACCATAATACTATCATAACAACAAATAAGAGCGATGGCGTGAGCGTTAGTAGGGGCAGTTCCGCCGAAGTTAATACGAAGCGAGATAGGGGAGAGCTGGGACGACACACCTGTAAGCATAGCAGACGACGAAAGCTTTTCGGTATTCTGTGCGACATAGAATTTAGCAGGAGCATCATAAGTCGTAGCCGTAGCATCTACGGCACTAAACTCACTCGGGATAATAGCAAGTTTGGACGAATAAAGCGAGTGAGCCATAGACCAGCAATTGGCGAGTTCCTGATAAACACCACCCTTATTCTGTAAAACACTCATAGGACGAACTGGATAAGGACGATTGGCGATAAGAAATTGGTAATCGCCGAGGTTGGAAGTAATATCAACACTATCCGCCCAATCGTTCTCCTGATTACCAGCACCATTAAGATTAGCAATAACCGATTTAATAGACGATAGACGCTGGTTAAAAGTAAGCTCGGTCTGTCCTGTCTGGACGGGGCATACCTGCGACGACGAAGTGTAAGACTGCGACTTAATAAGAATATTTCCCTCCCCATCAGTCATCGAAAGTATCATAGGGTCAATTTCAGCACCAAACTCTACCGACTGAAAGCAAAGTTCAAGGTTGGAAAGCGTAAATGAGGTAAGATTGGTGGCGGTGGCGGTGGAGTTAAACATATTCGTCACGGCATCCATCGTAAGCTGAATTTGAACCGACGGCATAGCACCGAGCGGAACAAGATGGTCGGCATTTGAAAGAATATTTCCCAAAGCACCAGCCATATCCCAAGTTTCGCCAGTAGTAGTAGAAAGAAGACGACCATTAATGTTGGCGGTGGTAGGGGCGGAGGCGTAATCAAGAACACCGAGCGGAAAAGCAAGACCAGTTTTCTCGGCAACATCCATCTTGGTATTAACAAGAACATTCGCCAGCTGGTTATAACCCTCTATGCTCTCAACAACCGAAGCACCGACCGAAACCTGCGACCGAACAAACGGCGTGTAAAACGGAGTGCCTCTCATTTCCGCCTTCTCGGTGGAAGACACGACAGCACACTTATACCTTAAATACATCGTCGAAGGAACAAGAAATCCTCTCGATGGTAATTGGAATTGGATAATATCACCATCGCTGGAAAAGGTAGAACCATTCGAAGGGGCAATAACAATATCGGTATTAATAGTATTAGGCGGTAGAGCAGTAGGGCGGGACGAATAATCAACTTCACGAGGAACGGACATACTCATTATAATATACTGAAATATAAAAATTTATACCAAAACTTTATATTTAATCTAAAAGAATATTTAACTCTGTATCTTGATATTCACTCGTATCCATTTTTTCCGCTGTGGCTAATTGTTTTACTTTATCTAAAATAGGGGCATCTTCATATTCGGGATTTTCCAGAATTTCACGAACAGCATTATCTCTTCTCCCATTTCTTACTAAATCGCTAAATCCACCGACCTTTAATCTTTCTTTGTAATCTGTGTAGGTTCTTAATATAAAACTCAATTCGTAATCTGTATTATTAAAATCTACTAAAAATCCTTCTTCATCTCTAATTTGTAAATCAATCCTATTTATAAATGTATTTCTTAATATACTCTCATTCAACGATGCGTTATTATAAGTTATTAAACCCCAAGCAGGAGCATTAACGGAAATAGTATTTATTAAAGTATTCTCACCTAACGTCCTACTATCAATATTATTACCAGCAAGAGCATCACTATATAACGATAGTTTCTTAACACCCAAAAAATTAGCAGGAAAATTAAAAACTGATGGATTAGCAATATTAAAAGGAAATGTTGTATCTTGCTTTAATCCTATTATCTTCGGGCAGGTTGTTCCGTTCAATAAAATAATTACATTTTGTAGAGCATTCGTAGCAGGTGTTAAATTATAAACGCCAGTAGTAGGTGATATTTCCATTAAAATTTCATGCGTCGTTTCTGCTAAAAACTTTCCTATCATTTCCGTTCTAAATGTATTGGCGTTGTAATTTCCCTGTGTTAATGTTAATGTATGATTTGTAGTTGTTCCGTTTGCTAATGTTATTGTTAATGCGATTGTATTTCTATTGTAATCTACATTATAAATGCTAAACGGCATCTCTACCGATTGTAATGAAATAGTATGCGTTGTTTCCACTATTGTTTTTACTACATCTTGGAAATTAAATATTATATTAGATAGATTATCGCCATTTAATCTTAAAGCATTTGCCGAGTTTATAGTTATAATTCTACTTTCGGCAACTTGATTTTCTGCCATCTTACTTTATAAAAGCATAACAAAATAATTTAATTATAATATCTTCATAGTGCCTAAATCCGCTTCTTTTAGTTTATCAACATTATTTTTACTCATTCTCCTTTGCTTTTTAACCAGTCTATCAATATGAGTATCAATCATAATTTTCTCCTCGTCATTAAAATATTTCTCGTTAAATTGTTTATATAAATACCATAGTTGATGATTATCAGGTGATAAGCAATTAAATTCCATCTGTAAAGCTTCTATTCCAATAAAATCCTCATCTTTAATTAAATGCTCGTCTTCATCGTAGTCCATGAATTCCATTATATATGTATAATTAGATAATTATTTATTTCTAAATAAATGTTCCTGTAATATCTTCTGCTTTATCTAAATCCCCTTGCGTCATATCACTCATTTTATTAACAATCTTTTCATATTGCTGTCTGTCTGCGTCTGTGTCTGTTAATCTCATACCTTCGAAAACCTTTCTTATTAATCCTTTATTGTAAAATTTATCCGCTACTCTGCCTTTGGTTTGATACTCTTTGCGTTTTTTCTTTAAAACAACAGGGATTTCTGTTTCTGTATCCGCTCCGCCTCCCTGTATAAATTCATCACTTACATTTGGTCTTGGAGTTTCGGCACTTGTTTCCGCTCGTTTCTTAATCTTTAATTTTAGTTTCTTTTTAACTTGTTCTATTGGTTGGCTTACTGCTTCAAAATTAAATCCTTTACGGAATAAATCGGCAGGGTCGCCCTCTTCTAATTCTATTACTGGTGCTGGATTAATAGGTGATGTAGTTAATGGAACAGGTATAAATCCACCACCTATCGGGGTATTAATTGATATTGGTGGAACTGGAAGATTTACAGGTGTTGATACATTAATTTTACCTGTTGTTATTGGTTGTCTTGCTTCTCTGCGTAGTTCGGTAATAAGATTTTCCAAGTTGTTTAATCTTTGCGTATCACTACTAAACATATTTAAATTAGAAGATAGAGTTTGAACCGCCATCTGTAAATTATCCTTTTTAACAGGTCTTCGTTTTCTGCGTTTCTTCTTCTCTGGAAAATTAATATTTACAATTTGTTTCTGTGATTGTCTTTGAGTAGGTTGTTTAATTTTACGCTTCTTCTTTTTTGGAGGCATATATATATTAAAACATAATATTAATTTTTGCGTTGTGTTTCTTTTCAAAGTCTTTTACTGATGCTTTTAATGTAGGTTTATTCCACAGCAACATCATACTTAACTCTGCGGGACTATGTAAATTATTTAATCCCTTATCGGCTCGGTGTCGTGATTTGTATGCTCGTTTAACCTTCTCTCTGTCTTCTTTATTTGGAAGATAATATTTACTATTCTTATCATTTATTAATGTGTAATCCCTCATTCCCTTTGCCCCGAACCTGTGCTTCATAGGTTTTCCATTTTCATCTTCCATTACAATTGTATATTTCTTATTCTTTGATTTAGATTTATATAAATACATTATAGGCATTTATATAAATATGATAAAATAATTTTATGAATAACCTAACACTTGAACGACGAAAGAAGAACAACCTCTCTCAAATGCGAAAACATTACTATCAATTTTAGTTCTATTCATATAAAATTTTTTCGGGTTGAGTTCGCCTGTATTAACTAAAACGGGTGTATATCTGTATGTTTGGTTTGCGTTAAGACTGCTTGATTGGTCTATAAATTGTCCCGTGCTTTGCTCCATCGTAGATTGATTATCAACGTGATACTTAATATTAAATCCTGATATTCCCGCCGACCTGCTCCCCTCACCTATCGCTCGTAAAACCCTATTATAAGTATATGTTCCATCGTTATTTTTTGTTGCGACTGCTATATAGGTCATATTATCCCACGACCCTTGTTCCCATTCTCCTACTAAACTATAATTACATAAAACCTTCGCCCCCGTTTTAATTGGTGTAATATCTACACTTAACTCAAATAACGCTCCTCCGAATTGGTCGGGGTTAGATGCTGATGGTTGTCCTTTCGTTATATCGGGTATATCAGCAGTCGCCACAGGGTCGTTAGTTTGAACGAAACCGAAATCTAATTTATCCCCATAATTAGCATCTCCGTAAAATTGGTTTATTGAGTTGCCTGTGTTTGCTGGTGTGCTTTCTACAGTAATGCGATTAACCCCCGATAAGATTTGCGGGTCTCCTGCTGTTCCTCCGTCTTTTAAAACTGCGTTTGCTCCTCCTCCTGTCGGGAGAGTTAATCCTGTTGCTGTTCCTGATACAGGGGTTAATGTTAATGTTTGTCCGTCTATTGATGCGGATTTAAAACAAGGGTCTAAATTGGATGTTAAAGTGCTTATTGCTCCTG
>TARA_R110000803_G_scaffold134332_1_pt1 | contig 10681 bp, 14 predicted proteins | sample TARA_R110000803 | Tara Oceans TARA_R110000803 (sample SAMEA4397772) | marine metagenome | biome: Polar Biome; feature: [SRF] surface water layer (ENVO:00010504); material: water (ENVO:00002006), including particulate matter (ENVO:01000060) such as... | depth 5 m | reverse complement strand
TACGGGCTTTTAGGGCTCTCCTGACCGCCTTGTTGATCTGTTTTGGCAGCTCTCGCGCTACAATCCGGTCACTGATCCTAAAGAACGGATACCTCGCTCGGTACTCCGTCGCGCCTGTGAATAACACCAGCAGCTTTTGACGACCGCTCTTAAATCGCTGCCAAATGCCTGACACGCCGTTGATCTTGCCCACGTAGGTGCTTGGTTTAGAAAGTTGGGTCTGCACGTACTTCTCGCTTAGGTTGCCGTACTTATTAACTTTTGTGTCTTTCCCCGGTACGACGTTAGCCCGTTTAGGTGGGTTCCTTATTCCACCATAGACTTGGTATTCGAGATATCGGCTTTGGATTGGTTTAACAAAAACACGCGCAAACATCGTGCCTCGTTTAAAATCTTTCCATCGCGCCATGTTGAGACCGAACCCCTTTTCCGTGAACGGGGTGGGTCGGTCTAGGTGTTTCCTCAAAGAACGCTTCTGCACCTTCTGCAAATGCTTGGCTGTTGCCGTGAGTGACTGTGCTATGGCCAAAGGTAGATTGCGCTCACCGACGCGCTTGAGCATCATCAGCGCGACGCGTACATCGGTCTCGACGTTTATATTGAAGCCGCGCGGACCACTTGGGCTTGGTAGAACTGAAGAGACAGCACTAGCACCTAGCCGCAGACCTAATCCTGCAAATGGTAAAGGCATGGCGCAACCTCTCAATTTTATATTTTTTTAGTCCACGCCAATAAATCGGCATAAAAAAACCGAGCGTAAAAGCTCGGCATCTGTCGACATAAAAAAACGCGGCATCACAACCACGTTAGAAATTAAGCCTACATTTTCAGTACATTCGCGTCAATGGTTTCTTTTATATTTTGGGAATGTTTTCTTATGCCGTGGATGTCGATCGCTGTCCGCATCAGGGTGATCCTCAAAAACTCCATCGATCACCCACACCGGCAATGGTTTCCTGACTATACCTAAAGAGGCCTGGCTGGCGATTTTGTTCAATTTTGTAGGCCTTTTTACCTCACCCGCGCGACGCTTCATTTGTCTATTCTTTCGTGTATTGCATGGCTGTGATGATCATTAGTTTGAAAAATCGGGATTTTATGGTGCGCCGATCGCATTTCAAAAGCCGCGCTATTTGCGACCAGGATGGGCCTCTCGATCGGAAAGCAGCCGAATGAGCTACCCCCCATATAAGCCGTCGGTCGCGTGCGGCGGGTACTGACATGATGATATTGATCACCATGTGGTAGCTAGTAATTTGTTTGGTAGATGCTCTTGCTAGTTTGGTGATGGTCGTTTCGTCTGCATATGCCAACCATTCGGCGTCGGTGTCCGGCCAATAGGTGACGCTTGCCTTTTGAATAGAGGGTAGGCGCCTCTCAGTCTCCGCCGCCTCGATGCAAAGGCTCATCAGGTGGTCGGCATTCATACCCGCCCCGCGCCGTCGCAATCGAGACAGGTCAACAGTCTGTCTTGGCTACCGTTGCCCGTTTCATAATATGCCTTACCTCGGCCCTGGCAATTTGGACAAATGGCGAAAAGTGACGCGTATTTTTTCAAGTTTTCTTTGAGGCATTGAATATAGAGGATCGCGTCCATTAACTCTTCCTGTGCGTCGATTGCCCAGGCAAGGGCCGATTTTGGATTCTCCTCCATTTTCATTCCATAATTTTTCATTCCTTCCGCTGAACGCATTTGAAATATTTTAATCACGTCCTGCACAATTTTATCGTCACCATCGAAGAGATTTTTGGTCATTTGATTTTCCATTCGTTGCTTTTGCTGGGCAGAGTGGGGGTCAATTAAAACGGTATGTCATCGTCCAGGAGGTTTTTTCTATCTTTCAACTCGCCGATTTCGCTGCCAGGGAAAGCCTCAATCGCCGACACTAAAATGTCAGGTATGAATTTGACCAAATCGCTGAGTGGAAATCCGCAATCGGCAACATCCCGAAGCTCGACGAGATTGATATCGCCGTTATAAATGCCGACGATTTTGCCGGTGCCTTCGTGCTTGACGGTCCAGATTGTTTCGCTGAGATTTCGGTGCCCTTGTTCTCGCGCCATTTGGTCGAGCTTGTGCCATGCGCGGATCATCCCGCCGCCGATCTCATCTATCTGCGTATCGGAGCCGGAGCGAATAGCGGCATCCCATGCCGATCGCTGCTGGTCAAATTTGGCCACCATGAACTCTGAAACCAGGCGCGGCAATCGATCGACTCCCCAAGCCTTTTCCATCTGCGATGCAACCAAATCTACGTCTTGAATATCCACCATCAGGACACCCCGGACATCGTTGCCGGACAGACGGACATCCTATAGGGGGATGTCCTGTCCGTCCGGGCACCAAATACTCGCGCCCTAGTGTCCGGCTTAATGTCCGGCATCTTGTAAGCCATTGATTTAATTGCCTTCCTGCCGGACATTTTGCTCTGTCCGGGCAATGTCCGGGCTGTCCGGCCAAGTTTTTGCCATTTTCACGCTCCAGACCCTATTTTGGTCTTTTGCGACGATTTCTTTTGTCATTAATCCGTCCGCAGCGCGCTTGAATGCTTTCTGCTGTGAGCCGGGTTTTTCGCTTTCTGTGGACATCGAATAGTAGGTTTGTCGCCACTCGTCTTCCTTCACCCAGAGCCATTTGAAATCAGCAGCATGACGCCCGAGCCGGTCGATGGTCTTGACTAATGCGTCGTAAACCCGCGCCTCATTTTCCGTCATTTTCACGCCGCTTTTCCGATCGCCTGTCCTGGTCAGCACCAGGCTCGTCTCAGGATCATCAAGGGCGTGTGGCTGAAACTCGATTTTATCCATCGAGAACCAACCCTCTGGCAGTTGATCATCGTCCTTTTGTTTGTCCATTTTTAGCTTGAGAAATTGGTCCTCGCGCTGCACCAGGAGCGACGAATCCAGGGCCCCCAGCAACGCGCTACTGCCTCGCAGCCCCTTGTCGACAGCCTTGCCGGTGTGATGAACTGCCACGACCGCCGTGTTGAAATGCCTTTTGATCAAGTCCATTGCGGCAATTGCCTGACCCATTGGCCCGGCGTCGTTTTCATCACCACCGAAGCAACGCGCCAGGGTATCAAAAACCACGGCCTGGACCTGTTCGCCGTTTCGAATTTGCTCGATCGTGGCAATCAGATCATCGATCGCTTCTGGACTGTTGAGGATCACCGCCTGGGGGATCACATAAAACGGCGCGCTTGGTTTAACCTGGTGGTGCGTATGCCACGCATGGAGCCGCTTTCTGAGGCCTGAGACGCCTTCTCCGGCAATGTAGAACACGGCACCGCTCCGAACATATTGCCCCTGCCAATCGCGGTCATGCGCGACGCTGAGCATCATATCGAGCGCCAAGAACGTCTTTCCTGCGCCGCTTGGCCCATATATGGCGCTGACGGATTTCTCCGGGATTTGCCCCTCGACGAGCCATTCGTTCGGCGGCATGGCCATGACCTCGGACATGGACATGACGGGAATTGGCGTGATGGCCTGAAGCTCGGCTTGCTCGATTGGCTGAATTTGATCAATTAAATGGCGCAATTCCTGTGCGGTATTGCCTTGATTGAACCAGTCGTGAGCGTCGCCCTTGTGCGCCAGGTCAGGCAATTCGAGAACCCGAACGCTGGCCGCAAAGTCCCTTAGCGATGCCGCTACCTGGTCGGCATGGGCTCGCCCGGCGTCGTCATTGTCGGGGAGGATCAAAACGTCGCGATCTTTAAGGCTGGCGCTGTGCGTAGTTTTCCAATTCTTTGACCCGCCGTCGCAGGTGGTGGCCTGGAAGCCATGCTCGACGAGCGCCTGAACGGTCTTCTCGCCTTCGCCGATGATCACCAGGCCGCTCGATGCCCCGATCTCAGGCAGTCGCCACAAAACTGAGCGCGCATTGCCCTTGTTGGGGAGCCGCTGGCCGTCTTTAATTTGGTGTTGTCGGAATGTCTTTTGCCGTCTGCCGTTCTGAACCCATTCACTCCGGTCAATTTCGTACAACAGAGCGCCGGATTCGTCTTTGTATTGATAGGTCGCTATCACCTTGCTGGGAGTAGGCGGCGTTCTGAGCCCCTCTAAATCGTACCTGGCGCCGTTCTCGCGCTTCTCCAGGCCAAATTCAATGTTCAAATAGTCGGCAATGGCGCCGGGTTTTGCCTTTGCGAGTTCGGGCACCTGCCGGACTAACAAATCCACGACGCCACCGCCGACATCATTTTCATGATCGAACCAGGTGCCTTTACCCAGATCGATTTTCATCGATCCAAATGTCCCAAACCGTAGGATTGTTCCGGTCCGGGATGATGGCGCGCCTAGATAGCGCTCGACAATAGCCGGCAAAAGGTTCCTGATTTCGTCCATTTTTTTGGCTCAGAAGACGTTTTCTGAAGCAACGGCAGGGGCTAATTCCCCAGGTGTTTCGACCCATCCTGCTAGTTTGAAAATAGGAATTGTGACCGTTGCGGGACCGAATTTTTTACCTTCGTAGCCGGTGATATCTATCACGGCGCATTTCCCCGAATTGGATTTTGCACCCGCGTCGATTTGTGTCCAGATGCTTTTCATGGCATGGCGAGCGCCGGCTCCAGTCGTGTTCCACTCGCGCCAACCCGTAACGGTCGAGCCATTTTCCTCTTGAACGTGGCAATTGATGGAAAATGCAGGCTTGTGATCGTCGGACGGTTTCGGGGTCGTCGTTCCTGCTTGTTCAGACCAAACCCAATTCGGCGCCTCTCCAAGGGCTAATTTGCCCCATCCTGTTTTCAAAGTAGAGGGATCAAATAGCATTTGAGTAATTTCGACGCTCTCGCCGTCGCATTTCCAATGAGGTTCTCCTTGAGCTTTATATGAGAGGTAGGTATTTCCGCTGCCGCCGTCAAAAACTGATAAATCCATTTCATTCTCCTTGTTCATGATCGATTTCGTCGATCTCGAATTCCTGTTTTGCTGGGAATTTTTTGGCTAATTCTAGCCATTCGAGGATTAGTACCCAGGTTTCCCAGGGTAAAACCGTCAGGGTTTTTTTGTTGTCATCGCGCAGGAACAAAATATCGGCACCGCCTTGCTCCAGAGCCTTATAGAGCCGGGTGCATTGCTTTCGCGATCGCTTGCATTCACCCAGAAGGCCAGCAATTTGCACATCACAAGGGAACCCTTTGATAGCGCCTGATCCTGGTTGCCTTCGTGAGTCAATCCCAAGCGCTTCGTGAGCCTTTACAACTTCACCCTCATAACCCGTTCCTTTGGCTTTACTAAAGCTCATATGGTCGGGCCGTTGTTGGGTCTTTATCGGGAAGGTTTTTCCCTAATTCACGGCGCAAAATCTTATCGACTAAGCTCGATTCCGAACGCCGATCGGCTTTTGCCTGGATTTTGATCTCGTCGATAACGTCTTGAGATAAAGAAAACTTTTTTTGTCTGAGCATTATTTTTTCAAAGGTACCGATTAGGGGTTGTAAAGGTACCCTTTGAGTTTTATAAACCAAGTGTAACGAGTGAGAAACGTTTGAGTTCAGGAAGACTTGAAATGATCAACCTAACGAGGAGACTTGATAATGGCTGGCTATAATCATTATTCGGGAATGTCGAACAACGCCTTAAACGCATACGAAAACGGGAAGAAACCCCTTTCGCGAATTACAGCGCTGGATTTGAAATTAGCAGGATGGCGAGGCACAAAAATCGAGGCCATACACCTCGCCAAATCCGGGTTTTGGAATTCGTGCGAATGGCACCATTCCGGCGGCAGTTGGTACAATAAAGTCAATTTTTACGACCCTAGCGAATTGGTCGACAAATGGGCCCAAACGACGCCCGAGAATTGTATCGCCGCCCTGGAACAACAACAGCCTCAAGCGACCGATCAGCGTGTGCGCGGTGAATTTGTAATTTGGGGCGGAAGCCGCAAGCGGCCTAAAAAGGTTGGCGTCGTCGCTTTTGCCGGTGTACTGAAAATGGACTGGATTTGGCTCGACGCTGGCGGAAAGAAGAAAGCGACCGGAAATCACATTACCTGGGAGACAGTTTAATGAAAATCATAGAAACGAACTATAACGAATTCGGCCCTGTTCAAATTCAAGATCACGGTTCGGCTTACGTTGTGTTGTACCCTGCGAGCGAAGCCGAAAACAAAGGTTTCAATCGCGAGGAAACATTTTCTAAATCGATCGGGAATAAGGCGCTGAACCAAGCCCGCAAATTTGCCGCCGAGAAGTTAAAGGATGACTAGCGCTTGGATAGTTGGGGTTGACCCGTCTTCTGAGAATGAGCAGGGCTACATCATCCACCGTCACGCGCCGGAATTTATCGCAAAATGGGCAATCGAAGACGATGCCATCGGCACTCTTTCGGATCGCGTTTATACCGATGCAGCAGAACGGGACGCGGTGGCGATATATGACTTTGAATGGCGTGACGAAGAGCCGAGCGAAGAGATTTTTAGGAAAATGGGCGCTAACGCTGTCGATCAAGTTGACGAATATCTTTTGATCGTGAGCGGTTGAGCCGAGTCATAATTTCATACAAATACCAATCGAGGCAATTCAATGAACGAACAATCTGGAGTTCCCCATAGCGGGAAATTCGTCGTCTACTATCGACAGCGGGAAGGCAACAGCGGCATGGCGCTCGATGAGCAGAAAAAAGCTGTGGGCAACCATTTAAACGGGGGCGCTTGGGAAATAATAGGCGAATACACTGAGGCCGAAACTGGCCGCCGATCAGATCGGCAAAGGCCGGAGCTTAAAAAGGCTTTAACACTTTGCGAGGCAAAAAATGCAGTTCTGATCGTTGCCGTTCTCGAAAAACTAACCAGGAACGTCGCATTTTTGAGCGCTCTTTTAGAAAGTCGGGCCAAATTTATCGCCGTCGACATCGCCGATTTCGGCAATCCTTCGCAAAACAGATCGATGTTGAAAATGATGAACAGCCTCGCCACTCATGAAGCGAATATCTTATCAGAAAAAACCAAGGAGGGTTTGAGATTAGCCAAAAAACGCGGGGTTAAACTAGGAACGCCAAACCCGAAGGCCGGAAGTCGAAAAGGCAGCGACAAATCTAGAAAACAGGCAAACGATTACGCCGCTGAAGTGATCAAAATCATTCGAGAGCTAGAAGAATTTGGATGTGACACGCTTCAGAAAGTAGCCAACGGCTTAGAAGCTAGAGGGATAAAAACAGCGCGTGGCGGGGCGCATTGGTATCCGTCGAGTGTAAAAAATATAAAAAACAGGATGGGCAAAAACTAATGCCACATTACGAAAAACGTTCGATAAAAAAAATTCCTGAAAGCTATTGGGATGATTGGAAAAAAAACAAAGATTTAGCAAAAGACCCATTGGGCAGACCAACCAGATACTATTTCGAAGAGGCCGAAAGTTATCGGCTGGATTTTTCGGCGTTCGCTAGAACACGGATCGAGTCGATCGAAACACTCACAAAAAATGAGGACGTGCTGAAATATTTTAAGGAACCTCACCCGAACACCCTGGCAATGCATATTTTATATTCAGATTTTAGCGAATATAAGCCGACCTTGCGACAAAACATGGTGCATTCGCTCGGAGTACCGTCTCGCAAAGCGAACGATCTGATCAATAATTTGATCAAAAATAAGGTGATCATTTCGCAGGATTATAAACTTGACAACCGAACCAAAATCTTGACGCCCACGGTTAATTTTGTTGTCGCATATGAACGGAAATTATTCTCATGGTATCGTTCAAAAACTGAAAATACTGAAGGCCAGAGCATAATTCTCACAAAATTATCGGATTTCGATGCACTTAGAAAACATTATTTTCCGCGAGAAATTTTCAAATTGTTGAGTTTTAAGAATGCAAAATAGGGCGTCGTATGTGCCTTAAATGGATTTAGCCATAAAAAGTGTAGGCATATTTAGCCACAAAAAGTGTAGGCATTTAATGCATACAATTTATGCAGTCGATTGAGGTTGCTGAACGAAAATTTTAGAATAATGTTTGATCTCGATTAGAGAATGGATGACCATCATGCATGAGAAGCAAAAGCCAAACGCCCCCAAAAGGGGAGATTCAAGCAAGATCATTGCAGCTTTGACGGCAAGCAAGTTGAAATTTTTGCAAGTCGATTTCTCTAGGCATGGCAAACTCCAAATCCGCGTCCGCCGAAACGGCAAAACTATCCATTTGAAAAACAAACCCTTGTCGCCGGAATTCTATATGGAATACGGCATCGCCCTGGGAGAATTGTCCTCCGTGTCGGCGATCGAGATTAATCTGAAAAGTGATAGCTTAGAGTGGCTTTGCCTGGAATATCTTCGGTCAGGGAGATATTCAGCTCTAGCTGCGGAAACGAAAATGGTCCGCCGGAGAGTGTTGAAAAACATCATGGCCGAATTTGGCGATTTAAAATTTCAAACGATGAACAAATATGATATCGAAAAAATCAGGGCTCAAAAGATCAAAGAACGCAAACCAGCAGCGGCTGCTCATCGTGTTAAAGTGCTCCGGCAAGTCTTCAGGGAAGCCACGGCGCGCGGATTGATCGGCCACGACCCTTTTGTTGGCGTCGAAACTGGGCGCGACAACAAAGCTCTGAGGGCCAAAACACATCAGAAATCCGGGGTCAGCTATAGCGGTCATTGGACCTGGACGAGCGAGCAGATCGCGCAATATTTCGAATATTGGCCAAAAGGGACGACGCCCCATATTTGCATGGCACTGATGTATTTTCTGGGTCTGCGGATAGGAGACGCCGGCAAAATTGGCCCTCGAAATGAGGAAGACAATAGAATGATTTTCACCACCAGCAAGCGGGTAGGGGCAAACGGCATCGGCGTTGATATGAATTTGCCTATCATACCAGAATTGCAGGAGGCCATTGAAGCAGCTCGCTCATCTAATCTCGTGAGCCTCGAAAATTACGTTTTAACAAAATGGGGAAAACCTTTCAGCTCGAAAAGTCTCTCGCATTGGTTTTCTGAAAGAGCAAAAATGGCAGGTCTGCCGGCAGAGTGCACAGCTCACGGCGTTCGCAAATCTTTGGCCGTCACACTCGCGGAAAGAGGTGCGAGCAGTTCTGAGCTTAAAGCAACTTTCGGATGGACGACTAGCAAGCTCGCGGATTTATACACTGAACAAGCCTCAAAACGAGAATTGGCCACAACCAGCCTAGAACGGATGGACAACAAGATTGTCCAACCCTATTCTGTGAAATTGTCCAACCCTGCAACGAAATCAAGGAAAACCGGGAATGAATGCGCGTAGTGGAGGGTAGTGGAGGCCCGGGCCGGGCCGACACAAATAGCCAAAATCAAAGGGTTAGCCCAAGGTTAGACACAGTACGCGCATAATTTCCATGAAAGGAAATTTATGCAAAACGCAATTAAAAATGTTCTCGAATTCCTCGCATTAGCCAGCATAATGATTATCGGCATGATTGTTTGGGTGATGCTCCCATGACCGAATTAGCCCAAGGAAAGCTCACCCCGGACAATCAAGCGAGCGGATCGATGCTGGCCAGTTTGATGGGGGTCAATCCATACCAGACGCCCAATGATTGTTTAATCAACGCCTTTAGGGCGATTGATAATGGTGGAAAATTACCGCCGGGGGATTGGCAGTACATCGAACCGGCGGATTGGGGTAATAAATTCGAAAACACAATTTTGAAAGAGATGGCGCAAAGGCTGGGGATCGTCGGTAATTTCGATATCAAAGAGCCGGTTCAGCATTCAGATTTGCCTCTGGCCGTATCGCTGGACGGAATTGGAGTAGGAGATGGCAAAATTATCCGAACGGATAAAAAGGCCGGAATATATTGCTTCGGTGCAGATGAAATTTCCCTGAACGGCCCAGGGGTTCTTGAGGCGAAACTCACCGGAGCACCCCCCTCCGACGATCCCAAGCCATTTAGGGGGCCGATTCAAGTCGAGGGCGGCCTGATGTGTACCGGGTTCGAATGGGCCGCGATCGGCACCCTTTATCGAGGCACCGAATTAAGAATTTATGTTTTAGCCGTCGATTCGGCTTTGCGGGCAAAGATCACCGCCGACGTCATCGACTTTCAAAGGCGTTTGGATTTGTGGGAAATACAAGGCGAGAAAGATTTTTACCCGGCTTTGCACCCAAATGACGCCGCGAGCACTTGGGAAAATGTCGTCGAGGGCGATGCCCCGATCGAATTATCCGAGGAATTGTCCGAATTAGCCCTGGAATATAGCGATGCTATGGAGGCCGGGCGGGCAATTACAAAGGTCAAACAAAATATCACTACCCATTTAATGAATGCCCTGGGTAAATCTCAAGAGGCCATAATCTTCGAAGACGGCAAAGAGGTCGGAAAAGTACTATGGGGCCTTAATAAGGCCAGGGACGCCCATATGGTCAGAGGTCGGCCTTCATCCAGGAGCAAAAGCATCAAGGTGGTAATAAATGAATAGAACGACGCTGTATCCAAGAGACGTGGAGTTATACGAATTTATAAGCAGATCGGTTAAAACTCGCCATGTCGCGCCGACCTTGCAGGAGATGGCGGAGGCAATGCACATAAAAAAAATATCGATCGGGACAATTTCGAGGCGCTTGGAACGGCTTGAAGATTTAGGATTAATAACCCGAGTGCCAGGACGGAAAAGGGGGTTGATTGTTACTAAAACTCTCGAAGATGTCGGGTTCGATATCACCTTGCGGGAACCCGAAGTCACGTAAATATGATC
>TARA_R110000803_G_scaffold139163_2_pt1 | contig 10702 bp, 13 predicted proteins | sample TARA_R110000803 | Tara Oceans TARA_R110000803 (sample SAMEA4397772) | marine metagenome | biome: Polar Biome; feature: [SRF] surface water layer (ENVO:00010504); material: water (ENVO:00002006), including particulate matter (ENVO:01000060) such as... | depth 5 m | reverse complement strand
TATCCAGATGATGGAGAAATGTATACTTGGAATGAAGAAACTTTAACGTGGCTAGGAAGAGATTAATATGAATACAGAAGATCATAAAAAAGCTATTAAAGAAGGATTACAGGAATGGCTTGATGATAAGTTTATTGAGTTTGGAAAACTATCTCTTAAAGCTGTTCTAGCTGTGCTATTAGTAGGATTAGTATATTTATGGTCAATGTCTCAAGGTTGGAAAGTATGAAACCAGTTATTTATATATTAGCATTATTAGCAGCACTTCCAATAACACCTATTATTTTAAGTATAGTTTATGGATGGTCTAATACATGATAAGTTTACTAACACACTTAATACCGATAGGACTTGGTTTCTTTGCAAAATTAACTGCAATTAAATCTAAGCAATCTCATGATGAACATAAGCTTATGTTACAAGCAATGAGTGCTAAAAGAAAGTTTATTGATAGTGCAAGAGATCAATCTAATAAAGAGTCATCCATGGCGGCTTGGAATAGAAGATTTCTTATTGTAGTTATACTAGCTTTAGTAGCTATGTATCCTCTTGCAGGTGTCCTTGGTATTGAAACAGTAATTCCTGTTACTACAGCAGGATTTAATTTTCTAGGTTTATTTGAAATAGGTGGGGGTACTACCCTTGAAACAGTAAAAGGTCTATATAAATTTGACGAGATATTCCAGTGGGCTACTATTATTATAGAGTTCTACTTTGGTGGTCAATTAGCTAAATCTAACTAGGAGAGAATTATGTCAATGAATAAAAAACCAAAGGTAAATAAGAAAAAGAAAAAGTCAGATAAGGGAAGAGGATACTAGTATGCCATTTATGACTAATGGTAAAAGAGATTACAAGAAAGAGCTTGCTTGGGAAAAAAAACATAAAAAGAAAAGAGTTAAACAACGGGCTTCTCGTAATGCTGCAAGAGCTAAATTAAAACTTAAGAAAGGGGATAATAAGCATGCTTCCCATAAGAATGATAATGCAATGGATAATAGAAGAAGTAATTTAAGAATACGAACAGCGGAAGCTAATTTAAAAAAAGAGTCAGATAAGAAAAAAAAGAAAAAAAGGAGAACTGCATGAAATTACCACATATGATGTATAGTAAAGCAGGAAAAGGAATAATGGTAACTACTAAGAAAAGACACCTTGAGTTAAAAGCAAAAGGGTATAGTCATACTAAAAGTAAAAGCAAAGCTAAAGTTAAAAAGGTAGCTAAAAAAAGTATGAGCATGGGTTATTAATGAGTATAGATTATAGAGGTGAAACATTTGCAGGTTATAATAAACCTAAAAGATCTACTAAAGGTAAAAAATCTCATGTAGTTCTTATTAAAGAGGGTGGCAAAGATAGAATGATTAGATTTGGAGAGGCAGGAGCTTCTACTGCAGGTGCTCCTAAATCAGGTGAATCAGATAAAATGAAAGCTAAACGTAAATCATTTAAAGCAAGACATCGTAAAAATATAGCAAAAGGAAAAACAAGTGCTGCTTATTGGGCAGATAAAGTTAAATGGTAACCAAGGATAAATAATGACATATCTTGAAATAGTAAATAAAGTACTAGTTAGGCTTAGAGAAGAGCAGGTTACTTCTATTGCCGAAAATGAGTACTCATCATTAATTTCTGATCTTGTTAATGTAACTAAGAATGAAATAGAAAACTCATGGAACTGGAAAGTTTTAAGATATACTTATACGGTAACTACTGTAGATGGTCTTTTTAACTGGGCACTAACTGGTTCTGGTACTCGTTTTAGAGTACTTGATGCCTATAATGCTACTACAAAATCATGGATGTATTTAAGACCTACTGAATGGATGGATGAGGCTTTTGGTTTTTCTGAAGTAATAACAAAAGGACCACCACAGAATTATGCTTTTAATGGAGTAGACTCTGCTGGAGACTCACAAGTTGATCTCTTTCCTGTACCTGATAAAGAGTATACTATTAGGATTAATGTTGTATTACCTCAAGAAGATTTAGTATTACCTGATGAATCATCATTAGTCCCTGCACAGTTAATTATAGAAGGAACAATTGCTAGAGCTATTAGTGAACGAGGGGAAGACGGAGGAATGCAGGACCAAGAACTTAGGTATCAAAGACTTCTTTCTGATTATATTGCTATTGAAGCAGGTCAGAAACCCTATGAAACTATTTGGCAAGCAGTATAATGGCAGGACAGTTACAACCTATTAGTCTACTTTCTCCTGGTTTCCTAGGTTTAAATACTCAGGATGCTAAAGTAGGCTTAGATAGTGGATATGCTATTAAAGCTAATAACTGTATTATTGATCAATATGGTAGACTAGGTAGTAGACAAGGCTATAGTTTACTTACATCAAGTCCAGGAGACTTAACTTCTACTAAGAATTTAGAATCTCTTTTTGAGTTTAATACTACTGAAGGAAATGTTGTTGTCTTTTCAGGAGGTAACCTTAAATTATATACAGGAACTACTACATTAGCTACATCTCTTTTTTATATAGCTGATCAAGTAACGCCAGTATCATTAACATTTACAGCTAATAGATGGCAATTTGCTTCTGCAGCTGAGGGCTTAGGAGTAGCTGGAGTTATTAATGGCTTTGCAGTACAGAAGTCACATAGAGCTATGGTTTATAGAAAGGCTACCTCAGGCGCATTAGCTGGTACATATATATGGCAACGTATTGGAACAGATGGATATGGAAAAAGACCTACTGGAGTAACTACATTTGATCCTGATACAATGCTGTCAGCTTATGGAAGAACTTGGGTAGCAGGCTTAACAGAAAATAAACATACACTCTTCTTTTCAAAGTTGTTAGAGCCAAGTAATTTCTTAGATGCGGGCTCAGGTGTATTAGATATAAGTAGTGTTGTAGGTAATGGTGATGAGATAATAGGATTAGCACAACATAATGGATTCTTAGCTATATTCTGTAAAGAAAATATATTAATATATTCAGGAGCTAATGATCCTACTACAATGACATTAGTTGATACAATAAAAGGAGTAGGGTGTGTATCTAGGGACTCTATACAAGCCACTGGTACAGACTTAATTTATTTATCTAAGTCAGGTATTAGATCTCTTAAAAGAGTAGTACAAGAAAAATCTTTACCTATGAGAGAACTCTCTTTAAATATTAGAGAAGATATTGTAGACTACTTAGCAGTTGAACCAACATTTGATAATATTAAGTCAGTCTATTATGAAAAAGAAGCTTTTTATTTACTAACCTTTCCTGCATCTAAGATTATGGTTTATGTAGATTTAAGGACAGAATTACCTAATGGTTCAGCTAGAATAACTACTTGGTCCTTAGATGATGGAAGTATGTTTACTGGTTTTACAGCAACAGAAGATAGAAAGTTATATATAGGTGTCCCTGGTGGTATAGGAAATTATACAGGATATAGAGATAATACTTCTACATATCAACTTGTTTATAAGTCTCCGTTTTCAGATGTAGGTGGTGGAGTATCTAAGAAGTTTTTAAAGAGAGCAAAGCTATTAGTTATTGGTTCTGGAACTCAAGACTTTACTTTTCAATATGGATATGATTATACACTAAACCCTAGAACAGTTGTATTATCTAGAGATTTAGGTACAGGAGTTTATGCTAAATTTGCTGATACTACATCATTATATGCAGTAAGTAAATATTCTTCAGTAGGAAGTGGTGTACAAGAAATTAAAGTTCCTTTAGGAGGACATGGTGAGACATTTGCATTTGGAATAATAGCAACAATTGATAATGATAATGTAAGTATTCAAAAAATAGATTTATTTTTAAAAATAGGGAAGAGTTCATAATGACTGATTATACAAAAACAACAAATTTTTTAGCAAAAGATTCTTTACCAGACTCAGATACAGCTAAGATTATTAGAGGATCAGAGTTTGATACAGAATTTAATAGTTTAGTAACAGCTGTAGCAAGTAAAGCAAATACTTTATCTCCAGTATTAACTGGAACACCAGTAGCTCCTACGGCGACTACTACAACTAATACAACACAGTTAGCAACTACAGCTTATGTAACAACAGCTGTTGGGGCTTCATTCCCTACAGGTGGAATTATTATATGGTCAGGAGCAGAAGCTGCCATACCTTCAGGCTGGATACTTTGTAATGGTTCCGGTGGATCACCAGATTTAAGAGATAGGTTTGTTGTAGGTGCAGGAACTACTTATGCTGTTGATGCTACTGGTGGTAGTGCAAATGCTGTAGCAGTGAACCATACTCATACAGGAAGTGTAACAGATCCTGGACATTTACATGGAATTGACTTTCAAGCAGTAGCTGCTGGAGCCTCTTATGGTTCAGCAACTTCTGGCTCTTCCGCAGGAACACAAACAGACTCCGCAACAACTGGAATATCAATAACAGTAAACCCATTAACTGGAGAAGCTGGTACTAATAAGAACTTACCTCCATACTTTGCACTATGTTATATTTATAAAACTTAAAGTATGACACCAGAAGATATTGAAAGATATGAAAAGAAGTCTAATAGTAAGTTTGATGATACTAATTTAATAGATAATGAACATGGTTTTATGAGTTGGAAGTTAGATGGAGAGAGCTTTGTTTGTCTTAGTGCTTATGGTGATGGTGTATATTGGGATAAGTATATGAATGAGTTAGCAAAGCAGTTAGGGTGTACAAAGATACTAACTAGTACAGAAAGAAAGAGTTATAAAGCATATGTTAGGAAGTATAATTTTAAATTAGTAGGATACATTTTAGAAAAAGGAGTGGTTTAAATATGAGTTCAATAGTAGGTAGTTTAACAGGATCAACAAAGGCTGCTAAGCAGGCAGATGAACGTTATCGTGCCGCTGCTGATAGAGCAGCATATAATCCCTGGGATGTCAGTGGTTCTTACTATGGCGATGCTTCTTTTGATAAAGATGCAAAAACAGCTAGTTATGAATTATCTCCAGAGCTTATTAAGTTACGTGATATGTTTATGGGAGAGTCTTTTGATATTGGGGCAGACGCATCTTATGCTGCAGCGGATGCTGATAGAGTAAAAGGTTTTGGTAGAGGTTTAGTTAATGATGCTATTGGTGGTAGTATTACAGATTCAGCAAGAGGTTACTATGATGACATACAAAGTATTATGGCTCCTCAAAGAACACGAGACCAACTAGGCTTAGCTTCTAATCTATTTAACTCAGGTAGATCAGGAGTAGGTATATCTGAAGGTACTGGTGGATACCTTAATCCAGAAAGAACAGACTATCTAACAACCTTGAATAGAGAAAATAGTCAAATGGCTTATGATTCTCTAGGTAGAGCTAGACAGGAACAACGTGGTGATATAAACTATGGTTTAGGATTATTTGGAGCAGGTGACCAACTTAGAAGTAATCCATTTACTCAAGCTAATCAGATGTTTGCTTTAGGACAAGGAGTAGAGAATATTGGTATGACACCATTTAATCAAGGTATTCAATTAGGTACTAATGCAATACCAGGACAACAGATGCAACAGCAAGGGTATAATCTAGGAACACAAGCTAGATTTGGTGCTGATCAAGCTAACATTGCTATGTTTACAGACTTATTAGCTTCAGGTGCTAATGCTTATAGTGGAGGAAATCCAGTTAGTGGAGGTAGTAGTGGTTCTTATGGTATGCCTGGATCAGGTACACCTGCTTATGGTACATCAGCTTATTGGGGAGGAAGATAATGGCTATGACACTAGATAAATTATTTAACTTTGATGAGCAGACATTAGCTCGTCAGGTTATGAATGAAAATAAATATAAAGCACAAGCTGCTGCTGATAAGAATGGCTGGGGTAATACAGTAGCAGGGTTTAGTAGATTAACAGATAATGTTATAGGTCCTGGAGGTATACTAGGTGTTAAAGATCCACTATTAGAGAAGTCTTCAAAGATTGAGTCTATACTTTCAGAGTCTAGTAGTGCAAAGAATGAAGATGGAACTAATATGTCTCCTCTCCAAATGCAAAAAGTTATCCTTAATCGTATGCAACAAGATCCTAGTTTAGGTAAAGAATCTCTAATGCTCGCTGAAAAAATAGCTAATGATGAAGCAACAACATCTAAAATAGAGTATGATAGAGCTATAAAAGAAATACAACTTGGTAATACATTAGATGTAGCTCAAACAAACAGAGATGATAAGTATGCTAGACAGTCAGATAGAATAGTTAAACAAGTAGAACGTAAAGTAATCGCTGACCCTTACTTTTGGAGAGATGAAATTAAATCAGTCCTACGAGGAGATGAATGGTTCTCTTCTGATTTTGAGGGAGATACTACAGGAGCAGCTCTAGAAGAATTGACTATGAAGTTAATTGATGCTAGAAAAACAGATGCTAATGGTAATGCTACAGGACTTATGTTTAATGGATTACAACAAGCATTAGATACAGCTAAAAAGATTATAAAAGACTCTAATCCAGAGACTGGATTAACATGGTGGAATGATGATAAAATAAATAAAGGAGATATTACTAAACTGGCAATTAATGAGATTTCAAGAAGAAATGGTAGACCTGAAAACTTAGTTATAGGTAGTGATAAAGAAGGTGCTAATGAGGTAACTCCAGTAGGTCCTGAAGGAACTACTTTTGTTGAAATGACACCTGATGGTAGAGCTGTCTTTAAATATCCAGATGGTCGTGAGGTAGTAGCAAAAGGATCAAACTAATATGGCTGTATCTTATGAACCCTATGTAAGACCTATAGAGGTACCTATAGATATTCCAGAAGATTATGAAGCTTTTGATAGGTTTGGTAGTGTTGAAACTTTAGGTATAGATACTATTACTGAAGCAGGTAATGTAGGTGAAGTGATTTTAGCCTTTCCTCAAATAGTAGGTCGTGCTGGAAGTGTTATAGTAGGTGGTACTTTAGACTATTTTGAAGAACAAGGACGAGCTAACTTTAAAGATGGAGAACTTAAAAAAAGGATTGAAGCTGGTGAAGAAATACCAAGGGCTGAATATGAAAAAATAGTAGCTGAAATAGAAGGAGCTACTTGGAAAAATTCTTTTAGAAAGCTGGATAAAATAAGTACCGAGAGTGCAGAACCTCTAAACTTAGGAGGACATCTTGGAAATGCTATTGAATTTTACTCAAAACAATTAGGTTTAGAAGACGAATATAAAGAGTTTAAAGAAACCTATGATGACAGAAGTAAGTTATCACTTACTACTAGGTTTATGAATAAGGTAGGACATGCTATTGAGTCTGGTGCTGAAGATATGGAAGGTAGCATAGGTATACCTAAAGAAGCTAGTGTTGCTATGGCAGAATTACTTTTGCTTAAAACTAATTCTATAGCTAAAGGTGGTAAAGCTATCCTTGATAATACAGGAGTTACTACTGTTTCTAAACGAGCAGGAGATGTAGTAGGACTTAAAACAAGTGATTTAGCTAAGGATGAAGCTTTTATTAATACTATCCTAAAAGATGAAGTTACTAAAGGAAAACCTTTTAAAGAAGGACCTGTCGAAGCAAAGGTTAGAGCTGATGCTTTTGAAAGAAAGATGGAAGGAACTCAGTATGGACCTGTACTAAAACAGAACAAAGGAGAGCTCTCTACTAATTATGAATCAGGTATGGCATACTTTAATAATCTTAGAGAGAATATTGATAACCTAGAAAAAACATTAAAAGAATCTAAAACTCAAGAAGACTTTGAATTATCTATGGCAAACATAGCTAAACAACAAGGTCAAACAGATAAGATGGTAATGAAAGAAGTTTATCAAGGTATACAAGGTAAGTATATTAAAGAAAGAGGTAAGAAAGCTTATGATGACTTTATAAGAAAAGTAGAGCTTAAGCAAGAAGGACAAAAAATTAAATTAGATTCTTTAGAAAATGAGATATGGAAGAATGTTTATGAACCTCTTCGTAAATTTAATGAGCTAGGAACACTAGAGTTAGCTAAAAATGGTAGATTAGAATATAATGATATTATTGTAGATCCTAAAGTAGCAGGACAATTTCAACCTCGTATTTATATGCATAAAGCTAATACTTGGTTACAAAATATTTTAGAAAATATTACTGGAAGTAAAGTTAGAGGTAAACAAATGGAAGGTGAGGTTGCGATGTTTGGAGAACAACGTAATCTAATAGCAGCTACTAGAGGACAAGAATATTATGCTGTAGAAAGACCTATACCAGTAAAACTTTTTGAGATGTTAAATAATTGGAAGAAGGGCAGCGAGATTATTCGAGACTCTAAAGTCCCTGCACGAGGTCCTTCTCCTAAAAACCCTGATGGTACTATTAATTGGAAAATTAAAGGGGAGATTCTTAGGGATGTAGAAGGTAAGGTTATCATGACTAACCGAGGTATCTTTCAAGAGTTTAGTAAATTCCTTTGGTTAGCAGATCAATTAAATGTATTCCCAGGTAAAAAACCTCAAATATATGGTATGATGAAGTCTTTTGCTGGTTCTAAAACTTCTAAAACTAAAGCTATCCAACAATCTATGGAAGCTAATATAAATATAACTAAGTTTAATAAAAAATATCAAGGTGTTGTTCAAACTACAAAGATGAGGAAAGAGTTTGAGATATTAGAGGCTGCTAAAAAAGATGCTCAACGTAAAATAGATAATGTAGATTATTATACAAAAAACAAAGTAAAGTATCATAAAAAAATTGAAGAAATAATGGATACTATTGATAAGAAAATTAAACGAGAAATAATATCTATAGATAAATTAACTAGTAAAGAAGGTTATGTTGTTAATAGATTTATTAAAAATAAAAAAGGGGAATTGAAACGTATACCTGATAAGATGCTTTCCTTTGCTAGAAATAAAAGAAATTCTATGGTTCCTGGACACTCATTAAGTACTAGATCACAGAGAGCTTCGATTAAAAATGCAACAAGAAGAGAGATTGAAGAAACAGTAAGAAATGCAGATGGAACTAAACAAGCTCAAATTAAAGATCCTTTCTTAGTTGAGTTACTTAAATCTGGAGAGATTGCACAGGCACTAAGAGACCTAGGTATTGATAGGAGTCTAACAGAGAGTCCTTACATGAAAGAAAGATCTAAACGTGATCCTAGTCTTGATGATCCTGTAGCTATTCCTAAAGATTATATAGGTAGATCAAAGAAAGATGCTAAAGAACAATCTATTGAAACAACTAGACCTGGTGTTGACTTTACTAAAGAAGGTTTTCCTGAACTAGAAGGTTTAAGAACTGATAAAGTAACTGCTGAAATACTTGAGGATGTCTTCCGTAGAAGAGAACCTAATGTTGTTAATCAAGTATCTAATGCTATGATTAGAAATATGCTTCTTAATCCTCTTCCTCATATACACAATGAGCTTATTCACTTGGTTGGTACCGCAGGAATTAGTGCATTTGTTACATCTAAAGGTAGGAAAGAATTAGCACAAGCTATGAAAGATGGATGGAATGATGTTGTTAATGTCTCAGATTTTTATATAGAAGCTAGAGTAGGTGGTGCTCCTATCATGTCTACTAATGTTATTACTGAACAGTATTTTAAACCATTATTAAAAGAAGCCCAAGATAAATCAGGATTTGATATAAATAGTCCTCTTATTAAAGAGATAGCTAAGAAAACTGGAACAAAAGCTGCAGATATTTATGGTGGTATTGGTGATAATCTCTCTAGAAAAGGTATGTGGATGTCAAGAGATATTATGTATATGGGTCTTCTTAGAATGAAAATGAATAAACACCCTGAATTAAAACTAGCTGGTGCTCTTAAGTTAGTAGATGCTCATATGCCTACATACAGAATGAACCCTAGAGTAGGTGAGAAGATATTAGGTGCTCAAATGAGTAGGATGTTATCTAAACATATACTACAGAATCCTAACCTAGCTATTTTTGCTCGATATAAACATGGTTTTATTAAGTCAGGACTGAATACTCTTAGAGATATTGGTGCAGGGACTGACCCTATACTTAGAAAGTTAGGTAAACCTGGTGAAAAGATTGCAGACTTTATTGATTCTGAAGGAGCCCGTCTAGGTAGAACACCAGAGGCTCAGCTAAGAGAAGGATTAGAATCTGGAGCAGCTTTAGCTGTCATGTCTACCCTTATCTATCCATTAATTGATATGATGTTAACTGAGTCACTAGGAGATAGTAGTGAAGCTCATATTAGACGTGGAGGTATCCTTCATTTTGTTGATACACTACAAGGTGTAGCTACAGGTAAGAAAGATAACTATGCTATTTTTTCAAACCTCTTTACAATGAATCCAATATTACAAGTTGCTGCTGAATTAGGTATGAATACAACATTCTATAATGGTAGACAGATATATGATGTTAGAGATCCTTTAGGTCAAACAGCAATAAACATTTTAAATAATATGTCTACTAGAATACCTATGGTATCTCAAGTATCAAATGCTCAAGATGATATGCAAGAGTTTGATCCTGTTAAGTACTTATTTAGGAATTTTGATGTTAGTATTAAATCAAAACGACAAATATTAAAAGCACTAAAAAATCAAGAGAGACAGCAGACTGCTGCTGATAATAGAGCTAGAGAGAGAATACGACAAGAATTACTCGATGACTTAGACTAAGTTTTATACCAGGCAAACTGTATTCTAATAATAAATATATCTACTAGAAGGTAACTAATTTCATTACCTTCTGCTTCTCCATCATAAAGTTCAAAACCTAAATGTATTCCCATAATTGGATTTAC
>TARA_R110000803_G_scaffold38422_1_pt1 | contig 10706 bp, 12 predicted proteins | sample TARA_R110000803 | Tara Oceans TARA_R110000803 (sample SAMEA4397772) | marine metagenome | biome: Polar Biome; feature: [SRF] surface water layer (ENVO:00010504); material: water (ENVO:00002006), including particulate matter (ENVO:01000060) such as... | depth 5 m | reverse complement strand
TTCTTTCTTAGTAGAGGGGACCGAAGCCCCCTCGTTGATCACATGTCGTACCACGCTTCGCCTGTCTCCCATCCCCATTGCTCTCGGGGGGCAAGAGTTTGTCCGGATCCATTGTATTCGGTGCCGCATCCCTCGCATGAGTTGGCCCATGTGCTGGTGCAGTAGACCTCTTGTCCGCATTTGCAGTCGCAAACCGTGAATGTTCGTGGGCCATCGACCCACTCCTCAGTTACTTTTCGCGTGTTTCTCATGTCGAAGGCTCCTGTATGTTTGGGAAGGCACGGGTAGATATGAGGTGGTCGTTCATTCCGATTGTGACCGTTAGTTCGGTTTCCCCTTTCCGGAGCCATGATTCTTTGACGATGGTTCCGTCGATGTAGAACCGATAGCAACGGTCGCCGTTGTCCATTTTCCGGTGCGTTGTGGCGTGATGCATGAAGATGTGGGAGTTGCTGGCCGAAGTCCCGACGTTGATGGTGACTTCTCCTGTATCCTTGACCCCGTAGGATTTAGAGGACTTGTAGATACAGGCGGTTATTGTGTTCCAGATAGGATACGATTTCATAGTATTTCCTCTTTGCTTTTGTTGTTTCTTTCTTAGTAGAGGGGACCGAAGCCCCCTCGTTGATCACATGTCTTCTTGTGGATCGTATGGGGTGCAGTACATTCCCATCTCTTCTGCCATGGCCTCTCCGTTTAAGATTTTCTCGACTTCTCCCCCAGTCAGGCCCAACATGCCTGCGTAGGTCAGCAGGGAGAGGTTTGGCCGATCTTCGTAAAACTCCACGATCTCGATGTTTGACCAGTCCATAATGCGATCAAGGTCGCACCAACCTTTTTGTCGGTGTATTGTCATCCAATGTTTCATAGTATTTCCTCTTTATTGGAAAGCCACATCGCTAACGCCATGTACGTTCCACAAGTCGTTACCTATAGTGTCGAGGTCAGCCAGCGCTGTTTCCAACATGGCGGTGGTATCCCCTTCAGGGTTCGAATCTTGCAGAACTTCGTGTATAAGTTCTAGGCGCGACTTGGCGTCCTCCACCGCGAAGTACGCGGTTTTTATGTCTTTGGCTAATGCTAGTTCAGCCATCTCAGTTGCTTCTGCGAAAGTCATTTGTAGTCCTTTGTTGAGAGCCACTTACAGCGGCAGTTAATGGAATCCGCGTCCCAGTTGTAGCGGGGCGGGGAGAACCGGAACCGGCAATACTTACACTGCCAGTCCCCTGTGTCGAAAACGCGACGATACCTGCCGCGTTCCCAGAAGCTGTCAGGACAAGAGGGTGTTGTAGTCATAGTACCTCAAGAAGTGTCTGAAGTTTACGCCCACATCCTCGGCGTCCCTCCAGTCGTCCCTGAAAAGCTGGGCGTCGTCACCCTGCAACCAGAAACTCCAGCCTGATTCGTGTTCGGTCACTTTGATGCCATAGCCGACATCCTCCATTTGGAATCCGCCGATCAGCATTTGTCGCCCCCAACTATCTGACCCGCTTTGTCACACAGATTGATGATGCGGTCATATGCCGCGGCCGCCTGTTCTGTCCTGTCGGCATGAAGACATGTCATCATGAACTCCAGCTGGAACTTGATCGCATTTCCAAGCGTCTGTTGTTTCTCTTCCATTGTAGTTCTCCTTAGTTGATGCGGGGACCGGAGCCCCCGCGGTTGGTTTAAGACTGGTCGGTGATGTGATAACCAGCTTGGTAGCGGAGGTCGTTGACTTCTTTGATTTCCGCCTCTAAGTCATCAGCCAGCGAGCCGTACTTTGTTCTCAGCTCCTCCGTGGGTGCCTCAAGTTGCAGAGTACGAAACTCTTGCACCAGTGTCTCAATGGAGCGGACGTTAGCCGCACCCTCCGCATCGTCTTTGCTGGGCAAGTCGGTCACATATGCCAAGGCCTCATCCATGAGTCCCACAGCGTCCCCTAAAGCCTGACCGAAAACCAGAGAGAATGTCTTGTCCTCTCTCGTTGTGTAGCTGTCCGCTTTTAGGTTTTGCGCGACGTCTACCTTAAATCTCCGATTCCACGAGCGGTTGGCAGGGTCTTCCATACGAACGGTCACCTCCGCGTCGGCGTATCCTTTGGCTAGTATTGCTTTCTCCATGTAGACAATGCGTTCGTTGATTGAGAAGATATCCATTAGTTGGTTCCTACTTAGTTGAGGTTATGTAATGTCTTATGAAACTGTGTGCATTACAACCGATGCTTGCCGCCTTTCAAAATCGCACCGAAGACTTGACGACCGCACTCTTAGCGTGTCGGCGTCGAGGGAACGGTCAAGGGGTCTAAGCAACGCGACAGAAAATGTGGGGAAATCACCCTTGGTTCTGATGCAGCGTCATCTGGTGCTGGTTTTCCGCTTTAGCTCGTTATTATTCCAAGATGATGCAGCGTCAGGTTCTGATTTGCGTACATTTTGTGATAGGCCCCGACCCCCAGTTGTGTGATCGCCCTTGCGATCTATGGCCTGAGTAAAGGCCATTTGGGGGTTGACGGTGCATTTTGTAAGTGGCCCAACGGGGTTTTAATGCCCACGGGGGTTCATATATATATTACATAAAGTGCCACAGCGCACCTAACAGGCTGGCAAGAAATTCTTGGGTTAGGTGTATCGCTATGACGCCCTGCAATACACCTAGCGCACGAGACTTTGTCCTCTTGAGGGGCAAAGTTGCTGGGCTGGCGGGAGTGAATTGCTAACCCATTAATTCTCGCAGACCCTGTTAGCGCGCATAACGGGCCGCTGCTGTTATGTGTTCGCCCAATCCAACGGGGCGACGACCGTTGGACGACTGCCGTTCGTAGACGGCATGGCCCACTGCGAGGGCCATTCTCCTTCCTTCTCTTCTCTTGGAAGCAGGCGGCGACTAGCCGCTCCTTCCTTCTCTTCTCTTCGGGAGCGAGGGCCGGGGGTTACTCTGCCCCTGCGCAACCTATCGTGACCACTTAGGGCGGCGGCATCCCCCCCTATTTGGCGGGTCCCGTGCGTGTCTGCCCCTATAATACTTGGCCCAGTAAAATCATTTGAGGGTAATTCCGTTCCGACTTGTGGCCGGTAACCAAGTACCGAGAGTTATGATTATGGTGATAAAAAATATTGGCTATAATTTCATTTGGGAATGGGTTATGGTTTGGCGAACTTGATTGGGGTTATTTATGAATTTATATGAGTTAGTTGTTAGGAAGGCTACTGAGTACGGGATTCCTCCTGAGATGGCTTTACGTCAGGTTCATAAGGAGAGTACGTTCCGTTCTGGGGTTACTCACCCTGTTTCTGGTGCGGTTGGGTTAATGCAGATAAAGCCCTCGACGGCGGAGAATCCGGGTTACGAGGTTTCCCCTATGGATTCTTCTTTATTGAAGGACCCTGAGGCGAACGTTGATTTTGGGATGCGTTATTTAACTGCGATGAAGGATAAGTTTGGAACTTGGCCTTTGGCGTTTGCGGCTTACAACGCTGGTCCGGGCAACGTCAGAGACGCTGGAAACGAGATACCGACTGACAACTCTGAGACGGTTCCTTATGTTGATTATATTACAAATGGGGTTCTCCCGGACTATGTAGTTGAGGGGTCTCGTTCTGCGTTGCGGAACGTTCAGACTGCCTCTTTGGAGAAACAGAACAACGACGGCGGGATTTTTGATATGGTTGATGTCGCTAAAACGGGAATGCCTGCTGGTGGGCTTGCTTCTTTTCTTAACACTAGCGATTCTTCTCTTAGTGACGAGGAGCTTTTGGCTTCTATTGTGGGTAGGTTGGAGGCGGACGGCGTTGCTAATCCTGAGGGTTTGGCTTCGATATTATTTAAGGCGAAGAAGGAATCGGAGAACTCGGCGGCCAGTTCTGCTTTGACTGAAAGACAGGGTTTGTTTCAGGGTTTATATGATTCGGGGGAGGCCCCGAGGATTGATTTAATTGGTGAGCCTGCGGTGGTGACGCCTTCTCGGGCTCGGCGGGGCGGCGCTCCATCGGGGGCTTCGGCTTTAGGTCGTTTTGGAATTGAGAGTTTAGTACCATCAGGTGGATAGGATGAAGTCATGAGAAATTTATTTGGAATACCGTTACCTGAACGCAAGGGTATGAAGAAGGGTGGCAGTGCGATTCCTCGCAACACGGTGATTGCGAATGAGCCGCATCATTTGGCGTATATAAACGAGGAAGAGGATAAGATGCTTCGGGATGCGGGTGGCAGTGGTCAGCCGGGTCCGGGGGGTGTACCTGCTTTTGCTTGGTATAACCCTAGCACATGGGGCGACACTACCACAGCAGATACCTCTAACGACGATGATGAGCCGGGGTTCTTTGAATCTGGCGGTGCTTTTGAAACTTGGGTTGACACAAATATTTATGACTTTGATGGCGATCAATCTATAGATACCAGTAATGAAACTTTTATAAGCGGTGGCGGCGCAGACGGCGTAGGAGAGTATGGGGTCGTGGGTGACTTTTTTGGCGGTATTACAGATGCCTTAAATATTACTGACTATAGCGGCGGCGATAACGAAATTACGACTAGTCTAACTACCAACCCCAATGTGACTAGCTTTAAAGGGTTTGTAGATGATGGTTTTGGTGGTAAAATCTATGGCACTCAGGATTTGGATGGGACAATAACATATTATCCAAACGGAGATGCAGACGGGGATGGGTATATAACGGCTGAAGAAAAAACAGCCGCCGCGCAGTCTGGACTTGGCTTCCCAACGCTAAAAGACGCCACTGATTATTTAGGGTACAGCGGCGATGATACGGCGTTAATAGATTTCGCAAATGCGACCAACGTAGGAGAGCCAATTGACTCGGCTGCTGTTATCCAAGACCTTGAGGAACGGGGAATAACATCTGATTGGGAACTTGCCGATGGCGAAAAAAGCACCGAGGGTATGTCACCCGAGCAGATTACCTCTGCTCTTGACAACTACGTAGGTGATTCCCAACTTACTGACGCGGCATCAGTTTTTGGAGTTCCTAACCTTGACACTGATGACGATAGGCTTGGAGAGACATTGTTTAGCTCCACTTCGGAAGCGCCCGTTGTTGATAGTGTAACTAACGCTAATGTCTCGACCAACCCGGTCACGGGAAACCTCGAGGGTAGTACCGAAATCGACTTTATCACAAACTCAGGCGGTGACAACGCTAATGTCGGGATCGACCCGGACACGGGAGAAACCAAGACCAGTGGCGACGGTTTAGTTTCGGGGGGCATATCGGAAGAAAACTCTGGTAGTCCTTTAGGGGCCGTTGACTGGGTAAACGACGCGATTGACGAGGGTTATGATAATGCGATGACTGCGGGACCGGACGGCACCAGCCTTGTTTCGGCGGAGACAGACCCTGCAAATTCTGACAAGAATGGTCTTTTAAATCAAGTTGCAAACATGCCCGGTTATGTTGGGGCTGCGGGTCAGTTTATTGGTGGGCTGCTTCAATCTTTGGGAGGCACGGACCCTTCGGACAAGCTTGTTACTACTGTTGACGGGAAGCAGGTTTTTGAAAAAGCAGGCGGCGGGTATTATGCAGTAAATGCTGTGGGTCTTCCGTTTGACATTGAGGGCGGCGGCTCTGACGGAAAGGGTATTCCGACATCGATTTCTATGTCGGGAGACTCAGGAGCCGGCTTTAACGAGAGTGACGATAACGAAGTTACCCTTGAGACTGTGGGTGAGGTTGATGAGGTTTCTTGCCCTGAGGGGCATGTTTATGACTCTGCACAAGAGATGTGTGTTCTTGATCCGTTTCAGCAGGAGTGGGGTGAAGCGGATTATGATGCAGCGGCGGACTCTGTTTCGCCTACTAACGTGTACACTGAGGCGACGGTTCCAGAAAACGCATTTAAGGCGTTACAACCGGGCATTATTGATCAGAGCCCGGCTTTTGTACTTCCCACTTTGAACACTACAGCGGCTGATTTGACTGTAGGAACACAGGCCACGGACCCAATTCCCGGAGCAGGAGAGGCCACGGACCCAATTCTCGGAGCACACGTGATGCCCGACGATTGGAGGACACGCCCAATTGGTTCTCAAGCTGGTGATTTGAGGACACGAAACACAGAGGCCATTAACCCAATCGACAGGGCGGCTGGTCTTGCGGCACTTAATTTGGACCCCAGATTGGCATCGAACATGAGGGAGACTCAAACTGACATGACTAATCGGTTTTCTAATAACGCCTCTTTCTTAGGATAACCAAGTTTGAATTTACAAACCTTACCTGAAGAGGCGTTAAAAGAGATCTTGGCCTTAACTGAGGCCAAGAGGAGGTTGGATTTACGTGAGGAGGCTCAGGAGAAGTTTTTACCTTTTGTGCATCATGTGTATGACAACTTCATTGAGGGTAGTCATCACCGTGTAATTGCCAAGAAGCTTGAGGCGGTTGCTCGTGGGGAGATCAAGCGGTTAATTATCAACATGCCGCCTCGGCATTCGAAGTCTGAGTTTGCGAGTTACTTAATGCCTGCTTGGTTTCTAGGCAGAAACCCTAAATTAAAAATCATTCAGGCGACTCACAACACGGAGTTGGCTGTTCGGTTTGGTCGCAAGGTAAGGGATTTAATTGATGACCCTGAATATAAAGCTATCTTTCCAAACACGAACCTTAAGGAAGACAATAAGGGTGCGGGTACTTGGGGCACTGACAAGGGTGCGGAATATTTTGCGGCGGGGGTTGGAGCGGCCATTACGGGCCGTGGAGCGGATTTACTTGTCATTGACGACCCTCATTCGGAACAAGATGCGTTAAGTTCCACTGCTTTTGACCATGCTTATGAGTGGTACACGTCTGGTCCTCGGCAGCGTTTACAGCCGGGTGGTGCGATTATAATTGTTATGACTCGTTGGGGTAAGAAGGACTTAACTGGTCAATTATTATCGCAACAAAAGATGGATAGGCTGTCAGATCAGTGGGATGTGGTGGAATTTCCTGCGATTATGCCTAGTGACAAGCCGCTTTGGCCGGAATTTTGGGACAAAGAGGCGTTATTATCGATTAAGGCGTCTTTGCCTGTGGCGAAATGGCAGGCGCAGTGGCAGCAGAACCCTACGAGTTCCGAATCTGCCATAATAAAGCGGGAATGGTGGAAGGATTGGGAGAAGGAGAAGATTCCTAGGTTGGAGTATGTTTTACAGGCGTATGACACGGCGTTTTCGAAGAAGCAGAGTGCGGATTACAGTGCTATTACGACTTGGGGGGTGTTTAAGCCGGAAGATAGTGGCCCTGATAACATAATTTTGATGGATGCTCGTAGGGGTCGGTGGAATTTCCCTGAATTAAAAGACATTGCTTATGAGGAGCATGAGTATTGGGAGCCTGACATGGTGATTGTTGAGGCCAAAGCGACGGGACAGCCTTTAATTGACGAGTTACGATTAAAGGGTATACCAGCCTTGGGCTTCTCACCGGGCAAAGGAAGTGATAAGGTGACTCGAATGCACATGGTTGCTCCGTTGTTTGAAGCGGGGATGGTATGGGCTCCTATGAAGGAAAAGTTCTCGGATGAGGTCATAGAAGAGATCGTTTCGTTTCCAAATGGCGACCACGATGACTTTTGTGACAGTATGACGTTAGCGTTGATGCGGTTTCGGCAGGGCGGTTTCATCGCTTTGGACGGCGAAGAAGAAGATGAACCAGAATGGAGGCCCCGGCAACGGGAGTATTATTGATGGCATTACCACCAAACATGGTCGCACCGGGTTTAGATCTTAATGATACATCGGGTTTACCTGACGTAGAAGTTCCAGTTGATGTACCGATGGAGTTTCCGGGCGGTGCGGAAGTCATAGATGACGGTCAGGGCGGAGCCATTATACAGGCTATTTCTATGGCTCAAGAGATGCCTCAGGAAGAGTTAATACCGTTTGATGCGAATTTAGCAGAGTATTTGGACGACGGCGACCTTGGTTCTTTGTCCACGGATCTTCGTGGTTTTTATGAGGATGACCTTGAGTCCCGCTCTGAATGGGAGGAGATATACACCAAGGGGTTAGATCTCTTGGGGTTGAAGACCGATGACCGCTCTACACCTTTTGAGGGAGCATCGGGGATAACTCACCCAATGATTACGGAAAGTGTGACGCAGTTTCAGGCTCATGCTTATAAGGAGTTATTACCTTCTGGCGGTCCAGTTCGGACTAGCGTTATTGGATTAAAAGATCGGCAGCTTGAGGAGCAGGCCAAGCGGGTTAAGGATTTCATGAACTATCAGATTACTGAGGTCATGGAGGAATACGACCCGGACATGGATCAAATGTTGTTTTATCTCCCTTTGAGCGGTTCTACTTTTAAGAAGGTTTACTTTGACCCTACCAAGCAACGTGCTGTTGCTAAGTTTATTCCTGCACAGGACTTAGTTGTTCCTTATTCTGCGTCTGATTTGCAGACGGCTAGTCGTGTGACGCACGTTCTTCGCATGGAGATGAACGATGTTGCCAAGATGCAGTACGCGGGTATTTACCGTGACGTTGATCTCAATGCTTCGGACGATGTTGAGTCGGATTCTGTTCGTCAGAAGGTTAATGAGCTTGAGGGTTTATCCAAGAGTTACAGTGACGATGTTCTAACTATTTTGGAGTTCCACGCTGAATTAGACATTGAGGGTTTTGAGGACGTTGATCCTGCCACGGGAGAGCCCACGGGCATTAAGTTGCCTTATATTGTTACGTTAGATGATTCATCGGGCAAGGTTCTGTCGATCCGCCGCAATTATGCGCCTGACGATGTTATGAAGAAAAAGCGTCAGTTTTTTGTGCATTACAAGTTTATGCCGGGTTTGGGTTTTTATGGCTTTGGTTTGGTGCATATGATTGGCGGCCTAGGTAGAGCAGCTACAAGCCTCTTACGGCAGCTTATTGACGCTGGGACCCTATCCAACCTCCCCGCAGGGTTTAAGGCCCGTGGGGTGCGTGTACGCAACGCTGACGAGCCATTACAGCCCGGAGAGTGGAGAGACATTGACGCGCCCGGTGGCAGCATTAGGGACGCCATTATTCCTCTGCCTTACAAGGAGCCTTCGGCTACGTTGTCTCAGCTTCTAGGTGGGTTGGTAGCTGACGGTCGCCGGTTTATTTCTTTGGCCGATCAGCAAATCACGGATATGAGTGGGCAAAACGAAACCCCTGTGGGAACCACGGTTGCTATGTTGGAGCGGGGCATGAAGGTCATGTCTGCGATTCACAAACGTCTGCACTACGCGCAGAGAAACGAGTTTCGTTTACTTGCGCGTATCTTCTCCGAGAACCTTGCTCCGATGTACCCCTATCAAGTAGCGGGTGCGGAACAGGGTGTTAAGGCAGAAGACTTCGATGCTCGGGTTGACGTCCTCCCCGTCTCTGACCCGAACATCTTCTCTATGGCGCAGCGGGTTACTTTGGCTCAGACTCAACTTCAACTGGCCCAATCCAATCCGCAAATGCACAACCTCCCAGCAGCGTATAGAAGGATGTATCAAGCGTTGGAGGTGCAGAACATTGACGAGATTTTACCACCGGAACAAGAACCACAGCCTACTGATCCTGCGACGGAAGACGCCGCAATTATAGGGGGGAAACCAGTCAAAGCGTTTCCTCAACAGGACCATGACGCTCATATGAAAGCGCATTTGTCGTTACTTGAGTTAGATGTGTTACAACAAACCCCTCCTGTTTTGGCGGCTTTATTCAGTCATATTTTGGAACATGTTAGTTTAAAAGCTCGGAACATGGTTCAAGAGGAAGTACAGCAGATGCAGATGCAGCAACAACAGGAGATGCAAGACGCCACGGCGCAGTTGCAGAACTTGGTTCAGGCGGGAGCGATTCCGATGCAGCAGGCGCAGATGCAGATGCAGCAGATGCAGATGCAGATGCAGCAGTCTCAGATGCCCCCTGATCAGATGGAGGCAAAAGTGGCGCAGGTTGAGGGTGAGTTGTTGATGGAGGTAATTCCTTTGATGTCTCACAAAGGCACAGGCGCAGAAGATCAAGATCCTTTGGTTACAATTCGTATGCAGGAGTTGGCAATTAAGGAGATGGAGACAGAACAGAAGTCTCAAATGGACGTTGCCAAGTTGGCCCTTGAGGAACTGAAATTGGAGCAGTCGGCCACGGCGGATTCGGCTAGGTTGGAGCTGCAAGAACAGATTGCGGATGATCGCACGGATGTAAACCGAGAGAGGATTGACGTTCAGCGACAAGCCATGGAGCAAAGAAATGCCTCTTAAGGCGGGTAAGGGACAGAAGGCTATAAGCCAGAACATCCGTACAGAACGGGCATCGGGAAAGCCGCAAGATCAGGCTGTTGCGATTGCGTTAAGTAAGGCGGGTGTTCAAAAGAAATCCGGTGGTGGGATGATTAAGAAGTTCAGCCCTATCGCACGACCGCAGAGGTTTGTCGGAGTTTTCTGATGATTGACCCTATTACTGCTTTTGCCACCGCCAGCGCGGCCTATGCGGGTATCAAAAAGGTTATAGGACACGCTCAGGAGCTCGAAGGTATATCAAAACAGCTCGGAAGTTGGTATGGCGCTTGCGCTGATATTAACCGTGCGCAGACGCAACGCAAGAATCCAACATTTTTTGAACGCGCTACGCAGGGTCGGTCGATTGAAGAGGAAGCTCTTGAGATATTGATCCACCAAAAGACGTTGAAAGAGAGAGAATTAGAAATAGCAGCACTTATTAATTTGAGATTCGGTTGGGGAACCTATGACGAAATGCTGGAAATGCG
>TARA_R110000803_G_scaffold86474_3_pt1 | contig 10753 bp, 14 predicted proteins | sample TARA_R110000803 | Tara Oceans TARA_R110000803 (sample SAMEA4397772) | marine metagenome | biome: Polar Biome; feature: [SRF] surface water layer (ENVO:00010504); material: water (ENVO:00002006), including particulate matter (ENVO:01000060) such as... | depth 5 m | reverse complement strand
GTTCCTTTCTTTGAAACAAACCTTTTACCCTTATTAGGTTTCTTTTTCTTAAGAATATCTTCCCATTCCTCCATAATATCACCTATCCCTCTTAGACTCTAATTCTTTTTTGGATTGTTTTTGCCTGTCTTTAAGTTCATCCATAGGAGTGCGAGGCTTGGGTTTATCTTCTAATGTTTCAAAGTAATCCATAACCTCATCTATCTCTTCTTCTGTTGGATTAGAAGCCATAAACTTTTTACCTAACTCTAAAACTTCTTCAGAATTTTTACCATGTTCGCCAACCGTCATTCTTAGCATGGCTCGGAACTGTTTAATCTTTAAAGCACTTTTATCTTTTGGCTCCATCTTCGCCATCCTGTTGGAGCGCATATAATCATTATAAGTAGGCTGATTTTTTCGACCTACTTTATTTGTCGTTCTTCTAACTTTTCTCTCAGCATCTTGTCGGCTCATGTTTCTAAATCGCATTAGGTCTGCAATTTCCTTTTCGTCTTCAGGAGTCAAAGGTGGTGCTTTTAATATGTCTTGCCATTTATTCATAGTTATCCCTCCTGACTGAATTTCTTTCCTGTTGGTGTAGTAGTTTTACCTGCCTTTACACCTTTTCTTTTCTTTTTATCTTGATAGTTTAATGTATTTTTAGAAGTGGTTTTGTATTTACTTCTAGGCATATATCTGCCTCTTGTTTTTTCTTTCTTAGGACTTTTGCCTTTGTCTTTGGCTCTATGTTCTGTTTGAGTTCCCCAATCTTCATCAATCCAAGTTGAAAGGCTTTGTTGTGCCTTTGTTTTACCTTTAAGAATATCACGCCATTTCACTTATAACCGCCGCCTTCTTTCTTATATTCTCTAGCGGCTATCATGGCTTTATTACCAGACCAACCACCCGAAGCATTAGCACCTTTACCATCTCCGATACTTCTTGCTTTGACTCTAGCAACAATCTTTGCTCGTAATTTAGGATTAGAATGAGGCGATGCCTTTTTCTTCTTCTTTAATACTTCTTCCCATGACATTACCTGTCACCTCGGCTTTGGTCTTCAACATCATATCGAACATTACTTCCACGAAGCATTTCTTCTTGTATGCCTTTATAAAATTCATTTCTTCTTTTAGGTCTGGCTAATCCAGTTTCTAAATAAAACTTTACAGCCCTTTTATTATCCTTTCCTAAATTAGAATACTTTACATATTTGTTAGGGTTCTTAAATGGTATATTGTCTTGCATTATAGAATTACCCAGTCTAATCCAAATCATGTCTTCTTTTGACATGGCTTTTATAACTACCTCAGATTTTCTAAACATATCAAACCAGATTCCTTTAGATTTTAGCCACTTTTGAACTTGGTCTGGATAATTAGTTCCTTGAAGTTCTTCTTGAATGTCTTCGGGAAGTTCACCAACTTGCATATCAGTAAACCCTCTTCTTCTAAAAGAGTCTACTAAATTAGGATTGGCTACATTGATGTATATAGTTCCATTCTTTTCAGATAGAACTTTTTTAACACATAATCCAAATAAGCCTCGACCTTTATACTCATCCCTTGTATGTATTCCTGCGCCAAGTAATTTGCCTTTATACTTTGCTATCCCACATACTGCCACAGGGGTGTCACCATCAAATGCCACAAACATTCTTTCGGGAGCAGTGGCCCATTTAGAATCTCTTGAGAGGTCTTTTCCATATCGCATGGTTCTTTTCTTGTAATTAAAATACCCATCATCTTGAAAGACTTTCACAGCATCCTCTTCCGACATTTCCCTAAAAGTAATATCAGCACCAGTGTAGGGCTTCTTTTCTCCAGTAGTGCTATTCTTCATAACATCACCTAAAGTTTGCTTTCAGAACATATACCTGTTCAGCGTCAATTCCATAGTCTTTAGCAATTCCCTCGAAAGAATCCACTGCCTTAACAATGCCTGTAATTTCAGTTGCTGTCATGTCTATACGATAATCATTTTCCATTTTAGAAATGATGCTTTGCATATCATCCATACTGTTTTCATTTTTCATAGAATGTATTATTGGTTTAGATTTCAAAATTCTTAACATATCATGGGCTTCAAGGAGTTTTAGTTGAATTTCGCTCTTAGCGACTTTATCTAACAGGCTTAGCAACTCTTCCACCTTTGCTGTGTCATATCCCTCGGTTTGTTCTTCGTCATCTTTTGGCTTATTAACAGTACGATAAGCAAGATTCTTCCCTTTTGTTCGGATAGCATCAACAAGAACTTGAACAGGATAAATATCTGTTGGGTCATTAGCATTTCTGTCCTTATACGCTTCTTCCACATTAGTTTTACCTTTTGGGAAAGTGTGTTGATTTTTCTCAATTAAAGGAGTTTGTTCATCATCTGGAATTAAACGATAGATTGAACCTAGAATTGAAGCAATATCTAATTCTAAGGTTTTATTTAATTCAGAACTTCCATCGAAAGTATCTTTTAATACTGATAAGAATTCCAGTGAATTACTGTATAAGTTACTATAATTTTGAATATTATTAGCATCAGATAAAGTCTTTAAATATTTTATCATAACATCTAATTCGTCTTCTTCAATAAAAGCAGTATCTCTTTCAATCATAGATTTATTTATAGCAACAATAAATTTATATTTTTCACCCAATGGCTTTGTTGCTGCAATTAATCTCAAAGTAAAATTCCCCTCAAAGGGAAGTCGAACACCTGTGCGATATTGACTAAACTGTGTTGCCAAATAACAATCAGCAATTAATACGCACACTTCATTGACTAATGTACTTATTTCTTCATGGAGTTGTTTTGCATCTTTTGTCGAAGAACTGTCGCTATCGAATCGTTGCTTTCCTTCAGAACGACCTGCCACGAAATTTTTGTAATTGAACCAAATGAATGTCTTTCCAGAAGCACTGGTTGTTCCTTCTCCACCCTTCCCAGTTCCTAATCCTAACATATCAACCTCAACATTACTAGACAATGAAACTTTATCTAAAGATAAGAAGTTCTTAAACAAAGTAAAGAACTCAGAAATTATTTCCTTTTTCTCTCCTGCCCTACCCCGAAGTTCTCTATATTCAAGAGATAGTGCAGGGTCTTCTGCCATAAAAATAGGAAGGTGTGAATTGTCATATTGTCTTGTTTCTATCTCATCTAAAGTATCTTTGAAGTGAGTAAAGAGTGCTTTAACATCGTCTTCTATAAGATTAGGGTATTTCGCCTTCTCCGGTTCATCGCTCAAATCATCCATATATTCATCTAAAGCATCCTTAACACCTTCTAAATTTAGATATGCTAAGCCTTTTAATTCCTTAGCAAAATAAAGTAATCCAAGTGCATCCATTGGGATTTTACTATCAATTCTATCTTTAAACTTTTCCACTTGGGGTGGCAAAGAATCGCCCACAACTTCTTCTTCTATATCGGAACCCTGTTCTATTTCTCCTTCTTCATTGCGAAATGACTGGAAATTAACTTGCCGTACATCTTCCACTTTTTGTGCTTCCATAAGTGCGCCTATATTATTCAAGAAAGCCTCAAATGCTTCATATGCAGAAACTTGAACATCTTGTATTGAAACTTCAACATCGCCAAATTCTTCAATGTAGTTTAATTTACTTATATTCTTATCTAAGAAAGATACTAATTCTTTAATGTTTTTAGAATCATCTTTAGTTTCTTTCAATTTAACATTTAATTCCACCAATTTGTCCTCCAATTCGGTGAATTTTTTGTCTATTGTACGCCAATATTTGTAGGTTTTTTCCCGTTTTGAGAACTTATTTACTGTTTTTGCATTAAAAACAGTACTAATTTCGAACGGAATTTCAACAACTTTTGATATTTCGCTCCTAATTCCCCTCTTAGAGTAGTTTTCATAGTACTTTTTGAAGAAATCAACTACATCATCTAGGTTGCTTAGGGTAGTTTTATCAGCCATAAGTGCTGGTTTTACCCTTAATTTAGCAACTTTCTCTCTTAAGCCACTAACATCATTGGTTTTATTACCCTTCTTAGTGTAACCTCTTACTACTTTTATGTCATTTGTATCAAAATTACCACTTAATAGGTCACTTGCTTGTATTTTTCGTTCATTTTTATAGGTAATATTGGTAATTCCAGCAGCAAATGTCTTTAAAAACTCTTCTTTTACTCCAACTACTGAACCTTGGCTTAAAACATAGTCCTTCAATTGCCTCAATGTTGCCCTAATATCGTCTTTTTTGCCAGAATCTGTGGCTTTTATCCATTCTTTATTAGCAATACTGCTAATATACTCCTTTTTATCTTTACCTGTGCCAGTTTTAATAACTTGGGTGGCTTTCTCTATGTTTATTTTAGCAGCGTAGTCACTACCTATCATCTTAACTAGCCAACTATAACTATCTTCCTTAATAATCACAATTATTCACCTTCAATCAGTATTCCAGCCTTAATTAAGTCACTAAATGTCCTTCCAGAAAACATTGCGATATTTTTTTCTTTGTTTCTAAGCCTATCGCCTATATGTTTTATCAATTCAACTCTAAATTGTCTATTAAAGTCAATTAATTCTTTTTGCATAAGTCTGACAAGAGCCTCGACCGCTTGTTCCAAGGTTTCGTTGTCAACTGATAAGCCTTCTCCTTGCTTTTGCAGAAGCGTGTCAATTTTTGCTACCTGTGAACGAGTTCCTGTCCTATTAATTCTATAAAGCAGGAACTCGGTAATGATAAATGCATCCTCTAAGCCTATTCTATTACCTGTAAGATACTTATTTGGCATCGTATTGTCTAATAACTTAGATGAAATAGAAGTTCTTCCAGAAATAATGTTATTTATTGCTGCTTTTAGTGTTTTTTCAGTGGAAACACCTTCTTGTGCTATTCCTATATTCACTAAATACTTATCTCTTTCGTCTCTATCTATATCAGCGTCTTTAAATTGAGTGCTAAGTTCATCTTGTATTTCTTCTATAATAAAAGAAACTAATTCCATTTCTTTGGTAGTAAGAGCATGATAAGCACCATCAATAAGAGTTAAATTTCGTATTTCTTCTTTCCGTTCTTTTGCGAACGCTACTCCTAACTCTTCGGCTACTGCTAAAATGTCTTCGGGTAGTCTAAAAACGGTTAAGTATTTTCTAAAATCTTGTTCATATAATTCAGAATCAACATTTTCTTCAGGGTTTTTTGTTTTCCATTGAACCTTAAACGAATCTTCCGACAAAGCAGGAGTAATTTGTATAGACTGGGCAGAATTTTCAAAAATTCTATCGGTAGCAGGTTCGGAAAGAAGTCTTTTAACGAAGGGTATAGTTTGTACTTGGAATGATTGTTTCTTATATATTACATTTCGTAGTTTCTGACCCTTAAATCTTGGCATTACAAGAATGTGAGGGCCTTTTACTTTCTGTTGTCCAGCAGTTGCTAATATTCTAAAGTATCTTTCCATCATTTCATCAGTTAATGTACCAACTACTGTTATATCCCTTGAAGAGGCTGAAAGTATTTCCTCTAACTTATCTTCACCGATAGCCTTTCCTAGTAATAATCTTGTTAATAAAGAAGGTTCCTTGACAATACCAGTGTTTTCATCGTACTCGACTTCAAGTTCCAGTTTTTTTATTTTATTTATTACTTCTCTGAATTCATTATCCGGTGCAGCGAATTTATACTTTTTACTTTCTTTGTTTGAAAATATCTTTTTAAACACATAAATACCTTGTTGATGTTGTGGATTATCCGAAACGCTTCCAGTCCATCCACTAACTTTAGGCACTCCCTTAGCATCAGGTATTGCTAAATATATTTTTGCTAAACTATATGAGTAGATAGGCTTCTTATTATTTTCAAATTGCGCAACGGTTGGTTCTCCCACTTCTGGAAGATAACGAACTAATTTACCATAAAAGCCTTCTTGGTTTTTTGGAAGATTTTTTCTCATATCTCTAATCTTTCGCTCGGCTTTGGGCAAGCGATTTAATTCTGTAGTGATAGTCGAAAACCACTTCTTAGCGGCTTCCGCCCCTTCACTTTGAGAAACATCACCCATAATAAATTCTGCTAAGGCGGGTGCTCCTGACCTCTCAGTTTTAGAAAGAAGTACTGTTTTCATTTTAATAAAGTTGTTGAAGACCCTATTCTTTATCTCTTTTCTTTGAGATGGATTTTCACTTCTTTCTTTTAACCATTCTTGATACAAGTCATTGTCATCTATCTTTAACCTATCGTTTAAAGAACTAGCATTTCTAATATCTTTATATTTCCTAAAAAAATCTATGTATTCTCTAGTATTTGGAGTGCCGCCCTTTGCTGGATTTTTTATCAACTTAATAATAGTGTCCATGGTTGCATCATCATTAAGCATTTTAAACATAAGATTAGCAGAATAAGGGGGAAGCACCATTTTATTCATCCTCCATTGAAAAATAGGTTGGTGATTTATAATTCTTCTGTAATCTAAAATATTGGCTCTGGTGAAACTTTCGTAATTCTTCGTCACCATCTCTTTCTGCTCTCCATCTCATCCTAGCATGATATTTTATCTTATCTTCCTTTGACATATTTTCATATTCTTCTTTTGTAGTTATCATTCCATGACTAGTTTTTCCACCATGTTTTAAGGAAGCAAAGGTAGGGAGTGGACTTTTTATTCGAATACGACTTATCATTCTTCTATGAAATAATTTTTCTTCTCCATCTGTTTTTTTGTACATACCATGATGATATTTGGATTTTTCATTATCCGATAATGCTTCATAAACTTCTTGTGAGAGTTCCGTGTATAGCATAGGATTACCTTGTGGGGTCGTCATACCTTTTTGTTTTTGTCTAACTGTTTCTAATTCTAAGGAATAGAAATCTTGGATTGTTCCCCTCGTTATTCTATTTCTTTGCCTTATATGAAACCTAAACAATTCCTGTAATTCTACCATTTCTTTATACATCGGCGATTCTTCATTGGTGACATTACGAGTTCGTTGTAATGCCTTCAATCTTGTATTATAAGCCTTAGCCTGTCTACTATGCAATTTCCTTCTATCTTCTAAAGACGCTCTTTCGTATTCCTCAGCATTACGAATATCCACACGCTTTAATATTTCCCAAGCCTTTTTCATATCCATTTCTGTGAGTAAGTCCATTATTCCTTCCTCTCCTTTTTACGCCTATATGCTTCTCTTTTATTACGATTCACCCAACTCATTGTAATCTCTCCTATTAAATGTAATACAAAACTTCGTATCTTTCACCGCTTAAATCTACCAAATATTCCTTTTTTGGGTTGTGGCTTTTGCGCTTGTTGTTTTAATCTATTTAGGTAGTTCTGTGCGGCGTTTTTATCAAACATAGAAAGCGCATATTCTTTAAAATGTGTGTCTTTCGATAGTTGTTGTTGGTGTAATGCTTCATTTATTTCAGCAATAATACTAGAATGTTCTCTATCCGCATCACCAGTTATTCCGAATTTACCTGCCATGCCCCTCGCTACTTTTGCATGGTTATCATCTCTATATTCTTTCTTAAAAAGAACAGGCCTCCCTATAAATTTCAAACCAACATCTACCCAACCTTCTTCATCTATAAAACCTTTAGAAAATAAGTTTGCATCGGCAATATACTTCCAAACTCTTCCTAAAAACCCAGTGTTGGAGTTCGTCATTCCTCCCCCTCCATCGGGAGAATAAAACCAACCTTGGCTTGTTTCCGAAGGTTGCGTGTTTTTCAATATATTTCTCCAACTCATTGTAATCTCTCCTTATGGGTTTTTTCTATTAGAAGGGTCAAATAATGCTTTTGATAATTTATCAAAAGCCTCAGCCACTTCCATTCCGACAAACTCTTCTTTTAAAATTCCGTTTAAATCTCCTAGAATCTTATTCAATACTTTATCTAATCTTACGGCTTCGGGATTTGGTCGCCCAAACTTTTGTCCTCTAAAATAACCTTTATCTCTAGCGACTCTTTCTTCTAAAAGGCGAGTGTTCTCATCATCGTCTTCGTAAGGGGGGTCGTTTTTAATTTTCTTTTTAATTTCTTTTTTCCAACTCATCGTAATCTCTCCTTTTACTTACTAGTGTCCATTCCTTCCTTTACTCGAAATTCCTCTGAGAATTTTGCACCCTCTTCCATTCTAACAGTAGGATTAATTGTTTCATATTTAATATCGTTTTTAGGCGGCTCGTCATAAAACAACCAATGACCATTCTCATAGTCTTGAAATAGGTAATTGGGCTTGTTTAATTCATCTGCGTTTCGTTGAGCATCACTTCTCACTTCCTCTTCACTTGACCTTTTAATAATATCTTCCCAACTCATTGTAATCTCTCCTTACTCTTTAAAGGCATCAACTAGTCTGCCTAAGTTTTTCTTCTGTTTATTTTGTTTTAGTTTAGAAGGAAGGTTTGCTTCAACCTTTCTTGCATATTCTGTAATTTCTTCTTTTGTCTTATAGGGGAAAACCATAGTATTTTCCATAATTCCTATTTCTTGAGGTCTGTCTATTTCGGGATGGCCTAACATAACTTCATATTTTTCATATTCCATTGGGTCTTCAAGATATTCTCTTGGTTTGCAATACGCACCCATCGCTCCTGCAATAATGCTAAAACCAACACCTTCTCCAAAGTCATAGATTACTGCCCAACCCTTATCCTTTTTAGTGAATCTCAAATCATCAAAATTAAACTTCTTTTGTTTTATTATATCTTTCCAACTCATTGTAATCTCTCCTGCATTTTCTTCTTAATATCGAGCCAAATCTCCGGATTGTTCTGTGCTAACACTTCTTGAACAACCTGCATTTGTGCGACAATAATTGTATCTTGTCGCTTGTGAATAAGTTTACCTTTGAACTCAAGAAGATACTTTAGCGACTCCCGTACTTCTTTTGCGAGTTTAGTAAGGCTATCAATCTCTCTTGGTTCTAATTCTGTATTAAGGAATAGTTCATTGAGTTTCGTATCTAATCTCTTTACATTCGCACTCAGCAAATCAATCTCATTTACTTCCTTTTTCGCTATCATGGTGGCCGCAGATTGCTGTACCAATGGGGCCAAGTGGTGCTTCATGTGGCGTTGCACCTGTGTTTTCGAGAGGTCTAAGGCGGAAGAAATAGCGTCACTTGTGATAGAACCGTTAGAAAGGGCTTCCTCGTAATGTTTTCGCATTGGGTCGGTACATAACTTGCATTTTGGATTACTGCTGTTTGTGTATTCTCCCATGTGATTTCTTTGATGTTGTGCAGTAGTGCCACTTCTCCAATCGTTTCTTGTGTCTAAATCGTCACAACTTGCAGTACCTTGTTCAATAGCGGCTTCAAGTTCTTCTCTTTGGTCATGCTGACAAAAAGCACATCTCTTACGGGTTATACTCATATCATCATCTCCAAAGTTGTTCCATCCAAGACTTCTTAACTTCTTGTTTAGGAACTACGGTCCTTCCTTTAATATCTAGGTAATTCCCATTCTTAAGTTTGTATGTTTTTTTACCAACAACTTCCATAATTAGTGAAGCCATGCCACTTTCACCAAATGGCTTTAAACTAAACCTTTCAACTTGGTTTGGGAAATCTGGTAGATTAGCAACATATTGTATAATTGTCTGTGGCTTTGCTGCTCTTGCACCAAAAGACTTAGTACCAACAACAAAGTCCATGCCTTGTAATATAGTAGCCATTTGCTTTAACTTAGGCTTACCCCCAGTAAATAAATCTGTCCTTTTGAGTAAAGCAAAGACTTGTTTCCTCACAGAAGGTATTCTTGCTAAAGAACCTGCGTTTCTTTGAATCTTTAATTCAATCTTACTTATAGGAGTTCCAGTAATTTCTTCAATAGCCAGTTCAATAATAGGCTTTAGACCTCGTTGAATCAATTCCCCGTTGCCAAAAATTGCTTGAGCCAAAGGTGGGTTAGCAGTGTCTTGTTCTGTACTCCACCAATTTTTCTTTTCTTCAAGACCATACTTATCTTTGAAGTAATTATCACGGTAATGTCCATAAATTTTCTGTGGAGCATCATCAGTAATTATGATTTCATTTACTGCTCTTGTTTTATTATCCTTTGGAAGCCGCTTACCTTTCCTCCAACCAGCAGGTCTGGTAAATAGAGTATTTCTTGGGTTTAATTTAGGGTCGTCTTCAATGTCATCTAATACATCTAAAAACTCATTGAAGTCTTCCAGATTATCTTTTGTGAAAAGTTTTGTTGTAGTAACTAAATCATTAATTTTCTCAAGAAGTAGATAAACACCATCATTTCCTGTATTGCTTGAATTAGGTCTTAAGTATTTATTTACATGATTTTTGAGTTGCAAGTAAAGACTTCTTGGGTAGGTTTGCCTATCCTTATCTACATACTTACTTCCAGTGCTAGCCATAGTTTCCGATGTAATTTTATTACATTGTGATTTCCATCTAAGGTATTCCTGTTTAAATTTATAAGTAGGCACATCTATAGTGCTTCCATTAACATCAATCCTCGATTTCTTCGTCATCTTTTTCACCTCCGTATGTTAGGTTGTAAAGGGCTTTGTTCTTCTTAGGTTGTGGGTCGCCGTCGTGCGAGCCGCCTATACCAGCAACTACGCCAGCCACCTTATTCAAGTTGCCGCAAGCATCGCAACATGAGCCTTTGATTATATTCCACCAATTCATATTATTTCCTCCAATCCAAACTTCCCACATTACCCAAATCTTCTCGGTTAAGTGTCGCTTGAATACCCCATATAAACCAGTCTTCTCCGTCAGGCCCAAAATCATAGGATATGTATAATTTACTCATTCTCCTCTCAAT
>TARA_R110000803_G_scaffold205530_3_pt1 | contig 10761 bp, 16 predicted proteins | sample TARA_R110000803 | Tara Oceans TARA_R110000803 (sample SAMEA4397772) | marine metagenome | biome: Polar Biome; feature: [SRF] surface water layer (ENVO:00010504); material: water (ENVO:00002006), including particulate matter (ENVO:01000060) such as... | depth 5 m | reverse complement strand
CTCCATCGAAGTATCGCCCGCCTGCGTTGGTCGTATTTTCGCCTGCACTGTTAGTCCAATCTGCCCCATTTGACGAAACTGATAGTCGTTGATTCGATCCCCCCGGTTTCTTCGTCGCGGTTTTCTTGACGGTCGCTATGGCCGATGCACCATCGACTATCGCGGTTGAAATTGTCTTGGATCGTTGCGTAAACGGTTGCTTGTGGGTGGTTGTCCAAGTGGGTGTGCCAACTGCTGTTCCATCTGTTCCCGCACTCCCCGTATCGTCTATCGCGGTTCCCGTTCCCTCATTGTATTTTAGGTGGACCGTTTCCGATCCCGGCTCGATGCCAGCTTGAGCCAACGAGAAAATTGTGCCTGTAGAAAGTACGGTGCTGTACAGTCGGAAGTCATCAATCGTGCCAGCAAAGTAATTCGATATGGCACTGGTTCTCTGCACTCCAATCGACGCAAGTTCTGGCGTATCCGCAATTTCAGAAAGCCAATCACCAGCCGCACCAGTGCCAGCCCCAGACACAACGGCATCTGTCTGCTCGCTGCCGTTAATGTACATTTTCGTAGTAGAGCCTCCTGACGCTACTGCCACATGATACCAGCGGTGGAGCGATAGTGTCGCAACACTGGTGAGGATATAGGTGTTGCCAGTGGTTCGTCGCATATTTGATACTAGCTGCCCCGAAGTATCCACCAAGAAGTTATAGCGGCTTGTGGCTGTTGCTGAATCCGAATAGGTAAAGATGTTATTGTTGGTGGCGAATGAAGTCATGTAAATCCATACCGCTATGGTTCCATCTGTGTCGCTTTCCCAAGATGGATTGTCCGCGAACGTAACGTACTGGCTGGACCCGTTTAGCGGCAGCGTGACCCCTTCGCTAACGTCGATATTTTCCAGCGTACCGGCTGGAACTTGCGTGCCAACTTGGCTTGCGATGTATGTTGCGTCATCGTAGGGATCGGAGAATGTTGCCATTAGATTCTATCCGTATCAGTGCGGCCTAGTTCGTTGACAATCACGGCTTCGTAGACCGTCGAGTATTCGTTGGCGGCAGTGCCGAGCCACAGGGGCATCTGATGCTCCACAATGACGCTATCTTCACCGGCAAGTCGCTGGATCAGATCGTAGCCATCACTGTCAACTAGCAGAGCGATTGCAGATCGTGCCAATGCCTCGGTCGCGTAGACTGTTTCAGTCTCGATTCCGTTCTCACCGTAGACTCGCACCACAGCTAGGCGACCAGCAAGGATTGCGTTGCCTGACCCCGCATCGAACCGCTGGATACGATAGGGGGAATCGGAGTGGTCCCTGATCGCATAGGACAGGGCCGACATGGATTCAGCAAACTCCATGCGGGAAATGTCATCGACGCGAGTCGGGTAGGTGACTTGCAGGTTGTAGCGGATCATGGCTTGTCTGCCTTCTTGTCTAATTTGCTAACCGTTGAATCGTGCTTGTCTGGCTTGTAGTTGGTCGGTGGCTCAACCTGGGCCGTGATCACGCCCTGGATTGATTGCGGTCGGTAGCCATCGCGTGACAGCGATGCCAGTTCGTCGCGTTTGAATTCTTTCTTTGCCACGGTAATCTCCCTTAGCCTACGAACTCGACGTACCGCATGACCCCAGACACCTGGACTGCGCCGCCGAGTTCCATGTTGAGAAGTGTGTTGACCGTCGCTGTTTCAAACCAGCCGTCAGGATTGTACGGCAGGACGAAACCACCGTTAGCTCCAACTGACATTACGCCCGTCAGTGCCGTTCCACCTGCACCGTCTTCAAACCTGACGGTGACAGCACCGGCTGCAATGAGAAAGACTGAAACAACCTTGAATTTCTTCAATGCAACAGCAGCGATTAGGGTATTGTCACCGCTGCTTGCCGCGCTGATGGCTGCTGACTTCGTCAGTCCGACTGTACCGTCGCTCGGTCTGGTCATGATAAACCTCGATCAATTAAGTGTTGTTGTTTTTATTACCCATGTACCGGTGCAGTGCTGCTCCTGCTCCACCAGCAACGGATGCTGTGGTAAGCCAGCCGAAGATGCCTCGCACAACGTCATCGGTCGATGGGTTGTTCGCCGAGAACCACATAAAGGCCGTCAGGCAGATCGTGCCGACCACCATCATGAAACAGATTTGCCACCATTCCCATTTGTTCATGGCCCGTTGTTCCTGTCCACTATTTTCATGTGGGCTTCAATCAGCCTCTCATGCCATATGTCATTGGTTTCAATGACACCGAGCCTGTGTATCACCTGTTCCTCGCGTTCGTTGTCTCGTTTTGCCGCTGCATCCTGTCTGCCGTTGTCCTCTCTCATCTGTTTCAGAATCGAGTTATTCTCTGCGTGGACTCGGTTTTCTGCTGCGTCGATCTTGGAATTAACAGCTACGATTGAGATTGTAACCGGGGTAAGCAGGCCGAACATGATACCAGCCACGGCAGCTATCAAGCTCCAGTCTCTCTCGCGACCTCCTGAAGAACTTCCGTTGGATGATCCGACTAGCTTGCCACGTTGCCGATGCTCATGGTCGAGTCGAATGGCAGTGGCAAGATCGTGCAGTTCCCTCTGGGTGCTGCTCTGTACTTCGATCAGCTTTTCGAAGTGCGAGTCTAGCTTGTCGCCTTGTCTCTCAACTGCAGCTAAGACGTTCGCTGGTATTACTTCTGACGGCATCTATCCACCACTCCCTGTTCTGTACCGTGGAGGACAGTAGTGACCCCTTCAGCCCGCGATGAGACGGGCTGAAGGGTTGCCGCTAGGCGAGGCAGCGAAGTGTCTCACTTCGTTATCGGCAGCCACCGAAGCTGTTGAAGCCACCGAAGCTATTGAAGTTGTTGAACCCACCAAAGGATTGGAATTGCTGGGGAGCGAAGAACTGTTGCTGTTGGAATCCAAAGTTCCTCGGTACGAACTGGACTCGCGGGGCAACTACCCTAACTCCGAAGCCGTTATTGAACCCACGGTTGAATCCGTTGTTGACAACCACCGCTCGGTTGAATCCGTTGTTGACAACCACGGTACTGCGGCCAAACCGATGCGCCTCAGCGTCCTGTGACATGCACAATGCCATCGCTACGACAGCGAACAAAAACAAAAGACCTTTCATCACAACCTCCGATCAAGAACTACTGAGCCTTGGATTGCTCCCAGGCTGCGAAAAACAAGGCCGACTCGGAAACGTCCAATGGGCCACCACCTTTCTTGGTCGGCATATCGCCTGACAAGATCAGCTGGGCTATTCGACCCTTCTGTTCGGCTGTAAACGTACCATAATTAGCCATCTTAACGCCATCTGGAAATAGCTTACTAGGCTTCGACTCGTCCAGTGTAGCAGAATGACAGCCAGAACATCGACTGGCAATTACTGCAGTAAGCCTGTCTACACTGAACGCATGCAGGGGAATTCCAGCTCCAGGTGCGCTTCCAAATACCTTGGTTTCTGTGCGAACCTCAACCTCTGGTACAGCCGAGGCCTTCAGCAAAGCAGCCTGCGCCGCTGCCTGTGTCCTCACCAATTCAGCCTGTGCCAGCTTGACTGCCACCCTGTATCGATGGTTGCCTTCCAGGTCAATTGTCTCCTTGATCCCGAGCAGTGCCTGGGCTGACGTTGCCTGGGCTCCCTCTTGACCTCGGGCAAGCTGCTGCAGAGCCACGTTGGTATCGAGAGCATTGTACGATTTGACCAGCGTGTTGACTGAGTAGCCGTAATTGGAATTCCCCTGAGCCGCATTCGGGACGTACTGAGAATTCCTGTAGCCCATTGCTGCCATGCCGAACGGATCGGTGGCATAGCGAACATTGATGTTCGGGTTCCCCTCCAGTCCGAGTGCCTTGACTAGCTCAAGAGCCTGATTGTGTTTCAGTGCATCGCGCTGAAGTGCGTGATACTCCTTGTCCTTCGCGCCAGCAATCGCGAGCGCCTTCAGGGCAAAGTTGTCGTCCTTGTAGGAGATGGCTTTGACCACCACGGGCCATGCCTTGTACTGGTAGACGTATCGGTAGCAGCACCGACTTGTGTACTGCTTGACACGGTATCGTTTGAACCGATTGCCGTGTCCGTTCCACCATGCTCCATCCCTGGCGACATAGCCGTTGACATCTGTCTCGGCATGGGTGAGGTCGAGGGCGACCAGACTACTCAGAAGAATTGTCATCGTCATCAAGAAACTTTTCCAGTTCATCGTTCTCTTCCTTTTGAGGGAGGATGCCTCCGAGCAGAGACTTCATTGACCGCAGTGCAGCATCTGCGTAGACCTGTTCCCACTGCTGCCTTGTAATATCTAGGTCGGCTTTAATCGCGCCGATGCGTGGATCTTCTGGTTGGATGCCAGCCCCATCAACTGGAAGAGGAGGGAGCATCTGCCTCAGCAATGTTACACTATCCTCGCGAGAATCGGAAGGAAAGCCTAGTTCTGCCGCTGCGATCTGTGGCGTGACATCCCCGTGCCAGTAGGTTTCGTAGGTGTTCGCAATGCCCTGGTGCATCCTCGCGACCACGGTCGTTTCGTTGTCGTCAACCTCTCCGGTCAGTCGCGTAAGTGTTTCAGATAGATCGTCCCTGGCTCGACGCAGTGGCTTGTCCATGCTGCCAGAGTACATGCGAGCGAGCTGATCAATGGTCGCAATACTCAGGCCACCCTTCGCTCGGTCGCCAAAGACATCGACGTTGTCAATCAGCTTGGTGACATCATTTCTCAAGGGCTGCCAGCCATCCATCTGATTGCCGTCCTGCTGTCTCGCGTGGCATCGCATACAGGAGATGGGAGGTTGCAGCTGTGCTGTGTGCGGAGGAGGAGACAGGTGGTCGCTGGCGATCTCTGGTGGGACTACTCTGACCAGCTTACCTTCACCCAATGCTGGATCAAAGACACCGTCGCCGTTCAGATCCCCGGTGAACAGGACGTAGATCAGATGTCCGTTCTGCATCTCCATGATCAGTTCGATGCCACGATACTTGGATCTCAGTAGATTCAGGATCGGGTCGCTGTCTGCTTCTGTCTCTCCATCGGCCTGATCCTGAGTGTAGGCAATCAGCCCTTGGTTCTTGGTGACATCACTCTGCGGACCACTGAACACAACCGTAGCGCGAGATTTTCCAGTGACTTGACTGCGGAACATCGCCACCTTTTTGTCCGACTGCAATCGCGATACTGATCCGACAGTAACTCCTGCAAATGTTGAAAGGAAATGGTCAAAGTCGCTGATCCCAGATCCCTCTGGGGCCGGTTCAATCCCTCGAAATTCATAGTAGAGAGCGCCTTCAAGGTTACTGGCTGCCTTACGAATGAACCAATCGCCTCTGATAATTGGTACTTGAGTTTGACAGAGTTCGTGCAGTAGCCTGGATTCAATACCGGTGTGTGTTCCCAATGGTCGAACGAACTGTTTTGCCTTCTTGCTTTGTGTCGCAACCTTCACCCCCTTCTGATTCTTATCGACGAAGCCGACTCGCGTCCCTACCTGCACTTGCAGCCAACGCTCGTCGACAACATCGATAATCGCAAGACGAGTGCCTCTATCCAAAACCTGGATCGTAGTCGTGCCGACCTTCACCCTGATCCCGCCCACCAAGGCTTCGAGAGTTTGAGTGAATTCGGCAACCTTTAATTCGACACCGTTCTGCAGAAAATATGGTTCGTCCTCTGAGAGTTTCTCCCAGGTAGTGTTGAGAATGGAAATGTTTTTGGTGTTACCTGCACCGAGCTGTGCGAAGTCGGCCACCACCAGGAACCCCATCTTGCCTGGGACAGGGATGACTCGACTGACGACCGGCACAGACGACCGGCTGAGTGACATGTCGAGTACGGTCTGCACCTGCTTGACTTGCAGATCATCGTCTCTATGCACCCAGATGTATCGCATGAGTGGAGCGAGTGGTTGCTGCGTGGCATCGGCCAGAGCAACTCTGGCAGCATCGAATGGTACTCCGAGCCTGCCTGCTTCTTGTCCGCGAGCAGCTGTCGCCATTCCAACAACGAAGAACACGATGGCGACAATGGCCCAGTATATGGTGATCCTGACGGAGATTCTCTGTTGCGACTCCCTTATTGACCTGATCTCTCGCCTTGCCTCGCGCAGTTCAATAGAAATTAAATCAACCTGCTGCAAGATAAGCCTTAGCCGATCCACAGGAATCCTCCAGTGTTTCCTTCGTGCGTGACCGGCCACTTGATCTTGAGCGGACCAATCGAGAACGTAGGCTCGTTGCCTACTGTCGCATCGTCAGGCTTGCCATGCTCATCCATCAGATTCTCGGGGCTGATGAGCCCATACTCGCCGGTCTTGACCGAGGTGCGCTTCAGGTGTTCGCGCATCTGATCATTGTTCTTGAGATCAGTGTCGCTGCCATCTTGCTCATGCTTGGCGTAGGCCAGCATCCCTACGGCACAGGCCGCTGGAGTGGCCATGCTGGTCCCCGTCATCTCCCCGAACTGCCCGTCTCCGATGGTGGAGAGCATATCTTCACCGGGAGCAAGGATGTCGAGCTGTGGACCTCGCGAAGTAAATTTGCTGATGACACCAGACTTATCCACCGAGCCAACACCGATTGTCGATCCGAAAGCGCCGGGGTCGTTGACTGGACCGCCGTCGTTACCCGATGCAGCGAAGATAAATTTGCCATCATTCACAATCTGTTGAAAGAGATCCTTGAGGTAGGCAGGCATTCCTCGGCCACCAAGGCTGAGTGAAAAGAAGTCTGCGCCTTGATCCCAGGCCCACTGCATCCCTGCTGCGATACTCTGGTCAGACCCACTACCGTTGTCGCCTAGAACCTTGGCGACAATGATTTGACATTCAGGAGCAATGCCTCGGATGCCAATGTTGTTGCCAGCTCTTGCACCGATCATGCCGCAGCACCAAGTCCCATGATCGTGACGATCCTCAGCTCCGAACCGGCTGTTAGTGAAGTCCTTGGCGTTGAGGATAGCTCCGTCCAGATCTGGGTGATCAGTGTCACACCCAGTATCGAGAACCGCACAGATCAGGGGCTTGCCGTTGACTGCCCCCTTGGTGTGTCGCCAAGCATCCTCGATGCCGAGAAACTTATGCGACCAGTCAACTGTCTCTGACAGTGGAACAGTGACTGCTTTGAGTTCGTAAGGAGGGAGTCGGTAGTGGTTGTCCACGATTACCCTTTTTGTGAGCGTCGGATGAGATCAGCGATGATGCTGGCGAGTGTCATCAGTAGCTGCCAGTTGATTCCGAGAACTTCGGCCTGCTGCATCTCAACTCGGCAAGAGGCAGCCGATACCTTTCCATCGGCAGCAGCAAGATAGCGACCAACGAGGGCAGCCAGGATCTTCTTGACCGCATCGGTCATGATCGAGTCCAGGAACTCGACCACCTTGTCATCCGTCTCGGTCGGAGTGATCTCGGTCAGTACTCGCAGGGCAGCGATGGCTGCTTCGATCTTATCTTCGACCGAGCGAGAGTTGCCAATGGCCTGGAACTTTTCGATCAACAGTCCGAGCAGCGCGAGATCGTAGTTCTTAAGTGTTTCGATCAGGTCGAGCAGGCCGCTGATCTTGCCGCCGACTCCGCGAAGTCGATCACCAATTCGATTTGTCTCGGCCACGACCTGGGCGCTGACCTGGACTGGCTCTGCCTTGGGGGCAGGGGGAGCTGCTTTGGCTGCTGTGGTCGCAGACCTTTCGGTAGGTGTGACATGCGACTCGGTGGGCTTCTTGCCGAAGAACTTTTTTGACATGCTTCTGCTCCGTTGGGGTTGGTTGTCCCCGAGAAGCATAACCGATTTGATCTCGGCCTGTCAATTATTGATGAAAGCCTATCTTGCCCAGGCACTCATAGATGGACTGCAGCGTAGATACACCGACATTCCTTCGTTCAATCAGTGAGTGGGGAGTCTCTGACAGCAGATGCCGGACGGTCGTAATGCCGTCTTTCTCTAGCCCGTTGCAGGTTTTAACCGACAGGCCGATCTCGATCAGCGGAAGACTCAGCCTTGTTTCTTCGGGCAGACAGGACAGGTCTACACATTCAGAGTACTGGGTTCCCCTGAGTTTATTCAGCTCGGCATGGGCAGCATCCCAGTTACCCTTGATTATCTGAATCATCAAAGGTATTGCTTTTTTGGAAGCATCCTCGATGTCCTTGGGTGTGACGAATCCCTTGCCGGTCATACCTGGAATCTCCTGCTGTGTTTTTTTTCTGCTTCCACTTTTGCCTCCCTGCCAGTCTTTCGCATATTCCGCGACATGATGGCAGCATCGTACCAAGTGTAGTTCAGGCTGACATCAGCTGCCCATCGTCCGAAGTAGTTGAAGATCTCAGACTCTCGGCCGACTGGGCAAACGCCGATGTAGGTCTGCCCTTCTTTTTCAAGATAGATGTAGTTGACTTCGCTCATGAATCCACCTGATCCTTCTTGGGTTTATACTTCCATGTATGGTTGCAATTGGGACAAGTAACATTGGGAAGCTTTGCAGTGCCAGCAGTCGGCAGTGGTATTCCCAGCTCTTCGAAGATCTGATTGCGAGCCCTGATCTCCCTGCTGTTGAGCGTTTGTGTCATGCGACCCATCATGGAAGAGATGCGAGCATTGGACGGTTCAAACCCGCTGCCAACGGCTCTTTCAATTGCCCACTTCATGTAAGCATATTGTTGCCATCCAAGTTCTTGGGACATTACCATCGACCTGTTATGTCTAGGATCTTAATAGCCAAGTTCTGTAAGCCTGAATTAATAACTGGGCTATTGTAGTCGGACGCAATGGCCCTTATCTTCTTGAGCTTTGCTGCCAGGAATTCTCGGTCCTGGTGGGCCTGATCAAAGACTTCTTGTGATGTCCCTGACCATGCCGACTGATCACATCGTTCTAGTACTTCTTCAATGTTCATGTTTCGGTTATCTCGCAATTGTAATAGGCTTCGACACACTTCTTTTTGAGTCGGTACATCGGGGTCTTCATCCCCTTAACGTCCTCGACGACGACCTTGCCCTCGACCTCGTACCAAAAGTCCGCGAGGTAAGTAAAGACTTTGATGTCGTTAATAAAGATGGGGAACTTTGGCTGCAACTTCAGTCCGGTGATGTCACCGTTCTCCATCATCACCTTCAGCTCACCATATCGCTTGGCTTCTTTTTTCGATGGAAACGAATGACCATCGACGACAGTCCGAACTGCTTTGTATTTACTTCTCTTGGGATTCCATGCCACGGGGATTACCTTAGTGCTTTCTGCCAGGGTAGTCGTGTTGTTCCCAGACGATCTCGTTGCTGTTCCAGTTTGGATTCTTCTTCAGCCATGCCACCAGCTCCTTACCTAAGCCGTGTCCCCAGAGGCACTGCGACTTAGAGTCGAACACCAATCGCTTCCGCTCCACTATCCCGCTGTCAGCGTCCCGCTTGGCCTTTGCGCCGCGACTGTCACAAGAGCATACCACGGTAGAGTACTTCTTTGCGCGATCTTGCTTCAGGCTTTCCTTGAGCCGCTCCCTGGCATCTGGCGGGAATCCGTTCATGAAGTTCATGTGAAAGTACCGCTGTGCCTCTCGACTCCAGATCGTGGTGAACCCGCTGAATGAATCGAAGCAGTTCAGGCACTTGACCGAGCCATGCCTAAAGCATTCGGGCTCCATCGGCCGCAATTTCTCGTACTGGACCTGGGCTGCTCGATCTGCAATAGCGCCAGGGTACTCGGACAGATGGAATGGCAGCTTGACATCATCGACAGCTTGCAAGCATGCTTCCAGGCTGTGCGGTGCTAGCTTGTCGAACCAGAGATCCGCATAGGCTTCCTGGTCGGGCTGTTCGTCCAGGTGCTTGAGCAGCCCCTCATGCATCAGGCTTGCTTGGATCGCCCACTTGTTGAATTCTTCTCGCAGCATCTTCGTTGCCTTTCTTGAGGAATCCCTCTAGCTTGCTGAGGTGATTGCCGTTGGCCCCTGGGTTCTTCTGCAGCCCCCATCCGTTGGTCTTCCAGGTTCGAACCGCAGCCTCCCAGGACTTCATGGTGACCTTGCCCACGACCCAGCCCTTGGTTTCATACGCATCAACGAACGCTTGTGCGTTAATGGGGTAGTCAATCTTGGCAGCGTAGTTTGAAACTTCTTCAGCAGAAGGAGGCTTAAATATTTTCCGAGACGAAGTCGCAGGTTTATCTTCCTTTTTTCCCTTCTTCCCTTCTTCCCTTCTTCTATCTGGTAGCGCTGGCGGTAGCGCTTGTGGTAGCGCTGGCGGCACGGTCGTGGTATCGTTTGTGGCACGGTCGGCCTCTTCGGTGTCTTGGTAAGTACTCCAGTTGCATATAGTTACGACCGTAAAAGCGCGGCACGGTTTTACCGTTATTTGGCCCCACTTCTCTAATTTTCGGAGCCCTCTTTCCAACCGTGGTCGCGACACCTTCAAACGCTCTGCAAATAGCCTAGAAGCGAAGGCAAAACTGCCTGGATCGATCTGTTCTCCCTTGAACCATCCGGCCTTCCAGTTGGCTCGGCAGAGGCAGGTAATCCAGAGCCGACAGATCCAATCGTCCGACATCGCGGCCGAGTCGAGCATCTTCCGGTGGAGTTTTATCCAGTCACCCATGGGCTACTGCCCCGCTAACTTGTAGACGGCAGCTTTGTTTCCGTACTCGCTCTTGCCAGCATCTGGATATTCCAGGACATCTCCGCGCTTGACCAGCTCAGAAAGCCGACTGCGGACACCTGAAGATGAGATGCGGATGCCTTGCCCCTGCGCCCGAGAGTACAGATCCCCTGATGTCCCAGGCCCAGAATCGAGCAATTTCAGCACAATACCCTGGC
>TARA_R110000803_G_scaffold45923_5_pt1 | contig 10778 bp, 10 predicted proteins | sample TARA_R110000803 | Tara Oceans TARA_R110000803 (sample SAMEA4397772) | marine metagenome | biome: Polar Biome; feature: [SRF] surface water layer (ENVO:00010504); material: water (ENVO:00002006), including particulate matter (ENVO:01000060) such as... | depth 5 m | reverse complement strand
AGCTTGTAGCGGCTATCGGTAAGACATCAGGTACAGCACCACCAAGTAGTACCAATACACTTTTTGGTGATGAGCTATACGATAAGTGGTTAGCAGAAACAGCTAAGCAGAAGGAAGGCTTGACTGAACAGAAAGCAGAACTTGGTCGTGAGAAATGGATGCAAGTAGCTAAGCTAGGCTTTTCAATACTATCTCAACCCGGTGGTCAAACTTTCCTACAGTCAATAGGCTCTGGTGCAGTTAAGAGTGGGTTCGTTGATGGCCTATCTAAACTTACTGCTGAACAGCGTAAACTAACTAATAAAATAGGCTCCTTAAATAAGCAAGACTTGAAGCTAGCCTTTGGTTTGTCTGATAAAAAAGCTTCACGTATTCTAGTAAAGAGAAACCATGATGAAAAGATGGCAACGATAGGTCAACGAACAGCAGTAGAAAATAGAAAGTTTGGTCTAGACAGAGCTAAATTCCAGAGAGATCAATGGACAGGGGGAGACGGACTTAAAGATTTCAATGCAATCTGGGCAAATAAAGTTTCAGAAAAGAACATGAAAAAGTATAAAGGTGTCGCTACAGATAATACTATCATGTGGGATACTAACTTCATGCTGAAACCTGCAGTTTCAAGTGTATATAAAACAGTATTATACAATGGATTACAGAATCTTTTGACAGATGGTAATGCTGAGAAGGTAGCTATGGAAGCAGCAGTTAAAAAGGCTAGAGAGCTTATGAGAAATGATCAAGGGTAAATGACTCATGCAGGAAAATACACAATCTGATTTAGATGCTTTTAGAAAAAGTCAAGGACTTGGCTTATCTGAAATTACACCTGAATCTGACCCGTATACTGCCGTACCTTTTCAAGGTGATCCTGATGGGTGGGTTAATAAGACAGCTGTTGCTTTTAATAACTCACAGAAGAGTTTATATAACTCTATAGGATTAATTTCAAATGAGGTTCTAGAAGGTTCTGATGATCCTGAATTTAAAGAATACTTTGTAGGTCTAAAGAAATGGGCCGATGATGGACAAGCTCAGCAAGATAAAGATATAAGTGAGTTAGGTCAGCCTAGAAGAACAGCTTCTATAACTCAGGGCTGGGAAGAGATTGAAGCTTTGTACGGAGAAGAAGACGGACTACGCTTAGCTATTGATAGAGCAGGTACACTTTTATCGGATATGTCAGCTGAAGGTGCAGGTTCTTTAGCTCTGCCTCTAGCTGCATTTGCTCCTGCTGCAGTTGCTTCTCTTGTAGGTGCTCCTGTTGTAGCAACTGGTGCTCTATCTTTAACACTCCCCCTACTAGTAAGTGCAGGTATGACATATGCACCTAGTTATAATAAGATGATAGAGATGGGAGTAGAAAAAGATAGAGCAGCTAATTATGCTAAGGGTGTAGCGACTATTAGTGGGCTTCTAGACAGAGTAGGTGCAGGATTCTTACTAAACGGTTTAGTTAAATCTTTCGGTAAGGACGCTGTGGTTGATACCTTATCTCAAGAAGTAGGCAAATCAGCTGCACGTAAGGCTATAGATATAGCTGCTGCAGGTGTTAAGGGTGGTTTAAAAGGTGGTGTAGGTGAGGCTGTTACTGAAGGAACTCAGGCAGTTGTGGAAGATGCAGGAACTAGACTAGCTGCAGGACTACCTTTAATTGATGACGATCCTAGAGTACAAATAAATAATATTATAGATCAGGCAGCTATAGGATTTGTAACTGGTAAACCTTTAGGAGCAGCTACAGGAATTATAAATAAATCTTTAGGTAATGACTTAGCTGTAAGACATAAAGAAATAGATGATAGTATTGAATCTTTACAAAAAGCTACCGAAGATGCTGACAATGATCTAGCTAATACTGAAAGATTATATTCAGGTGATAAGAAACTTGATCCTATGGAATCTGTAAGTGTTCCTCCAAGTATAGTTAGATCAGCAATGCAGCCTCTTAAGCCTCTAGCTAATTTAGAAGAAGCTGAAGGTCCACGCATTGTTAATACCTTGATGAGCCAACCTTCTAATGTTAGTGCTAAAGTAGGTGAGTACGCTGAGAAAGTTCAACCTGTTTTGAATAGAGTTAAGAGAGCCTTTAAACTTCCTATTATACAAAGAGCTATCTCTAAATCTGTAGGTAGAAGAATAACTAAAGTCATGGCATATGGTGCTGTTGATAAGAATAATAATATCAATGAAGCTGCTGAAATTTTAAGAAGTGAAATTTATGGTGAGGTTATAGGCATTGATCCTGAAACAGATGATCCTGTATATTCAGGTATGGCAGGTGAGATGCAAGCTCTAGGTATCCCTTTAAACTTTGAAGAGAACTATGTACCTATATCATACAAGACAGGTAGAAGAGCTAGAAAGAAAATGAAGAAGATGCTAATTCAGGATGGAGCTACACCTGTTGTAGCAGCTGGCATCATAGATAACATTGAAGGTAATAATGGTTTCTTTAATCCTGAAAATATAAAACAACTTAATCTAAGTGGTGTTGAATCTACTAATGTAGAAAGTCCTAAAGCTGCTTTTGAAAATAAGAGAATGTTCAAACCTGAGTTTAGAAAGAAGCTCTTTGATGCAGGATTGATTGATGATAATGTAGAAGCTTTAACCTATAAGTATCTACTAGATGCATCTAAAAGAATTGAGGCTAAGAAGATGGAGATACAACTTAAGGAAGATGTAGCTTCATTAATTAAAAAGGATAAGATATCTGCACCTGAAGTTGCTTATATATCTAAAATATATAGTGCTCTTAACCATAACTATAATCCTATTAAGGATAAGAAATGGGGCAGTACGATGAAGAACATCTTAGCTGCTCAGTATATCTTAACCCTTCCATTAGCTGCACTACAAGCTCTATCTGAACCATTGATAATGTTAACTAGAATTAGTCCTAAGCACGCTTTGATGGGGTCTATGAAGGCTTCAGTCAATGCTTTAACTGCTAGTGCTAGAACTATATTCCCTAAGATTCCCCAAAATAAATCAGAGAGAGCTTTCAAGGGTATCATGGAAGGCTTGGATGGTGTACTATCAGAACGCTTTGGTGACATAGGTAATGTAACAACTAATAAAAAGATTACAGATGCATTCTTTAAAGCTACAGGCTTAACTTTAGTTACACAGATTAGTAGAGACATGGGCTTTCAAGCTGCTAGAATGCAGATGACTGAGGACCTTAAGACTATTCATAAGTATGAGGGTATCACTGATCCAAGTGACAAGCCTCGTAAGCCTACTAAAGAATACCTGAATGCTAAGAAGAGACTTAGAGATATGGGGTTAGTTAATCCCATGAGTGATACACTACAGAACTGGGCTATGAGTGACAAGACAGATGCTGATCCTACTATTGTAAGGAAAGCTATGTCTAAGATGGTTAAAGAAATCATAATGACACCTGATCCTACTAACAAACCATTGTGGATGTCTGATCCTCATTGGGCTTTGGTAGCACAGCTTAAAGGATTCATGGCTACATTCGGTACTAACGTAGGTGGTAGGATGTATAGAGATGTCGTCCTTCCTATACTTAAGAGTAAAGGAACAAGAATACCTGCAGGTGATATAGCTAGATACAGCGTAGCTCTTACAGCTTTGGTGGGAGCTTCCTTAGCTATCCAGACTATGAAGGAAGCTATTAGATACCCTGAAGGTGAGGAACCTAGTAAAGACTTAGACATGAGAGACAGGGTTATTGAAGCACTGCTAGGTACTAATATCTTTGGTGGTGGTACAATCTTATATGATGCTTTAAATGCAGACAAGTATGGCGGTGACTTCTGGGCATCACTACTAGGCCCTACAGCAAGTACAGTTTCTAGTTTAGGTACAGCATCTGCTGGTTATCTACTAGGTGAAGATGGAGAACGAAGCTTAGCTAGAGAGCTTACATCCCTAGCACCAATCATTAGAAATATACCATTGGCTCAAGATTTAAAAGAGGACATAGTGTCTAGACTTGAAAAAATACTTGTAGACGCCAAAGATATATTAAACTAACTGTGAGATAAATGGAATTGACTAGTGAATTTTTATTCCAGATTGGCGCGGTTATCGCTTCTCTGGCAGGTGCTTGGGCTTTAGTTAAGAACCAAGTCTCTAATCTATACAAGCTACAAAGAGAACTTAAAAATTCTATTGATGAACTATATGTTAGAACTGATACTAATGACAACAGTGTAGCTGTGTTGAAGAATCAAGTTACAGTTATGAAAGATATACTAAGTCCTGATAATCTAGCAGCTGAACACAGGCGTCGGGGCTACAATGACAGGGCTGTAGAACAATTACAAGTTCAAATTGATAAGCTTCATAGTATGCATAATGGAAAACATCCACCGGTTAGTTCTAAGCCTTAACTAATTAAGTTAGTACGTTACCTGCAGACTTACGCCTAGCTCTATGCTGGTATCTATATTCTTTCTTAGCTGCTGCTTTCTGTATCTCAATATCTTTAATGGTTTCAGATGCTATATTACTATCTGATTCATCATGAGCATCATCATCAGCTTCACTAGCGTACCATTTACATTTAAGAAATAACTTAGCTACAGTATCTTCACCTAAGATTTCTAAGTCCTTTATGATGTCTTCTTCTAGTTCAGTAATAGACTTAGGTACATCAACTTCCTCTACACTCTTGAGTCTTGATAGTACCTCTAGTGCTTTTAACGCACTGTTAGTATGGTTATTAACTTTAGCATACTGGTACTGATCCTCAAGTTCAGAGACTACATCTAAGGATGTCTCCATCTCACCTTCAAGCTGTTCAATTCTTTCTTGTACTTCAGGTCTAGCCATAAGCCTAGAGCCTTGTGTGTGTGCTGATCCATCAGAGTAACCTGCAGTCTTAGCTGCGGCTGTTGCATTGTGATACATAGCATAGCTCTGACAGAACTTCTCTTGTTTAATATTTAGTTCTTTATGCTGTACTGTCATTAGGTTATACTGTCATTAGGTTGTGATATCATATTTATTAAGCCTTAGTTTGTTACTTGTGACCATAATAATTCTTTATTAGTAGACAATTCAATTTTCCAACTTGAGTAATTAATCTTATCCCAAGGTAGAACTTCATCGAATCTATTGTCAAGTACGTATACGCCATCTGTTGTGGTGATACACAGCACTACATGAGGCAGTCCTTGCTCATTGACACATACAGCTAGTGGTAAGTTAGCTCTCTTAATACCACCCTCTAAAAGTAGTTGTCTTTTCTTTATCGCATAATACTCACAGTTTCCCTCTGATCCTTCTAAAGACCAGCAGTCTTTACCATGTACGCTACCTTTGTATTTAGAACCATAGTTAATAGTATCATTAACTTCACAGATATTATACCAATCTATAGGTCTTAATAGCATAGGTACTCCTACATAGAATGTACGGTATGTAGGATTACGTTTTAAGTACTCAGTATATTCAGAGGGTGGCTTACATAAAGTAACATGAGGCATAGCTGTAGCCTTCTTAGGTCTATTTAACCACCAGAATACTTTAGCGTATGCGTTTATTAATAACATTTTAATCATGTTAAGCACATAGTTTTTCCCATGTTTCATTATGAGTTAAGACCTGCTTAGCTGTGTCATTACTAATCACATCTAACTGACTTAGGTAGATAGGTTTAGACCAACTACAGTATACCCTACCATCACCTACGGACCCACCGCTGCAGCCGCTTATGAATATCAGAGGAGTTAGCACGATTAATACTGTCTTCAACTTCATTAGCTTCTTTGATAACATCTACTACCTCCTCTAATTGATCTAGCTTAGCACTATCTTTACCGCTCTTGTATGCGAACAGTAAAGGTAAAACTTTAGTAAATAAGTTAAATACTGAACCCAGTATTGTACCTATCATTGTCACGTATCTTTCTTATCTACTGCTACTTCTTTCTTCTCACCTACTTCTTTAGCTCTTGCAAAGTTCAAGGCTAAGAACTCAACTACTGTATAGACTTTACCTAAGATTGTGCTAGGGTCAGGGGTCTTAGTACCAGCTACTAACAGAGATGCTACAGCAATGACCTGTGTTAAAGTGATTAATAAGAACTCTTTGTTTTCCATAAATAAATCTAACATTCTTTTGTATCTCCTTCGATGTATGGGGTAGGTTTAAGATCATCAATCCTATGTGAATAGTGATGGTAATCAAACTTAGAGGATGTTCTCCAAGCCTCACCTATTAGTGTCTCTTTCTTATCGTCATGAACTACAATGTTCATCTCTACATCTGTAGATTCAAATAGCTTCTCACAATCTTGTGCCATTGCGAGTAGTTCTCCTGTAGTCCAGAAGTTTTTATCATTAAGTTCAACGGGTATATACTTAGGTTGCTTATCTCTAATCTTTTCTTTCTTCATTTCATCTGTAACTTCATCTAAGATATTACTATCATATCCAAATAATTCAAAGTCTCTGAACCCTAAGATATGAAACATCCCGATAGCTCTCATAGCTGCACATGTACCGCCTGTTACAAAGGTTGCACCTTCACCTAAATCAATAGCACCATCAGGATTCTCTGCAGTCTTCGTGTTGTCTTTTAAGCTTTGTGAGAATGCGTGCCAACCATATACTTTATCAGTCTTATCAAGTAGATACTTAGTAACTGATGGATCAGTCATAGATGCTACAAAGAACATAGTCTCATCATCAACGGTTTCAAACAAGGATGCACGTACAACGCCGTGTGTTGATGTCCCTTTAATTTCACGGGGGTCTAGTATAACACAGGCATATGGCTGTATACCAGCCTCTAGTAATTTAGGATATGAGTGTTTGACACACACGATCTTAGAGTCTAAGACATCTTGATAATATTTAATAGCTTCAAAGTCAGTAGAGTCTCCACCTGATACTATAATTATAGACTCATCATTGATGTCACAGTTATTAATTAGGCTCCAATCATTGATAAGCTCAAGGTTAGCTTTAATATTAGCAGTGATGTGTTCTTGAGGTACACTATCTTTAGGTTGTATAATGATAGGTGCTTTACGTAAGTCAGCTGGGATAGGTGGAAGCTCGTCGTTATTTAATAGAACTGCAAGGTGTGTGATACCTTGTTGTTTTTTCTTAACCCATACCTTATCTTGAGAAGGTAGGACTGTGATCCTCTTACCTTTAAACTTCTTCATAACTAAACGATTAACAGCTTGTTCTTTCTCATCAATAATATTATCATTAATATCTTTAGAATAGAAGTCATCGAACACAAGGACAGGTACATCCTTAAGAAAGTTATAGTCGCTATTAACTGTTTTATCGCTATGACCACCGTCAATATAAGCAAAGGTAACATTACCATAACTAGTGTCCATCACGTTACCTAGATTTTCTTTAGAGTCACCTCTATGAAGTTCAAAAGTAAATGTCTTACCTTTCTCAAGCATCTTATCTTTGAATTCTTGAAGCCTACCTTGTACTTGTTCCAGTGAAAAAGGCGCTGTAGTAGTAAACTCTTTCTTTAATTGTTTAAGAGTAGCTGATTCAAATAGATCAAGACCTATGTAGTGTAGACTATCAGTCTTTTCAAAAGCAGCTAGAGACATTTCAATAGCTCTTCCACCGTTCCATGTACCAATCTCTAAGATGTTATCTGTCACATAGGTTCTAACTAATTCAGCTAGTTGTTTGAATCTAGGTAGATTTACATCTCTATATACACTGTGCCCATGCTTAGTTATATCTTCTTTCTTATTACCTTTGAAGTGATCCATGTAGTAAGCTAAAGGTGAGACTCCGAAAGCATCTAAGTCTTTAACTACAGGTGAAAGATTCTGTACCTTCATACCATGAGCGGAGTAGATATTTAATAGACGCTCAAAGATAAACCCATCATGCCACTCTCTGTATGACACAACCTCACCAGTATCATAGCAACCTCTAAGGTCTGCTAGTAAAAGATGAGGTGCTTGATAGTCAAGATTGAAAGCTACGAAAGATGTTTCACTATAGTCTGTAGCTGTTCTACCTAAGTGAGAAATCTCAGCTTTGTCATTCAAGAATTCCTTAAGCTTCTCTTCAGATAGAGGCCGCTTAGTTACAGTGTCAGCATCTAACCATATAAGCCAACCGCCCTTAACTTCTGACTCAGTAATCTGTAAGGACGTGTCAGTCAGAGCGTATACTTTATGACACCATTTGATTGCGTCTAAGCGCCAGTTGTATGGTACTTTCCCATTGCCTGTGCCATCATGCTCCTTCATAGATTCCCTATAAGCCAGCATGTCAGTCACATTATTAAGATTACGGTATTCAATGTTCCTACCTACAGGAAATTCATTGACTATATCTTGAGGCATGTCATGGTAATATGCTATAAGTTGAAGGTCATCCTTCCAATATTTGAGGACTGAAAACAACATATTCTTAGCGTACTGTTCATACCCTTCAGCACTAAAGGAAGTTACAAATCTAATCATTACTGTCAACCATCTCCTTGTATAATTCACCATACTCTAAAGCATACATAGCGTCTGCTTTTCTTGCTGGTTCCCATGTAGCAAACAAAGGACCACCTAAAGTAAAGTGCACGTTCTTAGCTGCTATACTGGCAGGAGAATGGCTATCAAGCCAGTTCCATTCTTCAGGTAGTTCACCAATTTCATCGTTCTCTAACCAATAAAAACCATGTAACCAGCTACCACTCTTAGTATTAACATCACTTAAAGTATATGATCTCTTGATAGAAGGATGATCACAATTCCACAGTATAAAACTAGACCAGTTCTTTCTGAAGTAGTTCTGCTGTAGCTTGTTGTCCATCTTAATACTACCTTCAACTTGAGTATAGTTATGTTTGACACAGTAGACAGCTTTGGTAGACTGTGCATCACACCTATCAAATACTTCCATGATGTCTCCCCTAACATACATGTCAGAGTCCATGAATATAGCCTTACCACTGAACTGTTGTAAGAAAGGTACTAAGAATCTAGTGAAACTGAATTCAGTTGAATAGGGCTTTCCGTCAAAGATATCCACTCTTCTACCATCAACAATCTCATATGATCTTGAGTATAGACCTGCTCTTCGTAGTTCGTGCTGATCTAGTGGTACTATTTGTACCGGCGCACTAGCGTGTTTTCTAATACTATACACTAGTGTTCTGAAGTAGTCATCTTCAGTAGGGTCATACCCAATATACACTGTAGGTAACTTACAATCTACATTCATAATATTATTAGTACCTTTCCCTAGTTTCTTATTATTATTATTGTATTCAGTACAGAACATAATACTCCTATTTATACAATAGTCCAAGGACTTTATTCAAACATCTTAAGAAAACTTTCTACCTCTAAACCATGATGTTAAAGCTACACGCTCACCACTGTGTACCTTATTAACTCTATGAAATATATAAGAAGGAAAGACACATACTGATCCTATATTTCTCATAGATTTAATTGTAGAAAAGTTATCAGTCTCTTGAGGATGTACCCACTTTTGTACTTGAAGATCACCACCTTTATAGTCATCCTTTAAGGTAACAGTTACAGTTATCTTACGCTGTAAATCCTCGTCAGCTTCCTCTGAACCTGTATCATAATGCCAGTCATAGAAGTTTCCCTTCTCATAGAATGACACTTGAGGTACTTCAGAAGCTGCTAAGTCAAAGTTCCAGTTAGCATCTGTGTTAGCCTTTACAGCATAGAAGTATAATATATCATTGATCTCTTTGTTATTAAGCCATGATATCCTAGTATTTCTAACTTCATCCATAAGTACTTGATTACCATCTCTACTAATCTCAGCCTCAACTTGATCAAAGTGTCTTGACATTTGAACTAAGCCGTCGCAAAAAGTGATAGGTAAGTCCTGATCATATGTCACATAAGTTAGCATACTTTAGTATCTCCTAGTTATATTTAAAGACAGCATCAGCCACTGTACGTTCTACGAATGTCATACCTAGTTCATCTGTTATATACTTAACAATATCTTCAGGCTCTGTACCAAATCTTTTACACGTATCCTTTATCTCTATATTCATTACAGGTTTAGTTCTAATAATAGTTTCCTTAGCTCCCTTAAGGAATGGAAGTTCATACCCTTCGATGTCAACCTTTAAGTAATCTATCGTAGGGAATTCATAGTAGTCTAAAGTATGCATGATTACAGTAGAAGAGTCAAGTGTTAATTCTTCATCTTCAGTTATGACACCAGCTGTACCACTGTTACCTTCAGTGGCATAGTCTACTACAGCAGAACCTTCTTTATCTCCTAAAGCATGTGGGTATAAAGTTACTTTATCAGGGTTCTGTATATTCTTTAGTAGACAATCTATATGTGCTTGTATAGGTTCAAAGCATATTACTTTATTGAAAACTTCCTCAAGCTCTATAGTCCACGTACCTATGTGAGCACCTACATCTATAGCTGTATCAAAGTTAGTCACATGCTTTAAACTATTCTGTCTATGTTGTTTCTGATATGTTCCTTGTGCTTGCTCTAATACTTTTTCAAAGTAAGTATCTCTTGTAGGTATAGACCACTTCATCATCTGCATATATCCTTATACACCACACACTCCACCTGTACCACTGATCTCACAGATGTCATGTGATTGAATGTTATCTTCAAACTCTTCTCCTAGCTTATCAACAGCTTCAGAATATGGTACAGATGTTAGAGGTTGACCACCCCTTGCACCATCAGGGTAACAAGTAAACCCTCTCAAGCGTGACGCGTAAGATGCTAGTGTATTGCAGAACTTACTAACTGTATCCTCATTATTATTCTTACTACCCCAT
>TARA_R110000803_G_scaffold107209_3_pt1 | contig 10785 bp, 13 predicted proteins | sample TARA_R110000803 | Tara Oceans TARA_R110000803 (sample SAMEA4397772) | marine metagenome | biome: Polar Biome; feature: [SRF] surface water layer (ENVO:00010504); material: water (ENVO:00002006), including particulate matter (ENVO:01000060) such as... | depth 5 m | reverse complement strand
GGGTTGTTGTCCTTATGGTCGATATCCTTGCCATCACCAACTCGTACCTTGCCAACCTTCTCGGCATCGTAACGGGCGCGGTGTCGGGCATTGTTATCCTTCAGGTGCTTCTTATGGTAGTCCTGATATTCAGCTTTGTAATTACGTTTCTTTTTCATCAGAATTTCCAAATAACATCAATAATCACAATCCGCGACATTAGCTTGTCTCCACTTGGAGCCGATGTGCCGGAAGTCATTTTAGCTAATTGCATTAGACACCTTATGTTTAGGGAATTTCTGGTAGTTCTAGTTCTACCCAGCTTAATGTACTTTCATCCCAATCCCACAGACCGTCTTCTGGCAAAGCAGTAGGAGCTTGCCAATCGTCATTAGAGTCTAACGACCAACTATCATATGGCTGAGGCGATATAAATTTGTCTTTATCACTATCGTAAAACATTCCCTCGCCAGCGTATCGCTTGCGTATGGTGTGGTTATAAGACGTTTGCTTCCATGTGCCGCCGGAGAAGTTGGCGCACCAATTCTCACCATCCGCCTCATGCGCGTCATCAATTACACAAACACGAAGGACGATATTATTGCTATCTAATTCTGCAAAATGAGCCATTTATATTATCCTTGTTTATTACGCAGCAGCTTGGAATTGATAACGGATAATAACTATGCCAGAACCACCAGCTTTTCCCGGACCAGTGTTGTATGCTCCACCTCCACCGCCGCCGCCTGTGTTGACAGTTCCAGCAGCTGCATTATCTGTTTGGGCAGTAGCACCTCTACCTCCGCCCCCAGCACCACCAGCTGCAACGGTTCCTGCACCACTACTTAAGTTTCCGCCTCCACCGCCTCCAGCGTAAGTAACAGAAGAACCTGAAATAGCTGTCGCAAGACCAGCACCACCGGGGCCTGCTTGAGAGAGACTCACATAATCACCGCCAACTGCACTAGCACCACCACCGCCACCTCCACCAAAATAAGTGGTATCTCCGCCATCGTAACCATAAGTTCCGGATGTTAACGCATCTCTATATGTACTGTAGGCACCTCCGCCACTAGAGCCACCACTTCCTTGTGGCGATTTATTCATGTATGAGCCACCGCCACCGCCACCATTAGCTGTTATCCCAAAGGCCGACGATGCAACACCAGCTGTAGGCAACACTGTTTGTTGAGATGTACCTTCGTTATCTCCAGCTGTGCCACCAGCCCCCACAACTACAGAATAAGTTTGGACTGTTCTTGTTATTCCGGTTTCATTAGCCTGACCACCACCTGAGTTTTCAGAAGCGTAACTATTACGGACCGCACCTCCGCCACCCCCACCGCCCATTACAGCGCCACCGCCTCCGCCTCCACCAACAATGAAGTAATCTACACCATCAGTGCCAGCAGTTGTAACTTCAAAGTTACCACTGGCCGTAAACGTATGGACCTTAAAATCACCATCGGTAGTAATCGTACCACCCGTAGCCACGGTATACACGCCTCCGCTGATTCCGCCAGCACTACTTAGCCCGTCAGCACTATTTAGCCCGCCGTAGCCACCTGAAATGTCTGACCCGCTGATACTCATTAGGCCGCCAGTTCCTTAATATCCTGTAATGTACATGAAAGTTCCATGATTAGCTCCCATTACCAGATTGTACAATGCGAAGCGTGATACTCCCGCTGGTAAAGGCCGAGATAGCCAGCCGAATAGCCACAGGGGGATTGGTGTAATTGCCATCAAAGTTAGCCGTCTTAGCAGTCACAGTACCGTGTGCATATATCGTGGCATCATCTTCTAAAAATCCCTGTGCTAAGACATTATTAAACGTATGCTCAACTCCTGCGGTTCCCGCACCCGCTGTGGTAATGTCCAGACCCATACCTACGTTAAAGTCGTTGCCTCGATAATTAAGAAGATACCACTGACTTTCGCAGGTACCGTTAACACCCGCTGTGACTCCAGTTGCATCATGTGTACTTGTGATAGAAGTAACTGTTGCGAAGTTCTTAGTTCCTACAACGACAGTAGCATTTGGACCAGTGATAGCCTCAGTTAGAGCGTTGCCGTACCGATCAGTACCTACAATAGTGAATGTCGCCGCCGACTCATTAGAGGTGCAGGTGATTGTAACGTGCTGGGGTTGGGTGAGCGTAGTTACTCCATCAAGCTGGAGAACCCAAGGGGTTGTAATGCTTTCGGTGGTCGAGATGTAATCAACATCATTAGCTTGCGGGGTAAGAGTGATGGCTTTCGGTTTAGACATCTTTATATCCTCTTCAAATGTGAGTAAGACTACTTCTTTACAGGGGTAGCCTTCTTGTTGGGTTTAGATTTAGCTGCCTTCTTGGATTTCAGGACAGGGGCTTCAGATTGACCGTTACCCACCATCCTGATCCAATTAGTCGCGGCCTCGCGACCACTGAAGGTTTTCACCAGCGTTTCTTCATCTGGACCGCCGACTACCTCGACAGTCCATTTACCCCCAACCATAGTTAAGTTGGTTTGCATGATTAACGCTCGTTCGCAACGAAGATGTAATCGAAGTCCGAAGTATCAGCAGCAGCGGAGCCATTAAGCAGACCGAAACCAACAGCCAGTTCATCGGCGGGGACATCAATACTGGTCATGGTATCGACCAGTACGTCATCGGCGTAGCACTTGATTGACGAAACGCCGTCCCAATATGCGGCCAAAGTGATGAAAGTGTTATCGGCCACAGTAGCGAGAGTCGCGCTATCGGAGTCTGTGGTGTCGTCGTCATTGTTGAAGTACACAGCAGCGGCACCGTCAACGCTCTCGAACTGGAAGCGCGTGGTGGCGTCTTGCGGTGTGGTGTCTGTGGAGTGCAGACCAACAATCCAGTCGCTCTGGATTGCGTTGCCAATACTCACACGAGTTTTCAGGAAAGCCTTCTTGCCGTCAACCAGCTTAAAGGTTTCAGAAATCCACTCCGCGAAGATACCGTCGTTTTCGTTAGCTGCCGTGGTGATACGAGCCAAGCCACCGTCTGCGTCAGGAACGGTGATGGCAGAAGTACCTGTTCCAGCAGAAGTAGCTGTCAGGGTCCACTGAGCAGCAATGGGGGTGGTATCGAAGTCGTCAAAGAAGACGTGATACTTGGTGGGGTCGAGCATCCCAAACTCATACAGGGGATTACCGGATGTGACGTTTGATACGCCGCCAGTGAAATGTGTAGGCATTGAATAGTTCTCCTATGTAAACCAGAGACGACATGAGGTCGGCTCCATCAAATGCAGAACACAGTGTATGAGTATTGGTCAGAGAATACTAGTAAAAAGAGCCGGACCCGAAGGTCCGGCGAGTTTAACAGGGAGGTTGCGCCTCTCCCTAGAGGCGCAGATCAACACTTAACATAAAAAAGGGGAGCCGTGAAGCTCCCCTTTTCATTAGCTTATAGCCTTCGGTTAAGCAGAACCGGGGCTACCAAACAGTCCGAGGTAATCGGAAACGCCGAAACTATAGCGTTCGCGAGCCTTGTACCGAACATTACCGCTATCAAAATCTCCGTCCATGGACGTAGACATTGCAACACGGTTGAAGTACTTCGGTCCGTTAGGAACGTCCGTTTTCAGGAACCAAGCGTTGGTGTCCGTCAAATAGTGATTGACAGTGTAGCCATCACGAACGGTGCTGTTATGCACAATCGCGTTGACATCGTTGTCAGCCACACCCGTCCGGAACTGAGAGTTCAGGATACGAGTAGCAACGAACTGCAAGTTGGTCGGGATGACCAGCTTGACAGGCTGCGCTGCGATCTTCAGGCCACGTTCGTCTGTCCAGTTGCTGATCTGGATGGTAGCGTCTTCGAGAGACGTTTCATTCAAGTCAGTAGCTGTTGCAGGACGGTTAGAGAGGTTCGCGCCGCTCACAATACTATGTGAAGTCGAGAACAACTGGTCGCCGTCACCGGACAGGTAACCTGTGGTAGCCGTAAAGCCCGTATTGAACGGCACCATGGATTTAACCTGTTTGGTGTAGTTCATGGCGCGAGCCAGAGCTTTGGTGTACCGGGAAGAAAGACTATCGTACAGATTATCTTCCATCGCTTCTTCAGTGATGGAGAAACCCATAGCAATCGTCTCGTGGTCATAACGCTGAGAGAAGCTCTCCTGCGCCGTGTCGTAAGAAAGGCTTCCGCCCTCTTTCTTCACAGGTGCAGCGCCGAAACCGGAGAGTTTTGTCTCCTCCTCAAAAGATCGATCTGAGCTTTCTTGGTCGTAGATTTCGGTGTGTTCGTCAGCGTATTTGTCGTACTCAAGGCCAAACAGGGCATTTAGACCCGGAAGGAGTTCCTTGAGCAATTGGGCGCGTGAAATTGAAGCCATTAGTCAAATCCTTCCTTATTAAGAGCCAAGTGCTAAATCATATTGATGGATATCTGCATTCCACATGACAAGCACGTCAGTGAAATCATCCCCAACAGAACTATTAGGGCCATCAACAAAATCAATAATACGCATTGGAAGTGTATTGGTTGTAGCAATGTTGCCGCCGTCAAGCGCCAAGATTGATTTGCCAATGTTTGTGTTTCCAGCGGCGTAAGTGATTATATCGCAGTTATTACCAAGGCCGGTCTGGGCGATGGCTGCATCACCTTGGACTTGAAATATCTGACGAGGATCATCCGCAACGTGAGCCAAAATGTCCGTAGCAACTGTGGAAGCGGTCCACATCTGGGAGAACAGTTTGTAGTTGAGGTTGGGGTCCGTGAAGCTGCAACCCTGAAACACGCCGATTGGGCGAGTAGAGGATGTTGCTGTGTCGAGTTCGATAGTTCCGGTTGCGGCGAGTTCCGCGACATCACCATAAAATATGCTGGTGCCGTAAGAGTTCGTCACTTTGAGTTGACGGAATGAACCATTTTCATAGCCGCCAAGTCGATTAACCGGAACGAAACCATAAGGGGCTGCTGTAGCTGCCATCTTATTTGCTCCTGTATTAGGTTAGAACCAATGCAAACGCGCCTTAGCGTTTGCGACCAGCGCCAAACGATACAGTGGAGTTTCTTTCTGTTTCCAGAAGGGGCATCCTTGGATCGTTTTCGCGCATAAAGTTTTGATCCACACTTGCCGCCTGATCCGAGGCCATACCTGCGTAGTAGTTTGCGCGAGCTTGCATTTGCTCAGTCAAACACTTACACAACATAAGCCCACCAATAACAACGTTGTCTTTAAACGCCGTGTTGGTGTCCGACATGATCATCAATTCGGGATGATCTTCGGCTAAACAAGGCTCCCAACCTTCACGATACCTCATAGAAACGTTTCTGTTGTCGTCTTCACCCAGCATTGCTGTGCGAACCCAACGGAACTCGTATCCGTCTTGAGGCGTAGGGTCGGGCAGATTAGAGGGTGGCAGATAGTGTGTCACCCGTTCTTCTGTCTCGCGTGTCTCTTCTTCTCGCCCTTTCGAGGCGGTGCGCGTATCTTCAGCCATTAAGTTGCTCCTTTGCGACCTGAGCGGCGTATTGTTTGTTCGATAACCCAAGGCGCTTTGCGAGAGCGACTTGAGTGGCGGTTAGCTGCACTTTGCGCGGGGGTTTACCGCCCCGTGACGGACCACCAACCGGTGGTTTTTTCCTCGGATTGTTCGCAGCAGAAGTATTAACTTCCGTACCACCTTGGTCACTTTCCGAGAACCGATCAGGGAATACTGTCCGCATTCCTTGGTCAATCTTTGTATAGTACTCTTCATCAGTGGCCGGGTTCAACCCCTGATGTACTAATTTCTGGTGCAAGCCCACTGCGTACCCCGTCATGTCTTCGCTTCCACTCGCGTGGAACCAAGCATTATTACGGAGCCAACTGGCCGCTCTGGCGTCCTGCTGGGGCAGTGGTGCATTCAATTGCTGCTGCGGTTGCTGCTGCTGCTGCTGTTGCTGTTGCTGGGGCGCTGGGCGATTAAACCGGACACTTACCCGCTCGGCTTGGAGCCGGGACAACGTCTGCTGGGCTTCTACCAGCGCGTCCGTGTCGCCGCCCTCATAGGCTTCTTTAAACTCAGACTTAGCTTTTTCCAGTTCTGCGTCTGTCCGGGCGTCAAACTGCTCGGTGAGAACTTTATTGCTGTTATCAAGGCTCTGCTTGAGTGCCTGATTGTCGCCAGCGACCTGTTCGGCGTAGCGTGTAGCCTCTTCAGCTTGGCGCTGGGCAGCTTCTTTGGAGCGGCGCTCCTCATGAAACTCGAACTTAACGGCTTTTATACGTTTTTGAGCATTCTCGGAGTAATCTTTAATCTCCTGCTCAAACTCGTCGCCATCCACGTCCACGCGATCTGCGGCGGGTCTAGCTTCTCGGATGTCTTCTTCCGGGGTGTCATCAAGGACTTCAATCTCAAGATCGTCGTCATCTGGCTCCGGAAGTCCTTCAGGCTCTTCAAACTGGGCGTTAGTGTCTGCGTTCATCATATCCGTGAAACTCCTCTTGGGTCATCGACCACGGCCTGAACCGTATCGTCATTGATGATCCTGAACTCCTCGCCTTTGACTTTAAAGCGAACGCCTTTATAGGCACCGATAAGAACGAAATCACCTTCTTGGCACCAAGGCGTGTCGCCAAAGCGGTCTGTGTCGTTGTAGCATTGGCCACCCATCTTCAGGACTAGGCCGAGCACTGTAGAGACCTGCTCAAGCTGCCGGGTGCTGTCGGCCTTAATGATGCCGCCTTCGGTGACTTCTTCGACATCCGGAATAGCGATAAGAATACGCCAGCCTTTGGGCTGTGGTATTTTGTTCTCATCGATTTCCTCTTTTGGCTTGGCTGTTGGTCCCAGACCAACAAGTGCAGGTGTTTTGATCTGTTCGATCTTGGCTGATTTAGTCATGTGTCAAGCTTTTCCCGTTCTTCGATCTCATCAAGAATGTCCAGTATGCATCTCTCTGCTATAGCTAGACCTTTGATGACGCCAGCTTGCCCTGCGTATTCGATTGCTATCATGTCGGCGCTTTCACTCGACAGACAACCCCCTGTAGCAACAACATCCGCGATCTCATTCATCTCACGACGAATACGTTCTTGGATGGTAGCTAAAATATTATCGGCCAATGTTCATTCCTTCAAGTGTTTTCTTCATTTTCGTCCGACTTTTGTACAACCTTTGAATTAGAACTGAACATACCCATGAACTTTCCGGCCATGTTCTGAGTGTCCCGCATCCGTTCATTTGCAAGGCGTTCCTCCTCTAACTCCGCAGATTTATCGTTGCGTTTGAGGTTAACGCCTTCACGCATCTCGGCTTGCGCGTTTTGTCCGGCAATACGGTCACGTTCGATCTGATCGTCGGCAAGGCTTTGGGCAACATCAACACCCAGTCGCGCCCCAGCTTGCTCCTCTTGGGACTTGATACGGGCCAACTCGATTTCCAAACGCTTGAGTTCGATCTCTTTGTCGAGCTTGTCGCTGGCAACACCAATACCGATCTTGGTGCCTTCGATCTTCTCCTTGGAGGCCAACTGCTCTTTGCCCAACATGGAGCGGAGTTTGTCGGCCATGCCTTTGCGCTGGACCTCGGCCTTCTTGGTTTCCATCTCGGCCTTCTGGATTTGAAGGACGGGATCGTTCTGTGCCTGAGCGTTCTTCTGTGCCTGAGCCTCGGCCTTGTCTTTCTTCAGCAGCTTGTCGGATGCATCGGCCACCAGCTTGGACAACATGACTTCAGTCTCGGCTGGGAGGTCTGCATCGTGTTCGGGCATCGGAACGCCCAACTGTTTCTCTATTTCACGACGATACTGGAAGGCCACATGCTCTTGGATATGCGCCGCAGCCGCAGCCATGATAGCTTTCGCGGCTGGGGTCTGGCCCATAATCTCAATGATCTTGGGGTCTTCAGCCGCTGATATATGAACTTTGATATGGCTCTCGTGGTCCTGATGGACGTGCGCCTTGACTGGTTTCCCGGTCATCAGGGCCATATTCTCGGCCACGGGGTCTTTCGGCTTCATCTCATCGTCCATCGGAATGATCTTATCTGCGTTCTCGATCCCCATAACCTCGATCATCTGCCTGTGCAGTTCTTTGAGGTCATAGATGTGCGGCGCGGTGGCGGATAGCTGATGCACGGCTTGGTGCTGCATAATCCGGTGCGCCATCGTGGAGGCATTTGGATTGGACACGGGGATGATATCTACCCGTTCATCGTAATCTTTGGTCCGTGTCGCGCCATCCTCGACATCATACTCGTATTCAGCCGGGGCGTGGTCGCGCACCAGAGTGGCGATCAGCTTGAACTCTTTACGCATCGACGCATGGATACGGGCTTGAACACCGCTCATAACCTTCATGCCACGCTCCAAAAGAGCCAAGGTGGTGCCAACAGGCGCTTGGGAGTTCATATCTGATATTTTTAGGTCCGCAATTGAAGCAATCGCTCGACCTTCTTCGACAATACTCCCCAGCAACTGGTAAAGAACATTGGAGGGTTCTTTATAGGGTACAAAAGCAATGTTATCCTTGATGGAGCCGCCGGGGACATCGACATCACGGAACTCGCCGGGTCTCAGAGGGGAATTATCACCCTTAATGCGGAGGCCACGGGATTTAAGTCCGGCGGGGAGGTTAGATAGTGTGCCAGCGTCCACAAGCTGGCGAAGGATGCTAGTAGCAGACTTAGCGATACCACCAAGGAGGTGAACAAGGCCAATCCCATAAAATCCAAGGCCCGGCAGATAGGGGTAGTGAATAAAGAACTCGTTTTTAAGCTTAAGATCATCATCTTCATCCCAATTCCTGTAAATACCAAGAATAATGTCGCTGCCCTTGTCGATTGTGATGAGATAAGGGAGCGCAATGCCTGTAGGCTCTCCATCTTCGTCCAAATCCTCGTATCCGGGGATATCATATTCGACGTGCATCTCCAGAAGGCTGTGACGGTCGTCTTTTTCGGCTTTAGGGGCGTCTCCGGCGGCTTTTGCCTCTTTTGTATCTACGTCCGTGTACTCCATTGTGGGTTTCGGGACATCAGTCATGCGGTATTGGCCGGAATACTGCGCTTTTAGGAGGTCGTTGGGATACATCTTCATGACATGGGTCATGCGGTTGCATGATGTGAGGTCTGTGGTGCCATAGTTGACCACAAAATCGTCGGCCATGATGAAACGCGCCACCTGACGGCCCAGCGCTGGGTCAAAATAGACCTTCTTAAAGATTGACCCGCCAATAGCTAGATGGAACAGCGCCTGTTCGTGTTCTTGGCGGTATTCGGTCATTATTTCGGTGCATTGGTAGTTCATATCCTTGCGGACACGTTTGGACTGCTTCTCTCTTTCGCGATCCGCCTTGCCAGCTATCCTAGTCATGACAGGTCCAGATGCCGGAAACGTCTCATTCATGGCATCGGCTTGGAACTTGATCACGGCTTCGGTCAAAATAGGGTGGAACACGCCACTCGCGCCAGCCCATGGCTGAGAGCGGTTCTCAATGTTGAGGCCCATCAGGGATATGCCTTTGATATAGGCTTTCTCCCACGGGTCGCGGGTCTCTCTGTCGTCTTTATACGCCTGAACAAGCTCATCGGAGATGCCTGTAAGCACTTCGTCTGTGAGTTTGTCGGCTAGGTTCTCGCTATGCTCGTCCTCGCCGCCCTCCTCATCCCCGTTGGGGTCGAAGTCTACGACGACAGAGCCGTCCTCGTTCATTTCCTCTTCGGCCAACTCGTATTCGAGTTCTTCGCCGAGCGGTTCAAGCTCAATCTCCGGTCCTTCCTCAACAAGGAGGTCGTTCGGGTTAAGCGCTTTATCTATGTTGGTTGCCATGCAGCCCCCTAATAATATTCATATGATTTGGCCGGAAGAACTTGTATGTCATCTTCTTCTTCATCCTGAGTGCTTTGGATAAACCCGCCTTGGCGATACCGCAGCAGCGCTTGAGTGGAGCTATCCACGTAATCATCATGCTCCCCAGCAGGAAATTCAGCAAACTCTTCGATGACCTCATCGGCCCATCTGTGTTCTGACGCCCACACCACACCGGACGCGAACAAGTCGGAGACTGCATTCACACGAGCGATCTTATCGTTTCCACGGCTCGGTGTAAACTCCGAAACGGGAATGCCCATGGCACGTAGCTCATAGATGAGCGGCGCACCGGACGCTCTTTTCTCCACGATCAGCGCCTCTGGGTCCCATTCCTTGTACATCTCATGGGCCACTTTCTTCAGTTCTGGGAACTCCATACGTTTGCGGTAGGCGTCCAGCAGGATGATGTTCGCCATCATTTTGCCAGTGTCGGGATGCTCACGATAGAACACGCCCCAAGTCGTACAGGCGCTGTAATCGCTACGCTGTGTCTTCTCGAAGGCTGTGTCCCAGCTTTGGATAATAAAGTCACAAGCGGGGGGTTCTTTATGTTCCCACCGTTGCCACCACTCCCGTTTGATCAGAGCGCCCTCTTCGGCGGTTGGCGTCTGCTGATACTGCGCCATCCACTTCGGAATGGGCAGTTCGGCCTTGATGGCGAGGATTTCCTTCTCCGGCCAATACTCAGGCCAGATGGGTTGCCCGCTCGGCAAAATGGCTGGAAGCTCAATGACCTCCCACTCTGAGAGGGTGCCATCCTCCGCCGCCTTCTTCAGCACCCGCCCTGTCAGGTCACGTTTTGACCAGCGGGTCATGACGATCACAATAGCTGCGCCGGGCTGCACACGCTGACGAGGGCCTGATGTGTACCACTCCATGACGCTGTCATAAATCTCTGGCTTGGTCTCAGCTTGCTTTGCCTGTTGCTCACTATGTGGATCATCAATGACAATCAGATTGCCACCACGGCCTGTCAGAGTGCCGCC
>TARA_R110000803_G_scaffold59335_2_pt1 | contig 10816 bp, 5 predicted proteins | sample TARA_R110000803 | Tara Oceans TARA_R110000803 (sample SAMEA4397772) | marine metagenome | biome: Polar Biome; feature: [SRF] surface water layer (ENVO:00010504); material: water (ENVO:00002006), including particulate matter (ENVO:01000060) such as... | depth 5 m | reverse complement strand
ACCACAATAAGAAACCTTCTATTCCAAGCCGCCATGGATGACTCTTTGTTAGATTGGTCCCTTGCACTATTAATAGACTTACCTTTAGCACTCATTGCTTGCAACATAAGCTTATGTTCATCATGTGATTGTCTAGATTTAATTGCAGTTAGCTTAGCAAAGAAGCCAAGTCCTATTGGTATTAAATGTGTTAGTAAACTAATCATGCTATCCCCTCATTATTAACTTCTTTTTGTACTTGTTTAAAACCCGTAGAGTTTTCTTTATTATATTTATTATACTTATATAAGTAACCTCCTGGTACATCTCCTTTTATCTCTTTACCATTTTGCTCATCATATATAACATGTTCTCTCCATCTATCAGAACCATGTTTTTTTACTAAATTTTTAATTCTTGGAAACCCTCTACTATAACCTGCTATAGCAAGAGCATTATAATCAATTGACCCAGGATTAACTTTTTCTTTATAAGAAAATTCAGCTTGAAAATATTGTTTCATTGCTAAAATGTATTTAGTAGCAAACTCTTTATGTTCTGCAGTAGTTGCATTCATAGGGTCTTGTATACTAATTGCTCCATATTTATCAATTAATCCTTGTCCAGGGTCTCTAAATGTAGAAAGTTTAATTTGATATTCACCAATAGCTGGTATAGAATCATTATAAGTCTTTCCATCTTTTTTATAAACTTTTTTATCTTTACCATTAGTAGACTCAATAAAATGAATTGCATCCATGTTTAACCAATCAGAATCATTTTTAACTATATCTTTTGGATTATAAGGTTCCTTTTTTGGTGTATCTTCTCCTAATATTACAGCTCCTATTCCTTTTATTTTATTTAAAAATGAAGTTGGGTCAAAGGGCTTCTTTTTTACTTTGTCTAAAAATTTCCGTGGATTAAATTCAGACATATTATAAACCTAAAGCTTCACGCATTTCATCACTTTCAGCCCCATCAGGATTATTTTTTATCCATTCTTTAGCTTGTTTAATTTCATCTTCAGTAGCTCTATTTAAATCCAAGTCAGCCTCAATAGGTTTTGCTATAGAAGTTTTTGAATTTAATAGGTTTCTTTTATTTACATACTCTTGTACCCACTCTTTATTATTTGAGTCCTGTCCTAATTCAATTGCTCTGTACTTAATTAAATTATTTATTCTTTTAACAGTACCTATAAATTTAGGATTTCTAGTAGCATATATATTTAGTCCTTCATTAAATACTATTTGTGAGTCTTCATCAGAGTTTTCTTGAAACGTAGCTTTAATTGCATTTTCATATAAATCACCTTCTCTTGTATAAGCTTCTAAATATTCAGGATAAGTAGTTAAAAGATGTGTACCAAGTTCAGGTTGCATTTGATTCATGCTATTAATCTTCATAATTAAAGAGTCTGCTACATTAGTTCTTGCAGGACCTTCTCCTAGTTTTTCAGTTACATTAAACATATTAAGTATAGTTGTTGAAGCCATAGGAGATAGTTCTTGTCCACCAGTAGGGTCTGTTATAGCTTCTTGACCAATCATTGCTATTTTAGGAAGTTGATTTAAATAAGTAGTACCCCATAAACTACCTAGTCCTGGAGTATCTGGGTCAGTCCTTACATTTAAATTTAGATTATAGGACTTTTCCCCTTTCTTAAAAACACCTCTACTCATAGTTTCCCCAAGACGTTTAAACATATCTTGTATAGCAGACTCACTTTTCATCATACCTGGTGCTTCTTTTTTTATAATATCATATATTTGAGCTAGTTTTAAATCATAACCTAACTGTTCTGGATTTAATCCTTTACCATATAAGTTTAATAGATTATATTGTTTTACAGCAGTAAGTTTATTTGTGAAGTCAGTAGCTGTTATTTCACCACTAATAGCTTTAAGAGAGTTTACTTTTAAGGTTTTTATTAAATCTAATTGTGTAGTATAAAAACTAGAATACTCTTCTCTACCTATAGATTCAACAGATGCTCCTAACAAAGATATTTTATTAGCAATTATAGTATTTAGTTTAAATCTTTTTTCATCATTTGAAATGTTTTCCAGTTTTAAATCTTCTACTCTGTTTTGTAAATCTTGATAGGAAGTATTTGCCCAAGTATGAATACCACCTGCTGTATTATTAATTTGGTTTCTTAAAGCAAGTTGCGTAGATTTCTCCGTTAGATTTAAATTTTTATTATTATCTTCTAACTGTTTTATACCACTGAATCTTTTTGTTACAATTCTATATCTATCTGATATAGATTCAAAATCCATAAGTTCTGGAGCACCTGCTGGGTCATGTTTTTCTAAAAAAGTTATCATACCTTTTCTACTAGCATCTTCAGATGCTTGATTATCAATTAACATATCAGAATCTATTTTAATTGTATCAGTAATACCTGTTTGAGCATATACATCAGCCATTCCCTTTACAATTTCATTAGCATATGCAGGATTATTAGCTATTAATTTATTAGCTTCTATTTGAGTTCTTTTTTGAAATTCATAAGATGAAATTTTACCTTGTGCTTTTGCATTTATTAAGAATGTTGTAGAATCATTTAGTAGTTCCTGCCATTTAGGATTCTCTGGGTCATTAGCTAAACCTTGTTCTGCTGTCATTTTAGCATTATTCCAGTAATTAATTTCAGAAGGACTTTGACTACTATAAGCATCAGAAAGTTCTTGTGCTCGTTCTTCTGCAGATTGAATGACATTCATCTCATCATACTTTGTAACTGCTTGAAGTGCTTCATCAGCACTATCAAGAGCCCCTGTTAAATTATTAAACTTAGCAGGCATTGCCTTTGGAGTAACATAGGTAAGCCCTGGGTCATTAGGACTGTTCTTTGATGTATCAAAATTCGGGGCTTTAGCCATGGTTTTTATTTCCTCTTTTGTTGGTCATTATATTTTTTTATTTGTTCTAACATTAAGTTAAGTCTATCATCCATAATTTGTTTCTGTTCAGGATACTTACGTCCTAAAGCTTTAGTAACTTTAATAAACTCTTGTATTCTAGATGTACTATACCATGCAGCAAGCTTTGTTTTTTCTGCTAAAGTATCAGCCATTTTATGAATTAGGTCCCCTCTCTGTCTTTCAATTAATCTTTCAAATTGATACTTCCATTCATATACTTGTAAATCATCCTGAAGAAAACCTCTGTCTTTCATAGAAGCTGTCCATGCATCTGCATAATTTTTTGTTGTCTCATAGTCTGGATTTTCTCCATTCTTATTAAAAAATAATGTAAGAGCATTAGAAGCAGACTCAGATATTAGTTTTTTTTGTTCTTGACCTAATACTGTTCCCTCAGACATTACATCCCAAACATCCTGCTCGGTATAAGTTTGAAGACCAAAGAAATTTCTCCAAATAAAATCACTATCTTCTCCTCCAACACCCATAAGATGTCCAGTTTTAGTCGAGATGTCCATTTGTAGTCTTTCTTGCATACCTTTGTTTATGTTTTTAACAAAAGGAATATAGTCTAAAAGTAACCTTGTTGTCATTACTGCTTTTTCTGCTGCAGACCATGTAGGTTCTTCATAAAGAGTAGATAAAATAGGAAGTGTACCTTTAGGACCAAAGAATTGTTTTAACTGTTGTATACCAGCGCCTGTATTTTCTTTAGTTCCAAATATAGTATTACTTATTAAATTAGCTAAATTACTATGAAAACCTAACATTGAATCACCATTACCATAAGGACCTACTTTATCACCAAGTTTAAGTTTTTGTAATGGAGGAGCTCCATCTGGTCTACCATACTCTCTAAAAGCATGTACTATTTCATCAACAGCAGAGAAAGACCCCCAGGTTTTTTCATACTTACGAATATCATCATCTTCATGGAAATAGTCTGACATATTTTCTAGTGCCCACATAAGTCCATCAAAAGTATAAAGTACACCTGTTCCAGATAGTACTGCCCAACCTGTTCCTGCTGCCCAAGCTTCTTTTGCAGTTCCTATACGAGCATCTTTATGTATTAACATCTCTGCTTGTTTCATACTATAAGTAGCAAACTTACCTACGGTAGTACCAAATGTAGTAGTATTCCATAAGTATCTATTTTGTGCATGCATAGAACCAGCTAATTTATCAGCATCACTAAAGATTAAATTTACAGCTTCACCATCACCAAGCCAATCTTTCTTTGGATTTTTTGCTTCCCAATTTCTAACAGCAGCAATTAACTGTCCTTGTCTTGAAAGCACTTCTGCTTTATTAAATATTTCTCCAGAAGCTTTAGTTAATTTGTTCCAGTTTTGACCAACCCAAGAAAAAGGACTTTTCATATTAATATCACCATCTAATAGACCTGCAGAAGTAGGTTTGTCTACTCTTAGTGTAGAAGACTTATCTCCTAACTCAAATATTTTTTGTGAAAACAATCCATTATTATATTCATGTCCAGATAAATCAAAGAATCCATATTCTTCACCTTTTTTAATTAAATATTCTAATCTTTCTTTACTTAAAGGTACATCATATCCAATTCTATTAGATTGACTAGGAGCTTTTTCACGAGGACCCCTCATATCTTCTTCTATCATGTATTTTAGAGCAGCATCCCATACAGCTTTATCTGCATAGTTCATTTCAAAAGTTTTTGATACAGCTACAGTCATTAATCTATAAGCATCCTTAAAGTTTGCTATAGCTTTTACAGGATTCCAACCTAATTTTCCTTGAGTTGTTGTTCCATAGATAGATAAATTCATAACTGCAGCAGGACTTTGTACTAAAGCCATATTAGCAGGACTTAGTGTAATCTTTAAAAAGGTTATAGATTTATTTAATATATCTACTGCATCTCTAGAATTTTTTTGTGATGTTCTTAATCTTTTAATTACTGCATCTTTATTAAGATATTTTAAAAATGTAGGATTTGTTTCAATTCTGTCTATAAAAGTATTTAATAAATTAAAGTATCCACCAGCAAGTGTTTTATTAGGAGTACCCAATTCATAAGTTCTAATATTATTATACATTATTCTAGCTTGGTCGTACTCAGCTTGAAATTCTCCTTTCTTAGATATTTTTCCTACATCAGTTGGAAATCCTCCTGTTCTATCAACAGTATTTATAATTCTAGGGTTAGGTTCTACTGTAACTACACTTTTATCTTTAGGAGTTACATACATTTCTACAAAAGCAACCTTCATTCTTTTTATCATCTGGTCACTAAACATTTTTTTACCTACTTTATGACTATTTATAATTGCAGTTTCTAAAGGTCCAGTAGCTGTTTCATATTTAATATGGTTTCCTCGCATCGTTTGAGCTATACTAGAGGTTGCTTCTGTTTCATAATGCTTTCTTAATACTTCTGGTAGTAAGTCACTACCTTTTCTTATAAGAAAATGATGGTCAGGATATTGTTTTTGTAAATCTTTTAAGTTACTTTTTATATATAACTCAGCACTTTCTCTTCGTATATGAGTACCTACTACTTTACCATACTGACTCATTTGAGCTTGTAGTGTAGCATAGTCAGCTTTTTCAACCTCTGATAGTATTCTGTTTTCTATATAAGGTTTAGTCTGGTCAAAGACAGGGTCTATTTCTTTAAATTTATAGTCTTTAAGGTATGCTTTTAAGTCTATTTTTTTTTGTTCAATAGGATATTCTTTTCCTGTATTAGCTTTATATTCAATTTCTCTATGTTTTATATACTCTAAACTATCTATTTCAAAAAGTCTTTTACCACTAAGAAGTTCAATTCTTTGACCATCAACTTTTATATTTAATGGTAGAGCTTCAATAATCATATTGTCAGTATTAATTTTTGGTACTATACCTTCAACATAAGGTAAAACAGTACTAGGTAATAGTTGTGATTTACGATTTCTAAAAGCTATATAAGAATAAGAAATATTATATTCTGGAGTAGAGATATGCCCTTCATGCCATTTATTAGGCATTTGATATATTTGAAACTCAGGTAATCCTGTATCTCGATTAAAAGACCAAACCTGTCGTTCTAGTTTCATATGTTCTGGTTTTAAATATACATCAACTGATTTTCCTAAGTCATAATCCCAAACTTTTGTAATTAAAAATCGTCCATCTTGAAATACTTTTTTACCATCTGCTTCAACTAGGAATTGTTCCATAACAGGTTGAGGTCTTCTTATTCCAGTTGCTGGGTCTTCAACAATAAATGCCCGGTCAAAACCAGATTCTACTAATTCAGTACGAATTGCATGATTATTATATCTATATTGTTGTTTAACAAACATTCTATAATTTTGAACTGCTTTTTGAATAGCAAAGATTCTTTCTGTTTTCATTGTAACAGGTACTTGTTGTTGTAAGTCCTTAAACGATATAAAATCTGACTGTACATTTTCAAGATGATATAGAATCCTTGAAACTTCTAATTGTTCTTTAGCAGATAATTTATTTAAAGTATTTTTTAGTAATATATTACGTTCAGAATTACCAAATTGATGTACTTTTAAACCTGTTTGAACTCTCTCTACTTCTAAAAGTCTAGGTAAAGCTCCAAATGAACTCCACCAATTTCCTGTTGCTCCTGGCATACCTCCAGTTCCTGCTCCATCTGCTGAGCTACCCCTTGCTAATTTATATACCAATCTAGGAAAAATTGTACCCGTTACATCTTGAAAAAGATTTCCTATAGTTCTGTTACCTTTTGTAAAACTATATGGATATCTATCATTAATAGTTTCAGTTAAATTATGTTTATATCTTTCAGTAAAAGAAGTAACTTCTCCCCATCTGATTATATAAGAAGTTTGAAGAGGACCTACTTCGACACTTCCTGGTAATCTTGGACGAACCTCTGGAATAAATCCATTTTTATATACAGCAATAGGTTGAAATGTAGGGTCATTAGTTATAACTTCATGTATTTCTAGGTATTGTTTTGGATTCCATTCTGCTAATGGAGTCATTAATTTTCCTTCTTTAGGCTTAACTAATTCTGATGGGTCTAATGTTTTATATATTGTTTGTAATACTCCTTCATAAACAGACATAGCCTCTTCTCTGGTTTTAAAATTCTCAGTAGGAGACCTTCGATAGGCAATCCCATAGTCAAAACCTGCACCATTATTTGTTATTAAATCTAATGAGCCTGCTTGCTCTACTTTTTGATTATATAAGATTTCATTATGTACTTTAGCTTGACGTTCTAAATACTGTCTTTTTACTTCATAATGTACATCCGCCATATTAAGTAAAGCAATTTGATTACTAATTTCTTGTTCTCGTCTCATTTGCCTAATAAAATTCCAATCAGGCATTACACCTATATCATTAGTTTTAAATATATTAAAAAGAGGGTCAAACATTTTAACAGCAAGTTCATTATAATTTAAATACTTTGGATTTTTACTTCCTACAGTAATAGGTTCATATATCATTTCTTGTACTAAACTTAAACCTGTGCTTCTGTCTATTAAATTAGTAGTTGCAAAAGGTCCTGTTCCACTAGGATTATCCATATTCCTAGGTAGACCAGGAGCATCTATATTTCCAGTATAGGGATTCTTTGGAACTTCATCAATAATGGGTTCTTTAGGATTTAAAACATCCTCTGCTTTTTTCTTGGCATTTATATCATCCCATTTCTTTTCACGACCATATTGTTTAGCAGAACGATAAGCTCCTTTACCTTTCTCTTTAGCTATCTTCATAGCTTTTGGTAAAAGTATAAGTAATAAAGATTCCATCCATAAACTATGTTTACCAGGGTCATCTTTATTTATAAAATTTGAGCCTTTTGTAATACCCCAACCAAGCCCATCTAAAAGCAATTTTACTGTAGAAAACTTAGATACATCTACTCCACCATGATTTAGTATTTCATCAAAACCCATAGCCATCTCACGAGTCATAGATGTTTTTCTAAACTCATATACTTCTTCTCTTAATTCTGTAATTGTTTTAGCCCCTTGTTTCATATCAAATTCAGACTCATCCATAAGAGTACCATTAGATTTAAAAGGATTCTTTAATTGGCTTACTTGAACTGTACCTTTTTCATCATAAATTGGTTTAGTAATATCATCTAGTTCACTATTAGGAAGTTTTTCATATCCAATAATTGGTGTTCCAAAGCCTACTTTCCAAGTATCAGTTAATTCACCTACATAATCAGGAGTGTGTACTCCCATACTAGCTATCATTGCTATATCATCTATAAGAGGAATATACAGATTATCTTCTTGTTTAGACAGTTTATTATTCCACCCTTTAAGTACCATTTTAGTAATTGGGCTTTGAAAAATATTATTTAAAGCTTTATCAACTAGACTTAAATCAGGAGTAGTTACTGCAGGAACATCATTTGAAATTATATCTTTAACTTTTTCTACACCTTGTTGTAAAATAGTAGTTTCTTTTGTTAGAATAGCATTATTATATTCAATATCACCAGGAAGTACATTACTATTTAATATAACATTATTAGTAAGGTCATTAATATATTTGCCTTTTAAGGTTATTGGAACTGTTGGAGTATCAATATAATTTTTAAGAAGCTCTTTCTTTTTAACATTAGTTATAGATATATCTTCAACTAAATTAGTTATATTTTTTTGTGCTTCTTTATCTTCTGTACTTTGAGCTAGAGCTTTAGCTTGAGATATAGTATCAGAGTACCCAAAGGTATTTAACTCTGTTTGTATTTTATCAAAAACTTCAAAAGGATTTCCTTTTTCTTCTAAAGCAAGGACAGAAGCTGCATAAAAAGCTTCATCTTTAGAATCTTGTAAATCTATTACAGGGTCTACAAAGTCTCTTGGAGCAGGTCCTAGAAATTTATTAGATACCACTGAGTCAACATCCATTAACTCAACATCAGTAGGGCTTGATTCTTTATTTAAAGTAGGTTCTAATTCCATTAATTATTTATTCCTAAAAGATTTTACCAGCTAGATTACTAATTTTTTTACTATCAGTAAATAATCTATCACCTAGAGTATCCATTGAATTCCACATAGTAGCTTTAGAAGTAGCAGTATTACTAGCAGACTGATAGTTAGCAGTCATAGTATTAATACCTGATATTTGATTACCTACATCATTAGCAACACCTAAATTACCTAAATTAGCAGAAGCTGTTGAACCTGCTGCACCAACAGAACCTGACAATGCTGAGGTACCTGATGCACCTAAACCTGCTCCTGCAGTAGCTCCTTCTACTTGTCCTTGTCTTATTCTAGTTCCACGTATTTCTTGAAGTCTTTGTCTTTTTGCTTGTAATTGTCTATATCTATTAGCAACTTCATTAGCTTTATTTTGTGATGCAGCAGCTGCTCGATTCATATCAGCACCCTGTTTTTGATATTTTCTTGATTGAATATTTCCCATTGCTTGCAAACCCATACCACCTACTGAAAGAGCAGTACTCAAGGATAAACCTCCTCCAACTACTCCTGCTGTTCCTATACTTCCTAGTCCACCAGCAGTACCCCAAGCAGCACCAGTAGCTCCAAATGAACCCATTAGTGCGCCACCACCATAATAAATTGCTGCGGCTGCTACTGCGACTTTAACTACTTTTGACATGCTATATCTCCAATTTTGTTATATAATTTAATAGTCCATCTTCTGTTAATAATATACCATTTGGTATTGCTTTTGCTCCAAATACTATATTAAACTTTCTTTCTTTTTTTGTTTCACAAACACCTAAAACATGTTTAATACCACGGGCTCTAAGTTTTTGTTTAGCTACCTCTAAACCTTTTAGATATCTTTTAAACTTATTATGACTCCAAGAATGACATTCAATATGCATTACCCAGTCATTAAGTTCTTTACTCCAGGTTATACCTATAAAACCATTATCACCTTCTTCATACAATATTTCCATAGACTTACTGAGTTGTTAACATAGTGACTGGATATCCCCATCCTAGCAATCTCATATCCTTTCCTGTTTCTGATTTAATAAACAAACTTATACATTTACCTGAACCTCTAAGTTTATTCTTAGTTACTACCATACTGTCACCACTATCAAAAGCTCCTGCACCAGAAGGTGTAAAGTTTCTTAGTAACCTGTAGGCTTCAAATTCTTGTCCCCATTGTCCACTAGCACTTGAATTAGCCCAGTTCCATTGTGCCTGTACCTTACAAGAAGATTGATTATTTAAAGTAAAATGTGCCCCTGTTCCTGAACCAGCTGCTGTAAATCCATCTTCTGTTTGTTGTAAATAAAAGAATAGATATGGTATTTGTTTTTGTCTCATGATATCACCAAATAACTCATACCCTGTAATTAAAAAACTTGAATAAGTTATACCAGTACCATCAGCAGTTTTCCAATCCATAAACTCACTACCATTATATTTAGATAGTGTAAATGAAGTTCCTCTAATAGTTAATAAACTAAACTGAGCACTTCTATTAACAGGTATATCATCATTAACTACTACTCCAGTTCCTGAAGTAACTAGAACACTGTCTACTCCAGCAGCTACACCTTCCTCTGTAATTGCAATAGAATAGCCCGGTATTTCTACATAATCAGCTACATAAGGTGAATTAGAAGCCAAGTCTGAAAGTTCATTTTTATACCAAGCTTGTAATGTTAAATCAAATATTAATTCTTTATTATACTTATTAATATAATTTGTTTCTGAATAACTACTAGTATCATTATATAAATATCTTACTCTGTTTTCTCTTTCATCATAAAAACCTTTAGCATTATTTTTACCTAGTTCAGGTATATTTAAATACAATGTCTGAATAGATTGTAATGATAAAGATTCTGATGCAAATCGTCCACTACCAGCGTCTGGTTTAAGAGTATAAATACCTGCTCTAGACCAGTATAC
>TARA_R110000803_G_scaffold1228_2_pt1 | contig 10829 bp, 25 predicted proteins | sample TARA_R110000803 | Tara Oceans TARA_R110000803 (sample SAMEA4397772) | marine metagenome | biome: Polar Biome; feature: [SRF] surface water layer (ENVO:00010504); material: water (ENVO:00002006), including particulate matter (ENVO:01000060) such as... | depth 5 m | reverse complement strand
CTGAGTAGCTAAGTTAACTGCCCTCTGTCCTACCTGCCTAGCCCATTTACTATCTAGCATTTCATCAGCAGCAGCTTCATAGTCTTTATCTTTAATAGCCTGGATAGTCTTTTCAAACTTACTAAAGCGTGGATAGCCTAAGTTAAATACCATCTCTATCAATACGTTTTGTCTTGCTGGAGATAAAGCTCTCTTCCAGTGATTCCAGCTTCTATCTAACTCAGCAGCTGACATGTCTATGTCGTCTTCTAAGATGACCTGTATAGCTCTAGGAGTTAATGGTACATCTTCTATGTTATGTCCTACACCAAGAGTTAGTATTCCTACTGAGTCTTCGTAAACTAAGTTACGTACTCCTTCATGGTTGATTAGGCTGTCTATTAGTCTTTGTCTGTTCAAGTTCTACTTAGGCTGTTTAGCCTTCTCCGTCTTTATTGTATAGCTTCGTATTCGTCCACCAGTACCACAATCTCTATAGGCTGCTTTCTTTACAGCTTCTTTAGCTGATAAGCCACAATCCATAGCTGTATAAGCATGATCTGCACCTGAACCTAAAGCTATACAGCTCTTTAGTGACTCTGGGGTCTTGAATAGTCTTTCTTCATTCATGTGTACTATGTAGAGTCTATTGCTTTCTACAGCAAAGTAGTGAACATCTGTATCGAATGTTTCACCTGTAAAGTATGCTATACAAGCTCTCTCTATGTCTGCTACAGTACCGCAACAGAAAAACTCTACATTGTCTATCGTTATTCTTTTATTATATTCGTGATCTACTATTGTTTGATTAGCTGTGCAGAGACTGTCATAGGCTATAATACCATCTTTGTATGCTAGAGTCGTAATAGGGTTTACTCCTAGATAGCTGTGAAGTCCTGTGTAGAGACTCTATAGTCTTCTGACTTGGGTTTAGTCTTCTACTTCTTCATAGTCAGCTTCTTCAGCTTCTTCTTTAGAGTCTGTACCAACTACTGTCTTGCTTCCATCTACTCCAGTAATCGTAATAGAGATTGAACTATTGCTGTTACCAGCTTTACTAGCTTCAAACTCAGATATGGGTAGAATTCTATCAATAACTAGTTTGCTTGCTGCATTAAAGTTCTTATGGTCAGGGTCTGATGCAGCTGTAAGGATAGCTTCTAGAACCTTAACAGACTTAGGACTAGTTAACATTCGTTTCTTGTATTCTTTTATAACACTAGCATCTGTTTTAACAGTTTCTAATGCTGTATTCCTTGGTCGTCCTATCTTCTTACCACTTTTAGATTTAGTATCTTTATGTATAGTACCATTCTTAGAGCGAGTAATAGCTTTCTGTTTAACTTCTACTTTGTCTTTAACAGTAGCTGGATTAACGTCTAAAGACTGCTCTTGCTCTATACAGTCCTGGTTAGTTTCTACTGTTTGTTCTGATGTTGAACTGTTGGTAGCTGTAGAACCAGACTCTGTATTGTGGTTGTTACTAGCTTCTGTACTAAGCTTAATCTTAGCTAAGTCTTCGTCTGTAACTACCGACTGTTTAACAGTTACTTTAGTTTCTTTCATTAGATTGTCCCTATATGGGTCTAGGCTGGTCTATACACTAAACAGTCGTCTGCCTTGACTATATAGTGTCTTACTTTAATAGCTCAGGACTATAGCATATTTAGCCTAAAACTGCAAGCACTATTTACTATTAAGTCTATATTTCCTTTATTGCTGCACAGCACCTGTAATAACTATCTAGTCTGTATCGTGGTTAAATAGACTATCCTTTCGTGGCGGGTCTGGGTAGACAACCTTTGCTCCGCAGACGCTGGAATAACTGTATTGTTATTAATGACTTGGTAGGTTAAGTAGCCTGGGTAGTCTTGTAGAGCTTTCGTGGTGCTTATTCTTGTTATATTAGGCTATTGCTTATGCTATTTAGCCTAGATAGTTCTATTTTAGCTATATTGTGTCTAGGAGGGTACTATATAAACTATCTAGCACCACAGGACAGCCCCGCCCTATAAAATCAACCCCACCTACTACCTAGGCAATCCAGACTATACAGGCTATGCAGTTGTTAATGATACGTTAATGATACGTTAATGACTGGCTAGACTGGATAGCTCTGTGTAGTTCTGTATAGTAGTGGGTCAGCCTGTGCAGTCAGGGAAGGCGAGAGAGTGAGCAGGTACTATATAGGCAACCTAGAACTATATAGCCAACACAGGCAACACAGCCAACACAGACAACGACAGCATACTATATAGGCAACACAGGCAACACAGTCTAATCAGTTAACAGAGCCTTGTTAGTACGCCTAAGTCATTGTATCCAATAGAGTTATACGATAGTTGTAAATAAATATAAATAAGTGTTGACATACTATATATGACTCTATATCTTGACTATACCGGCTTAGGAAAGCCACTAACTAAATAGGAGTAAATGACATGGCCTTATATACAGTAAAAGTAATAACAGTAAGAGATGAGAAGCTAACTCAATACTTTACAAACTTGTTAGCCGCTCAAGACTATGAACATGCAGCGCGATCACATAGTAGTGTTAACGAAGTTATCGAGCCTAATATTCATGGCGTAGTGTTAAACAGAGGCTTAGATATTAGCTCTGCCCTAGACACATTAGATATGTTTGCACGTAAAGCATAAACCAAACCAGTGCCAAGGATGGCGCTAACAACAAAGGAAGCTAAGACAATGAAAAACATTACTAAAGAAAACTGGACGGAATCGCTAAAACGCCACTATACCTATGAAGAGTTAAACGGTGGTTTAGATGATGCAATGCAATCAATGTATCTTGACTGGACTAATAACTTCCTAAGTGTTGAATGCTTTGCAGAATATTACAATCTAAGTTATTACGGAGCAATACAGGTTATTGAGATTGGTCGCGATATTCACGAAAACAGAGTAAGCGCAGCATAAACAATCAATATAACTATATAGGACTACATAACATGCATACATTACAGAGTAATAATGACATAACAGCAGTAGAGTTAAGCAGTAAGAATATAATAGTCGCAACTACTAAGGTTAAGCAGACTAAACGAGCTTATAGACTATGGATTGAAGGCACTAAGCTAACTAAGTCAGGCTTTAACAGCAACTCACTATATGACATTACTTATCTTAATGATAGGATAGTACTAACGCTGTCTGATACTGGCTCACGCCATGTTACAGGCAGTAATCGTAACGGTAAAGATAGACCTATAATAGACTTACATTGTATTGAAGTAGGCAACATATTTAATGCTAATGATACTGTCAAAGTCTACTATGCTGATTCAACTATAGTATTTAAGAGAGGGCGTTAATAATGGATAGTATTATATTCAAGCCAGTGTTTGCATTAAGCTGGCTTTATAGATAATATTAAAACTTAAACTAAGGAGTAACTAAGATGAAAGCAATCCAGGTAAGATACTTACAAGCAACAGAGACACAAGGTGTTAGACTTAAAGCATTCACTGATGCTGGTTCATTAACAGAGCCTAGACAGTATGACTTGAACGCTGATGAGCAAGCCTTAGCTTTAGCTGAGCGTTACATAGCTAAACAAGCTTGGGCTGTTGATGTTGTAGGCTTTGGCAGTCTCTCTAATGGTGACTATGTTGCCACACTAGGTGCAAACTAATGAATACAATAATAGATTTAACGAGTAGAGAAGCTGATTTCTGCCAAGCATACTTTGAAGCAATAGACTTCACCGAAGAAGATTGTTACTTTGATATTAATAGCGGCTTAGATAAAACCTTTGAACGTGAAAGTATGATTGACTGTCTAAGCTTTTATAATCGGATAGCTTGTTACTTATCAGATGATAGAATTGAAGAAGCTGGACAAGAATTTTGGTTCACTCGTAACGGACATGGTACGGGGTTTTGGGATAATGACGATTGGGGCAAGTATAAAGCTATGTTCACAGCTAGAGCTGAGGATTATGGCCAAGTTGATGCTGTTTATAATGAATTACTAAAAGAGGAAGCATAACTAATGAAAACTAAAACACAATCACAGGTAATAAAAGACTTTATCATCGAGACACTAGCAGTAGTAGCATTCGGTGTAGTCATGGGAGCAAGCTTAACATTAGCAGCCTTTGGAGGGTTGACGCTATGAACGCTACACAATACAAAGGAGTAATTATAGACTTTAGCAGTCTAACCTGTGATGACGTCTATAAAGATGACTACCCTAAGTTCTGTGATGCCTACTTTGACACAGGCCAGGACATTCTAGGTAATGAATTAGATAGTAAAACCCTAGAATGGCTTGGTGAAGCCTATCCAGGGCTATTGAATGAGACTGCTACGGAGTCATTACGATGAAAGCCTTAAAGGTACTAATAGCCTGTGAGTATTCAGGCAAAGTCAGGGAAGCATTTAGAAAGCTAGATCATGAAGCTTATAGTTGTGACTTGCTACCTAGTGATGACCGCAGCATGTACCACTATGAAGATGATATAAAGAATGTATTAAACTATGATGATACTATTTATGACTTAATAGTAATACATCCGAGCTGCCAATATTTAGCAGTATCAGGCAATAGGTGGTATGGTAAAGGTATGCCAGGTAATGATAAAAGACTGGCAAGCCTTGAATGGACTTTGGACTTGTGGGAGTTAGTTAAGGAAAAGTCACATCATGCTGCTATGGAAAACCCTGTATCAGTCTTATTCAGTAACATAGATGCTAAGGTTCAGTATGTACAGCCTTGGCAGTTTGGACACGGTGAGACTAAGAAGACTGGTTTAGCTTTACATAACTTACCCGACTTAGTACCATCCAATATAGTAGCTGGTAGAGATGATAGGATTCATAAGATGCCGCCTAGTAAGGATAGATGGAAGCTTAGATCAGAGACTTACCAGGGTATCGCTGACGCTATGGCGGAACAGTGGGGAAGCTACTTACAGTCTAAATCAACGGAGGAAGCATTATGAACGCTACACAGGACAGACTACCCTTAGCGATAGAACTAGTCTTAACAGGTAGAACAGTTGAGCAAGTGGCTTACTTGGCAGGGATACCTGAACCAGACCTTAAGAATGCAGTAATCTTATATAGAGCAGCACAAAGCTATGAAGATAAACTAACTAGGAGTAATGACAATGAAAGCTAATAACAATATTAGAAGTATTACATTAAATGGTAAGGCTATGGAAACCTACCTTGATGAACTAGGTATAGAGTTTAACTATTGGGAAGACTGTACAGCCACTGAGCTGCCTTTTAAAGTAGGTGATAGGGTTAGAGTCACTGAAGACTGTAAAGGAGGTTATTACTTTAAAGACTCTATAGGCACTGTTGCTAGTGTTAATAAAGTAGACTGTTTTGTTAATCTTGAAGGTAAGATTTATGGTGGCGGTCGCTGGTATGTTGACAACAATAAACTGGAGCATATCTAATGCATAACGAAGAAGAGCTAACTCATATTGACCACGCTTTACACGAAGCTATACAAGCTCACACTAAGGCCTGGTTTAGTAAAGGCAAGACTATTAACGCCTTTGACAGTGAAGGAACCTACATAGGCACGTATTTAAGCTGTGACAGTGAACCAGTCTACGACATAGACAGAGCCGTTTACTTTACAGTTAAAGTAGAAGCTTTGAACGAAGAAAAAGACTTGTTAGAACTATTAAGCATTGAGGAGGAGTTATAATGCAACCTGTAGATAATGAAAATATGGGCTACGTTACTAAAGACAATAAACTAGTCATCGAAAACATGGAGGTAATAAGACAAAGCCGATCTGATAAAGGCTGCGATATGTCTGACGTAGAAGATGACATCTTTATTGAGATAGGTACATTATTAGATGGCGTTGTGGGCTTTGTTGGCAACTGTAGTGACTCTATAGAGTTGCTTATACCTGATAAGCTTGCTAACATCTACACAGCTAAGACAAGGCTTAAACTAACTATAGAGATAATGGAGACACCTTATGAAACCTAATAAAGAAGACTATACAATAACTTATGACGAGGTATGGGACATCATTAATGAGCGCATAGAAGCTATTGATTCAGTAGATTATGGCGGAGGCTCTGATGTAGACGAAGACTTAATGCTTGAGTTCGAAGCTAGACAGGCTGAACTATACAGACTATCTCATATATTAAGACGCTTAAGAGATGCTAAAGCCAGGGAATATAAGAGACAAGTAAAGCTGTCGGAGAGAGATAATGAAGACTAGAATACATGTTAATCAACACAACATAAGGTCTAATGCTAAAGGCTTAACAGACTTACCAGTCTTGACAGTTAAAGACTATAAGCAGAACAGACTATGTAATGAGTGCAGCTTTACTAATGGTAAGGTAATATACAGACCTGATAAGCCTCTGTCTTGTGGTGCTAAGGTCTGGATAGAGACTGAAGAGCCTGTGGAGGTGATTAGATGAAGACTAACCAGGCTAAACTAGCTCTAAAGATATCTGAAACTAACCAAGCTTTGATTGACACTAATATAGCCTTACAAGACTGTACAGACAAACAAGCTATAATACAGTTAGAGCAGCAAATTAAGCTCTATAGAGACTGTTTAGAACTCTACAGAAGCAAACTAGATGCTACTTAGAGTCTAAAGAGTGCTAGTCCTGAGTAGTCTTGTACTGGTAAGATGACTGCTAACAGCAGATTGTTAACTAATCAGGCTTTAGACTATCTTGGGCTGTACAGAAGGCTATTATAACGACTCTTAAAACAACTGCAAGCAGTCTTTGACTTTAATTGTTAATTAGTTTAGCATTGGTTACAGAGAATTAGGATGGTAATTTAATTATATGATTAACTATTTAGGATTGGAGAAGAATAATGAATAATTATCTAAACAAACGAGCAGGTATTAAAAGGTACGGTAAAAAAGTATGTTATACAGTATACATTAAAGGACAACCGCCCAGAGAATTAAGTCAACTACCTGAGTGTTGTACAACAGGGACAAACCATAAACCAAGCGTAGTTAAAAGGAGAATAAGATGAATAACAACACAGACGACTCAGACATTAGTTTTATAGTTCATTCAAGCTATACTGATTATGTCTGTAAAGACAGAATAGAGTATTGTGAAGTCTGTAAAGACAAGAAAGTTAATAAGCCTGGGCAATGGTGTGATGACTGTGGGGAAGGCTAGTGAGTACTGTTAATCCTATTACTAATGAACTAGGTAGACTGTTATACAATCCTAACCTAGATATAAATAGTTTAAAAGCCCATTCACTACAAGAGAATAGCTTTGACCCTGCTAAGGCTTCACTGACCAGAGTAGTTAAGCAAACAAAGCTCGGTGCTTTATTACACTCTGATAAGCATAACCTATTAGCTACTGAGGCATTTAAGAAGTATCCGCTTCATCAAGTTGTAGACCTATATGAAGGAACAGCTAACCCGACTGTCACAGCTATTAGGATAGGCAAAGAGTGTTATCTAAAACAAGGGTATAGATTATACTCTTTTACTAAGTGGGATAAATAATGAAAGACTACATCGACCTAAGCAAGACACCTCTCTATAATGCTACTGGTAACGCTAAGCAATTCATGAGAGACATAATACCGAGACTAGGTAAGCAAGTATTCACGCCTTACCAGCTAAGTAAGGTCTTAGTTAATGAAGCTGCCTTTGCTAACACTAGAGACTTACAAGCTACTATAAGAAGAACATTATACTATCTGCGTGATGAAGGCTTAGTAGTTAAACAGAAACAGAAGAACACTTGGAGAGCGAAATGAAAGTAATGATAGAAGCTACACCAGATCAGATAGACGATATTATTCTAAGCAAGCTAAGCGAGGCTATAGAGGATAACAGGTCTAACATTAAGAAGTACAAGAAGATGAAGAACAAGAAGCCTTACCAGAAGGAAGATTTAAGAAGCTCTAAAAGTAATCTGAAGGCTCTAGAAGAAGTTTACGACTATTATGGAGGTAACATAGCATGACTGAAGAAGCAACACATAAACCTTGTCCTGACTGCGGTAAAGATAACTTACAAGTTAATGCTAATGGCAGCACATTCTGTCATACGGCTGATTGCGGTGCTTATAATGGCGAAGGCTACACACCTGCCAGTAAAGTAGAAGACAACCCAGTAGTTAGTATTCCTAAGAAGTATGAATCTACACAGGACTTCACAGCCATAGTAGACACCTTGGCTAAAGGTGACTATGTAGCCGTACCAGACAGAGGTATAACATCAGCAACTGCTAAGACCTATTCCTGTCTGTATACACCTCAGAAGGTTTACTTTGGCTACTATGAACCAAGCGAACCCAGTGTTCCTGTAGCTTGCAAAACTAGACTACCAAACAAACAGTTCCCTATATACGGTGAGTGGAAAGCTGGTGGCTTGTATGGACAACAACTATTTAGTAAGGGAGGCAAGTACCTAACCATAGTAGAGGGCGAGTATGACGCTCTAGCGGCTTATCAGATGCAAGGTAGTAAATACCCTGTTGTATCTATACGTAATGGTGCTGGTGCAGCCTTGAAAGACTGTAAAGAGCAGTATGAATGGATAGATTCCTTTGAACAAGTAGTTATCTGCTTCGATGCTGATGAGCCAGGACAAGTAGCAGCTAAGGAAGTGGCTGAACTCTTTGGTGGTAAAGCTAAGGTAGTAAGACATCTACCAGGCTGTAAAGATGCTTGTGACTACCTGAAGCAAGGCAAGTCTACGGAGTTTACACAAGTATTCTGGCAGGCTGAGAGGTTTATACCAGACGGTATCATTAATGGGGCTGACCTATGGGAAGAAGTCAACAAAGATGCTGTACCAGCTCTATTTAATTATCCTTGGCCTAGTATCAATAAGTTAACCTATGGCGTTAGACGAGGTGAGTTAGTCACTATAGGCGCAGGTAGTGGAGTAGGTAAGACACAGTTCATTAAAGAGATTGTCTACGCAGCTCTACAACAGACTTATGAGAATATAGGCATCCTAGCCTTAGAAGAAGGAACACCTGTTACAGCTAAAGGCATGATGAGCTTAGCAGCTAATAAGAGACTACACGTTCCTGATGTACAGTCTACGGAGCGTGAAAGACAAGAAGCCTTTGATAATACTATGGGTACTCGTAGATTCTTTCTTTACAATCACTTTGGCAGCACTAAGCTAGAATCTATACTAGGACGAATCAAGTATATGATAAAAGCACTGTCCTGTAAGGTGATAGTACTAGATCATATTAGTATAGTAGTGTCATCACAGGAACAGAAGGACGAAAGGAAAGCTATTGATGAGCTAATGACTAAGATAAGAATGATGGTGGAAGAAACAGACATAGCTTTTATCCTGGTTAGCCATCTTAACCGACCTAGCTCTGGTAAACCTCACGAAGAAGGAGGACAAACCAGTGCTACACAGTTCAGAGGTAGTGGTAGTATTGTTCAACTAAGCGATATAGTAATAGGCTTAGAGAGAGACGGTCAAGCCGATGAAGAGTACGAAAGAAACCTTACTACACCTAGAGTAATAAAGAATAGGTTTGTAGGGTTGACTGGGTCATGTGAACCTGTGTATTATAGTACTGACACTGGACGAATGACTGAAGAAATCGAGAGAGCTATATAATGCGCTGCTTACAATGTAACGAAGCACTACAAGACCATGAATCTGCTCGTAAGAGTTCTACAACTATGCAGTATTTAGACACATGTGACGTTTGCTTAGGTGACGAATTACTAGCCATCGAAGAAGCTACACTAATAGGTAAAGCCGTGATAATGGCTGTGGAGAGTTATGAATGAAAACTACATATCCTAACAAGATGACAAACTGTAGTCATGTTAATAGAGGCAGGGCTTATGAGAGCTATAGTGTATCCCATATGTGTTGCCTAGACTGTGGTAAAGCATACCGTACCACCCCTAAAAGGGTCGTTGTAGGCAATATAACAGCCTCTCAGCCACGCAAGATCGATATAGGATCTACCCTACAGGGTACTTTATCGGCTGAGGAGGAGGCTTAGAATGGACTATACCTGTACTAAATGCTATAGAAGCTCTCCAGAAGTAACCAAGTCTAAAGTTAATAGCTACTGTAACAAGTGCAAGCTTGCTAGAGACAATGAAGCAGCTAGACGTAGGATAGGTCATGTTGATCGTGTATGGGATTCTGAGTTGTCTGCTGAGTGGTTGTTTAAGACTACTGGAGGCTATTGCCTGGAGCTAATCAATCATATTAGAAGCTGTGATAACAAAGAGCCTATACAAGCGGAAGGCTTTTATATCTGGAGTAAACTTTGATCTTAGCCTTAGACATTGAGACTAACTTAGCCCATGACGTTATATGGTGCTGTGCTGTAGTTACTGATGACGACAGCGTAGTCCTAGAAGACACTGATATATCTAGGTCAGTATTACAAGGCATGATTGACTTAGCCGATATAGTAATAGGTCATAACCTAATTGAATTCGATATACCAATCCTAGAAAAGCTCTGGAATATTAGAGTTCCTAAGCATAAGGTCAGAGACACCATCATTATGTCTAGGCTATGGAATCCTAGAATAGCTGGCGGTCATAGCTTGAAAGCCTGGGGAGCTAGATTAGAGGACGCAAAGATTGACTTTGATGTTGAAGACTTTGATAAGGGCTACACAGAAGAGATGGGTAGGTATTGTGTACAAGATACTGCATTGACTCTGAAGCTGTACCAACACTTGATGGAAATCATGGTTGATAAGTCTAAATTCTCAGTAGACTGTATAGAGCTAGAACATGAAGTACAGTGGATTACTGCTCAGATGTGTCGTAATGGATTCAAACTAGATATAGAGAAAGCTACTGAACTGTATCAAACCCTGTGGGCTCGAATGATAAT
>TARA_R110000803_G_scaffold80444_3_pt1 | contig 10844 bp, 15 predicted proteins | sample TARA_R110000803 | Tara Oceans TARA_R110000803 (sample SAMEA4397772) | marine metagenome | biome: Polar Biome; feature: [SRF] surface water layer (ENVO:00010504); material: water (ENVO:00002006), including particulate matter (ENVO:01000060) such as... | depth 5 m | reverse complement strand
TGCAGCGACTGTAGCGGTGCTAACCTGTTGGCACGCTCGGTTTGAAAACGATTAAATGCGTTACCGTACTCTTGAGAGTTAGACGCTTTATTGGCTTGAAAGCGGTTATATGCGTTTTGGTATTCTTGCGAACCCATGTTTTGACCATACTCAGCAGCAGCTTTAAGAGCAGCACCTGACTGCAAACCACCACGAGCGGCGGCAGACCTGTCAATGGCTTTCTGGCCTTCTGATAAACGGAACGCGTAACCAGGGTCTACCTCCATTTGCTGAGTATTAAAATTCTCAAACAAAGTGCCGGGGTCAAACCCCTCAACGTTAAACGCGGTTGCGGCTGAACCAAACCCCGGAGCTCCGGTGTTTTCGCTTAAACCCAGCAAGTCCATTAACCTAGACTGACCAGCTTCACCAGCTTCTGTAAACGATGATAAGTTTTCAACCTGCTTGTTGTAAATCTCGCGTTGCAACCCCAGCGTCTGGTCAAGGGCTGCTTGTTGCGCGGCTAGTTGTTTGTCTAACGCGCCAGTGTTTGCTCGTTCACCTGCCATGTTTGCTATATTTTGAGCAGCAATAGTTTGAGCAAGCGCTTCTTTCTGAGCAGCAATTTGTTTATCAACCGACTCCTTGTCGGCTGCAATTTGCAACGCCAAGCCCTCAAGTGAAGTTTCACCCGCCTGCAAAGCGGCGGCGGCTTGAGTGGCTGCGGCACTTTTGGAAGCGCTACTCGCTCTATTCGCCCCATATACGGTGGCACCACCTATAGCTACAAGTCCCCATGTCATAATTTTTCTCCTTGTGCCGTTAACTTAGGCATACCATTAACAGAAGCAATTAGGCCCATCTCAGCGTATGATGGAGAGATAACTTCTTGCTCAATTTTATCTAAATCTGCTTCCGATTGGAACTGCGTCATGTGTACGGTTGTCCATAGTGTATCTTCTTCAGCGTAAACCGCGCGTTTTAATCCTACTTCAGACACAAAAGTGCATGGGCCTTCTAGGTGCTTTTGGCCAAACTCTGTAAACACAATGACTTTACCCTTGGCAATGAAGTTCAAATGCTGGTGGCGATGAATCTTGCCGATAATCAATGTTCCTTTTGGGATCATCATCTCCCGCGCATAAGTGCAGCAACCGTATTTTTCATCCTTGGGCGAAAAATAGTGTTTTAACGTGCAGTCTTCAAGGGTTGACTGAGCAACGCCGCTGTCAATCAACTCTTGCATACCATCTTGAATCACCATAATCTTTTCACGAAACTCAACTTTGGCGCGTTCAACAACCGCAAAACCCCTGCCGTATGTTACTGCAATTGGTGCGTATGTAATCATGATGCCATCACCACCCAGTTTGTACCGTCGGATACGAGTGTGGCCCATGCGCCCACACTGGCAGCAAGGATAGCTGTGCCGGGTGTGGCGCTGCCAATAGGCGCAACGTTGCTGGACGCTGACACCAACGTCTGAGCTTGCAGGTTTTTAAACGTCACAGACCGACCGGCCCAAGATGATGCCGCAGGCAACGTAACTGTGCAAGTCGAACCCGTTTTGTTGTTGATGACCCATCCTTCGTCATCAGCAAGCGTAAAGTCGGCAACCTTGGTGGCAACTGTTGGGCGTACAGCCAAGCCCGTGCCACCGTAAACAACGGGTAAAATACCTGTAACTTGCGCTGTTAAATCAACGCCAGTCAAAACGCCGCCTAACGTAAGTGCGCCGCTGGTTGTTACGTTACCCACCAGCGTAATGCCGTTTACGCTACCAGCACCCGCCACTAAAGTTACAGTACCATTACCTGTACCCGCGCCTAAATTTATGAGCGCTTGCGCCGCGTTATCTGCGCCTGTTCCTCCACTGGCTATCTGAGTAACGCCTAATGTAGAACCGCCCGATACAACATATACGTTGTTGAAAAATCGAAACCACTCCCGCGAAATCAAGCCCGTCTGAGTGTCAAGCAACGCTACCCGCGCAGAAGGTATGTTGGTGATGTTTGGCGTGGTGCTAGGCATTGGTTGCGCTCATATTAAGCTCGGCACCCATGATTGCAATTTTTACTTGGTCAGTGCCAGACACTTCATAAACGCGGTCGCGCAGCTTTAGCGTCATGCCCAGCCGATGCCAGATCACACGCCGCCCCCATTGGCCTGTTAGACCCATAGACCGCCAATGCTCATTGCTCCAAGTATGGCCACCATCATCAGACCAGCGCAGCATAACTTGTGGGTCAATTGCAGTTGCGGATGTGGTGCTTAATTCGGTTAGCAAAGCGCCACCTATAATAGTAGGCCCGTCAATAATTACAAGTTGACCGCCATCTTCCTGTACAAGCTCATCTGCACTTTCGGTTAGTATTACGTCATTAAGCGCAGAATCATAATATTCCCACGCTAGAGTGTCGTCATTTTCGGCAAGCAACGTGTCATTTGGGTCAGATATGTCAGTAGTGACTATGGATGTAGTAACGCTTGATTGAATAGCGCCTGTCTCTGCGTCAAGCTGAAGCGAATGTTGGGCAGTGCGTTTAAGATCATTTGTGCCGACCGGCAGCGCTCTCCATGACCGAAGCCACTTCTGCACTGCACCGTTGTCTGAAAACACGTCTAAATCAAACGCGTAAATGTTGCCAAGCTCATGATCGCCGACCACAATTTCGCCGCTAAACGCCATTTGGCAATTTGACCGGTGACGGGTAAACGAGCCATTGATAAACGCGGCGCGTTCATGCCAAAGAGCAGTGGCAACATCAAACACCCAAGTTGTATTGGCTGAAGGAAAGATCAGCACGTAGAACGAGTGGCCGTCTTGCTGGTATGTGTACGCAATGGCGTCTGAGATGTTTGCGTACTGCTGGATTTGCCACTCTACAGCATGTGTCGATATTCTTTGGGCTGCGTAACCATTGGCGCGATAGACGATGCCCTTACCTCGCGCGTCAGCACCCAACCAGAAAAGACCATTGTCTAGTTTGGCCACGGAGAAGGCCGCACTACAGCCCACTTCATTAAACGCACCCTGAACTGGGGTTAATGGAAACGGGGACGTACCGGCGTTGTACCAAACCTCAACTGAGTTGGTTCCAAACAACCATATCTCGCGGTGATCGACAATGAGCGACACCAGGCCATCAGGAGAGCCTTCAGCGCTTGCAAAATCTAGTGGGTCTATGGATGTGCCATCAAGCAGGCTTGTGATCCACACACGCTGGCTGTTAGGCTCGTTGAACACGAAATAGCCATCAATGTACCCTACCGTGACTGCGCCGGGGAAGTCAGGGTCGTCAATCTGTTTAAACTCTAGCGTTGTGCTGTTGTAGATAAAACTGGGACCGTCGCAAGCGATGAATAGCTGCGTGCCGTTGTCCACCATGCTGACAGGGCCAGATAATCCATCCACTGTACCAATGACAGACACATTAAAAAGGCTGTCAATTTTGTACAACACTTCGCCGGACACAGCGTATCCATACCCATCAAATTGCCACAACCCGCGTATGGGACCATTGCCCATGTTTGCCAATAAACGCAACCCCGGTGCGCGGTTTAAAAACCCCGGCTCTTTGCCGCCTTCGGGTATGGCCTCTGGGAACAGGTTGACCATTCGCGCGTCAGCAGCATTAACGCTACGCGCTACATAGGAGCTGCCAAGGATTGGCGTCTTCATTAGTAATTGCCAATGTAAATGTTAAACCCACGGCGATTGGACACAACGTCAGTAGGCATTGACATAATGTCGTTGTCGTTGTTAATGCGGTTTATGTTTCGCTTGCTTGTCATGGCGATGCGCGACACTTGAAAACTTGGCTCAACGCCAAATTCTGGTGCAATTTCCATAGCCAAACTATACGTGAACGCGCGAAGGTAGCCTGTCGGAAACGCCATCACTGTCGCCAAAGTCGCAGCCTCGGTTAACGGTGCAACAGACACAATGTGCCATTCCAAGTCCTGCGTTGGCTTTGGGTAAACCGACATCGAAATGTTGGGGTACTCCATGTTCACAAAACACAATTGCGGAACGGTCGAAGTGGAGGTTTTAAGCGCAATAGCGTTGTACTGCTGGTCATTGATGAGGCTAATACCATACGACACACCAGTGCCAGGTACAATAAAATACGTCGCGTCATCAACTAGCACAGGTCGTATTCCTACGAAGTTGCCAGTAGGTCCAAGGGTTCGGGTAATCTCACCAGCAGGCCATGTGAATACTTGGTCCTTTGTGCTAAAAACTGATAACCGCTCGGTGTTCCACGAGTCGATCATTTGATTGAGCGCCATTAAAGCGTCATTTGACATATCTGCTGAGGGTGTTTCACCTTCTGCAAGTACGCCCAGCAATCGCAATGCACGGTTAATTTGATTGCCAGCGGTGTACGTTGCCATTGTCAGACTCCTTCAGTTTCACCCTCGACAGTTTCGGTTCGGCGGGTGTATTTGCGCTTGGTTCCCAATGCGTTCGCAGGGGCCGCACTTTCGGAGTCCGAAGGCGTGTCTGGATTATAACGCGTCCAGCCATTTTTTTCATCAGCCACGGCCTCAAGTTCCATTGTGGCAACTTTAGCACCATGAGTGGGGTGATTTAAATAAATTACAGCCATGTGATTCCTTTGAAGTAAGAGGGGTTGCCCCTCTTACTTACTCAGTCAATTAAGCAACTACGGCAAATTGCCATTTGCTGCCGTCAGACATAAACATTGAGTCGTTGCCGGTAGCGTTGGTTGTTACACCAATGGAACCAGCAGGAGCCGATGTTGTTGTAGTGTTAGCTGTAACAGCTTCAGTTAAGAAGTATAGACCAGCACCAGTTGATGATGTAACAGTGTCTGTGCCAAGTAAAACAGCAGAGGCAGTGTTGCCATCTGAAACTTGGTAAGCGGCACCGCCGTTAGGTATTGTAGCCATGGTAAATTCCTTTAAAAATAAAATGCAATGACAAGGGCCGAAGCCCCAGCCAAGTTAGCCCCACATACGCACAGCCATCTGAGGACGGATTGCGCTGTAGCCATACAACACGTCAATACGACAAGGCATACGGTCGTTGTTGATGTCGTACTGGCGAACGATACGCAAGCTAATACCGTTGTGAACAGCACGGGAAGCCATATCAACGCCTTGTGGCAACAACAAGTCAGCGGTCGCAAAAGTGATCGCGTCTTTGTGGTACACCAGGTTTTGAGCATATGTTGTAGATGCGGCACCTACAAACACAACAGCTTTACCAGTCAAAGGTAGCGCAGCCACGGTAGCCAAAGCCTCACTAGCAGAGTACATGGCCACCACAGTAATGTTACCGGCACCAGCGCCGCTTAACGTTGTATCAGCAGCAGCAACAAACTGGAACAGTGACCCAGTAGATTCACGGGTTTGTGGGTTGACAGCAAAGCAATCAGCCACGGTAAACACGTCACCTACTTTAACAATTCCACCTGCGCCAGCACCAGTAATGGCGATGATAGTAGCGCCTTCAGCAGTTACAGAAGCAGACAATGTGCCACCAGCTGCAGTACGTGTGCCAGTTACAAACTGCTTAATGGACTGAGACATGTTGATTTCATTAAACCCCAACACGCCAGTGCCCATCATGCCGTTCTTAAACTGTTGACTTATTGTGGTTGTAGGATTGAATAGACCCTTCAAGCCTTCAACCAAACCAGCGTTAGCAGCAGGATTTACAGTAGCGTAACGTGGAGACATTCCAGAAGCACTCTCGTTCAACTTTTGCTGGGCTTGCAGCAAGACCAGTGAAGTAGCAGGAGTAGTGCCAGGAGTGCCCACAGAGTTACCAATGGACTGGTATGCGTTAGCAACGTCAGCGTCAACCGATGCGGCCAACTGACTGAGACGTGGCTTCAACACACGCTCCGCAAAGTCGTCCATTTGCAGGGCTAGTTCAGCAGAAGTAAAGTTAATACCAATGTGTTTTTGGCTAGAAACAGCCAATGTGGTGAATTGTTCAGCATCATCTTGAACTGCCAAAGCAGCACCGTCAGTTACTAAAGCGCGGTCAGGTAATCGGATACGCAGAGTAGAACCGATTTTTGCACCTTCAACAGCAAAGCTGTCGTCGTACTGGCGGTTTACGTTGCGCGTTATTACAAGATTATTTTCCAAAATTTCCAGCGATTTGCGGGTAATCATGTCAATGGTGAGAATGCTATTAGCCATGTGAGTCCTTAAAAGTTAACGAGAGCGTGACGCCTCAGCCTTGCGAATCTGGCGATTGCGTTCGGCCTCAATCCAATCCGATGTAGACATGGTTTTAATTGATCTAGGATCAGTTGTATCATGGCCCGGACTTCCTGAAGACCGCGCAGTCACCGGACTAATGGGTGTTGGCGCAGATGTTGTCTTTTTGACTGGAGGATTATCAGCAACTCGTGCCTCAATTCTTCCAATCTCCTTTGCTTGCATGAGAGGTGACAAGCGGGAAATGCGTTCAGCTTCCTTTGGGTTAGACCCAAGCCAATAGGCTAGGTCAGGACCGTTGTCAGATGACTGAATTGACTCAGCCATAGTGTTCGTGATTTGCAGCTTAGGGTTGTAAACGACATCTTCAAAATCGTCATACTTGTCCCGTGCTTTTTCCTCAAGTTCACTATATGCTTCAACAAGGCTTGCTTGCTGCTTTTGTGCATCACGTTGACTTACTATTTCCTCAGCTTTACGAACTGCTAATGCTTCCGCATAGGCGTCGGGGCTTTCAAAACTACCAATCAACGGAAAATCTACTGGAGCAGCACTTCGAGTTTGCGTTTCCGCTTGTCGAGAGACTTGTTCGCGTTCCCACTTACGTTGTTCTCTTGCGAGTCGTTTACCAATGGCGGCGTCAAGTTCTTCTTGCGTAAATGTCTTTGTCGCAGAAGAATCGGACTGGTCATCAGTTACTTCCGGCAAATTTTCAACAACTTCAGATGTGGCCGTCACATTCTGCGCTGGCGCGGAGTCTACTTCCGCTAGGTCTTGGACTTCTTCAGTCATTTCATGAATCCTTGGATTCCCCGATGAACCTCACCGGTACGGTTGTTTATAACATTCGGGTTACTAATCGCTGACCGACGGTAAGGCCGGTGCCAAAAGTAATTGTCGTCGTGTTGGTTTCAGTATAGTCGTAATTAAACTCTTTAACGAGTCCATCTACAATCACCATTAAATAACCACCAAGACCGTATTCAGGCACAGTAAACACTGTTTGAGCAGCAGTAGCGATTGTTGTGCCTGTTTGACCGCTTGGGCTGCTGTTAACGCCAGCCGCAGTCCAGATCAAGTTATCGTCTGCGTCTTTAAGCAGCCATGTGTACCGCGAAGGCCCAGCCCATACGTCTGCTTCGCCGCGCGAGTCCAAAATAACAGGGTTTGCGTTTGCGGTGCTTCCGGTGCTATCGGTATAGGTAGCCAAAGGAACCGTGGTACCACTTTCATATGTAAACAGTTTTCCACCAACCAAAGGAACACCCGCAGCAGTAAAAAACTGTACTTTTGGTGATGGGCTAAGTGTGGCAATCATACTTTCTCCATTTGCTTAACCCGCGCGGTAATGCAGGCAGTTGACGTATCACGGTCAATGCTAAGAAACCCCTGGCACACAATGTTGTAATCCATGCCATTAACGTCCTTTTCACTCTTGACCGGAACTGAGATGTCCAAGTTTTTAAATAGGTACTCTTTACCGTTCTCAAAAACGCGCCAGACATGATCCATTGAACCGCGACCAGCTTGACCGCGAGACTTGTTGAATCGAATCTGGTACGTGTTCATATAATCTCTGCTGCCGGCGGCAAATTACCAGTGGCTTGCGGCGCATCTATAACGTTTAAGTTGAAGTGAACAAACTTGATAGGCAAGTCTGCCGCATGGCGCGTAAACGAGTGAGCCAACCAAGAATTAGCAAATATCATCATGCCGGGCTTGGGCGTGAAATTAATCATCTTGCTGGCTGGAGTCGCCATGCCCATGTCTTGCTCTGGTAAATCAATTTGCACTTTAGCTGAACGTGGGTCATGGAACACTACGTTTGAGCCACCTTCTGGAGTTTCCAAGAAGTAAAAGCCCACCATCTGGGAGCCAAACCCATGGACGTGCTGATCCATTGCAGAGTGTTTGTGGTGCTCTTGTGTCCACATTTCTGTAAACTGCACCGCCTTATCCTGCATGGCGTATCCCTGCTCGCTGAGAATGTTCCAAGCTGTAGCGCCAACAAACTCAGAGAAGTTAGCTGCACGCGGGTCGCCGAAAAAACTGCCCGTCATATAGACTGGGTAAATTTCGTTGAGAGATTGCGTCTTGCGGGATTCCGCTAAGGCTTCCTCAGAGATGGCGCTAATCTCATCCAAAAAATCTGGCCGCTCAATCAAATAGATTGGGCATGGGAAATGATATGCAACTTGCAGTTGGGTTTGCAGAACAACTTTAGCCACTGACTCAGCGGCTTTGCATACTTTCTGCTTTGACTTCTTGGTAGCTGTTTTTGCCATGCTTCTTCCTTGTTGGTTGGGTTATCAGTGTAATCAAATAGCAACCCACTGCCAAGCAAGAAAGTCAAACTTGTACTGGCTGCCGCCCTCTGGATAGGCAGGGGCTTCTTTCCAGTTTCCATCTGCGCCAGACCAGCGCACCACCGTCCCCTCTACTATCTCTGGACGTGGAATTGGCGGAACCATTTGGCAGGTAGTTTCGTCAAAAGTCCAAGTAGAAAAATTGGAAGCGTACTCGCGTTCATTAAATTCTGTAATCACGCCTTGTTGTTTAGCCGTCTTTTCTTCTTCAGTCATATCACGCAATGACCAAACATCAGTCCACACACCATCCACTTTGGTATAGACGGCGTCATTGTTTTCCAGCAGTTGGTAGACGCCAATTACAGGACGCTCAACACGAGTGAATGACTCCCAATGTGCTGGTACTGAACCAAACGCTTGAATAAGATTGTCTTTAAAAGCAGGGTGGTTTTTTGTTACGCCGTTTTCAGTTTCAATATAAAGGTTCATTTGTTTCTCTTAATTAAAGATTAAACGGCAAGACAACCTACGTTGGTTGATGGGAATGATGGGGTGCCACGAACGCATCCAATGCACCAGACAATACGAACAGCACCTGCAGCGCCAATGCCGACATTTGACCCTGCGTGTCCCCCGCCGTATGCGCCGCCATAGCCTCTTTGACCAGTTCCAAAGTCGTAACCTCCGTTAGCGCCGCCAGAGCCACCACCACCCGGAACACCATAAGTAGTAGAAAGCGTACCGCCAGCGCCACTAGCACCTTCGCCAAATAAACCAACGCCCCCACCGCCGGCAGTACGTGCACGATAACACCCCCCTAACCCACCCGCACCTCGGCCACCACCACCACCGCCGCCAGAACCAGCATTTCCAACAGTGTTTCCATTTGCCCCAGCACCACCAGCACCAGAATAGCCGCCAGCACCGCCACCGCCTGTAATGTATCCGCAAACGTTATAAGCGTTACCACCATTGCCGCCGCCTGTTCCGGTATATGTACCACCTACTTGCGTAGCACCACATTGAGTAGAACCCCCGCCTTTTACAGTGCCTGTACTTATAAAATACGAATCGTTACCAATACTACCACCTGTATTGCCCACAACAACAGAATAACTGCAACCGGGAGTCACTGCTTGTGCATTTTTATAACCTAGTCCACCACCAGCAAACCCTGCTCCACCAACGGCTACAACAGCAACTGAAGTAACTCCAGCAGGAGCAACAAATGTGAATGTGCCGGGGGTTGTGTATTCTTCTTGGGTTACTACCGCCCCGCCACCGCTACCAGCAAAAGCAAGCATTATTCCACTCATGATGCGCTTCCGGTTACAACGCACACGGTACTACTGATAAACAAAATATTACAAACACCGCGAGTTGCTAACAAAAGCGTAGCTTTATCTGCGTCAGTTCCTGCTAAGTATGCGGTAGTGATTGAAAGGGTGATAGTAATGTCGCCGCTTGTGTTGTTAAAAATCACAACAGCATCACCAGCAGCAAATGTAGCATCAGGCACAACAATTGCGCCGCCTGTGCCAAGTTCAATAAACCGGCCTACGTCAGCTACCACCAATGTATAACTGGCTGTCTTAGCTGAACCAGACTGCGAAATAGCGCGAACTTTACCATACGCGTCGTTGTAAGTAGAACCGCTGGTAACTACGCCCGTACCTTTTGGTGTAACAGTCACATCAATATTGGTGTCAGTGCCGTCGGCGGCAAGCGTTGTGCCAGCTAAAGTTACGCCAGCCGCAGCTATGTTGGTGTCAAAAGTTGTGCCATTAACAGTGGTTGCCGTAACAGTTGTAGCCGCAACAGTAGACGCTGCAACGGCTTTACCTGTCGTCAGGTTATCAACAGTCACTTGCTTGGTCGTACCCGATTGGACGATTGCCAAGACTTCAGTGCCAGCAAGAGGAACCGTTGATGCGGGTAGCGCGGAAATTTTTAAATCAGCCATTCATTTACTCCAAAAGAATATAGTCGCCATTTTCTTGAACAAGGTTTGCCTCAGATTCTGACAGTAAATTGTCTACTGTCAAGCTGGCGTCAAATGTGCCCGAATACAGCGTGGCAATGCCGCCAAGCCCAATTGACACAGCATTTCTGAGAGCAACCCCGAAACTCATCGGATGTTTACTGGCTTACAGTAAACAGAACCACCGGCACCTACCTGGATTGCGCTAACACGCCAAGGTGCGCCAGTACCATTGGGGACCGTAAACGGAATTGGGGTAAAAGCTGGAATGGGGGTGCTAGAGGTTGTTGCCGTGACACCCTCACCCACCACAACATATGCGGGGGTCGTTGACCAAACAACAACGCCTTGAGGACCAGCATTCCACGCGGCAG
>TARA_R110000803_G_scaffold2098_10_pt1 | contig 10849 bp, 17 predicted proteins | sample TARA_R110000803 | Tara Oceans TARA_R110000803 (sample SAMEA4397772) | marine metagenome | biome: Polar Biome; feature: [SRF] surface water layer (ENVO:00010504); material: water (ENVO:00002006), including particulate matter (ENVO:01000060) such as... | depth 5 m | reverse complement strand
GCTATCGGAGATAGATTTAAGATATAATCCAAGACCGACAATTGTTCCTGCACCGATTAACCATGATGTTTCCATCTTATCAACCTCGGCGCAATAGTAGAATAGGGAGTAAAACCGCTACACCACAAGCACCGATAACGCCCCAATTGGTATCAGGAGATGTATTTTTTCCTGTTTGTATTTCTTCAATAACTGAAATGGCTTCAGAAGCGTTTCGTGGAATTAAAGGAATTAACTCCATTGGTGGGGCTTTTTCTAATTCACAACGAGTTTCTTCAACTGGATTGTCTCGGAAATTAAGTCTGCTCCAAAGTGATGCACCAATTTTAACTTGCCATAATTCTGCTACGGCTCGGCCACCATTGGCTGCCTTTAATGATGCATCAATACGAGCCAAACACATTTGGCCTCTAAGGTTATCTGGGCTACCTTGACTTGGGAATAGCCATTCTTCATATTCTGCTAATGGCATTGAGGCTACTCGCTGTGCTAATGAATGTGCAGCATAAATTTCTGCATGACGGACAGTATCTACTACTGGAGTTGGATTTATTGGTTCTTCTGCCACTGGTGGTGTGAACTCTTCTACCGGTTCTGCAGTTTCTACAGGACTATTAAACATATCTTCGGGTTTTTCAGATTCTGAATTATCCATAGTCTTATCTAAATTGAGAGGCTCTTCCATAGGCCCTTCCTGTGAATCTTCTGGTGACTTATCTTTTTTAGCAAGAATAGCATTTTGTAATGCTTGTGGGAGATTGCTCTTTTGACTTTCCGATAGACCTTCGGACTCGGCATTTTTATCAAAACTTGACTCGGTGGCTGCTGTTTCTGATGGCAACTCATTTAATACCGTTGATTCGGTTTTAGCAAATACATCCTGAAGTTCTACTAACTCCGGTGTTTCAATATCTTCTGCCATATGATATATTCAGTATCGCTGTTATTTAAGTTTAAGCAAACCATACATGGGTTTGAACTTTGTCCCATTCTATTTCAGCAAAATCAAGAATTTCCATTTCCGATGGTCCTGACGACCCAATAATCTGTTCCAACACTACTTCTGGAGAGGAAGATACAAAAGGCCATGCTCGGTAATTAAACCTGCGTTGTCCATCTGGAATCTCAATTTGAAGATAAGCAGAATCGTGATTAAGAGTGGTTCCAACATGAATCGCACTAACGGTAGATGGTTCCCATCCTAATTTGGCGCAAATGGGATTCACATCACGAGGGTCAATGTTTCCCAAAGAGAATTTAATTGGACAAATAATATAGCGACCATTATTTATGACCCCTGAAAAAACGAATCCTTCAAATGAATCTGGTTGGGAAATCTCTATGTCTTCTGCATGAGAAAACTCATATTTGCCCCATGAAACCCATCCTGCATCGCTTTCCATAACTAACCATCGGTAGAGCACCTATTTAAGAACTTTCAGTTCAAAATGGTAACATATCTCGGTGCCAATAATGACCATCACCAATGAAAGTAGGGATTTGTTGCCATAATAATAGAGTTGCTAATAATGCTAACATAGAAACATTCCAATTACCTTTTATCGCCTGATAGATGGATAATCCAATACAGCCGAAAAAGCCCACTATAAAACCGACAGAAATTAATTGATTAAGTCCGGCATTGATTGGGCCTCCAGCAGTCATATTTACAACTCCTTTGTCAAAAATCTAAGTCCTAAGAATCCTAATCCAAATCCAAGTGCCGTAGCCACAGGTTTGACCCATAATGGTTCACTAACGGGGATGGTGGCGGAAGGGGAGTCTGCTCTATACTCAATTTCGGGATATTCTCGTTGATGTTCCTCCCAATCGGAACTCCCAACACACCTGCAACATGAACCTTTATGATTACGGCATTTTTCACAGAATGGATGTGGTTGTCCTTGACTGTCAGTATAGTCGCAAACATTACACTCTCGTTCTTCGGCTCGTTTTCGCCTTAGACCTTCGCTTCCATCAAGAGGTGTCCAATTTGCCATCTCTCCCAATTCCATTGGTTCAGCAATTGGTGTTGAATCTTCTTCAGTCATAGGTAATCACCTATTGTCCGTTGCCTTTGTTTTCCTTAACTGAACCTGCTTCTTCGGTAACTGTTTCGCTCTTACCGCTAAAGAAATTTGCGACTAAGGCTCCAACAACTGTGGCTCCTACTAAGATTGCTCCATTGGTCATGTTAATAACACTACCTTCTTTGATTTCTTTTTTACCCTTATTATCTATGGGTGGGCTCTTGGTCCATCCACGGTGACCACCTTTTCTGATTTCTTCTTCAATAGATTCTACACTACCTGATTCCCAATCATAATCCCCATCTACGGTTAGAATATCTCCGTTGAAGATTGCTTCGCTGAAATCATCCTTCAGACTAAGAATCATTTTTCCTGAACCATCAAACACACCGCCTGCATCAACATCTAAGTAGCAAGCATCGTATTCGTCTTCAGTCATGTTGTTTGGGCTAAAAACATTACGAGACCAACTAGCATCTTGCCATGCGTATTCGTTGAATCTAAATACCAAACCTGCTTCGGGTGCAATAGCAACAAGTTCAAGAGAGTTGAGCCGCTTGTAGATGTATTTTTCATTTGGTGCTTCTTCTTCTTCTTCTTTTTCATAAGGACCATGAGAACGAAACCAGTTAATTAGGCTTTTTTCTTCTTCTTCAGCAGAACCATACCATTGTGGAACTCCATTACCTGAACCAGCGGCTGAACCTTCGCCCATGCCATTGTCAAGTGGTCCTGTGTAATCTCCAAGTCCAAAGGATTCAGAAGCGAAGCGACTCACTCCATGGTAGTTGGTGATGTCTTCTAATTGTTGTTCTAAGTCCATCAATTCTTGATAAATATCATCCATGTCTTCTGATTCCATGTCGTCTTTATCCAAGTCATCAACCATATCTCGGATTGAATCAACCATGCTAATTAATTCATCACGGGTAAATTCGCCTTCTGCTTCAAAATGTTCTGCAGAGCCATACCATTGTGGAACTCCTTGTCCCACTGTGGATGAATCTTCGCCATAGGCGTTTGGATAGAAACCATCATCAACGGCTCCTGGTAATCCAGCATAATCTCCTTCGGCTCGGAATCCGAAAGGTGTTCCATCGTAGTTAGCAATAATTGTTCCGACAACATCTCCTTGTCCCCATCCTTGTAGGTTGGTTTGTTGGGTAGGTTCTACTTCATAAGTTCCAGGAACTACTGTGCCATCCTCTTCAGCGAGCATGGTTTCAGTATAAACATCATAATCAACAGTTTCATAACCGCTTCCGCCAGCGTCTGCGGCTGGTGGTGTTGGTGTTGCTGTATCAAGCATTGGTTCATACGGTCCAAAAGATTCCGCATTCATTTCATTCATTTCATTTCTATCATATTGCATAATTGTTTCACCTGCCGAGCCGCTCCCGTAGTATTCGGGAACTCCATGTCCTGCTTGAGAAGAATCTTGGGTATAATTACCTGTTGTGTGTGTATAAGTTCCATTTTCTGCCATATGTTCTACGGCTTCATGGGACTCTGCAGCACTGATTTCTTCTGGTGTTGGGCCGGTCATGGGAGTGTAATCATTAGGGTTGTTTGGTCCAACAACGGCTGGACCAACAGGAGCATCTCCTAACATAGATAATGTTTCTGCTTCAGAAACTTCAATACCTGCGGTTTGATTGATGGCATTAACTACTTCATCAACATTATACTTTAGGTCAGAAATATTAAAACGCCCTTGAACAGTAAGTTCATCAGAATCGGCTGCATCTTCAATAGCGGCATAAGTATTCAAGTCAGGGGCTTCCATCATAGTGAGTCCAGTGCCTGGAATTGAATATCCTGTTTGTCTGCCCACTTGATAGGTTCGGCGTTCACGGTTGCCCATACGGTCAATACCTTGAACCTTACCTGCTTCAGCAATATCATTTTCTACTTTGACACCAATAGTTGCAGGGGTGAATCCGTGATTATCTGTTTCGCCTCTATAATAGAATAGCGCACAAGGGAAAAATCTGCTACGGTCTGAATCCTCTTCTAATCCCTCATAGCCGGATTGACTTAGAATAAATGTGTTTGGGTAAAAATTATATTCTGAATTAAAAGAACCGGAGTGACCCCAATAATCATTAGATGATACTAAAAGCATTTCTGTAAATATTGCTGCCATAATCAAACTCTCCTTAACATTGTTTCAATTCCGCCACTCATTGGTATTGCTTTAATTTCGGTATCGCTAATGCGTATCAAGTTATATTGATTTCTCCAGACACTTAAACTTTGCGTCATTCCGTTGGATGTGTCCATATATCCAGTTTCCACATTAGGATTGAGTGCTGATTGTCCCTCTCTGCCATTAAGGTTCTCTGTTTCCGAATTACGGCTCAAATCACCAAAACGGTTATCGCCTAAGAAAGCGGAGGGGACTGTTGGGAATCCTACTTCTTGAGGAGGAATCATAGAAACTAAATATGGGTAATCATGGTTCACTTCTGGTGGGACTAATGGAACTACATTCCGGCCAGAATAATCAATATTAGTAGTAGCCGTAGTAGCATTATCATAAGATTGTGGAGTAGTCGTTCTGCGTTCCTTAATAGAGGCTGTGTTAGCAGTTCCGCCACCAAGATATGAGGTTTGCTGACCAGGTGCCATAGCATTAAACTCTTTGGTCTCTTCGGCTTGGAACTTACCTATTAATTCATTTTCAATAGTATAGCCCATATCATATGGATTAATATAACGAGGTTGGACATCAGAAACTCCAGGACCCCACGGTTCTGTATTAACTAACATATTAGTAGATTGTAAATCTAAGAATTTGTAGCCCATAAAAGATTCAGTTAATGAATCAGGGATAACATCAGTAGTTATGCCTGACCTCTCTATTTGAATCTGTTCTAAGTCTGCATAGGTCATTTCGTCTGCAGCGAAACCGAGTTTCTCTTTTAGGTTAAACGGGTTCAGTATTGCAGTAGCGGCTGTAACTAATACTCCTAAACTAAACATACCCAAGGGGGAGCGCAGCCATGACATATGATATACTTGCTGACACTGATATTTAAGTTTGATGTTATGAACCATATTGTGAATCCAATGTTTTTGACTTTGATAGAGTCTTAGCCTTATATTTCTCTAAACTATTGACATGACCCATCTTAGACATAACTCTATTAGTATATTTCATGAGTGAGTCTTTTTCACCCCACACATCCTGTGCCTTCGGTAAAGGGGTTTGACGGTATAACTCTACACTAATTGGTGTTACATATTGTGTCCAATCAGGGGGTGACATAGACATTTCATTCTCAATTGCTATCTCATTTTCAATGCCTGTATCTGATTTACGATGATTAACTAATGGGTGGTAATAAGATTCTGCGGAAAATTCTTTATTTTTTGAAAAATCGGCATCATGGGTGACAAATATTAGTGCCGTTTTATTTTCTTCTGTGGTCCAAGGTCCTGGATGCAAAGCGTCTGCGGGCCACTCTACAATCACCGAAGTTGGATACATTCTTAGAACATGGCCTAATGCAAATCCGCCTCCATCAGAAGTGGGTCTGCTAACATTAACTACATCTCCTACTCTCCACTCTTCTCCTGATTTATCTAATGGATTTTCCATCTTTTGAGTAGCAATTTTTTTGTAAGAGGTAGTTGGATATACAATAGATTGAATTTTCTCCGTTAAATCTCTCCATATGCCTTGTTGTGTTTCAAAATCTGTGTTCTCAAAGGCTTGTTCCGAATAGGTTTCTGTTCCATCAGTAATTTCTACAATAATTCCTTTTCGTGAAAATCCTGCGGATGATGTGACTTGTGTGCCAATGCCAGTAGAATATCCAGAATAAACTTCAGTTGGGATGTATTGAGTAACTGTGTAGGGTCCAAACTTATCTGTTTTATATTCAGACCATCCAGAAAGATTCTTTTTTCCTTTAGTTAAGTTAAATCCTTGGTCTCGGATGTCTCTAACAATATCTAAAATACTCAATAGTTACCCTCCCGTAAAAGTTTTGCTGCTATAAATTGTTCTTTTGCTTTTTTGCGGGCATCATTTATCTTTGCAGCATTAGAAATAGGCAAGTTAGTAGTAATATCAGTTACAAAAACTGCATTATCAAAAGAATTACTCCAATAAGGGTTGCTATCTATTTGATTTGCGAAAGATATTGGAATTTGACGAGTTATTTCAGCCTCAAATGTCTTACTGCCGGTCCAAGTATTGGCTATATCTTTCCAATCAAGGTCATGTCCTGCATAAACTAAATCTTTAAATCTTTCAGTTGAGCGTCTGCCATCAGACCATATAACATCTGCTCCATCAAAATGAATGTCATAAATGAGTCCTGTCCCTAATCCCATAATGGCAATAGAAACTACTCTATCTCCTGGTTGAAACTGCCTCATAATAATAGTTAGGTCGGTCTGGTATTTGAAATTATGGGTCAGACTTATTCTTTACTGCGTCCATAATGCCATAGAGCATAGGCAGTAACACCACCAATTGCTAAATAACCTACATTCTTTACAGCCCAATCATTAAATAGATTTAAAATATCTATCATAGTTGGTGTGGTTGGTTCAACTTGCATACCTGGTATTGAATCTGCTACGGGTTGAGATTCATCTTCCTCTGCTTCAAATGTTTGAGTGGTTGGGGTGGGTGCGGGAGGGGCTACGCCTAATTCTTGGTGAGTATAATTAGTCATTGGGATTGAATCTTTGAATGCTGCCGTTGGCATAACAAATCCATCTTCCATAGCCATAACTTCCATACGAGGATTAGGATTATTTAGTCCTGCATCCCAGTTATTTTTTGTATCTCTACTAATAAAATTACTCTGCATTACTGTCACTTCAAATCACCTCAGTATTGTTATATACTTGCTTATCTGCTGGTCTCCAAGCCTCTAATGGGTTATAATTAGTGCTGTAGAAATCTGGGAATTCATATTGTGGGCGGGCATCATTGGCTACATCATAATATGCTAATCCTGTTGGTGTATGTGCTGATGCGTAATCTCCATCATAATAAGATGGATTAGTTGGCATACCATTAGTTGGTATAACTGATACTGGATTATAATAAGGCCCTGCTATTTGTGGGGTTAATGAATTATAGGGTTGCATATAGACAACTCCAGGGGTTCCTGGAACTACATTTTCTGCACCCATAATATCTTCTGAGCCCTCTACTACAGTAGGGTTAAGGCGGCCTAAGTCTCCGTCTGGTGCAGCGTGAACATCTTGAGTCATTTCACTTCGGTATTGTTTCTTGCCACAGCCACAACCAGATTGAGATTCTTTTTTATTAGACCTAAGTAATGGCATAGCCATTAATCCGACTACGAATCCACCTATTCCTAAAAAACCTATCAAATTAGTATTCAAATAATCCACTCTCCAGTAAGATAGGATGTCATATCACTAACAGTAACTGGTGGGACTCCTCCATAAAGTTGATTTAATATAACATTGGTCCTTGGTCGTGCTTCCATGTTACGAACTACTGTGTCAGCAAATGGAAGGGTTCTTTCATCAAAAGATGCTTGTTGGAAATTATCAACAGTTCCAGAAGGTGCTTCCTTAACTTCATTAGGAGGAAAAGCCTGTGAATTTCTATCTTGGAAAAGCATATACAATCCATAGCCTACTGCTCCCAAAGAGAGAAGTATGATTGCATTATCTACAAGATTAGACTTTTTAGACATTTTTGAGACCTCCTTATGAGGCTCACTTCTTAGCCTTGCGTTTTTGCTCACGGGCTTGTGAAGGAACAAATGGATAGCCGATAATTCCCTTTGGATTTACCATCTTGCCACGCTTGCCCTTGCCATAAGCCTTTTCAGTAAGTTTGGTGTCTGGGAGTGGGCCACCTGCTGGTGTTCCTGCTCCTCGCTCTTGACTCCATGCCTTTCCTGTGTTAGCGTGTCGTGGTGTGATACCACCAGATTTGGTCCAAGAACCAGTTCTGTCGCCCTTTTGATAAATTTGAGAGCGGCCAGTTCCTCCGACCTTTCCTTCTGAATATCTGCGTGGACCAGTCTTAGTTCCACGAACTTTTGTTCCTTTTCTGGATGCTTTCTTTTGCTTAACTCCAAAGTGACGGTAAATCTTTGAACCATTGTCAATACCATACTTTCCAACAAGCCTTTGAATGACAGTTAGGTGTCTTCCATTCTTATCTGTCTTCGGTGCTCCACGCATTGCAGAACTTAATGTTTGAGGGCCATCATAGGTCATATATAAAACTCCTTGTTCTTACTACTTAAACTTTTTCAATTTTCGCCATCGCTTTCTGCTTCTGCTTCTGCCTCTTCTTCTGCCTCTAATTCGTCACAAACGGAATTAAAATCGGATGTTGATTGAGAATCATTTTTTTCTGAAGTTAATATTCCATATCCTGCGCCGGAAATGGCTCCAAAAAATAGAGGCAATATAGAAACTAAGGAATCAAGAGAACTTCCTGTTACTCTTTGATAGATATATAATCCACCAGTGGAGATTCCACCGATTAATATTCCTGTAAGGATGCCTGAAGAAACTCTTTTCTTATGGGCTTTAGATAGATAATTAGACAATCCAGCATCACAAACCGAAATTGCTTCAGCACGGTATCGTGATTTCATGCTTTAGTCCCCCGTTCAAATGACGGAGGCACCGGAAACATCGCTCTTAAGATTTAGTGGGTCAATTCCAATAAGAACTGCAACACCAAGAAGAGTAACTACTGCGCCACCAACTTGAAGCATAGAAATGCCACCAATAAGAGGTTTAGTAAAGATACCGGAAGTTCCGCCAACAGCAGCCAATAGACCTACTATGACAAGAGAGCCACCAAGAACAACTTTCATAATCAAGACATCATCCCCTGACTACTAGATGACATTAAACATCCACCAGCGCAGACTACGATAGCCAAGCCGAGAATAGTTTGAACTCCTACTTCTTTACCCATAATGGTAAATGATGGAAGGTCAATCATTCCTAATACTGGTTGTTGTTCAGAAAGTATCATGTGAAGTCCACCCACAAGGAATAGTCCACCACAAATCATACTTCCGCTTCCGCTTTGAGTCCAATTACAAATTTTATTTAGCATATCAATCATCTCTATTATTTATTAATTCTTTTCTACTATTTAAGTTTGGCTTATAGTGAACTTCCTACATTTCTTCCGTTGAAGTTTGCTACTCCACCTACTTTACTGGTGCTGTTTAGCATACCACCCATATCTGCGTTGCGAATCGGAGGTGCTACATATTGAGCCTCCATAACTATTGGCCTTGCAGGTCCGACCATCTTAGCGAAGTTCGGGACTCTTGGTTGGGTGGAAGCGGGCATTACTGGGAGGTCACGCACAGGGATTGATTTTGGTGTCTGTGGGATGTTAAAGGTAGGTGCTGTTCCCATAAATGCACGAGGGTTAGTTGGGCGTATAGCAACTGCTTCAGCCTCAAACACTGGGTCACCACCGGTATTAGCCTGTGGTTGATGAGCGTTAATCTTACTCATTAGTTTTTCAGGCTTCATAGTAATTAGTCCTGATACATCAGGTCCTGAATTGAAGTTGTATATTTCAAGTGGTGAAGTAGGCTTAAGATATTGTGCTTGTGGTGATATTCCATTCCATGAAGGGTTGTAATCTGCCAGGTCGTAATCTTGAGCCAAATAATCTTGATTAAGAGAAACTTGAGGTGCGTGAACTTGTGCAGGTGCAGGTCGTGGTGAGTTAGGAACGATACCTTGTCCAAAGCCACCACCCATCAAAACTTCCATCTCGCTCATAGCAGGTCCTTGTGGAACATTAAATTGAGGAAGATTAATTACTGGTGCAGCAGGTCGTGGTGCAGCAGGGGCAAGTCCTTGTCCAAGCATTACCATAGCGTTGTGTGCAGGTAGTGTATCACGAACCAATGAAACTTCTGGGAAAGTAGGCATATCAGGTGCATAGGGTAAATCAGGTAGGACCACATTCTTGCCAATCATTCTTGCCATATATATCTCTCCTTGTTTTTGCTATTTAAGTTTGTGGTATTAGTTGCTTATAGATATAACCCCAAAAGCAACGGCACTACCGAGGAATAGTAATCCAATTGCGACTGGTATTTTCCAATTAGATTCATCTCCTTCAGCCATCATGGTGTGTGAACCAACATCTGATGGTGTGTCTTCATCAGCGACTGTAGGTTCTCGGTCAGATTCTTCTTGGATTTGAGTATCATTTGTTTTAGATTCAACAACTTCTTCAGGTCGTGCATCCATAGTTGGTTCCATAACTTGAGAAAAAGGATTGCTCATAGTAGCCATGTTGGTGAGGTTATATGAATTAACTGCTCCTATCTCTGCTTCTTCCCATGGATAATAACTTACACCAGTGTTCGGGTCATATTGAACCGGTTCGCTCATGTTGCTATCTTGTGAAAGCATGACTTTATATCGTTGCTTCTGTTATTTAAGCATTTGCTGTAAGTAGATGGTAGAATCCAATGGGACACCAATTGATAGCAAACCATTTTCGGGACTTATTACGCATTGGAAATCCAAAAAAGGGCTGTAAGCGATTGATGGGAATATAAAAATGTGATTGGTCTTCTGATTGATAAGTTATCTTTTCTGCAGCACGGCGATTGCGGAAAATGGAACCTGAATATTTAATATCTGCTGTGGGGATAATAATGTGATACCCAATTCCGGTTCTGGATTCTGAAATTCTTGGTTTCCACGCATCACACCAAGGTAGCCCTACAATTAATTTTTTATAGGGAATATCTTCCCATACATTAGATGGCGATAACATTTGCATTTCTTTTTTAGGATTTTGATTACGAGTAGAG
>TARA_R110000803_G_scaffold193054_2_pt1 | contig 10852 bp, 24 predicted proteins | sample TARA_R110000803 | Tara Oceans TARA_R110000803 (sample SAMEA4397772) | marine metagenome | biome: Polar Biome; feature: [SRF] surface water layer (ENVO:00010504); material: water (ENVO:00002006), including particulate matter (ENVO:01000060) such as... | depth 5 m | reverse complement strand
GGTCTTGTAGTCAACAGTGATGCGAGCCACATACCGATCTCTCTGGCAGTCGTAAGAAACACCCTTGTACTTCTTCCTGGTACGCTTGGCCCTCTTCTTTCTGGGTAGCGGACGCATGATGGCCTCTTCTGGGTCCATGCCAGACTCCAGGCGACTCTTCAGTAGATCCAGGGTAACAGAGCAGACATCCTCCTTCGACCACTGCTCAATGGATCGCTTGCGGCCGAAGGCTTTGATCTGAACGCTCTTCTTCTTTACAGCCATGATTCAGGTATCTTTTCTGGGTCTTCGAATCTGCCAGCTTTCAGCCACGCGCCAGCAGCAAACGTAGCAACAACTGCACCTTGCCGTCCGATGGTTTCCTGGAAGATCAGATCGCCGTGTTCGTTGACAGACATGGTCGTTGCTGCGATCAGCGAGGATGTCTTCGCTCGACCCTTCTTATGAAGGACATGGTATATCTCCGGCATTTGATCTCTCCGGTTGCATGGTATTTATGCCTATGGTATCAATACGGTTACATGGGGACAAGTCCACCGACCAGGAGATTATCATGTTTGACCGCAGAGGAATGATTGGAACGATGCTTGGAAGTTTGGCTGCTATTCCTGCTGCAATCGTGGAAGTGTTCACGGACTTCAACAGCGACCCGCTGCAATATCTCGACGGCCAGAAGTTCCAGATACGGAACGAATGCTCAAATCGCACCGGATTAGAGGAACTAAGCTACGGTGTCAATGCGAAGGAGCTAAAGAAACGCATGGACGACCTGCGTTATCTTCTGGAAGTGTCGCATCGAGATGGAACCTTCGACTACGATCCCTACTTCCAGGGCATGGCAAACGGACTGAGTGTCGCCGTGGCTACGATGGAAGATACACTGCCGATCTACAAGGATGCCCCCGACAAGTGGATTGGCGATCACGAATCGTTCGCGCATCACATCAAAGCAGTTCGCAAGGAAATGAAGGCCGACCCAGAACTCTATGATGGCTACTTCTGCAATGTCAAATGGGCAATCATTGGCGATTGGCCTCAAGGCCACACAAAGGATGCTGACCTCGCAGCACACGCAGTTATGCGCACACTATTCACAGGGAAGATGCACGATGAAACGCTGTGAGAACTGCCATCGCGAGACTAGGGACGAGGATGCGAGCCCCTGCCTGGAATGCCAGAAAGAGGGCAAAACAATCATGCTCGGCATCGCGGTCATCGCAATTGTAGTGTCCAGTTCAATTGCTATCCTGGGCCGTGCCGTTTATCTCGTCCTTCAGTAATGTCAGTTGACAGGCTTCCGTTCGGTAGCTATTCTTGTCTTATCGTCCTCCACCAACCTCCACCATGCTGCGGACTTCTGTACCGCGAAGGGTCAATATGTCGAAAGAAGAAGACTACGCCAAGGTTCTCAAGCTGATCTCCGAACTGCCTGTCCCTGCAGGTGCTGGCGCAAACAGCACTGAGATCAACCTGATCACGGCAGTCTATCAGGCGAAGCTGGTTCTCGTTAAGACACTGTCGGAAAAAGCACAGAATGCCTATGTGGCACTGCAAGAGATCCATCACCTGAACGAATGCCAAGAAGACTTCGCTGAAGATGTAAGGAAACAGTTCCAGTGCGTCTACGACCTAATCGCGGCCGTCAAGAAACAAGAAGGAGAAAAGGAATGTTCATCAACGTAACGGGAATCTGGATCAACGCATCCACAGTGAAGGCCGCGAGGGTCGTCAACAAAGAGGTGCGCCTTCTGATCGACATCGCGGACAATGGCAACGAGAAGAACATAACCGTCGAGTGCCAAAGCCCCGAAGATGCACAGACGATCTGTACGCACTTCATCAATGAAGCCAACTATGTACCTACTGAGAGGAACCTCAACAGTGACTACTCCGGTAACTGACGAACTGTACGAGGCCATCCTGGAATGGCAGACGAAAGGCCGATCTCTCTATCAGCTTTCCAAGAAGAGCGGAGTGTCCGGCCCTGTGATCTCCAGGTTCATGAGCGGAGAGCGAGAGGGCATTCGAATCCAGACCATCGACAAGCTGGCCACGGCTCTCGGCATGGCGCTCCTATTCAGAAAGAAGAAGTCCAATGCATAAGATACCTAAGATCATCGGAAGCAATGGTGACTTCTGCCAAGTCATGAAGGTCATCGTGCAAGAGACTGCCGATCAGCGACTCTTCTACACCGAAGAAGGGCAGATGATCGGAATGGTTACTCAGGATCGATCCAGCAGTCTTGCTTTCGGCAGGGAGCCTACGATCTGTAAACACGGCAATGATCCTGGTGGGTGTGGGTTTTGCCTCAACCACAGCCCTCGCGATCATTGGCCATCTGATGCCGAGGCCGACCTGGAATTCGACGCACACAGGGAGAAGTCGTGACCAAATTTAAGCCGATCACCGTCTTTCAGTGTCCTTCATGCGACGATGATAGTGCCTGCGGATTCGGCAAGCAATCGCTCGACATGAGTTACGATGAGTGCCACCACCCGATGTCCCTGGAATTCGCGACAGCCCTGGCCGAATGCTTCAATGCCCTGGAGGGAGGTCGAATCTTGGCCGCCAGGATAGCCGCAGAAAACGGCACTGAACGGTGTAAGTGCGGCATGCGGATGATCCTGGTCGACAACGGTACACAGCCACTGGTCGAAGGGATCGTCTGGAGGCACTGGTGGTGCGGATGCGGAAACACTGAAGCAGCCGAGCCCCTAAGACTACCGACCAGGGAAGAGCGTCTGCGAGCTGACTGGGAAGAAGTAAACAAGGAGAAGCCATAATGAGGCACATCAAGCACTCAGACATCGGCCGGAGGATGACACAATATGGAGTACACACCAATTGTTCCATTGACGAGAAAATCGGTAAATCAACTGACGTACACCAAAACATCAAGTGCATCTCACTCGCGATGCTGGAAGAACTTCAGAAGATCGCCATGCTGCTCGCACCGCCAAGTAAAAAGCTGGACCGAACACACTATGTGTCCCAGGGGATGATCGCGGGGCTAAACTGGACTCGGCCTGAACCCCTTCTGGAGCGGGAGTGGTGGAAGTGCCGTGAGCTGACACATCGCGCTCGCAATGCAATGCGCCGCCTATCTCCTGCGCGAATGGATGACATCAACGAAACCTCGCTATTGAAGATAAAAAATTGCGGCCTATCAACGACCGCTGAGATCATGTCATGGAAGGAAGGCCAGCCATGACCATCCTAGACCGACTCAAGAAGTCCTGGCGAGATGCAGGGAAGTGCGAGTGCGGACACTGCTGGGAATGCCTGGGTGTGTCTGCGTGGCGAGGCTACGATGTCGCTGCATCCATGGCAAAGAAAGAAGAACTGCATACCCTGACATCCAGGCGACTGCTGGATCTGCTGATGAAGAACGGAAGGGTTTCCTGGAGGGATCTGAAATGAGCGAACTCGACAAGCTCATGTCAGGCACGATTAAGAAGGCCACCGAAAACTACATCAAGCAGCTAGAGCGCAATGCTGAACTGATGGCCCTGTATGCACCATCCCTGAAGTATCGCACTCCCCTCCTGCCGCCTGAAGAGCCTCCATTCTACGGCACTTGCTGGCAGCCAGGATGCAAGATCACACCAGTCGAGCCAGAAGAAAAGGAATACTGGGATGACGACTACGACTGAGGCTGACGAGATATTCCTCTACAGGACAGCCGGTGAGCTGTTCTACCGGCTCCAGCGCAAGCTTCCAAGTGGAACGCTGGTCATGGAGATGCGAAACCGACAGCACCTCCCAGATGCCGTCAGCTTCATCTGGAGAATCAATTCATCCAGAGACAAGACCCAAAGCACCGAGTGGATCGTGCCGGTCCTGGAGATGGAAGCAGGCGACAGCGAGTTGATTGCCAGTGGGATTGCCAAGAAATGGGAGATGCTGTCCAAGAATATTGAACTTGAAAGGCTGTGGAAATCATGAATGAGAAAACGAAAGCGGCGATTGAACGGTCGAAGGCAATGAGCCACGAACCGGACTTTGAATTGCAGCGGCGGCAGCATAGGGCTATTGCCGATGATTGTGAAACCATAGCCGCCGCCCTTGCAGAATCACAGCAGATCATATCCGAGCAGGAATTTATGATTACCGCATCGCTGGCCGAAGTCGAGAGGCTGAGGGCTGACGCAGCACGCTGGCAGTTTATCCGCGAGCATAACGTACAGACTCATAGCCTCAAGATGAACGGGCAACACAGCTATCGGCTCACTCCACTGTATGGTGCTGTTGGGCCAACGATCACCGCTGCCGTGGACATGGCAATCGTTGCCTTTGAAACCAAGACCGGCTGGTACGCACGAACAGAAAGCGAGGAACCGATGAATGATAAAACGAAAGCGGCGATGGAACGGGTGGATAAAGAATTGCTATGGAAGGACATACCGACCGGAAGGTACACGAACCTGAAAAGCCAAGACTGGGATACTCTCTTAACGGATGCCAAAGCCCTAGTCGCTGCCCTGACCGAATCGCAGGCGGAAGTCGAGAGGCTGCATGCGTTGATTGCACCTCTGAAACTCAACTACAAGGAAAGCGAGCCGACCGATGAACAGTGAAACGAAAGCGAGGGCGATTCCCATGCGTGAATATAAGGCTGACTGGACAGAAGGAGTTGTTGTTGGCCTTGGGCTGACTCCCGCGCAGATCGCAACGCTCCTGAACAACCGCGAGAAAGAAGTCGAGAGGCTGCGGGGTGAGCTTGCGTTGGCAGAACAGGCAATAGATACGGCTAGGTTTCTCGGCAAGAGAAAGATGGACCGAGACACAGACGGACACGAAGACGACCCAGAAGCGTTTAACTGTGTTTTACACATTGCAGCTTACGACGAGTCCAAGGAGAGCGAGGCGACCGATGAACAAGCCTGAAGAATATGACGACCGGCTGTTCGATCTGTGCAGCGACCTACTGAGCGGACGCATGGCCGACAAGATGCACCTCGGTGGAAGCACCAAGGTCACTGATGTAGATCGCAAGTGGGTCTTGCAGGAGGCAATGAAGAAAATGGCTGACGACATGTGGGATGTTGAATTGGGAGGTGGATGATGCTCAATGAAACCCGCAAAGGGATTGCAGCTTATCAGCGAGAGCAGAATATCATACTCCAGGTCATCAAGGACAACGGAGGTCGGCTTACTCAGCAGGGCTTCAATAAAGAGTTCGCCAGTTTCCAAAGAGAATCGCGAGACTGGACCTTGAAGGAGATCGAGTCAGGAGAAGCGGAGGGAACGCACAGGGTAACGGCACTGCCACCGAAGCATAGGTTCGGCCTGACAGCATGCGGGAATGATACTTTCATCCTGGGTGGTATCGGTTCAGGATTATTGTCTAAGTGGATCGATCTGCTCCAGCACATGTGTACGCTCGGGCTGGTCAAGAAGGAAGGCATGGCTCCCAATATTGTCTATGTTCTGGAGAAGAAACCATGATGCACGTTGACGACGAGGACATTAACCCACCGAAGGTCAGTAATGCACCATCAGACGGATTGAAGGATGCGATTGAAATGGCCGCGAAGATGCGAGATGTGTTTAGGGAGACTATCAACAAGGCCTTCGGCAAGGAAATCTGGGCAGAAGATAAACAGATCACGGATGCTGCCCACGACCTCCTGGCGGCATGTAAGGAAGCAGCCAAATACCTCTGCTGTGATGATCGATACGCCGATGCAGCAAGCGACTGCTTAGAGCAGGTCGAGCGAGCTATTGCCAAGGCTGAAGGCCCAGAGACTGGGGAGAAGTCATGAGCGAAGAGAAGACGAAATTTGGCTATGCCTGCCCTTGCAAGCGATGGCACGAAGCCGACGCATACTCACTTGCGCACACGCAGATAGAATTGCGGCACACCTGCGGTGACTGCGGAAGGGTGAATACGATACTGGACTTCGAGATAGTGAATACCATTAGGCCAAAGGAGAAGCCATGAGTGAAGCATGCGACCACAAGAGGTCGATCCCCAGCCCGACCAAGTACCATGTGCCAGACCCTCACGCGACAGCACCAGAAAACAAGTGGCGAATGTATCGCAGGCAGTGCCTGGACTGCGGAGAATGGTTCCTGAAAAACGAAAAGGAGAAGTCATGAGTTGCAGAATTGAAGGAAAGCTATTTTCGCATTTGTCTTTAGGGCCATGCCTGTTTCACGAAGGCTGGAGCTTCAACCTGTTCGGCCTCTACCTGCCGATGAGGTTGAAACCTCGCGCGATTCGTGATGGCGACATAATGGAGAAGTGGGGATTTACGGTCTGCGACAGATCGATCCATTTCAACTGGGGGAACAAGACGAAGGTCATCCACTTCCCCTGGGACTGGAAACACCTGAAGCATGAGGTTCGACGGCCCGATGAATCGTGGGTTCCCTATGTCGGCTCCTACGAGAAAGACAAAGAGCCAGACGGCCGCTGGTTTGCAGAATACCACTACGTCTATAGACTCAATTCCGGCGAGGTCCAGGGAAGGGTTGCCGAGATTCACGTTGGTCGACGGGAGTGGCGATGGCGATGGTTCATGTGGCTGCCGTGGCCTTCCATGAAGATCCAATCGATAGACGTAGCTTTCGACGGAGAGGTTGGCGAAAAGTCTGGGTCTTGGAAGGGAGGAACGATTGGCTGCGGATACGATATGAAGCCCAACGAAACTCCGCTGGAGACGCTACGTCGCATGGAGCGGGATCGGAAGTTCTAAAGTCCCCTTGACAGGAGAAGTCATGAACTTTGAACAGGCAGAGAAGTATTCCTTGGAGCATGGGATCAAGAAGAGCCACTACCGGTCGCCAGATGCCTTTGTCGCGGCCATGGAAGGAATGTGGGACCAGGAGATCAAAGAGAAGGTCGCGAAGGACGCTGAAGCCAGGAAGGGTCGCAGGAAGTACCTGAACAGGGTTAAGCATGGGCATGACTTCAATGCTGCCACCAGGGACTGTCGGTTGTGCGGAATGGGCGAACGGGAGTATTTATCGAACAGAGAACCTGGGATCTGTCGAGGCAACAAGGATCTCTTGAGGGAGTACGAGTCATGAGTGTTAAATGCTGCGGCTGGGACCGGACCACCAGTTACTGCTGCACCTGCGGCAAGAAGCTCACGGAGGATTTTGACCTGAATGATCTTTTGCTGCATTGCAAAGCTGCCTTGCTTACTGCCGAAAAGACACTGGTGGCCCGAAAGCAGTGGGAAGCAGACGACGGCGGCATCCAAACAAGGAGTGTGAAGTCGGCAGAGCGATCTATAAGAAAATGGGGAGCCTGGAGCAAGCTCCTGGAAGAAGTCAAAGTCCCCTTGACAGGATCTGGCGAGTAGGACTATCTTCTTGAAAGTCCCGCTGCTCAACCTGACTAATTCAAAGCGCCAGATCCGGCAGACGGGACATCCAAAGGATCTGGTGCTTTTTTTATGGACGTTTGGTCAGGATAGCTTAAGTAGTAAAGCGTTGGACGGGCCTAGGTAACCGTTCGAAGATGTCCGGTGCGATGCCGGACCCTGTCCCTTGAGTTTGAACCGCAGGGTACTGAGGATTAGCAGGGAGTCGCCCCATACGCCGGACAGCCAGGGATGGCCTACGACCTTGGGGTGCAGGTGAAATAACCCTGCCGGACCTGCTAATCCTCTACCAGACAACACCTTTATGTCTCCAGAGGTTTCCTTCTGAGCTGGAGACATAAAGGCGACGGGCTGTCACCCGTCGCCATTGTGGGCCTGATTCGCTAGACGATGCAGGAGGGAAGATCTCCACAGGCCGCGCAGTACATCTCTTCCACACCTGCCTCCACAGCGGGGAACAGCTTACTTTCCCTGTCACATAGCTCCAGGTTGAGCAAGGGGCCAGCGATCCCCACAAGCGTCTGAGGCGAAAGTACCGACCCCTATCGTGAACTATCTAGGCATAGACCGGCCCCACTGAGAGGCTATTCTGAGTGATGCTTAGAGACTAGTAAGCCAAGTCGTGAAGGCGCAATGGACGCTGACCCGAGGCCATCAAGAGCCCGAGCAGCGGTAGTGCAGGCGACTCTAAAGAATCTGCGGGGTTAAGGACTTCTACGGCCCTACTTCCTGCACGGCCGTACTGCAGGAGCCAGCAGCAGAAGCAGGGCAGCACGGCCGTAGGATGCACTACCAGGACTCGGCGCAGGCTGCTGGGTGATAGGGAAGGCAGGATCTGCTGTCAGTAGACCCCTGGGGAGCAGGAGGCTGTTAGAACGGCTCCTGGGACTTTCGGGTATCGACTGCCGTTCTGGCAGAGTAAGAGGCTGTTCATATAAACGACTGCCGATGTGTACCACTGGTGGCTATGCCGGAATGGCAGTCTACGAGCTGTGCGGGGACAATGTGTTTCGAAGGGTGCAGCTCTCGGTGGGACTCCTAGTATATATCCAACACGGGCCGCTCGGGGTCGTACCCCCCTACATATTGCCAGGGCCGCCCAGACTACCAGCTTCCCAGGCTGCAGCTGATCAGCTCAACTCGCTCGAATTCTGCAGGATATGCTATAGAATAGGGCCTTTTCTCTGCAGTAGGGGGCCGGTTGAGCTGCAGCTGCAGTGTAGCAAGAGCCTGGGAAGCTGCAGGTTCCAAGCGATCAAACAACAAACGACAGGCTAAAATGCCTAGTTTTCAAGAGTCGGACACCAATCAGACCGCTGATCAGACATCCGGCCGACACTAGTAAGAGCCTGCCAGCTGGCCATGATCAACCGCTGATCAGCTGCAGACATCCGGTCGAAGCTGCAGACGATCAAGAGTAGGATGTCGGCCCAGGCTCCCAGGCTCCCAGGCTCCCAGGCTCCCAGGCTCCCAGGCTCCCAGGAAGCTGATCAGCTGCAGACAATCGGCCGAAGCTTTCCGCGCCTCACTGCTGATCAGCTGGCCAGCTCCCAGGGAGTGAGGCGCTGCAGGAGATCGGCCGAAGCGCTGCAGGCTCCCAGGCTCCTGGGAAGTAGATCAGCTGCAGACGATCAAGAGCCTGGGAAGATGTCGACGGCCGAAGCTGGGAAGCTGGAATTGTGCGCCCAGGTAATGCCACACGATTTATGCGCTTTACCCCTAGAATCGAGAGATCCCAGGCTCTTAACCTGCAGCTGATCAAAGCATACGGCCGATACAATCCCAGGAGATCAGCTCCTGCAGGCGATACCGCTTGACATATACTGCAGGCGCTGCAAAGATACTGACCGGCCGAAGATACGGCCGAAGCGGAACCCAGTTTAAGTCAGCACCCCAAACCGAGGAAAGAGACCATGACCAGCAGCCAAGCCCAAGAAGTCGCAATGGCCATCTGGCAAAACGAAGATCGCTCGCCAGCCGAATTGACCAACGTCGAGATCTTCGGGTATCTAGTCGAGCGTGGCATCGACGATACCGACGCGAACGTCGACGCTGTCCGAAAAGCATAACCCAGGAGATCAGCTGCAGCTTTTCACTAGTTTACTTCCCAGTTTTTTTTAGGAGATCGGAACAATGTACGTCTCACTTATTCCCAGTGCTGGACATTCTTACAAGAGCGCCAAAGCGGTCCAAGCGGATTGGCAAGCGGATATTGATTTTATCATCTGCTGTAATTTTCATCCGTACGATGGAAAAGCAATCAACCGCGCGCAAGCTGCAGAAACAAACGACAATTACAGTGTCCGCTTTGCCAATCTGACCAAGAGCTGTAACGTCGACCGGAAAGCAGCTTTCAAGGAGCTGATCAAGAGCAAAAAAACCGGAAGTAATGCAGCACGGATTGGCATGCATGCACTACCGCCAGCGCTGCAGCAAAACGAGCGGTTGGCCAGCGCTTGCAAAAAGACTCCTCAGCTGCCACCAGTGTTGCCAGCTGCAGCATATGAGAAGCTTCACAGAGATCGACAATCAGAAGAGATCGAGATCGAGAACGAAGCTGCAATCAAGACGGCCGAAGCTTCCCAGGCTCCTGCAGCTGATCAAGAGCCCAAGACTAGAATCGAGCTGCAATCCAATCCTGCAGCTTGCTGCAGTGATTCGAATAGTCGCTACGCGCTGCAGAATGTCGAGATCCGACAATCGTCGGCCGAAGCTGATAAGGTTTTCTTAGGCGCAACCGACGGCCGACATGCGGCAATTGTTAAGGCTCCTGGAACAACCGCTGAGACTTCCCAGGCTCCTGGCAAGATCTTCCCAAGCAAAAAAAATCAGTGGCCGAAGCGCCCTGCTGATCAGCTTGTGACGATCAATGGCAATGGCAATCAATGGTCTAGGTCGGCGGTTCAAAAGCCTACCGCCATCGAGCTGCAGGAGATCGACGGCCGGTTCCCAGACATTGCGGATGTCATGCCAGATATTTCGGGGCTGCAGGAGATTACGCTCGACGTAGCATTGTTGGCCAAGCTGGCCGAAGCGCTGAACACCCACAATAGCATGGAAGCAACTAAGCTTACCCTATTCGTTGGTAAAGCTGATCAACCAGCCGCTATTGTTGGCCAAAATGGTATTGGCGTTATTATGCCGTATACCAAAGATAAACAAGCTGGCCGATACAATGCCCAGCTGGCCGAATACAAGAGAAGCTGCAAGAGCTGATCAGCTGCAGGAGATCTCTTACCGGTTGTCCCTGGGAAGCTTCCCAGGGGCAACTAGTAATCGATGTCAATCAATCCCAGCTTCCCAGATTCATTACTTCCCAGCTTCCCAGGAGATCAGAACATCATGGCGAAACGTCCCCCCGGATTTATTTTCTACGATGGCCCATCACGTATCGATGGCGCGCCCATCGTCGGCATCGCGACGTTGAAAACGAAAAACAAGAAAACCGGGCCAATGGTCCAAACTTGGATTTTGCGCAAAAACATCAACCCAGTGCGCGCCATCAACACAGGCAGCG
>TARA_R110000803_G_scaffold47582_2_pt1 | contig 10870 bp, 15 predicted proteins | sample TARA_R110000803 | Tara Oceans TARA_R110000803 (sample SAMEA4397772) | marine metagenome | biome: Polar Biome; feature: [SRF] surface water layer (ENVO:00010504); material: water (ENVO:00002006), including particulate matter (ENVO:01000060) such as... | depth 5 m | reverse complement strand
CGAGTCTATCACCGCGTAAACCTTACGTTCTGTCTGTGTTATGAACAGGTCTAGCTGCACAGTTGTAAAAGTCTGCTCAGTGGTGTCTTGTATCGCGGCTACTAATTCATTATAAGTCATGTAATCTCTACCGTTACGTTCCCAACTGTTATATTTAGTTCTAGCAAGTTATCCTGTACACCAAAAGCAGCCCCATTAAAGCCTACAGGGTTAAAGCCGGACTGTCGGATTGTTCTGCTAGCATCCAACCCCTGATCGGGTCTAGGATTACGTAGCGCTTGTGGGTCGTGTACTGGAAACTCCCCTAGTCTGTTCTGGGGGTGATCCTCATTCCAACACGACGGACACGCTTTTATGTTCGTGTCTACGCCTTTTCTAACCAAACTTTTTAGTTCCGTTAGTTTATACCTAAAAGCGCATAGGTCACAGAACCCAAATGCTTTTTTACCTGTAGCAAACCTAGTACCCATTACGGGTGTCCTATTCTAGGTACAAACCTAACTGACGCCTTCTCTCTATCTTCGTTAGCTGCCAAAGTAAATTGCTCATTGTATATTTCTTTTAGCATAGGGACACGTGGGGCTAACTCCGGCACCTTCATAGCAATATAGTACGCTAACCCTGCTACAAGACAAGGTAAGAATCGGAAGTTCATGTCCGCAGTAAACACTCCTGCGCCTGCGTCTTCTATTCTACGTATGCGGTAATAGTTTATAGAGTATCCGGTCTTATCAGGTACAGGCCATACTGTAACGACAGGCGTATCTCTTCCTCGATTAATCATCAACTGTATGGGTCTACCTTGTGACAACTTGTTTGGGATAGTCGCGTAAGTACTCACACTAATTCGTGTTAAAGTAAGGTCGTTCTGGGTAGTTGCGTTTCCCGCATTGGTACGCAACGTATGTTCTAGTAGGTCAACGGTATCATCAGGGAGGTCAACAGTTGCTACGCCACTAGTTAGGGCTACTGTACCTTCTTCGATAGTCCACATGTTGATACCACGGTTCTGCCACTCAATAGTAAGTAGGTTCATAGAGCGACGAGCAGTACGTAGGTCGTAACCAGAGTGCATCTCGCGTCCAGCTCTCTCCCACGCCTCTTCGGCAATCTCGGTAAAATCCATGTTAAACGTAGCGGTGGTCGTGGTAGCCATTACTTCTTACCTTTCTTGGGGGCGTCTTTGTGAGCCTGACTAAAAGTCTGCCCAGACTCTACTTTATCTGCAATCTGCTTTAGCACCTTAGGAGTGTGGTGTACAGAATGCTTCTTTAACGTCTTCGTTTCGCGTTTAGTCAACCCGCCTTCTTTATAGTACCTACGCATTACTTCCTCCGTTTGGCGGCTGACACTCTACGTGGCTTGCCTGCTGGTTGTCCTAACCGATTCTTCTCGGCTATCTTACTCTTTTTCTCCGCACTAGACATCTCACCTGAGGTCTTTGGAGTCTTCTCAGACACACGCTTAGAAGGACGACAGTAAGGAGTACCTCTACCCTCGCCTTTCTTTCTGCCACAAGCCTTACCGGTCTTTACGTCTTTCCAATCTTCCTTGAACCAACGCTTTAGGGATGCACCCTTCTCGGTTTTGCGGACTTTGCCGCCCGACTTGTAGTCTTTACGCATTACTTACCCGCCTTCTTTTTACGGCACTTAGCGATAGCCCCAGACGCATACGCGGAAGGGAAGACCTTGTAGCTGGCCTTCACCTTCTTATAGCATGAGTCTTTTACGGTACCGCCTTTCTTGTAGTACCTACGCATTAGCGCATCTTACAAGCACGTACACCTTTCGTAGCTTTACCTGCGCCACGAACCTTGCCGCCTTTCTTCATCATAGGCATTTTCTTCTCTGCGGAGTCAAAGCTGGGCATGTTGCCCATTGCAGCTATTTTTTTCTTAGCTACGACGTCTGACTTTCCCTTGGCCTTAGGCTTCGCTTTCTTGCTGGCTTTCTGTTTCTTTAGGTTTGCAATTGCCGCAGCAGCCTGTTCATCATCAAGCGGCATGTTGCCTTGCCCTTTCATAGGCATAACACCGCCACCTTCCTGATACGCTTGCATCTTTCCGCCTTTCATCATCTTAGGCATTTTCTTTTTGGCTTCTTCAGCCTCTGCCATACCTTCTTTCGTGTATGGGAATTTTTTACCAGCTACATTAGGCATCTTACCGCCCTCCAATTCTTTAGGTATCTGTGATCGTGAAATTGTCACCTAACACTTCCAACGCTTACGCGCCTGTCTTAATCTTGAGTTAGGGTCTTTTGCTGCTTTCGGGAACTTCTTCATCTGCCCTGCGGAACGTGCGCAGTAAGACTTACGTCTAGATGCGCGTTTTCCTTTAGGCTTATCTTCCGTTACAGCCGTTTTTAACTTGCTACCGGGGTTGTTCTTTCGGTACTTCGCTACACCTTTAGCGGTCATGCCCGCACCGGATTTAGTAGGACGTTTGTCGCCGCTCTTCTGGCTCATCCCCTTCATGCCGGTGCCGACCTTCCCACCTTTCGCTAGTTTGTAACAAACTCCGAAATCATTACGCATAGAACACCGTCACTTGCGTGATGTTTGTCAGTGTAAAATGCGGATCTGCTTCAGAACGTATGCCGTCCGAAGGGATGTTCACTGAGTATGTAATTCCCGTACTAAACTTTAAATCCAGTATAGTAGTGCCCCCGGAGCCGCCATCCTTAACGACTATTTGCGGACTACCCGACCCAGCCGTTAAAAGTTGAATTTGACGAATCCTAGCCGGGCCAACACTCAAGTCAGCGGTAGCAGTAAGCGTTTTAGCTTGTACATCAGAACTTGCGCTCATGGCGTTCTCCTAGTTATTAAGCTGCGAAAACGAATGTGCCAGTAACACCTGTGCCGATGCTATCGAGGTCAGTGGAAATGTTCCAAATACCCGCAGTAGTACAGTAGAAGTAAATACGTGATCCCGTGCTCATGCAGTTAGTAGCGGCGTCAGCTGGAGTAAACTTCAATTCAGTTTCGCCCGCAGCAGATACATCAAACGTCAATGCGCTAGTAGCGGTGCTCTCAATTACAGAGCCTGTAGCAAAAGCGTCAGAGCCTGCACAGTCAAAACGTAAGAAAGCGGTACCGCCAGCAGTGTCTTTGCTTTGAGAGTGGATACATACTACGCCTACAGTAGCGGCAGGAAGAGTAGTAATCTGTTGAGCAGCGCCCGTGAATGGGTTGACGTTAATTCCGGCAACGTAGCTGATGGTAGCGCCAGTGGCTTTAGCAGTGACTGTTTGGCCAGCTAGAGTAGGTTGGAGATTTATACCTAGGACATCAGTGGTAAAGTTACCATTAGAATCCATAGTAGTTTGATCGGTGATTGCACCAGTGTCAGCGTTCTTTGAGATTACTTGGAAGCCGTTCTCAGAACGAACCGCACCAGAAAAAGTTGTATTAGCCATTATATAGTTCTCACATGTGAGTTAAGGCAAATCTGTCTACATGTCGTCAGTCGGGTCTGTCAGATTCACCGGATTGTTTCCCGATACCGACAAACATATCACAGTGTGTGGCTTTACGTCAACCATAAAAAAGGGGGCCGAAGCCCCCTTAGTACAACTTATTACTACGCGATTAAGCGCCCGGAGATCCGAAGATGCCCAGTGGATCACTTACGCCGAATGAATAGCGCTCACGAGCCTTGTAACGGCTGTTGCCAGTGTCGAAGTCGCCGTCCATAGAAGTAGCCATTGGGCTACGAACGAAGTGCTTCAGACCGTTAGGGATGTCAGTAGTCAAGAACCAGTTGTCTGTGTCAGTCAAATAGTTGTTGATGGTGTATCCGCCGGGTACAACACCGTTGCTCTTAATGGCGTTGAGATCGTTATCAGCAGTACCTACGCGACCTTCAGTTTCCAACAAACGGGTAGCAACGAATTGCAGGTTTGGTGGAATAATGAGTTTCTTAGGCTTAGCAGCGATCAAAAGACCACGCTCGTCAGTCCAACCCGCGATCTGAATAACAGCAGCTTCCAAAGAAGTTTCGTTAAGATCAGCAGCAACGGCTGGTTCGTTAGAGTTAGTGCCACCGTTTACCAGAGGGTGATTAGTAGCACAAAGGAAAGTGCCGTCGCCGTAGGTAGTGCCGTCAAAAGCGCCATTTAAAACATCAGCGGCTTTAACTTGCTTGGTGTAAGCCATAGCGCGAGCTAGTGCTTTAGTATAACGAGATGACAAAGAGTCATACAGGTTATCTTCGATTGCTTCTTCAGTGATAGCGAAACCCATAGCTACAGTTTCGTGAGTGTAACGAGCAGTGAATGCTTCTTGCGCGTTATCGTACTCAATTGCTGCACCTTCTGACTTAGTTGGGGCAGAGCCAAAACCAGACAGTTTAGTTTCTTCTTCAAAAGAACGATCAGAGGTTTCAGTCTCGAAAATCTCTTTATGCTCTTCGCCATATTTTGCGTACTCTAAGCCGAACAATGCGTTCAAGCCGGGTAGCAATTCTTTTAGTAACTGTGCTCTTGAAATAGCCATAATTTAGTCTCCTTGTGCGTGTTTACGCTAGACCTAGTGAATTGTTATATGAATGGACGCCGACGTTGTACTTAACCAAAAACTCTGGGTAAGCATCAGTCTCAGTTCCGGGAACAACACCAATAACTCTAAATCCAAGAGTAGCTGTAGCATCGAGACCGCCACCGTTAGTTCCAACAGTCAAAACCATGTTAGATTTACCAGTAGTAGTACTACCTGTAAATGTAGCAACCGCACCGTTAGTGCCAACACAAGCTGCTGCGCCGCCAGTAAGACTACCAACTGCTTCGGAACCTTGAATCTTAAACACAGTGTTAGGATCGTCATTAACAAAGAGTTTAATCTCAGTAGCGCCACCAGAAGTTAGGTTTGCTGGGAGGAAGTTTTTGAACAACAGTTGACCTTCAGCGCTGATGTAACTACAACCTGAACAAACGCCTACGATTCCTGCTGTAGGTTGCGCAGATGTTGCAGCCAGATTTTGTGCTGTTGGGGAAGCCGTAACACCAGCAGGTAAACCCGCAGTGCTTAGAACTACCAGTTGGCCGTTAAAAATAGCGGTCGCTACGTTTGCATTTACTGCGAACTCACGTATTGTACCGCCTTGGTATGGGCCGCCGCCGATCAAATTGACCGGAAGGAGTCCAAAAGGGGAAGCTGTAGTAGCCATATTAAAATACCTTATAAATTTAGTTTAGTTACCCTTTACCAAAGGTAACCTTCGATTTCCTATCATTGAAGATAGGCATACGTGGATCATTTTCTCGCATCAAGTTGTTGTCAACAGATGTAATCTGGGCGTTAGACTGCTGCCTATAGTAGTCATTACGCTCGTCAACCATCTCTTGAGCTGCCTTACAAAGAATCAAACCACCAATTACCACGTTGTCTTTGAACCTTTCGTTTTCAATAGCGACAAGTACGATCTCTGGATGATCTGACGCCTTTACTGGCACCCAACCTTCACGGATTTTAGATGAGACGTTAGTAGCGTCAACATGGCCTTGCGTGCTAGTTCGTATCCAACGAAACTTGTACCCATCTTGAGGGAGTGGAGAAGGCAATACTTCTGGTCTTTTCCAAGCCGTTTTACGGATAGTTTTCTCGCGGGTCGTTACTTCACGGTTAGTTCTGTTATCAGTCATTATACTTTCCTCATCTCTTCAGCAACCTTTTTGGCGTATAGTTCTAATGGAACGCCCAGTTTTTTGGCGATAGCCACTTGTGTTTGCGTTAATGTGACCTTTTTAGGGGCCGTGCTCCGCGACGCGGGTGCAACCACATTTGACTTACGTCTACTACTAGTCGTTTCCTCAGCTCCCTCAAACTTGTCGGGGAACACCTTCTGCATACGAGAATCAATAGTCTCGTAGTATTTATCACTTGTGGGGCTTACACCTTCACTTATTAGCTCTTCGTGTACTCCCAGCGCATAGCCCGTCATAGCCTTATCTGTGTTAAACCAAGTATTTTCCTCGGCCCAACCAGCAGCGCGGTTATCTTTGGACTGTCTCTGTGGCAGTTGTACATTGTTTTCTTGGTAATGTAAAGGTTTAAAATTCTTTACTTTGTCCGTTTTTAGGTTAGCTGCGTTTAGTTTCTCTTGTGCGTCGAGTAACTTATCCGCATCGCCTGCCTCGTAAGCATTCTTATACGCCCGTTTAGCCGCCATAGTTTCTAGCGCAGCCTGCTTCTTAGCCTGCTCTAGTAGTACGGTCTGGTTCTTATCTACGGTACCTTTAAGATTCTTGTTCTCATCCACGAGCTGTTGGGCAACGCGCGCTAACTCTTCACGCTCACGCTCTGCCGATTCTTTGGCGCGACGTTCGTCGTGGTAGCCTTTACTGAAGTGTTTAATGCGATTACGCACCTTCTCAGAGTAGTCTTCTAACTCTTCGTCGGTAACTTCTGCCGGAGGCTCAGATGCCTTACGTTTACGGTCTGCTTTAGGGGTATCGTCTACCACCTCAATCTCAATCTCCACCTCGCCTTTCTTTGCGGGCTTTTTTATTTCCTCTGCGCTAGAGCTTTCTATCTCTATTGCATTATCCTTCTCATCATCAGGAAAACTGTACTCTACCTTTTGAAACGCCATACCTTACTCCTTACGCTCGTGTTATTTCACGGGGGTCACTAACAACAGCCTCAACAGAATCATCGTTCATCAAACGATACTCTAGGCCGTCAACTTTAAATCGCGTGCCAGTATTAGCACGGAACATTACATAATCGCCAGTCTCACACCAAGGCCCAGTAGGGAAGCGGTCTTTATCAGCGTAGGCACCTGCGCCTGTCGCCATAACTCTACCCATAACAGACAAGATATGTTCATGGTTTTGATCTTTGGTGGACTTAATAATGCCACTACTACCGTAGGTATCATCTACCTCAGGTATAGCGATTAAGATCCTGTAGCCCACTGGTCTGGGCAGTTTTTCAAGTAACTCACTATTTACATCACTTAAATTAGTCATCGTCTTCTCCCAAAAAATTACGCGAAAGGTCGTCTATTAAAGATAAGCTGACTTTTAGACCTCGAATTAAGCCAACTACTTCTCGGTAATCGGCGAGCGATTGCACTGCGCCCCCACTGAGATGTCTTTCTGCGCCAACAACTTGCTCGGCGATTTGTTTATTTAGCACGTCAAAGACGGTAATACCCATAATTATTCCTTAGGTTTTCTGTTGTTCGCGTCCAGCTTGACCTTACCTAACTCTAAATCAAGTTTGGTGTTTTGGATCTTCCTATCAGCGGCTAGTTTTGCGCCCGCTTTCTGGGCGTCGATTTGCAGCTCTTGTTGCTTGAGCTGTAGTTCAGCCTGATCCATCTGGGCGTCAGTCTGCTGTGCTTGAGCCTTGAGTTGTAGCTCTTGCATTTTGATTTGCGCATCGGTCTGATCTTTCTGACCCTTGCGTTGTTGCTCAGCCTGCTTAATCTGTAGCTCTTGCTGTTGCATTTGGATGAGCGGGTCTTGCTGCTGCTGCTGGGCTTGTTGCTGTGCCTGCTGCTGTTTGTGCTCGTTAGAGACTTGTCCGCCAGCGTTAGCTTGGAGTCTAGACAATTCAATCTCAATCTCTGGAGGTAACTCTTCGTTTGGCTTAGGCAACTTAACGCCGAGCTTGTCTTCCAGTTGCTTACGGTATCTGAACGCTACGTGCTCCGCGATATGTGACTGCAATGCAGCCATAATCTGCTGTGCCTGTGGGTTCTGGCCGATAGTGCCTGCTACTTGTGGATCTTGCATGAACGACTGGTGTGTCGCTATGTGGGCTTCGTGGTCTTGCTCTATGAACGCTTTTATAGGCGTACCTGTTAGGGCATTCATGTTTTCGCTTACGGGGTCAGTCAAGTTAATGTCATCATCCGTAGGTACTAGCTTATCTGCGTTCTTGATGCCTAGAACTTCAAGCATCTGACGGTGCAACTGTGGTAGGTCGTAAATTTGCGGGGTCTTCTCCGCCATCTGTAGGGCTGCCTGATACTGTACAACGCGTTGGGCCATTGTAGAGCTGTTAGGGTCGCTTACAGGGATTACGTCTACCATCAGGTAGTCTGACCTACGTGCGCTTACTTCGCCTCTAGCGGGTACGTATGCGTACTCCTCGGGTGCCTCTTCCGCCATGATAGACTTGAGCATCTTAAACTCTTGTTTCATAGCGAAGTGGACACGAGCCTGTACTGCTGCCATAGGCTTCAGCGTACGCTCTAACAGGGCCAGTGTAGTGCCCACAGGAGCATTAGCTGACATGTCAGAGATATTCATATCTGCAACGCCGCCCAGTCTACGGCCTTCATTGGTAATTTTGTCCAAAAGGGCTAGTAGGGTTTGACTAGGCTCTTTATATGGGAGAGTCATAATGTTGTCACGGATGCTACCGGACGGTACATCTACGTCTTTAAACTCACCCGGCTCGATTGGGGAGTCATCACCTTTAATACGTAGTCCACGGGACTTTAGGCCGCCGGGAAGGTTAGATAGGGTACCAGCGTCCACCAATTGCCGTACAATCGACGTTCCTGCTTTGGCGTACCCACCTATTATGTGGATCAGTCCAAGGCCGTAGAAGCCAAATCCGGGCACATATACGTAATGCACAAAATGTTGGCGTTTAAGTGATAATGGGTCTTCCATATCCCAGTTACGACGGATAGACAGGATCTCTCCAGTGCCACGTTCAATAGTAACTACGTAAGGCTTAGCGATTTCGTCATCGCCTGCGTAATCTTCTGCTCCCTCAATAACTAGGTCAGCATGTACCTCCATAAGGGTATATCGGTCGTCGTCACTTAGACTAAATCCGCCATCTTCTGCCTTGGCTTTCTCAACGTCGGAGTGAAATGTTACGGGGTCGCCTAACTCTATATCTCTATAAAACCCTGCGGCTTGTAGCTTGAGAACTTCGTTTTTAGTTCTACGCATTAAGTGACATACGCGCTCAGCGGTTTCGATGTTAGATGCGCCATATGGGACTATAACGTCCTCTGCGGGGATGTAAGTGGCTACCTGACGCCCTAGGTTAGGGTCGAAGTAAACCTTCTTAAACGCGCTCCCTGCGAGTCCTAGGCTGTATAGCATACGCTCGTGCTCAGGGCGGTACTCAACCATGCGCTCTGTAAGTTCGTAATTCATGTCCGCTTTTACCCGCTCAGCGGCTTCAATCTTCTCTTTATTCTCCATACCGAGGATTTTAATCTTTACAGGGCCAGCGGCGGGGAAAGTCTCGCTCATTGTCTCTGCTTGGAATCGAATAGCGGCTTCTGCTAGTATCGTAGAAGATACACCACATGCGCCCTCCCAAGGAGTAGTACGGTCTTCAGTCTTAAATCCTAGGGTATCTAGCCCTTTAACATATGCATCTGCCCAGTCTTTACGGCTATCTTGGTCAGCTTCTACAAGCCCCATGAGGTCGTCAGCTAGTTCTTGAAGCTCTCCCTCGTCTAAATACTCAGCAATGTTCTCGTCAAACTCACCTTCTCCCGTATCATCTCCGGGAATAATAGTGATTTCCACTGAACCGTCGTCAAGTGTGACCATCGCGGGGTCAACAATCTCAATCTCAAGCTCTTGCTCTATGTCTTCGCCTTCTAGTAATTCTCCCTCAATGCCTTCTGGGGCGGAGTATAAGCTCTTTTCAATTGCCATTATCTTTTACCTAGTAGTAGCCGCTGGATCGCCGCTTAAAATATTGTTCGTCTTCTGGCTCATCAGAGGGTAATCGAATAAATCCGCCCTGCCGGAACCTCATTAGCGCCATAACGGTGGTATCCACCAAGTCATCATGGCTCATAAACGGAAATCCTGCGATCTCCTCAACAACTTCTTCGCCCCATCGAGTAGCGGGTATCCAACATAGCCCAGACTGCACAATGTCAGATACGGCGTTTAATCGAGCTAATTTATCTCCTGACCCTCTATGAGGGGTATATTCGGACACTGGAAGACCCATTCGACGCATTTCTTGGTACAAAGCTACGCCAGAACTCTTCTTTTCTACTATAAATGCGTCTGGTTCCCAGTCTTCGTACTCTCTAAACGCCATTTCCTTCAACTCATGGAACTCCATACGCTTTTTTATACTATTTAGCAAGATAATATTATACGCTGAAGTGTCCTCATTAAGGAAGACCCCCCACGTAGTTAATGCTGTAAAGTCGGCGCGGTTGTGTTTTTCGGCTGCGGCATCGAGTGTCATTATGATGTATTCACACATAGGGGCTGAGTCTGAGTCCCATATGTTCCACCACTCTCTTTTTACTATGGCGGCTTCTTCGGCGGTCGGCTGTTGTTGGTACTGAGCGTTCCATTGGAACACCGGCATCGACGCTTTTGTACGTAATAACGCTTCTAGACCAAAAAATTCAGGCCATAATGGCTTTTCGGTGATCTTTCCCGTGATTTTATCGGGTAATTCGAGGATTGCGGGGAACTCTACGACGTCAAACTGGTCAGCGCGTTCATTATTCATGTCCTTGACTACACGGCCCGTCAAATCGTCCATATGCCATCTAGTTTGGATAATAGCTACCGCTCCCCCCGGCATAAGTCGTGTTCGAGCACCGAATGTGTACCATTCGTATGCCTTCTCAAATACGACAAAGTTGCCGCTAATCACGTCTTGCTCAGAATGAGGGTCGTCAATTAACAATAAGTGGGCACCACGGCCCGCTAGTGCTGAACCAACACCACATGCGTAGTATTCTCCACCTACACTAGTGTTCCATCTACCCGCTGATTTGGAGTCTTTTGCGAGCTGTACAGTAGGGAAAATGGCCTGATATTGGGGATCTGAGATCAAATTTCGTACTTTTCGACCAAAATCTACCGCTAAATCGGTTGTATGCGACACCATCATCACTTTTTTGTCTGGA
>TARA_R110000803_G_scaffold89730_1_pt1 | contig 10919 bp, 7 predicted proteins | sample TARA_R110000803 | Tara Oceans TARA_R110000803 (sample SAMEA4397772) | marine metagenome | biome: Polar Biome; feature: [SRF] surface water layer (ENVO:00010504); material: water (ENVO:00002006), including particulate matter (ENVO:01000060) such as... | depth 5 m | reverse complement strand
AGTTCAAGCAACCGAAGCATAATATAGGAGAAAGATAACATGGCTTTCAATAAAGACGGATTATCAGCTGCTGGAGGACAATCTAAAGCTGGTAATGCACCACAAACTTGGAACTATTCAACTACTGATGCTTACACAGCAGTAGCGGCTTCAGGTTATTTTAATGACGTATCTAGCCTACTTAATGTGGGTGATATTGTTTGGAACTACGATTCAGATGCACCAACAATGTACGTTCATGTAGTATTGACTAACGCATCGGGTGTCGTTGATGTGTCAGCAGGTACTGCAATAAGCGTAGCTTAGTAACAGTAATAATGCAGAAGGTGGGGGTTTTGGCTTCCACCTATTTGCACATTTGGAGAAAGTAAATGGCTTCTGGAGATACATCCTTATCAATTTGTTCTGACGCATTATTAATGCTTGGCGCAAACCCTATCTCATCTTTTACAGAAGGAACAGACGAAGCTAATATATGTAACAGCTTGTATCCAGATATTAAGATTAAAACATTAGCAAGCTATCCTTGGTCTTTTTCATTTAAGAAAGTTCAGTTAGCTCGACTTATAACAACCCCAACAACAGAGTATCAATACGAATACGCATTACCTTCTGACATGATAGGTACACCAAGAGCGGTGTTCATCAGCAGTTCAGCAGGATCCTCATCTCAAAGAAACTATCGGCTGATGGGTGGAAAGCTATTAACTAACTACGAAACAGTGTACGTTGATTATCAGTATGCCGTAGAAGAGTATGAGATGCCTCATTATTTTGTACAAAACATGAAGTATCAATTAGTTTGGCATCTAGCAATGCCTATTACCGATCAAATAGAAAAAACAGACTACTGGAAAACAGTAGCTCAGGGTACTCCAGGCGAGAATGGTCGTGGCGGATATATGCGCCAAGCTATGAATATAGACGGACAAGGACAGCCAACTAATTCTATTCAGGACTTCCCACTTATTAGTGTGAGGTTTTAATGGCCCGTTTTGTTAATATACAAACTAACTTCACTTCTGGAGAGTTAGATCCTTTAGTTAGAGCTAGGATCGATCTTAAGTCTTATAACAATGCTTTAGATACAGCAAAGAATGTTATATGTCAGCCTCAAGGCGGAATTGCTCGTAGGCCTGGCACTAAGTTTATTAATGAATTAGCTGGTACTCCTGCTAGTGGCGTTCGTTTAGTTCCATTTGAATTTTCAACAGCAGACCATTATATGTTGTGTTTTACCAATGACACAATGTACGTTTATAAAAACAAAGCATTAGTTCATACACAAACAAGCACAGGCATTACTAGCGGATATTTAGACTCAATGTGTTGGACACAATCTGCTGACACGTTAATCCTTGTTCAAGAGGATATGCAGCCTAGGAAAATTATCCGAAACACCGATACATCATGGACTATATCTACTATCACCTTTGACTCTATTCCTAATTACGCATTTACTTTAAGCCTATTTAACACCAGTGCTTCTGGAACATTAACACCGAGTGATGTATCTGGAAAGATAACACTTACATCACAGCATGCAACATTTACGGCAGCTCATGTTGGCCAATATATTAATGCAACCCCACAGGGAAGAGCAAGAATTGTAGAAGTAACATCAACGACTACGGTTAATTGTGTTACAGAGTTTCCATTCTTTGACACATCAGTCATTGCTAATGCTGATTGGGAGTTAGAAATAGGCTATGAAGATGTATGGTCTGCTACTAAAGGCTGGCCTAGAACAGTGGTATTTCATCAAGGAAGGTTGTATTTTGGCGGAAGTAAGTCAAGACCATCCACTGTATGGGGATCTAAAGTTTCACTATTCTTTAGCTTCGAGGCTGTAGAAGGATTAGATGATGACGCTGTAGAATCTACGCTAGACACCAATACCTTTAATGCCGTTACTGATATGGTATCTGGTAAAGATTTACAAGTCTTTACAACTGGTGGTGAGTTCTTTGTTCCTCAGGAAGGGCTATCTCCAATTACTCCAAGTAACTTATTCTTTTCTACCACCTCAGTGAATGGGTCAAAAGAAGGGTTAAGAGTAAAGCAACTAGAATCAGGAACATTATTTATTCAAAGGCAAGGAAAGGCTTTGTCCGAGATTGCTTATTCAGATACTACTTTATCTTATATTACTTCTAAAATATCTTTACTGTCTGGACACTTACTCAAAGGCCCTAAGCGCATGGATATTAGACGTGCTGTGGCTACCGATGAAAATGATTTATTGTTAATCGTTAATGAAGATGATGGCTCTATGGCAGCTTACTCATTACTAAGGGCGCAGAATGTTATTGCTCCATCAGAATTTATTACAGAAGGATCGTATATAGATGTTGGCGTAGACATTACCGATATTTACACAGTCACTACTAGAGTAGATGACGGAACTACTAAATACTATATCGAAGTATTTGATAGTGCATTGTTGACAGACTGTGGTGTTTCAGGTGGTGCAGGAGCTAGTGCAAGTGTTGCTCATCTGGAAGGAAAAACTGTTAATATTGTTGTGGACGGCAATGTAGAGTTAGACCAGACAGTACCTTCTGGTGGCACAGTAACTTTTACTTCGGCAGCAGCAACCAGCTCTGAGGTTGGATTACCTATTAGTGTAGAAATAAGAACTATGCCAGTAGAAGTAGCAACACAAGGCGGAACAAGACTTGGATTTAGAAAGAGAATATTAGAAGTAAATGCTATCTTGTATGAAACACAAAACATCGTGATTAATGGTAATTTGGTTCCTATTAGAAGTTTAGGCGCTTCTTTGTTAGACAGCAGTGTAGCGGAGTTTACTGGCATTAAGACACTTCATGGTATACTAGGATATAGTCAAAACGCTCAGATTACAGTAACACAGAATGCGCCCTTAAAGCTAACGCTTTTGGGTTTAGAATATAAAGTATCGGTGTATCAAGGAGGCTAGAAATGGCAGCAGCATTACCATATATATCAGCGGCAATGTCAGTAGTACAAGGCATTCAATCATTAGGCGCTGGTAAGGCACAAAAAAAACTTAACCAAGTTAAAGCATTACAAGTTCAGTCAGAGGCTGAGATTAACGAATTAAATGCTATGACAAGAGCTAATGATGTTTTAGATAATGTGAGACGAACCAATGCGACAGTAGTTGCCAATGCTGCTGCTGGTAATATAGATCCCAACTCTGGATCAGCAATGATACTACAAAACACTAACCTACTTTATGCGCAAAAAGAAATGAAAGCTTTAGAAATTATGAAAAACAGATATAGGAGTTTTGGCGACATCCAGGCTGACATTTTAAATGCCGAAGGTGAAATGGCAGCAGATGCAGGCATGAGTTCCTTCTTAAGCTCTGTTGGAACAGCAGCTGGAACCATATACAAATATGGAGGTGCTTCTAGCTCAGATACTACAACATCTGTTGATTCTTATGTTCCAGGATATGAAGATTATTCTCCTGTAGATACTACTATAGGCCCAGACTTTACACCAGTAAGAGGATTTGGCGGATACTAAAATGGCAAAACTACCTACATATAGACCACCTTCACTGATGATCGAACCAGCTCCTAAACTTGTGTTTAGTGAGGCGGCTTACGTCAATAAAGCAAATGCAATGAATAGGGCCATTGACAAAATGCAAACTATTCTTGAGCCAATGATGAAGCAAGGCGCAATAGACCAGGCATTAGAATTTAATGTTGCCAATCCTATTACCTTAGATCAATTAAACGAAGCAAGGCAAACTGGCGTAAACCCCATCGAAGCTTACCAAAATGGTGGTATGGTTTACAACGAAGTTATTAAAACAACTTATGCTCAACAAGCAGCAACACAATTAGCTTTAGCTGACCAAACAAATAACGAGTCTGTATTAGCTGATGTTAAGGCTGGTAAACTTAAAGACATAGATGTTATTAAGGAAAGACTTACTTCTGGTATAAAAGGTAATGCAAAAGTATTACTGACTATGAGTCCAGAGGTTGCTAATGCCTATACTAAGTCAGGCGCAGCTTATGGCCATACTTATTTTAAAGCAGCGACAAAAGAATTAACATCACAAGCTGAGTTAGAGCAACAGTTAGTCAGTGAGAAAACTTATGTAGGCGCTGAAAAACAGTGGGAAACTGCATTAGAAAACATTACCGATATGACAGAGTTATCTGAATACAAAGAGTTAATACTGTCTAATTCATTAACTCAATTTAGATTAACTGGTAAGCCAGTAGAAAATCTTAACGCATTACGCAAGAGACTTGAGAAGTCTGAGATAGAAAAGATTGCTCAGGTAGCAGCATCAGAAAACTACACGACACTTGGCCTTAATACTGACCAAGTTATGGAAGGACTTATTGTTGAGGAAACTATAGGTAGGCATTCAGACTACTACCAACAACTATCGCCTGGAAGGCAGAAAGAATTTAGAACCGCCGTTAAAGCTAATATGCAAAACCTTATGCTTGGCGATAAAGCAAGTAAAGAAGGCAGAGATGCTAAGTATAGCGGTATCTCAAAAAGACTAGATAACTTAGAGAACGTAAGCGCTGAAGATTTTAATAAACTTCCTACTATCAATGATCCAAACGACAAAAACTACAATCGAAGAGACTTTTTACTAACAAAGCAAACTGATGCAAAGCAAGCTTTAAATTTAAGCGCGGATGATTTTGCAGAGTATATTGCTGCTGAAACGGCTAACTATGATTTTAAAGCAGGATTAACTCAAGATGAATCAGATAGAGTATCTTACCTAGAATCGATGCAGCAAAAAATGATAGATAGGGATCTTAAGAACCCAGTTGAAGGTATGCTAGACCACCCTGCATTTAAAGAAAGAGAATTAATTAATATTGATCCAGCTGAGTTTGGGGATCCAAGATATGTTAATGATTTATCTCAAGAGATTGCTCAACGAAAAGCAGATATGAATCAGTATAGGAATCATAGGAAAACAAGGAATACTGCTTTATTCACTGAAAACGAAATGAATGATTTGGTGCAAACTTGGAATGAGGGTAGTACGGGAGAAAAGGTTGCATTATCTACATTTTTGGTTGAACAATTCCCAGACAATGCTCATGAAATATTCCAAGACATAGCGCCTAAGAACTCGGTATTTTCTCAAATAGGTTACTTGACTTTAAATGGAATGCAGAATGGTGCTGATCCACGCTACATGGAAATTACAACAAGTCATGTCCTACAAGGGATGGAAATTGATAAGCTAAAACCTAATACATATAAGATGGCAGAAAAAGAAGAGACTGTAGCGGATATTATGGGTGGTGCATTTAATAATGATCCATCCTTAAAACAACAAGTTATTAAGACTGCTGATTATATTTACTATTCACTTAATCAATCTGATCCTAGTATTTTCAATACAGAAAATTATGAAGAAGCTTTACAAATGGCTTCTGGTCAAATTGAAAGAGATGTATTAATGCCAGACCCTTTAAATGTTGTTAATGGCGTACAACAAATGATGATTAGTGGTAAAGCAATGTATGGAGGAGTGGTTGACCACAACGGACAGAAGCTTCCTATTCCATCCAGTATTAAGCAAGAAACATTTAGTGATATGATTGAGAATGCTAGTTTAGAAGATTTTAATATGGCGCTATCTGATAGAAATGGTAATTTATATAACTTTGCACCGACAGAAGATGCACCACAGTTTACCTTAGACCAGTACCAAGAGTCTATGTTAGAATTTATTAATGACAGCACTGCTTCATTGTCTCAAGGAAAAGCTGGATTTTGGGGACAGATTGATGAATTTAGCGGACTTGCTTCTCAAAAAATGTATGCACCATTTGAGAATAATGGAACCAAGCTGTACCTTAACTTTGTTGAGTTGCATCGTATAATGAATGAAAGATATCCAGGACAATATTAATGCCAGTTTTTGGAAGAACAAAACAAGAGAGTTTTAAGAGTGCTACTCCAGCAAAGGAAGGAGAAGCTTCTGCAGGGGAAATGTTTAATGCTTTTTTTGATGAAGCATATTATGCTAATGGTAGAAGAGATGTTGAGTCTACTAACTATAGAGATCAATGGAAGCCAATACTTGAGACAATAAAGCAAACAACTGGCAAGGAATTTTCTAACCCAGGGAGCTGGCTTTACCTTCCTACTCCAGATGATAGGAATGCTAGTGCGCTCAATCCTTACCCAGAATTTGATCCAAAAAATCCACAAGCATCTTTGCAGGCAGCAGAGCCGTTTTATAACAGACAAGAGTTGTACGATACTAGCGCCAATAAAATCTTTAATTACATAGATGAAAATCCAGATCTATTTGCTAATGTTCCAGAAGTACAAAATCTTAATGGCACAGTCATAGCTGATCGAGTAAAAGAAAAAGTGCTAGAAGTATTAGCCACTAATCAGAAGCTCGATTTAAAGCAAAAAAGCACATTAGATTATATTGCTGGATTTGGTGGATCTATTGCTGCTACTGTAACAGACGTTCCTAACTTAGCAGTTACTGGACTTACTCTTCTTGCTACTAAAGGCAGGGGCATGAGCATAGTTAAAACTATGACAGTTGAGGCCTTTGCTAACGCTGGCGCAGAAGCCTTTGCCCAAGAAGAGGTAATGGATTGGTATGCCAGCTTAGACTTACCATACTCTATGGAAGATTTTTATTATAATCTTGCGGCAGCAGCAACTGGTGGAGCTGTACTTAGCGGAGGTATTAAAGTAGCTGCTAAAGTTCCAAACCTTACAGCAGAGCAATGGCGTAAAGGAAAGGTAGCTATAGACAAATATAATGCCAGAAAGGCTGGTTTAGAATATAAAGAAGATTTAACACTTAATGCAGCAGTAAAAACAAGTGATATTGAATCTGAGTTTGAAGCAAAGAGTCCTTATAAAAAAGAAGCTGATCCTTCTGGCGAAAAAAACATTGACGCACAGAATCAGGCCGCTCAAGCAATGATCGAAGAAAATCCAGGTAATCTTCCGATAACACCAGTTAATGAACTAAAAAAATATAAAGTACTAGACGCTGACGTTACCATTGGCGCTATCCTTATTGATCCAGACATTATAGAAGTTGACGCAAAGCTATTTCAGTTTAAAAGTGGTGGTGATGAGTTTGGTGTAACAGAAAGGTTGCAAGATGTAACCGAGTGGGATCCAGTTAAAAGTAATGTTGCTATTCTTTACGAAACTAAAGAAGGAAAGTTGTTTATTGTTGACGGCCATCAAAGAGTAGCTTTAGCTAAGAAATTAAAGGCTCAAGGACAGAATCCTGAAATCTTAGGATATGTCAGAAGAGAAGTGGATGGAGTAACTGTTCAGCAAGTTAGAGCTGAGGCAGCTTCTAAGAATATTGCTGAAGGATCTGGCACACTAATTGATGCTGCAAAGATATTTAGGGACGATCCTGGAGCAATTAAATTGTTACCGCCTCGATCAAGATTTGTACAGCAAGGAGAAGGACTATCTAACCTAAGTAACGATGCTTTTATGGCAGCAATCAATGGGGTAATTACTCCAGAGTATGCAGCTATAGTTGGTAGGTATATTGATGGGTCAGCAAATCAACTGGCTACAATAAAATTACTACAACGAACCAACCCACAAAATGCAACGCAAGCAGAAAGCATTGTTGCTCAAGCAAAAACTATTGGCTTTGAGAAGGCAGAACAAGCAGGATTATTTGGTGATGAAGTTATAGCTGAGAGTGCTTTTCTTTCAAGAGCTAAGATACTAGATGCAACTGTTAAATTTCTTAAAGACCAAAAGTCTGTATTTAAAACTTTAGTAGATGATGCAAGTGTCATTGAACAGTACGGAAATAAACTCAGTAAATTAACTAATGCCCAAAAGGATAAAGTATATGGCCAAGCGATCGAAACAATCAAGCAAAATGCAAACAATGTCGGCCCAATCGCAGACAACCTTACAACCATCGCAAAAGAATTTGAAGCAGCAGGATCAAAAAACATCGGAGAGTTTGCCAAAAAGTTCTCAGAAAGTCTCGAACGAGGAATTAAGTCAGGCAATTTTGAGCGGATCTCAACTAGCGAACGAAGCAGCTTTATTGCAGATACGAAGAAAGTTGACACAAGTAATTCAATTGCAAGAGAGTATGACGAAGCAAGCTTAAAAGACAATTATCAAAATTCTGTGGAGCTTACTAAGATTAAGCAAGAGCTGTCAGACTTAGAAGCTGAAATAGATCAACTAGCAACTGATAACAATATGGATGATATGTTTGCTTTTGAAAATGCAGAAACTGGTGAAATAAAAGTATCAAATATTAAGGAAATGAAAGCAGAAAGCACAAGAGAGCAAAAAATAATTGATGAGTTGAAGGACTGTTAATGAAGAGTAGAGAATGTATCTTAGAAAATAAAACCATGAATGATCGTGAAAAAGATGCTGCACTAAAAATGTATGACCAGTATGAGATTGTTTATGGCAGCGACAAAGGTAAGGTAGCTGAAACTACTTTTAATGTTTTACAGTACAAGTCTTATCTTCGCAGGAAGCAAAACCTTTTAAATGCAAAGGTAGCTATGGAGAGATGGCTTGATGTAGAAAAATTTATTGACGGAACAGATAGGCCAATTGACGCAATTATCTCTTTAATTGCCCCAGACAATAAAGGTTATATGCGTGGCTTTAATATGGAATATTTTAGGGACGCTTACAGAGCTAGAGGATTTGCAAAGATTGCAGACTTAGTTGGAAAGTTTGGGAAGAAAGGTGTCTTGGGCGCTAGAGGTGAAGGGCCGTTAGGATTAAAAGGAAACAAAGAGTCTTGGACCGATATTTTATCTGAGCTTTGGGAGGAAAAAGACACAGGGAATCAAATTGCAAAAGCATTAGCTAAGTCAATAGAGGATGTCTTGGAGGATCAAAGAAAGCTAATTGTTAAGTATGGTGGCAATATACCTAAATTGGACATGGAAATTAATGGCAAGAGGGTAAAGTATAACTTGCCTCAATCACATGATATGATGAAAGCTAGATCAGTAGACGCAGCCACCTGGAAAAAAGACATTACTGAGGGGATAGACGGCACTAAAGGTTTAGAAAGAGAGGCTATGATTAACTATGATACTAATCAGCCTTATACGGATATTGAATTTGAAGCGCTATTAACTGATGCTTACCAAGCTATTAAATCCAATGGATTAACTAGAGTAGATCCTAATCAAATATTAAAAAATGGACGAAAAAGTGGCAGTGGTATGGACTACACTCATAGGGTATTTCAGTTTGCAGACTCTGCTTCTTGGTTAGCTTACCAAAAAAAATATGGCGAAGGTGATGTATTTAATACTATACTTAACCAAATAGATCGCAATGCTGCAAAGATTGCAGAGCTTAAAGTGCTTGGCCCTAACTCAGAAAGAACGCTAGAATTTTTATTAGCCAAAGTTAGTAAACAATCAGAATCAAATGCAAACGCAAACTTTGACGTAATCAATTCAGCCCCAGGGAAGATTAAAACTTTTATGGAGGTATACCATAACGCAGGCAATCAGATTCATAATAGATTCTGGGCTGAGTCATTAAGCGCTACTAGGAATATGTTTAGTGCCATTATGCTAGGTCGAGCAGCATTTTCTGCGTTAGGAGATTTTAATACACAACGATCTACCGCTCAAGATATAGGAATGTCTCAAACAGCAGCGTTAAGAAGAGTGATAAAAAATACAATAGCAGCTCATAAAGGCAAGGACAGGAATATAGAGTTAGCTAAGATGGGTGTAATAGCAGAAAACTCAATGCAACTAGCTACAGCACAAGCAAGGTATGCTGGTGAAATTAGTGGCCCGATATGGTCACAAATAATTCCAGATGTAGTATTAAGACTTACTGGCTTATCTCCTTTAACACAAGCAGGTAGATCTGCATTTGGTTATGAGTTTATGGGTTACTTTGCAAGTCATTTAGGTAAAGTTTATGATAATTTACCCGTAGGTTTTAAACGAATGTTAGAGCGTTATCAGCTAGATAAAGATTGGGATGTATTGAGTCAGATAAAACCTTATGAGTTCAATGGAACGAAGATGTTGAGTTGGAGGGAGATCGATCAGGCGGATATTCTTGGGATAGACCTGGAAGATTTATCTACTCGTTATTTAAACATGATGCAAAATGCCACTGACGATGCAGTCATTGTAAGTTCTTTAAGAGAAAGAGCAGTAACTGGTGGACAAAATCCAAGAGGCTCTGCTTGGGGTGAGATTGTAAAAGCATCTACAGTATTTAAACACTTTGCTATTACCTTATGGATTAATCATATTATTCGGATAGCTAAAGATTCTTCTATTAAGCAAAACTTCTTTGGTGTAACAGTGCCTAAGTCTGCTGCAAGAGTTATCTTGATGGCTGAGTTTGTTGGCACTGCAACACTTATTGGCGGACTTGTTCTACAAATGAAGGAGATAAGTAAGGGTAAGGATCCGTTAGATATGACTACTAAAGAGTTTTGGTTTAGGGCTTTTGCACAGGGTGGTGGTGGTGGTATTGCTGGAGATGTGTTTACCCAATCAATTGAAGGATATACTGCATCTATTGGTGGCCCAATGGCTGATTTAGCATCAGATACAGGACAATTAACTTTAGGAAATTTAATCTCTTTAATTAATAACGAAGATACTAACATGATTAATGACTTAACTAGGTATGTTAAGAAATGGACTCCTGGTCAGTCGATGTGGTGGTGGAACTTAGTATTTCAAAGAATGGTTGTGGAAAACGCAGCAACAACAATAGATCCTAAAATGAATAGAAGATTAAGTAAAGAAAGAAGAAGACAGGAAAGTAGGAATGACCAGGAATATTGGTGGAGACCAGGCGAAGTAACACCAAGAAGAGGTCCAAATTTAGAGCAAGCATTACCACAATAAGAGGTAGACTTTTAGATTAATTTGTAGTAAAAACTAGGTAGG